>Ga0172369_10003938_pt1 | contig 19206 bp, 17 predicted proteins | sample LakKiv25m_FD_114539 | JGI IMG/M metagenome (GOLD analysis project Ga0172369, IMG submission 114539) | Freshwater microbial communities from Kabuno Bay, South-Kivu, Congo - kab_022012_11.25m | ecosystem: Environmental > Aquatic > Freshwater > Lake | place: Democratic Republic of the Congo...
ATAATAGGTAGATTTAAACGGTGCGTCAATGAAATTGGCACAGCCTCAAATTCCGCCGAAAAAAAGAATCGTCCCCGCGAGGGCGTGGCGGAAGGGGGGTTTGGGGGGAATTCCGCCACGCCCTCGCGAATACAAAAAGCGGACAGCCCCGCCGTCCTGCTCGTTAAGAGCAGAACCCCGCAAAAAAGTTTTCTTTTCCTTTTAGAAGAAAAAAAACGGCGCGCGCAAATCAAAAATTGTGAAGAAAACTTTTTTGCGGGGTGGCGAGGTTTCCGAGCGACGGCGTGGCTGGCTTCCTTATTGGGGGTTTTGCTCAAAAAATGTTCGAACATCAATCAAAAAACACCGCCAGATTAGATGCAAAAGAGCCCTCCAATTATTGGAGGGCTCTTTTTTCTTGGCAGTTTTTGCGACCAAGGCCTACGTCGACCACATTATACAACTAAACTACTTTCATACTAAATTTCTTTCACTTCACCTTTTACCAAATTAACTTCAAATTTTCTTCCACCCAAAGTTAGAGCACCTTCGCTAAAATTCTTTAATTCAAATTTAGCATCCTGAAAATTACCCAAACAAGCATCTTTAAAATCTATCGGGCTTTTCAAAGCTTTTAAATCTTTACCATCGATAGTTAAATCCAGGACTTTCATTGGATTATCAATTCCATAACTGTCACATTCTTTTGTATAGTTATTTTTTGCTGTGAGCTTATGAATTTCACCATCTCCAGCTTGCCATTCTAAACCACCACTACTAAAGTTGTAATAAAAAACTTTTTCTTGTTTTTCATCAGGACCAGTTGGCTCAGTAAAGAAAATATGACGATCATTAAAACCGGGACCATCAGCACAACCAAGATAAAATTCTATCGAACCACTTCTATTGCCATCTATCTCACTATGCCTACTCTTAGCAGTTTCACCTAATTGATAAAATAAAAAATACCACTAGTCATTCAAAAACCAAGCACTCGGCTCAAACGGTCCATACCATGAATTTAGATCAACAGTACCACCATCTCCTTCTGGAACAACGACATTACCAAACTCGTGCACGTAATAGATCGAAGTCGGCAAACTGGCACATTCATAAATCTCGTAATTTATTGGAATATTTTTGCCGGTTAGTTTATCGCAATTTACTTTATTTTCTTTTGCATTTGGATCAAACTTGGTTTCGCTCAAATGAGACATGCCCATGGCCAAAGCTATTTTTGCTGTATTTTTTCCCATTCCATTATCAGTAAATGCAAGATTCTTCAAGTCTTCATAATTTTCCAAAGTTTTTCCCATTTTACCCACCAATCTGGCATACATTCTGTCCATCATTACCGCCATTTCTGCTCTAGTTACATTGTTGTCAGGCTTAAATGAGCCATCACCATAGCCTTTTACGATCCCTTCTTTTTGTAAATGGTCAATTGCAGAGCTGTTCCAGTCTGCAAATTTATTCTGATCTACAAAGGTCATTCCTCCTACCAAGGCAAAAGCCACAGTATTAAGAATAAAGAACGCCACTACCCCCACGGCAATAATATTTTTCTTCATATACTTTTGATTAAGTTATGTTATAAAGTAATGCAGATTATGTCTAAATCCACCTACAATAACACAGAGATATTCAAAAGGTTGCGGTCTTTTTTTAAAAAAGCCAAAAATCCTTTAATTATTATCTTGGGACCCACGGCTTCAGGTAAGACTGCCTTATCCTTAAAATTGGCCAAAAAATTCCATGGGGAAATTATTTCTACCGATTCCAGACAAATTTATAAGGAAATGGAAATTGGGACAGATGCAATTTTACCCGAACAACAAGAGGGAATTCCTCATCATCTCATAGGCATTACCACTCCGGACAAGACAATCACTGCCGCCGAATTCACTGATTTGGCTCTCACAAAAATCAAAGAGATTAACGCACGTAAACATCTGCCTATTTTGGTTGGTGGTACGGGTCTTTATATCAGCTCAATAATTTTTTCGTATCAAATTCCACGCGTTCCGCCAAACGAAAAGTTGCGTGAAAAACTTTATAAGGAAGCAAAGAAAAAAGGCGTCGAATATGTTCATGGAAAATTAGCAAAACTCGACCCCGAAGCCGCAAAAAAAATACATCCGAATAATTTACGTTACGTGGTAAGAGCTTTGGAAATAAACCTGACAACCGGAAAGAATAAAGTGGATGTTAAGCGAAAATCCCCTTTTGATCTTTTTTTCATTGGCCTTCATTGGCCACGCGAAGAATTATATGAACGCATTAATTTAAGAGTGGATCTCCAACTAAAACGCGGCTTGATTGACGAAGTAAAAAAATTGCTGAAAAAAGGTTACAAGGAAGATTCTCCATCAATGTCTTCATTGGGTGTGAAGGAAATTATCCCTTATCTGAAAGGAAAAATGCCCCTCGATGAGTGCGTGGAAATTCTCAAAAAAAACACTCGCAATTATGCAAAACGACAAATGACATGGTTCCGAAGATATGATAGTGTGCGAGAGCTGAGCGGTAGCGAAGCTCAAATATATATAAAAGAAATGTTTTCACGTAGTGAAAACACCTAATCCCGCCCATATGCCCAAAAAAAATACTTTCCAGGATCTTTGCAAATTGGCTGCGATGCTACGTTCCGATAAGGGTTGTCCTTGGGATCGCGCACAAACCATCACCACCATGCTCAAGTGTATCAAAGATGAAACTGAAGAGGTTTGTCAGGCAATCGAAAAAGGTGATCACGCTAATTTAAAGGAAGAATTGGGAGACGTACTTTTTCAAGTGGCCATGATTGCTCAAATAGCAAAGGAGCACAAATATTTTACAATGGATCAAGTTTTAAAAGATATCGATCATAAAATTCGTTCTCGTCATACTTGGGTTTTTGGCAAAGACAAAGCCAAAACTCCGGAAGAAGCTATTGCAATGTGGAAGAGAAATAAGGAAAAAGAGAAACTAAAGAAATAATCAATTGCCATGTCGGTTTTAGGAAAAAAATGGCTTATAAAAAATCACGATGATCAAAAAACAATCTTCGAAAGATTGTTGGAAAATCGCGGATTTAATGGTGCTCTTGGGATAGAGAATTTTCATAGTCCTCATCTTTTTAATGACATGGAAAAAACCCTTCAGCGCATTGAAAAAGCCATTCAGTCACAGGAGAGAATCATTGTTTTCGGCGATTATGATGTAGATGGAATTAGCGGCACTGCCATTCTCGTTCACATTCTGAATAAAATTAAAGCGAATGTATCTTATCGCTTACCAAATCGTCTCAATGACGGTTACGGTTTGTCTTTAAAATTTATTGATGAATTTATTGAAAAAAATATCGGACTTATTATCACCGTGGATTGTGGAATATCTTGCCTCAACGAAGTAGCAAAAGCTAAAAATGCCGGAATAGATTGTATTATCACGGATCATCACACTGTTCCTGAATTTTTGCCTGATGCTCATGCTATTCTTCATCCGAAATTGAAAAATTCCACGTATCCATTTAAAGAATTGACCGGTGCTGGAGTTGCCTTGAAATTGGCTCACGCGCTTATTGATAAATATTTGCCCGAGGCGGAGAAACAGGATTATTTATATTCCTTACTCGATTTAGCGACCCTCGGTACCATTGCCGATTTGGGTTCTCTCACGGACGAGAATCGTTTGATCGTCATGAAGGGACTCGATTCTCTGGCAAACACCAAATGGGTGGGTTTGAAAAAAATCAAAGACCTGGCCAGCATCAAGGAAGGTAGCAAGGTAAGCACGATAAACATCGGATTTCAGCTTGCTCCTCGCATAAACGCCGCCGGACGCATAGGCGATCCTTACACCGCGCTTAGCCTGCTTTTACAAGAAGAAGAAAATGAAAAAGTTACTCAGCTTGGCGATAAACTGGAATCTTTAAACAAGGAACGTCAGCAAATGACCGAACAAGCTATGAGTGAAGCGGAAGAAATGTTTTTGAATAAAGAAAATTTGCCTGACATTTTGATTGCTTACAGTGAGAATTGGCATGTGGGAATTTTAGGATTGGTGGCTGGAAAACTTGCTGAGAAATATGGTAGACCGGCAATTGCCATGCAAGATTTCGGAGATACACTTGTGGCTTCAGCTCGCAGTCCTGAGTATTTCAACATTGTTGAGGCGTTGACTCATAGTAAAGATCATTTGATTAGTTTTGGCGGACACGCGCAGGCTGCCGGTTTTAATATCAGCAAGGCAAACCTGTCGAATTTTTCACGGGCTATTTCAGATTTTGCCACCACTCGTTTAAAAAATGTTGAACTTAAAACAATTTTGGAAATTGATTGTCAATTATCAGGTGGAGAAATAGATGAAAACTTATTATCAACCATAGAAAAACTTCAACCGTTTGGAGTGGATAATCGTAAGCCAACTTTTATTATGAAAGGACTTGAGCCATTTTTCATCAATCCAGTGGGGCAAGAAAAAAATCATCTTAAATTTACAGTCAGTAATGGCACAAAAAAATTTCCAGTAATTGCTTTCCGCATGGGACAATTCATCGACACGCTTCGTCAACATCGTAAAATCGATCTCGTTTTCCAACTCGAAAAACACACCTGGAAGGATAGAGAATTCATACAGCTGCAAGCCCTAGACTTCGCGCCAAATGAATAGTAACATTCGAGCAAGAACCCATTCTTATGAAAAAAATTTCAATTTTTTTAATTCCACTCTTTTTTGCTTTCATAACTTTTTCTGTTTTTGCCGCCACGAAAGATTTTAAGGATTGGCATCAATTTAGCAGCAATTCTCAGACTCATAACTTTTCTTTGCTTTTCCCTAAAGACTGGCAAATTAAATATCTTGATGACAAGACTGAATTATTAATTCCGCAAAATGCCGCCAGTAATAAAAACGGCTTTATTGTGCGTGAATTCAGTAATCAAAGTTATAATATGGTGATAAATTATTTTGCTTCTGACGGACTAACGATCACCGAAATAAAGGACGTTTTCGTAGCTGGAAAAGATGAAGATTTACTCGGTAAACAAGCTACTTATAAAAATAAAAATTCCAATAACTTATCTGTTATCACCCTCTTCAAAAGAGGTCACACAGTGATCACTATTTCAAATCCCAATAATCAATTCGCTGATATTTATAACGACATAGTAAATTCTCTAAAATTCAATGACAAATGGAAAACATATATTAATTCCAAATATCAATTTTCATTCATCTATCACAAAGATTTTGTTATCAATGAAACGGACAATGAATTAAATGTAAAACCAAGCTCCTCGACTGATACTATTTTTACTATTTCCAAGATAGGAAAGCCGCAAATTACGTTTTTAAATCAACAAGCCTATCAAACTGATTCCCTCGAAATGATAGACAGTTTTGCCTTCTTTGATTTGGATCTTACAAATAAATTGCATAATTATCAGAATTTTTTTGATGTTCCCGATCAGCATCCAAATGCCAAAGCCATTAATAGTTTATATGATGACGGAATCCTGAAAGGATATGATGATGGCAGCTTCAAGCCGAATGGAGAAGTCACTCGCGCTGAACTTCTAAAAATGATTGTTTCGGCGTTGAGCTCACCTTCAATAAATGATTTCAATAATTGTTTTCCTGACGTGAAAAATGACTGGTTTGCTCCATATGTTTGTTATGCCAAAAAATACAACTGGGTGGATGGATTTAAAGATGGAAAATTTCACCCAAACGACAAAGTCACTCGCGTAGAGGCCATTAAGATAATTATCAACGGCTTTTTTAACGGAAAAATTGGAAATGAAGTTCTAAAAGATAATTCAGTTGATGATATTCATCTTAATGAGTGGTATGGAAAATATTTTATTTTTGCCGATAATCGCGACCTGCTTGATAAACAGCACGTGATTGAAAAAGGCTCACAATCCCTTTATCTGCCGCTAAAAAACATCACTCGCAAAGAAGTAGCGGAAACGATTTATCGTATCAAAAATCTTCCTAGGTAAAATTCAAATTTAATCTGGAAAAATAACTTTACGATTGATACAATAAACTCCATTTTGCATCGAGCTCAGCTATTGACATATTGCCGAATTTGTTTTAAAATATAAAGATACAATTTCTTATATAAATGCAGAACACAAATCAAAAAAACATCATTGAGCTAATCAAGAGAAGTAATAAAATACTTGTTCTGCCGTCTTCTCCACCAGATGGAGATTCGCTTGGTTCGGCGGTAGCCATCTACATGGCTTTAAGGAAACTCGGTAAAGAAGTTACAGTAATCTGCGCCGATCCTGTTCCGGATGTTTACGACTTTTTGCCTAATATGAAAATAGTTGGCAACAAGTTCATTTCTTCTAACGATTTTATCATCACTATCGATTGTAAGAAGATCAAAGTAGATAAGATAAAAAGTGCCATTGAAGACGATAAAGTAAATATTATTATCAGTCCATTGGATGGTCGTTTTTCTGAGAATAATATCACTTTCAACAAAGGAGAAATCACCTATGACCTTATCATTACCGTGGATACTGCCGAATTGCAGCAACTTCGCGGAATTTATGAAAATAATATCGAAATTTTTCATCAAGTGCCCGTGATCAATATTGATCATCATATTTCCAATACTCATTTCGGCAAAATAAATCACGTGGATATCATGTCATCTTCTACTACCGAATTACTTTGTCCTCTTCTTCAAGAATTGGCCAAGGATACGGGTGTGGATCTGATTGATGAGGATATTGCTACCTTACTTTTGACGGGTATTATCACCGATACAGGTAGTTTTCAGAATGCCAACACTACTCCAAAGTCCTTTGAAGTCGCCTCAGAGTTAATCGCTTATGGAGCCCGCCAGCAAGAAATTATTCAATACATTTATAAAACCAAACAATTAAGTCAGTTAAAGCTTTGGGGCAGAGTACTTTCCAAGATTCAGACTGATGAACAGCATCACATTGTGTGGTCGGTAGTAAGCCAACAAGATTTCCGTGATACCGGTAGTAATGAAGATGAAACCGGAGATATTATCGACGAGCTAATGACGAATGCGCCAGGTGCCGAAGTAATCCTTTTGCTGAAGGAGAAAAAAGATAATTTGATCTCAGTAAGTATCAGAACGACAAGCGCAAATATCGATGCGGCGGCCATCGCTGAAAAATTTGGCGGCGGAGGTCATACTCAGGCAGCCGGTTTTAGTTTAAAAAATATTCCTTTGAGAGATGCAGAATATCAGGTAGTGAATGCGGTAAAAGAATTTCAATCTAAAAATCAAACCGCAGAAACTCCAAATCAGGAATCCAAGGAAACTCAGGAAACTGATGAAGTAAAAAATTCAACCAATTTTAAATTTCACTCAGATCACAGCAGTCATCCTGATACAGGTCATGATGACCTGGGCTCAGGCATAGCTTACAAATTCGAAGATTAATTTGATGGGGGAGGAGTCGTAGGAGAAGGTACGGAAGGTGCTGTTTTTGGCGTCGGAGTATTTGATCCGGGACTCAATTTTACGATTCCAGGCTTTTCATCAAAGGGTTGGCCGATTTTCGCATCGTCTTGTCCTTTTACCATTGAATAAATAAAACCGGAAATTGCAATTGCAGCAATAATTAAAGCGGCAATCACTGTAGGAAAATATTTTTTTTCATCACCTTTTGAATATTGTGGCATATTTTATGATTAAAATTCTTTAAAAAGTTGTAGTTTTTCCTGTTCTGGTATCCAAAATGACATCATCATTTCTTTCATATTTAAAAGTATAATCTACTTTTTTGCTGTAATAATAATCCACCGGTCCATTGCCTGCGCCCAAAGTGTCGGTCAAAACAATGGTTTTATCCGGCAAAGTATTTAATGCGTTCATGCCTTTATTTTTCACCAATACAACCTTCATGATATCACTCAGCAAGCTCGTATAATCCACAGAATCACCCGCGGGTAATTTCTGATATGTCAAAGTACTAAGCATTGCTTTGATGGCTTGCTGCAATTGAAATCCTAAAGCACCGTTTCCATATTCAGTATAAATTGCCAACACATTTTTATTTTTCAAATAAATATACCAATCCACCATTCTTGAATTTTGATAAACAACCTCAAACGCATCTAAATCTCCTAATTTGAATTTTTTATAATTAGCGCCCGGAAAAGCGTTTTTAATATTGGTAAAATATTGATCTGTAACCATGCCGCCGGTATTTGCGTCCAATGTGACAGTTACCACAGCCGAATTTGGATAAACTCTGGTGGCTGAAAATTGAGAATATTGTTTATCCGGTTTGATGAAAACAACCTGATTATTGTCTTCCACAATCTTCCAGTTTTTATCATCATATTTAATCTGAAATGGCAACGCTTTGCTTTTGTAAGAAGTCCAATTCATCTCCAAAGGAAATGCTTGTCCTTTATTGGCTTGTACCGTGAACATGCGGAAAACCAATTCGGCGAAAGCCGCTCTCGTCATCGATTGATCGGGATGCACGGCACCATAATCATCCGAAAGAATCATATTATGATCTCGACCATATTGAATATATGACGCAAACCAGGCCGTTTTTGCTACATCCGTAAAAACATTATCGGTGACGGATGGTAATTGAATTTTTGCCGCAGCGGCCAAAATTTTCATTGTTTCAGCCAAATTTACAGGATCAGTCGGCTTGAAAGTGCCATCTTTATAGCCTCCGATAATTCCCGCTTCTTTCGCTCCCATTATATATTGAAAATACCAGGCATCTTTTTTTACATCTGGAAAAGAAACGCTATAAGTTCCATCAGTTTTTACATTCAAAGCTGTAGTAATCATCTTTACCGCCTCAGCTCTGTTTACTAATTTGCCCGGACCAAAAGTCCCATCGCTATAACCTTTAATGATGTTTTTATTAGCTAAAAACTCTATCGCGGTGTAATTTTTATTATCCGCTGGCACATCAGGGAAACTACCAGCAAATACACTCGTAGTGAAAGTAACAAATAATACAGAAAAGAGGGCGATTTTTTTCATAGGCAAAATGAATATACCACTCTTAATAACGCTGCTTCAAACGAAATATTACGAATATAATAATTCGCCGGGCGTATATCTGTCCAAATTCTTTTCGCCAACCAGTTTAACCAAACGTTCAACCACTTTCTCCATTTTTACTGTTTCCTGCACGCCCTTTTGCATGTTTCTGATAATGGCCGTGCCTTCTCTTACTTCTGTTAAACCAATCAGTACTGTATAAGGAACTTTAAATTTATCGGCGATTTTGAGTTGAACATTAATTGAACCCTTTCCTAATGCACCCATAGTCTTGAGTCCGGCATCACGAAGCTGATTGATCAATGGTAAGCATTTTCTTTTTGCCTCATTGCCCAGCTGCGCCACAAAAACATGTAAAGAATCTTTTGAAGGAGCGTGAATTTTTTCACGTTTCATACTGGCGATAATTCTTTCAATTCCGGCGGCCATTCCCACTGCAGGAGTTGCTTGCCCGCCCATCAATTCTATAAGTCCATCATATCTTCCACCACCACCCAAAGCATTTTGTGAAGCCTCACCTTTTTCAATTTCTACGAATTCAAAAACTGTTTTCGCATAGTAATCAAGACCACGCACCAATTTAGGATTTTCCGTATAAGTTAATCCCATTTCATCCAAATAACCCTTTAATTCTTCATGAAAATCCAAAGACTCTTTATCCAAATAATCTTTCATCACCGGCGCCATTTGTGCCAAAATTTTACAATCTTCTTGTTTGCAATCTAGTAAACGCATTGGATTACTTTGAAGTCTGTTGCGACAATCTTCACACAAAGATCTTTCCTTTCCGGTGTAATAATCCTGCAAAATTTGCATATATTTTTTACGCGCTTCGGCTGTTCCAATCGTGTTGATTTGTAATTTCAAAACTTTATCGACTCCCAAATCCTGATAGATTTTATAAGCCAACTGAATGATTTGCGCATCCAAAGCCGCATCACTTTCGCCAATAATTTCAAATCCGAATTGCCAGAATTGACGATAACGACCCTTTTGAGGTCTGTCGTATCTAAAGTGCGGCTCAAAATAATAGAGCATCACCGGTTGTGGCAATTGATTCATGTTATTCTGAATATAACTGCGCACTACACCTGCAGTACCTTCCGGTTTCAACGTCAAACTGCGACCCTTTCTATCATGAAAAGTGTACATTTCTTTTGAAACGATATCTGATGTATCACCAATACTTCTCTTAAAAACCTCGGTGAATTCAAATGTTGGCGTGCTTATACGTCTAAAACCTGCCTGTCTTGCTCTATGTCTCACCACTTTCTTGATAAAAGTATGATATTCATGATCGTTCGGCAAAATATCGTGTACTCCCTTTGGAGTTTGGAAAGGAGGTTTCTGAACTATAATATCATCTGCTTCTTCTGACATAGAATAAAAATAAGAAATATGCGCAAACACGCTAGATATCATTCTACCATCATTAAGAGTTATTTCAAGCGATTCCTTCACCAAATTTCAAAAGAAGTTGTGGGAGTAATATTAGTTTTTTTCTTGAATTTTTTTGGCGAGGCTTTGTATAAATAATAGCCGGCAGCTGCGATCATTGCCGCATTATCCGTGCAATAGCTGAAAGATTTTGGATGTCTGAATTTGATTTTTCTGCCAAAATTTTCATTAAATATTTTAAGTTTTTTTTCAATTACTTCACGCAATCTTTTATTTGCAGAAACACCACCAGCCAAATGAATTTCTTTTATTTTTGGAAATTTTTCCGCAGCCATAAGCAATTTTTCACTCAGGACCTCCACTACTGTTTCCTGAAAACTGGCCGCCAAATCGGCTTTGAATTTTTCATTTATTTTACCTTCATTCCTTTTCGCTTCATTGAGGACAGCCGTTTTCAATCCTGAAAAACTGAAATTTAAACTGCCTTTTTCCAAAAACGATTTTGGCAATTTAAACCTTTCCTTATTGCCACTTGTCGCGATTTTTGAAATTGCCGGACCACCCGGATATCCCAAGCCCAAAATTCTCGCTACTTTATCAAAAGCTTCGCCGGCTGCATCATCCAAAGTTTCTCCCAATACTTCAAATTTATGATGATCTTTCATTAAAATTAACTCATTGTGACCGCCGGACACCGTCAAAATCAGAATAGGGAATTGAGGCTCATCCTCAGCTTCCGTGACATTTTCATAAAGCCAATTTGAATAGATATGACCCACAATATGTTGCACCGAAATCAGTGGTTTATTTTTTACGTATGAAATCACGCTGGCAGTTTCCGTGCCAATAATTAAAGAACTTATCAGCCCAGGACCTCTGGTAATGGCTACAGCTTCAATTTCATCCCAGTCGCAGTCAGCTTTTTGCAGACACTCCTCGAGAACAGGCATCATTTTCAGTACGTGCTCACGTGCCGCCACTTCCGGTACCACTCCACCGGTTTTCGCATGCAGATCAATTTGCGAAGCAATCACATTCGCCAAAACCTTTCGGCCGTTCTCAACAATTGCCGCTGCTGTTTCGTCACAAGACGTCTCTATCGATAAAATCTTCATAGCGACATTCTACTGGATAATGGAGGCCTGCTCAACATCCCCCGAGGATTTTGCAGAAATGCTTGCGCCACGTCATGACGAAAATGCCCTCCTACAGAATCTCTCACTCTTTCAATCATATATTCAATTGTTTTTCTAGGACTACCTGGCCTATCTGAATCCATTGCCTGTAACGCATCAGCCAATCCCAATATGCCTTGGTGAATTTCAAGACTCTCCCCATTTTGATTTGGATATCCGGTTCCATCAGCTCTCTTATGGTGTCCGGCTGCCATTTTAATGATCTCAGGATCTAGACCAAAATATTCCGCTACCCCTATGCTTAGGTCAACATGCTTCGCCACTAAATCTTTTTCAGCTTGAGTCAGCTTATCTATTCTGATTAATCTGGCAATTTCTGTGTCTAGCTTGCCAATATCATGAACAATCGCTGCTTCACCTACAGCCTTTACCTCATCCGCACCAAGACCCAAAGCTCCAGCCAAATTTCTTGCAATGATTTTTACACTTCCATGGTGTATTCCTAATCCAGGATCTTCTCTTTGTACTGCGCTGGCTAAAGTTATTGGTAATCCCTTCCTCCCCAAGATACCGGCAGCTTGAATGTTCCCTAAACGTATTCCGCTTTCTCCCTTCGCTAAAACTTCAGCAACTCTCTCTTTTGCTTCCGGAGTTAAAGATTTTACCAGGTCCCCATTATTGAGCACAATTCTGGCCGCAACATCCGTAACCCTCTCTTCCATATCGGGAAGCCCAACTGATTGTGAATCACGTGTAACGCGCATAAAATTTGGTTTAGCTGAAATAATAGAAGAAACTCTCGGCAAATACAAGAAGATGCATTATAGTTAAACTATGAAATCCACCTCATTGGAAATTATCGAAGATTTGAAGAAGGCTGGGCATGAAGCCTATTGGGCCGGTGGATGTGTACGTGATATGTTATTGGGAATTCAACCCAAAGATTTTGACATCGTGACTTCAGCAAAGCCCGATGAAATTGAGCACATCCTTGAACATACTATTCCAATCGGAAAAAAATTTGGGGTGATTTTAGCTATAAAAAACGGTCATAATTTTGAAATAGCCACTTTCCGTTCAGATGCAGGATATAGTGATGGTCGTCGTCCCGACGCTGTGGAATTTACCAACGCCAAAGAAGATGCTCTCCGTCGCGATTTCACCATCAACGCGATGTTTTATGATCCTTCTACTGAACAAGTCATCGATTATGTGGATGGGCAAAAAGATATGCGCGACAAATTGGTTCGTTTTATTGGCAATCCGGAAGAGCGCATTAAAGAAGATCATCTTCGCATTCTTCGTGCGGTACGTTTTAAAAACGCTTTTAATTTTCAATATCACCCGGACACTTATCAGGCCATCAGAAAACATGTTCATCTCATTAAAAATATTTCTACCAATCGCATAGCCGATGAATTGAATAAAATGATTATGGGAAATAAGCCAAGTCAAGCATTTGAAGAATTATTTGAAATCGGCGCTTTGGAAATCATTATGCCGGAAATGTGCAAATTAAAAGGTTTGGCGCAGCCCCTGATTTTTCATCAGGAAGGTGATGTTTGGGAACATTCCATGGAAGCAATAGACAGTCTCACCGATGAAGACGCGGATCCGGATCCGCTTCCGGAAAATCCACCTTCTTTATCTCTAAAGTGGGCCACGCTGCTTCACGATATCGGCAAATATGAAACTTTTTCTCAAGATCAGGAAAGAATTCGCTATAACCATCATGCTGAAGTCGGTTCGGATTTGGCAAAAAAAATTCTCACCCGTTTAAAATTTCCCAAAAAAATAATCGATAGTGTACATTGGCTCATTCGTCACCACATGATGATAGTTCCTTTGATTGAGATGACCGATGGTCGCCGTCGTCATTGGTTTCTTGAGCCCGGATTTGAAGAATTATTGGAATTAAATCGTGCGGATTCCGTAGGTACAAAACCGGTAGATCTCACTCTTTATGAAAAACTAAAACTTCTTTATCATCATGAGATTGCGAAGCTTAAACTCATGCCAAAAAATCTTCTTTCCGGAAAAGATATTATGAAAACATGCAAACTTCCTCAAGGAGCAAAAGTTGGCGAAATCCTCAAAGAAATTCGTGACTTACAACTGTCCCATGAACTGAAGACCAAAGCCGAAGCCACCAAGTACCTTCGCAAAAAATATTGCGACTAAACGTTTTAAACCATCTTTTTAGAACGCAGGAATTGGAAATATTCCATTTTTGTTATTGCCAAACTTCCAATTCCGGTTACACAGAATACTGCATTTGCCGCCCATCCTACGAAAGGTATCAAACTTACGGCATGATAAATAAACAATGCCAAAGCCCAAATTCCAAAAATCTTTGCTTTGCTGGCATCTACTTTTCCATTTTTGTAACTAAACATTAAACCTCCCAACCATGAAGCCACGAAAATCTGCCCCATGTATGCCGAGATCATTAAAGCTGCGAAAGCTATCAAAGCTAAAGGAATACCAATGAATGTCATCATCAAAACCATTCCGCCAATCATCACTCCCACAATTGTCAGCAAACCGATTCCAAAGGATTTTAAGGCGGATTTATGAATTTTATCTCCGGCTGAAATTACAAATTTTGGAGCATAGAAAACCAAAATCAAAGCCAACAATAAAGCTGAAGCATAAACAAAAAGTTTACTTACAAAATACCAGGCGGTAAATTTTTTCCAGAAATCTTCTCTTTCAACTTTAGTAAACGTAGTTTGACCCTTTACCACACCCGCTGGAAGCTTAGATTCAATTCTGGATTTATATTTCAAATTACCAAGAATTTTTGCAGCCGGATCAGCCAGAAATTTATTTTCAACTTGAACATCCGCATCTTTACCCACTGTTCCATTCAAAATCAAAGATCCCATATAACCTTTTAATTCTCCTTTTATCTGCCCATCAATTGTTAAAAGTCCGGATGCCACATAAAGATTTCCATTAACAAAAGAATTTTTACCGATATCTACTTGTCCACCGGCAGCCAACACATCTTCACCCACTTTCCCATAAATTGAAACTTGTCCGCCAAGCACACGTACATCGCCGATTACATCTCCCATTACAACAACTTTACCACCGGCCACCACCAAATCTTGTCCCACATTTCCATTAATAGTGATATTTCCTCCGGCAATGTACAAATCGTTGGTGATATCGGCATTGACGCTGCCACTATTTGCCAATAAATAAGCATCATCCATTACTCTATCAGGAACCAATAAATTTTCCGCCTGCTTAAAAAGCGCAGCTTCTGAAGTAGGCATTAAAAAAATACTCATGGTCAACGCAAGAAACATGGAAAATAGTTTTTTCATTTGAATGGGGATAGAGGTTAAGTTCACAGTACAACAAAAATTATCCGTGTGCAAACATTACCTTAACGCGTCAGATAACAGACACATTCGATATGAAAGGTATGTGGAAACATATCCACTGGCTGCACCGCCTCCACTTTATAACCATATTCTTTCATCCAGGCCGCGTCTCGCGCCAGAGTGGCCGGATTACACGATACGTAAACTATTTCATTTGCTCCAAAGTCATTTATTTTTTTTATCATTTTTTCCGTGAGCCCGGCTCGCGGAGGATCTACCACGATAAGACTCGGACGTTCTCTCACGGCATCCAAAACCTTCCCTACATCTCCGGTGAAAAAATCTATATTGAAAATTTTATTTTTTCTGGCATTTTCCCTGGCCGCTTGCACCGCTTGTTCATTTAATTCTATGCCCAAAACTTGTTCCACGTGTTTAGCAAAAAATAGGCCTATAGTGCCTGTGCCACAAAATAAATCGAAAACCATTTTATGATTATTCAATAAGCCGAATTTTAACGTCTGGCTATATAAAACTTCAGCCTGCAAAGTATTCACTTGAAAAAAAGCTTGAGGCAAAATATCAAAATCCAGGGAGTCCCCATTTTCCAAAATCATTTTTTCCGTCAACGCCGGCTTGCCGAAAAATAATTTTTCTTTTATTTGTTTTGGCGCTCCACCGCGGTTAATTACTTTTGACCAATAAATGGAAACAATTTTTTTGCCGCCCGCATAAATTCCCGAGATTTTTTTTGCAAATTCATCAAAATCTTTTTCGAAATTTTCAGGCAAATTTTCCGATGTGACCAGATTTATCATCACTTCATTTGTGCGTTTGGATTCTCTGATATACAGGGCTTTTAGTAGTCCTTCGTTAGTCATTACCTTCATTGGTTGCCAGTTCTTTTCGACCACAAAATCTCTGACAAAATTAACCAATTTCGTGGAAAATTCAGACTGTAAATGACACTCTTTCAAATCCAAAATATCAAATCTTCTTTCCGGTAAGTGCATTCCCAGCGCGAACTGCATTTTTTCATCATAACCAAAAGAAAATTCCATTTTGTTACGATAATAATAGCTTTCTTTCGAGCCGAGAATTTCAGCAACCGGAGGATTATAAATTTTTCCTATTCTTTCAAAAGCGTCTATTACTTGCTGTTTTTTAAATTCCAATTGTTTTTCATATGGCATGAATTGCAATTGGCAACCTCCACACACGCCAAAATAAGGACATTTTGCCGCCACTCTTTCTTCCGCCGGTTTAATTAATTCCACCAGTCTGGCTTCGCAAAAATTATTTTTAATCCTTGTCAGCGCGGCTTTCACCCTGTCGCCGGGCATGGTTTTTTCCACAAAGATAGTTAGTCCTTCGTGCTTGCCTATACCTGCCCCGCCAAAAGCCAAAGAGCCAATATCAAATTCGAGAATTTGTCCTTTCTTAAGTTGCATAATGATATTCGCTTCGCGAATGTTAGCCTCGCTCTTAAGCTCGGCGAAATCATGAAATGATTTCTAGTGGGTTTGCATCACCAAAAGCTTTTTAGCACATTTAAGCCGCCTTTCGCAAGTAAGGATATTCTTTGTCGTCATTGGCTGCAGGCCTGTTCAAGCCGAAATCTCCAGCCGGTTCTTCTTTCGACACATATCTTAATTCCGGAAAAACTTCTCTGAATAATTGAAAAGCTTCATCTTTCTCTGCGTCAGTTTTTAAGTTTTTTAGATAATTTTTTTCAAACATTTCATAAATTTTTTCAAAGCGCCCGGCATAATAATGTTCATAGATTTTTTTTGTCGTTTCTTCCATGGAAATTTTATTTGCGCACTTCGCTGAAAATTCTTCAAATTTCACCACGGATTCTTCATAAGTATGATTTGTTCCATCCTCACCGAAAAAAGCGTGCACATAGCCTTCTACCAACCCTTCATTGGTAATGCTCTTCTTTTTATGAGCCAATTCATGGGCGATTACATGAGCCAGGCGTACAGCGGGATGAAGTAGCATCACCGGATCTATGAAAGCACCTTTTTCCGTAGATTCGCCAACTCTATTACCGCCGAATTTTTGAAAACTAATTTCATTCAAATTAATTTTCAATGTTTTACCAAAATATGATTTCACCATTTTTAATGCTTCCTGCAATTTTGCATAAGCCACCTCGGGATTGGCCACTCTCTGCTGCGCTACTTCAGTTTTGCCGCTAGCGTCTTTCAAAGCTTTAACAGCTTTATTAAAAGTCACCGCCTGAGCTTCTTCCACAGGCGTATTTTCAGCTTCTAAAGCCTCAATTTCTGGATTTAAGTTTCTATTTGCCATTGATCAATTATATCACAAAATAGTCATTTTTTGAAGATAAACATGGGGTAAGGATTAAATTCCTTGCAATTTCAGCTAAGGTTCATTAGATTTGTGGAGCAGAAAAAACAAGCGGGTGTCGTATAATGGCTATTACTATAGCCTTCCAAGCTATAGATACGGGTTCGATTCCCGTCACCCGCTCCAAACAGTAAATCGCGATTTTTCGCCCGCCCAAACCCAGGGTTTTGCCAATTCCACGGCGGCTTTTTGGCCGATGATGTGGAAGTTCGAGCCAATTTTTTGCAAAAAGCTTCGCTTTTCTTCTAAATTTCCAGAATCAACGTAGTTGATGGCTTGGTGAGCCGACAAAATCCATTCTTTGAAGAGTTCGAGCCAATGGAGTCCTCTTCCGCCGGATTCCTTTAAATTTTCTTTGATTTCTATTTTACGATTCAGGATTTTCTTCTTGGCTTCGGCATATTCCTCATTGGTTATGGTTTGTTCAAGGTAGGCATCGAGGAGGCGCGTTTGTTTTTCTTCTAAGGCCTTGAGTTCTATTTTAACCTCGCCGGCGGAAGAGGACGAAACGGTCGAAGTCTCTTTGTAATCTTGTTTCCACTGCTTTATAAACTTTTCTTTCCAGTTATCACTCAAAGCAACTTTTTGAAAAAGTTCATTGAGTTGTTTAACAAGTTCTCGTTCTTCAACATATTTCTGGCTGCAAACACGGTTCTTTTTGGTGCAGCGGTAATAGATATACGTGCGGCCTGACTTTTTGATTTTCTTTTCAGCGGTGATAGCACGGCCGCACTCGCCACAGAAAAAGACTCCACAAAAAACAAAAGAATTGTTGTCTTTTGATTTTTGTGGCTTAGATCTTTGTTCTATTACCCGCTGCACCTTATCAAAAAGTTGCTTTGAGATTATCGGTTCATGGCTTCCCTGATAGGCTTCGCCCTTCCTTATTATGACACCATAATAGAATGGATTTTGTAACATCCTCTCAATCCTGGAGAGCACTACAGCATTATTTGTACGTCGGCTCACCAAGCCCAAAGAAAGCGACAATTTTTGTAAATTTTCTAGTGTGGATTCTCCCGTGGCATACGCCTCAAAAAGCGCGCGAACTGCTTTCCATCTTTCGGGATCTTTGACGATGGTATGACGTCTCAATTCGTTTAAATATCCCACAGGAGCCAGTCCGGGCAGTTCGCCGCGCCTTAACTTTTGGCGTATGCCACGTTTAATGTTTTCCGAAAGATTATCAATGTAATATTTACTTTGCCCAAAAGCGATATTGAGCATGAACTTTCCTTGCGGTGTTGCGTCAAACCAAAATGTAGGGAATTTTAGCGTTCCTATTTTTGCTTCATCTATAAGGTAAATTATTTTTCCACCGTCTACACTGTTTCTCGCCAACCTATCCGGATGCCACGCTAAAATTCCCACATTATCGCAGTGACCGCCAAGTTCAATTTGTTCAATCATCTTGTTGAAAATCGGTCGTCCTGGCACTTTCGCTGTTTTACTTTCAATAAATTCCTCAATTACTTCCAGTTTTTCTTTGACGGCAAATTCTCGCAACTCCGTCAGTTGCCCTTCAATAGAGAGAACTTGGCGATCATCTTCATCCGTGGATTTTCTGGCATAGATAAAATACTTCATAGGCTTAATTAGTTATCGCTTTTGGGCAAACCGTGCTTCGCACGGAAAAATTGTCGCTTTCTTTCACTGGAAATTTAGAAGTTTTGCCTTTGGCAAAATGCAAAAAATTGGCTATAAAACCGAATGGTATCCTGTTCATTTTACCATTCGGTTTTATTCCGCGCTCCGCGCGGCGAACTTCCACATCATCGGCCAAAAAGCCGCCGTGGAATTGGCAAAACCCTGGGTTTGGGCGGGCGAAAAATCGCGATTTACTGTTTGGAGCTGCTTGTATGACGAAGTTCGGACTCATTTTAAGACATCTGGAGGCTAGCCTCCAGCGATTTTTTGCTGAACCCTGAGCCAGTGGGCGTTGAAAGGGGGCAACGCCCGCTGGCTC
>Ga0172369_10003939_pt1 | contig 19202 bp, 16 predicted proteins | sample LakKiv25m_FD_114539 | JGI IMG/M metagenome (GOLD analysis project Ga0172369, IMG submission 114539) | Freshwater microbial communities from Kabuno Bay, South-Kivu, Congo - kab_022012_11.25m | ecosystem: Environmental > Aquatic > Freshwater > Lake | place: Democratic Republic of the Congo...
GTACATTCCCGGCTTCATCAGCTCCAGAATTTAAATATTGGGCCGTAGAGACCAGGGATATCACAGTAAGGGAAAACAGAAGGAAGAGATTTTTCATCGGTTAAGTTTATATAAAATTCAAGTGCTATGGATTCAATACTGTGCCGAAAATTTTTTCCATCGCTGTTTTGGAGGAGGTAAATTCATCGATCTTCCCGTAATTGCCATTAACAGCCCATGATATTGCTGTCTTTTGCTCAGGGAAATATACCATACATGCATAATATCCAATGGCATCTCCACTATGGAAGAATGCATCACCCCATGGTGTTTCCATTCTAAATATGCCTAAACCATATTGCAGTGGGAAAAAATCGGGATCAGGTGTATTTGGCGTTACCCAGGAAGTCATTTCATCAAGGGAATTCTGAGAAATGATTTCACCATCAAACAGAGACGTTAAAAAATGGTTCAGGTCATACGCATTGGAGATTAAGCCTCCATCAGCAGTATAATAATCCCACCCACTGTAATATGTTGCATTTATTATATTCAGGTTGCTGTAGATATCCACATATCCGCGGATGATAGCATCAGGCACAGGATCAGTTGCTGCGAATTGGGTGGATGTAAGATTCAACGGTGTAAAGATCTTTTCCTCAAACACTTCATAAAATGGCTTCCCCTCAACAAGGGAAATGATCATTCCGAGTAAGATGTAATTCGTGTTGGAGTATGACACATCCTCTCCTGGTGCAAAATAGGCTTCCTTCCCACGGGCGTAGCCAAGGAGTTCGTTTGGCGTCCATTCTTTGATCAAATCATTAAATGATGCCGTTTGAAAGTTCAGATTTTGAATATAATTATAAATCCCGCTGGAGTGTTGCAGTAGTTGTCGAACAGTAGCAATATCGGCATTTTCAATATCCTTGATGTCATCCTTATTCAAGTATTCTGAAGCTTTGTCATCCAGGTTTAATTTTCCTTCTTCCTGAAGTAACAGGATCGTTACCGAAGTAAACGTTTTTACTGTACTGCCCACCCTTGTGATATTACAGGCTTGCAACTCAATTTCGTTCTTTAGGTCTGCTTTACCCGCTGTACCAAGCCATAACCCTTCACCGGGCGTTTGCACTGCCATGAGTATGCCAGGAACTCCTGAATATCTGATTTCATCCAATAAATTCTGGTATTTACCATTGGATTCATTGTTCATGCTGCTGTCAGAAAATGAAAGGTCACAGGAATAAAAGTCAGGAGCAATTACCTCATCTTTGCTGCACCCGCCTACAAGAGATAAACTTAATATAATGATTATCAAAAATTTATTTCTTTTCATTTCTTCTGACATGAATATAGAATCTCGCTCCAACCTCCAGGTTGATATGGGTCATTACCGGGATGAATCCGGGTGAGTATGGAAATTCGATCCATGACTTGTATAGCACAAAGATTTCGGGTGAAGCGCTCTTACTTTTCTGTAATTTATAACCCAGTCCAAATGACAAGACGGCCATTAATCTGGGATTTCCCCATTCTCGGCCATGAACATAGTCTCCATTCTCGAACTGGTACTCCTCCTGTGTGGTAAACGTATGCAGGTATCCTACTCCCAGCAGTGCCTTTATGACCAGTCCGAAAGTAAACTGGTAATCATATCCGGCTTCCGAGTTTAAATAGAAGCCCTGATAAAGGTTATTATGATATATATAACCAATATTCGCAGTTTGATAAAAGCGAAAACGCACCTCCTGTTTGTACAAAAACTCAGTACCAACTTCTATGGCAGGATGGATAGGTGTTGTAAAAAACCTGGTAAACGGGATGGCAGTTGCTTCATTACTGACTGCAATCTTCACAGGAATGTGTTTCTGTGCAGTTGCTTGACAGGTAAAAAGGAATATAATAAAAAAGAATACTGTGTGCCTTAGAAAGGGTTTCATCGACGATGGATTCACCCTTGCAAATTAATGATAATTTTCGGAATCGCTTTGTGATTACTAAGAATCTGAATACCTCCCTCTGAAAAGATCATTCCTTCGGTACGACCAGCGCATGATTCCCATAGGGATGAGCAATGCCAGAAGTGTGAGCAGGAAGGTAACGGTGAACCCAACTAGCTCATAAAAGTACACACCAAAGAGGGGAGCAAAGGAAGACCGCAGACCAGTGAGTGAGAGGTGTATTGACTGGTAATCATCCGCCTCTTCCGGCTTGCAGAAATAGGCCGACCCAATATACCAGACCAACGCCATTGTGGCGGCGAAAACACCGTAAAATCCGAAGGATATCAGCAGCATATAGTAAATTTCGATCCCAAGGATTTCAACATGGAAGGGCGCATATTCTGTTACCAGGAGAAACAGGATATACATAAAGAGGGCGGCAAAGGTGATCGCGGCAAACTTCCTGGGATCCAGACGGCTGAGCAGGCGGCCGAAAAAAGGAAGCAAGAGGATGGCCAGGATGTTGTAGGCGTTTTTATAGAAGGCTACACTCGAATAGTTCAGATGGAGCAGATCCTGAAAAAAGATGTTGATGATTGTAACCGAGATCATGAAGGAGAATCCATACAACATAAAGCCAATCTCAAAGTGCCTGTATGGTTTGTTGATCTTCAGGATATTCACCATGCTCATGAACGAATGCTTCACGGAAGCCATGAAAGGAAGTGATCTGGCTTGCGGCAGTATCTTTGAGTAATCAATCTCCGAGAGAACAAACAGGGAGATGACCCCCAGGATGCCTATCAATGGAAAAACATAGGTGAATGCAAAATTATCCGCATCAAGTAAAACACCATATGCAAAGGTAGTTATGAGGATGATGATCTTATTCAGGGAAGTGGCATAGCTGTAAAGTTTTCCGAAATTGTCGTGCCGGTAGTTGGTTTTAAGCAGCACGTTGATTGCAGGGTAGATGATCAGGTTGCCGGAAAAGTAGATCAGAAAGACAAACAGGAACAGGTAGTGCCAGATGGACTGCCCGCTCAGGGCTGCTTCACTCCTGGGAATGATCACCAGTAAGATAAGCGGTAATCGGGTTGTCAGGCCTGTGATACGGAGCATCAGTTTCTTATTCCTGATCCGTTTCCTGAATTCATTGAGAACCACCAGAAAGAGGAAGAGGATTGTGCTGAACTGGAATAAGAATGCAAGCTGGTAGTTGGATCCGCGAAGACTGTGGATAAAGACATATTCGTTCAGGGCCAGGACGCCGAGGATAATGCCTTCGATGCCTGAATAGACCATGTGCAGCCGGAAAGCCGACTTTTCCTGTAATGTCAGCCTTTTAAGAAGACCCATAAGATCTACGATTTTCGATTTACGAATGACGATTCAATTTTAGAATTGGGATTTTGGAATGACGATTTATAGAAATTAAATTAGTGCATTCGTAAATCGAAAATCGTACTTCGTAGATCACTTTTAGGTGGTTCCCAGGTTGTAGATCTCCTGGATGTCTTTCAGCTTTTCCTGAAAATCGATTTTGAGGTCGACAAGTTCTCCGGTCCTGACGTGGAACACCCATCCATGTACCAGGGGGTAACCCTTCGTGAGGTAGGACTTCTGAACCACGGCGGTCTTTATCACGCTGACACACTGTTCTTCCACATTCAGTTCAACGAGTCGCTTGTAGCGGGTCTCTTCATTGGTTACTGCATTCAGTTCCTGCCGGTGAAGACGGTAAACGTCCCTGATATTCCTGAGCCAGGGATTCAGAATGCCCAGGTCGCGTGCATTTTTCTCCCTGATCCAATGTTTGTTATTTTCCAAGATCTGCTCGTAGGTAACCATCAATGGGTAATTTCAGCCAAAGATACAAGAATCCTTCCTTTTATTTACCAAGGGCATCGATCACGGCTTTCAGTTTCTCCGTTACCTGATCGCCAATCGGGACGAGACCGGGATTCCCGAGCATCTTCATCATAACGCCCGGATCCACTGAAACAACCTCAGTAATATCCTTGTCAATCTCTTTGATAATCATTTTGCACGGCAGGAAGAGGCCGATGTTTTCTTCCTCCTGGATTGCCTTATAGGCAAGCTTCGGATTGCAAACGCCCAGGAGTTTGTACCGGTTCATTTCAGCGCCTTCGATTTTCTCCTTTATTTTCTGGTCCATGTCAATTTCCGTGATCACCCCAAATCCGTTTTCTTTTAATAGTTCTTTGACACGCTCAGTGGTCTCATCAAACGGAGCATTGACGGTTGTGCTGAAATAATAGGATGGGACAGCTTCCTGTGCCTTGATGACTCCGACGGAAAAAATCATCAGGAGTCCGATGACAGATAATTTTGTTTTCATAGGTGTTGTTTATTTATTTATTCACAAAAATATTGCCATCATATATACCAATGACAATATGTCAGATATTAAATAGAACTATTAAAAACAGAAATTAATAGACCTTAAGATCTTTACCCAGCACTACATTACCGTCATATACCTTCGAAACCTCATCCAATATCTCCTCCTCCGAGCCTCCCCATTCGAGGACATGGTACAGGATCACCAGTTTTGGCCGGGCTTTGGCCGCAATCTCTCCAACTTCGACAGTGGATGTATGATGATGCTGGTGGTAGATTTTCCAGTCGGGGGTTTTCTTTTCCCACCCTTTTTGATAATACACCTCATGGATGAGGATATCGGCGCCAGTAGCATATTTAATTACATTTTCACACGGGCGGGTATCACCCGAAATAACAATTACTTTGTCAGGAGTGGTAAACCGGAATCCCCAGGCATTGGGCCAGGATCCGTGGTCTACGGGAAAAGCTTCAACTGTGACATTGGTATCCCGGAATATGACGCCCTCTGTTAAGAACTCGTGACTATTTACGCGCCAGCCAATGTCATTGGCCGGTTCCTCCCCTTCCAGCCGGTAACGGATATCAGCTTTGTAGGCTTTTAAAATATATTTTGTCAATTTATTGGTACCAGTTGGTCCGTAAACCTCCAGGGGTTCATCCCGGCCCATGACCCATGGGGTGAGGATCAGATCAGGAAGGCCGGTCGTGTGATCGGAATGCAGGTGAGTAAGGAAGGCGTGCTTCAGGTTCTTTGTGGTCAATCCGTTTAACGGGCCACCATAACGGGGCGATAAGGCAGCTGCTTTCCTGACCAGCCCGGGGCCAAAATCGACGATATAGGGAACATCGTTCACAATGATTGCAATGGAGCAGCCTGACTGGTGCGGATCGGGATTAGGATTGCCTGAGCCCAGGATGACTACCTGGGTGTGTTTGGAGGAGACAGAAACATTCGCTGATTTTGCGAATACCCCTGGATGGAGGCACCAGAGGAGTATCAGTAAGAGTTTGAGGTTTACAAACATTTTCACCACGAAGACACGAAGGCACAAAGATCACATAAAATCGTTAATGTTTGATGATCTTTCTTCGGAGGACTCCCCGGTTGCTTCTGAGTTCAACGATATACAAGCCGGGTTGGAGCTTTGCGATATCAATGGTCTGAATTGTGGAAAGAGGGCCATACAAGAGGCCTTCCGAATAAACCCTGCCGGTCAGATCGACTAGTTTCCACCTAATTCCAGGAACGTCCGACTTTACAGTTAGAATATTGGTTGCCGGGTTCGGAAAAAGCTGAATTACTGGCAAATCCATTTCTTCCATCCCCGGATTCCAGGTTACCGTAACCAGGATGCTGTCCCTGGTGACACAGGGATCCTCAATTACTTCACCCCAGAAAAGATGAGGGCCTAGTGCCAGGTTTGCTCCACGGACATTAATGGATTGCGTGGTATCCCCGGTAGACCACAGGTAACTGCTGAAGCCAACGGGCAACTGCAACAGCATTGAGTCCTGTTTGGCAAGCAGGGTATCATTGCCCAGCGAAAACGGAGGAGGTCCGTACACAATGGTCACTTCAACGGTATCATAGGCCCAGCAGCAATCTTCGTTGGCAACGGCAAGCCAATATTTTCCTGATTGATGCACTTTTAATTCACGGCTGGCGGAAAGGCTGTCATTCCACACATAATAGACATATCCAGGAGGGCCGGCAAGAATGAACTCATGGCAGGCAACCGTATCGGGGCCAATATCCGGTGGAGGAGGCAACCACCGGTTCAGTTTGGCAATGAACCCATCACTTTGCCATCCCACGTAACTATACAGGGTATCAGGGCCAAAAATGCTGATTCCCCGAAAGCATCCGCTGAGAATGAAATTTCCACACCTGTCCATTTCAAATCCCCTGCTATCCAACCGCAGATCAAGGCTGGACGTGGTCAGCATGGCATGAATCATCTCCCCTTCCGGGGTGAACTGACCGAAGATCCCTTCCCGGTACGAACCTACTGTAAATGTGCTGTCGGCAAGAGTAAAAGTGCGGTTGCAGGTAGCCGCGAAGTAAAGAGAGTCATCCATCCATTTAATATTGAACCATATCTGGTTGTAGCTGAAAGGATTGCTAACCATTTCGTACCAGATTATCTGATGATCCGGTGAAAGCTTCATGATCAGGGAATTCAGGGTATCGACAGGGACTGGGATCGTATACGTCCCGATGGTTATCGTGTCCATTGCCTGGGCCGACAGATAGAGATTGCCGGCAGGATCGGCCTCCAGTTCAATGATATAGATCCCCCAGTCAAGGAATTCCTTTTCCATGACATTTCCGGATCGGTCTGTTTTAATCAAAAAGAACAATTGCCGGAATTCAGGATAATAGGGATGAAAAACGGTATCCCCGTCCACCACAAAGTCGCCGGTAGTCAATCCCAGGACATAGAGGTTGCTGTCGGCCCCAATCTTCACATAACCGGATAATGAGCCCCCAGGGTCAAAGTACATCGGTTTTATCCATTGAATGGCGCCATTGGTATCAAGTTTCATGAACGTGCTCATGGACTCAGGGTAAAAAAGGCTGTCCTGCCCGAGTACATCTACCCAGGATGGGCCCAGGTTGTAACTTTGATGGGCGGTTCCCCAATAAATATACTGATCGTCGGAAATTGACATATCCAGGCTGTGGCATGGCGTTAAACCATTGATGACTTTGATCCAGTCAACCTGAAAATCATGGGTTACCTTTACCAAGAACAGATCCGGAGATCCGGGCCACGGGCCGCCTCCACCCGCGTTAACGAATGTATCCTGAATAAAAACGCGGTCAAAGAACATTCCGCTGATATACATATTGAAGTTCTTGTCCACAACCATCCTGACGTCCATTATGGTACCGTATGGCAGTGTAGATATATGGAGGGTATTTTCCATCTCTCCGCCCGGTGAATATTTTATCACTGCCAGGTTTGATCCTTTCCAGTGATAACGCGGATATACCGAATCGCCAAAATAGAGGGTGTCCGTATAGGAATAGTAGCAATACACATTATTCCTTGAATCAGTGGCAAGAACGGTGCACCACGTATCCTCAATACGCTGTGTTCCCGTTGACACCCATTTCCAGGTCCAGTCCTGGCCTGTGAGGTTCTGGTAGATAAAAAGGATCGCAGCAATCCAAAGTGTTCTGAATGGTGAACGCATTCTGCATGACGAAATGATTGGCTTCATGTTGTGGAGAGCAGGTTTTGATCCGTTTATAGCTTGATGATTCTGGTCACCCGAAAAAGGCTTGGGGTTACGAACCTCATGAGGTAAAGACCGGACGGATATGAGGCCATATCAACCTGGTAACTTCCTGGTGATTGTTCAAAACCCCATGATTTCACAAGAGTTCCCTGGCTATTCAGCAAATCCAGGGAGATGTTTCCTGACGGGAGTATGACGTTCACAAAATCCCGGCAAGGATTCGGAAAGATATTGACGTAACCATGGGTGACAAGGGGTTCGGGTTCAGCGGTAACAACGCCATATTCATTTGTTTTGACAAGGTATGCATCCTTGTACCCGAAACCCATACTTTCCGTAACCCCGCAGGTAACAAACCCGCCATCAGGCGTGGAAACCACATCAAACCCGATCTCCAGGCCGATGCCTCCGAATGTTTTCGTCCAGAGGGTATCTCCTTCAGCATCTGTCCTGATCATATACAGGTCGGCATTCGTACCCATTGTATTTACATATCCGGAGATGATATACCCTCCGTCGTCAGTCAGGTCAATAGAAGTAGCGCGGGCATTCACAAAGTAAGGGAACGCTTTGGACCAGAGCAAGGTTCCTGACGGATCCGTTCTTCCCAGGTAAACCTTGCTTTCCAGTCCCAGCAATCCAGGGGTATAAGCTCCGCAGAAAACATAGCCTCCATCAGGTGTTTGTTTTACATCGCTGGCTGACTCCCTGCTGGTACTTCCGCCATACGTTTTCTCCCATTGAAGACCTCCTGTATCGTTTACCTTGATCAGCCATGCCGATGTATATTCACCCGGATCATCATATTGCCCTGCGATGATGTATCCGTTGTCAGTAGTGACCTCCACATCTCCTGCAGAATGCACCCCGGTGGTGCCTCCCCATTCATACCGCCACAACTGGTTTCCGGTTTCATCGGTCCGGGCCAGGAAGACCGGTTCATTGAACAGGCTTTTTTTATTTCCCTGGTAAGAATAACCGCAGTAAACATACCCGCCATCGGGGGTTTGCTTTATCGATGTAGCGTATTCATTATTACCTGTGCTGATTCCCAATTTTGACCACAGTGAGTCTCCATTGGCATCCAGCCGGATCAACCAGGGACAGGTTACACCTTCATCCTCCCAACCTGCGAGTAACATGTACCCTCCGCCCTCAACCTCTATAATGGAATTGCCTCTTTCCCAGCCAATCGGTGTCCCGAAAAAACTCTCCCATGCCAGTCCTCCTGAAGGTGTTGTCTTAACGACATACACATCCGGGAATCCGTACCAGAAATTACTTGTATACCCTGCAAGAATGTATCCTCCGTCGGAGCATAAGCTGACCGAATATGATTCATCATCATCAATTGATCCATAACTTTTTTCGAAGGTGAACTGTGAAAAGGTGGTTCCTGCCAGGCAGAGGGTCAGTGAGATCAGGAGAAACATTTTTTTCATCGGAGGGAGGCATAACATTCTCCAAATATACTATATATTCAGATACACTGTAGATGAAGAAAAGAAAAAAGAAAATATTACCTTAGGTATTTTCGCTTCAGGGCAGGGCGGTCTGCATGCAGGACATCCGTGAGAAAGATGTCAATTGTTCCATAGCGGTCATTGATCTCATCAAGCGCTGCATTCAGGTATTCAGTCCGGACCTCCATCAACGGCCGGATGATCTCACCGTTGGGATTCCCGGCATCGATGATCTTACGGACGATCTTATCAACGACCGGTTTCAGGTGTTCATTTGAAAGAAAGTAGTCTTTCCATGCATCTTCAGCCGTTACGCCAACAGCGATCAACAGCAGGTATGACGCCAGTCCTGTACGGTCCTTTCCGGCCGCGCAATGATACACCAGCGGAAGGTTTACGGTGGTTGCCAGGACACGGAAAAACTCCCGAAGATCATCCTGGTGATCTCTCACCATCCGGCGGTAATCCCTGACAAGGAGAGTCTCGAGGCCCTCTTTGTCATTTTCAACCATCATCCGTTCGGCCGTTTCCCTTGCCGAATCGATGATCGTGATCCGTTTGTTATCCTTAACTGTTGAGATCCGCGGAGTAGGATAATTCATCAGTTCCCTGTCGGAACGGAAATCGATGATCATCCGGATCCCGATCTCTTCGATCTTGCGGATATCCTCTTCTGAAAGCCGAGAGAGATCACCGCTGCGGTAAAGCAATCCCGTTTTAACGGTATGCCCGTCAAGTGTCCGCATCCCGCCGATGTCGCGGAAGTTGGGCTGATGCTGAAGAAGGAAGGGGTGGTGTTGGGGTATATTCTCAAACATGCCGCAAAGATACACAAATACAGGATAGCAGTACCTGAAGTACCATCCTGACATATAGGCAAATTTTGATAACTTCAACACTTCTTGGTACAATTCATATATATTAGTAGTATCTTTATAATCTATAACCTTTATCATCATGAACCTTCTTATAAAAAGAGATTTTACACTATCTCTCATTTGGACAACTATTGCTGCCTGGCATCTGCTTTTCGGACCGGAGATAACTGTCGCCCAATGCAACTGGATTAACCCTGTCCCCCAGGGAGAAATCATCTCAGACATTCAATTCATCAATACAACTACGGGATATGCGATTGTTGGCTGGCACGATAGTTTCTTAAAGACCACGGATGGTGGGGAGAACTGGTCTGTTGTAGAAACCGGGACCTCAAGCTATCAATTCAGTATGCATTTCACCACAGTTGATACAGGCTTCATTGCAGGAGACAATGGGATTATCCTGATGACATCAAATGCCGGGGAGGGCTGGACAGATGTGGCATCACCAACGACGCAGGCACTTTACTCCATTGATTTCCCTGACAGCCAGACAGGATTTGCAGCCGGTGCGTCAGGCACTGTTGTAAAAACCACTGATGGCGGACTGAACTGGCAGGTTTTGTCTACCGGGTTGACAAATGCTCTTTTGTACATTTGTTTCAAAGATTCACTGACCGGATTCATTGGCGGAAACACCTCCCATTACCGCACCAGCAACGGAGGATTGACCTGGGTAAATATCAACTCTCTTACGGGAAAATATGTCTATATGGCTTTTTCAGATTCCCTCACAGGATACATCATCGGTGATGGGGGAAAGATCAAAAAAACCACCGATGGGGGGTTTTACTGGGAAACGATACCTGCCTTTACGACAAGCGCACTGCGAATGGTTGAGATCCCGGGCGGGGATACAATCTTTGTCAGCAGCTACACCGGGATTTTCAGGTCAGATGATGCCGGTAACTCCTGGAATACCATTCTGCAGGCACCTGTGTACACCGTGAATGAGATCTCATTCCCTACCAATGAGACCGGGTTTGCATCCGGTGATAACGGGATCACCTGGAAAACCATGGATGCAGGACAAACGTGGGAGATGACCAACGCATTTACTGGTGCTGATCTGGACATTGTCCAGTTTACGGATGCCAGACATGGTTTTACAGCCGGTTTCGACAGTTTGTGGCACCTGTTCCGGACAACCGATTACGGGACCCATTGGACGGATATCTCACCCCCTTCCACCCCCTACTTTACCGGATTCAGCTTTACCGACAGCCTTACCGGATATGTGACGACCCACAGTGGAACAGTAATTAAAACTTCAGACGGTGGGCAGAACTGGAACTTCCTCACGACTAGCATTACTCAGGGGCTGCACATGATTGTTTTTCCGACAACTGAGACTGGATATGCCTGCGGAGAACAAGGAACCATAATACAAACAACAGATGCAGGGGCAACCTGGTCACTCCTGAACACAGGAACCACAAAGGCTGTGAACTTCATCTCCTTCCCGAATGAAATTACCGGATATGGAGTTGCCGGCTCCTGGTATGATTATGAATTGCTAAAGACATCTGACGGCGGGCAAACATGGAACTCATCTCCGCTTCCGAACCCTGATATTAGTGACCTTCTGTTTACTAACGCTTCCAACGGGTATGTCCTGAATCATGATCCCGGTTTGTTAAAAACTAAAGATGGAGGAGCTACCTGGGAGCCTATTTATATCCCTGTGTTCGATCCTCAAGCCATATTTTTCACCGGACAGGATACAGGATATATCGCGGGATGGTATGGTGTGATTAAAACTGTTGACGCAGGGGAAACCTGGTTTGGTGTTTGCAGCGCTGCAACCAACCATTTCCTGGAAGACATTTTCTTTGTGGACAACGATACCGGATATGTTGCGGGAACACAAGGTCTGCTGTATAAAATAACCACAGGTGGCCTGATCACGGATAGCGGGATTCCGGCCTCTGGAAAAGCAACCTTCAGTGTAGTCCCCAATCCCTCCCATGGCATATTCAACCTTGAAGTCCAGGATTTTCCTGATGTCATATCAGTGAATGTTTACACCGCTGCCGGGAAACGGGTTCACCGGCAAACAATTACCACGGGGAACGGGCCAAACCAGATCGACATTACAGGGAACCCTCCGGGCATTTATTTCATCAGGTTGCAGGGGAGGAATGTTGTTAAATCCTTCAAAGCCGTAATCCATTAAACTGGTCACGGGTCCATTCAGCTCCTCTGTCATTCTTTTTCTATTTTTGCACCCTGACCTTTCCCTGATGATCAACCTGTGGTTTGGCATTCTGGTGTCGATTCTTTGTTTTGCCGGCTATTTGCTTGCCTGGAGAAGCATGAACCGGCAACAATATGGCCTGGCGATCCTCCTGCTCCTCCTTGGAGGGCTACTTCTCCGGGTCTTTGTTGCCACGGATCTTTTTCTTCACCCCTGGGACGAACGATTCCACGCCCTGGTTGCCAAGAACCTGATGAGCCACCCGTTCCTCCCAACGCTATATGAAAATCCTGTTTTACCATTTGATTTCAAGAACTGGTTTTCGAATCACATCTGGCTCCATAAGCAACCGGTTCCTTTGTGGTCCATGGCGTTGAGCATGAAAATTTTCGGGATCAATGAGATCGCCCTTCGCATCCCTACCGTCCTGATTTCAACCCTGGGGACCCTGGCGATATACCGGATCGGGGAATATCTCTATTCAAGGAAAACGGCCTTCATCGCTGCTTTCCTGTTTTCCATCCATGGATTTATCATTGAGTTGACAGGAGGAAGGGATGCGACAGACCACGTTGATATATTCTTTCTGTGTTTTATCCTTTTCTCAGTTTATTTTTCCATCCGGTACATCAAAACCCGGAAACAGGTCTTCAATCTGATGACCGGCCTCTGCATTGGCCTGGCCGTGCTTTCAAAGTAACTCCCGGCCCTGATCGTTCTTCCTGTCTATCTGCTACTGCTCCTTGACTCAGGAACATTCAGGACCCGCCAGATCCTTCAGGTCCTGTTCCTTTGCCTGCTCTATGCAGCTATTGTTGCAGTTCCCTGGCAGGTATATATCCTGTTGCAGTTCCCGGCCGAAGCAGCCTGGGAATATGCGTACAATTATCTCCATGTCACCGAACCTCTGAACGATCTCCATCTCCCGTTTTATTACCACTTCGATCATCTCCAGATAAAATATGGCCCCGTTGCCCTGATTGCCGTCTTCTGGCTGACCTACAAGGCATTTAAAAAACCACGAAACTACCGGAGGATCGCCATGGTGGTGTGGATTCTGATCCCGGTCCTGTTTTTCTCCTTTGTCAAGACGAAAATGCAGGCTTACACCCTCTTTGCCGCTCCCCCGATCATCCTGTCGACTGCCCTCTTTTTCGAGTATCTATGGATTTACCGGAAGCGCTTCAGATACCGGCTTATCCCGTTAACCTTCATCGTTCTTCTCTTCTTTCTACCCCTGTGGCAGACAGTAGAGAGAACAAAGTTATTCTCCACCCGTGACAGGTACCCGGAATGGTCCAAAGAGATTAAGTCGATGCCATTGCCTCCCGGAAACAAGCCACTGGTCATTTTCAACTCACAGCATCCGATCGAAACCATGTTTTATATCAATTGCTCGGCATATCCCGATGTACCAGGCGATGAGGCAATCGATGAGTTGAAAAAACAGGGCTATGAGGTCATGGTGCTTGACCGGAAATAACTATTTTTGGGGAAAACAAATTGCATCATGACATTCAGAATGAGATTTGCGATGGTTTTGACCCTTGTTTTTCTCCTGGAGTTTCTCGGACCGGATCCTGTTTCAGCACAAAATGGGGGCATCCGGATTCCAGTCGATTCAGTCGGGTTCGCCACTGAAGCATGGCAGATGGATTCGGTGATGGCACGGATCGGCCGGCAGTTCGGGAATCAGATAAGCCAGGCGCTCTCCCAAAAGAAAATATCGCGCAGGTCTATATGGAAAATGGTGATCTGTCCGCACGACGATTACGCCTACGCCGGATGGATGTACCCGATGGCATTGCTAAACATCAAGGCACCAACGGTCATTTTGCTGGGTGTCGCCCACAAAGCCAGGCTTTTCGGCATCGAGGATAAGATGGTCTTTGATTCTCATGATGCGTGGCAGGCCCCCTATGGACCTGTACCCGTCTCCTCTCTGAAAGGCAAGATCACCAACCAGCTTCCAAGGGGGGAATATATCATACAGGATAGTCTGCACAATTTGGAACACAGTCTTGAGGCCATCGTCCCGTTTCTGCAGTACTACAATCCGGATGTCGAGATCATCCCCATCCTGATCCCAGCCATGTCGTTCGAAAAGATGGAAGGTCTTGCGGGTTCACTGGCCTGGGCTATCTCAAAAGTGATGGTCACCAATAACCTTGAGTGGATGAAAGATATCGCCTTTGTCATCTCGAATGATGCCGTTCATTATGGCTGCGAAGACTGGGGAGGCAAGGATCTGGCACCCTACGGGTGCGACCGGCAGGGGTATCAGAAAGCTGTTGAACATGAAATGGAGATCATCGACGGTTGCCTGACCGGAGGCCTCGTGAAGATGGGGATCCGGCGGTTTTCTGAGTATACGGTGCAGGATACCAATTTCAGGGATTACAGGTGGACCTGGTGCGGCCGGTATTCTGTACCCTTTGGACTACTGACCGCCTTTAACCTGCAGCAGCATACTAAGACCTACCCCCCCTCAGGGGTCCTGGTTGGCTACTCTACCTCCATCGACCATCCTCTCCTGCCTGTGACAGACCTGGGTATGGGCATTACAGCACCCGCTAATGTAAACCATTGGGTGGGATACGCGGTGGTGGGATTCAGGTAAATGAGTGTGAGGGTGTGAAGGTTAAAGTGGATGTGGGGATTTAAAGATGTAGAGGGGCATTTTTTTATGTACGGTTCTCGCTGTGTCGTTAACGGTCAGTTCTGATGATTCCTAAAGTTATCTTCCGGATCCTTTCCCTGTTTCCTGCGGGATTCTATTACATGTTATCCGACATGCTTTTTGGGCTGAACAGGTTGATCTTCAGATACAGGAGGGCTGTAATCCATGACAACCTGCGTTCGGCGTTTCCTGTCATGGCCGACCAGGAGATCCGAACGATTGCAAGCCTGTTTTACCGTCATTTCTTTGATTGGATCGTTGAAACAGCGGCGATTCCCGGGATGAGCAGGGAGAATGTTGAGGAGAGGTATTACATGGTCAATCCCGAAATCCTTAAACCGGCTTTTGACCGGGGAGAAAACGTCCTCATCATTCTGGGTCACTACAACAACTGGGAAGGGTTCTCCCGAACGATTTATCCGACGGGATTTGTATTTGCCACCCTGTACAAGACGCAGAGCAATAAAATCATCGACGGGTACCTCCGCTACTCAAGGGGTCAAGGGGAAAACGTGCAAATGCTGACATACAACGATTTCTACCGTGCCTGCGCAGACCATCACCAGGAACATCCCCATTGTTTTATCATGCTGGGAGATCAGCGTCCGCGAAAAAAAGCAAAAGTGAGGTGGATCAACTTTCTGAACCAGCCAACCAACATTTTCAGAGGGGTCGATAATCTTGTTGAACGGGCCGGGGTTGAAACCTACTTCGGTCGCATTTACAAACGACGAAGAGGGTACTATGAGATAACCTTTATTCCCATTGGGAAACCGGGCGAAGGGAGCACAGCACAGGAGATCACAGACAGCTATTTCCGGCATCTCGAAGAACAGATCCGGGAGGAGCCCCAATATTATCTATGGTCCCATAACCGGTGGAAACACAGGGAGCTTTTTGACAAGGCTCAACACGGCCGGTGTGATGCAAAATAAATTTTTGCCTACCTTCGTAAACCTATTCCACACAACGATGCCAACAGTATCCAGCAAATACCTGGGTTCGCTCCGGACGGAGTGCACCCATCTGCAATCGGGGACCACGCTCATCACTGATGCCCCGACAGACAACCAAGGGAAAGGGGAGTATTTTTCTCCTACCGATCTCGTCGCCACGGCCCTAGGGAGCTGCATGGTCACGATCATGGGGATTTCGGCGAGACAACATGGGTTTGACCTCGCCGGGTTGACCTGGGATGTCACGAAAATCATGGCCGACAACCCAAGAAGAATCGGAGAGGTGATCGTACACCTTGATTTTCATGGTAAGGTAAACACGGATCAGCACAAACGGGTGATAGAACATATCACGCGAAACTGTCCGGTAGCGTTGAGTTTGCATCCGGAATTGAAGCAGACAATAGAGATCAGGTGGTAAGGCCAATGCCAGGAATGAGCATGAACCGGAGTGAAACGGAGCTCGGCAGAACGAAGTGAAGCCAATGACCAATGAGATGAATGATAATTACCAGAGTAAAATTGAACTCTCTGGAGCCCAGTAGTGAAACCGCTAACTGCCTACTGCCAACTTCCTTTTATAGTTTCTGGAACTCTATCCCAGGGTAGCCTTTCTGGCCCAGGTCGTTGTAGAAGCCCACAAACCTGAGTTTGTAATAGAAACCGTTGCGGTTTCGGATAACATATGATATCCCCAGTGTGACGGTATAGCTGCCGGCTTCAAAATTGTAGTATTTCCAGTCCCACCCGATCTCGTCCAGACTGGTGGAATAGTCCATCTGCTGAGCCATTTCAAATGTGATATCGCTGAAGTCGTTCAGGGTATCCTTTGCGACAATAACACCGTTCCGGCTAATAAGGACACCGGTGACCAGATAGGGATACGCTTCTCCCAGGTCAGTAAATAACAGGGTTGTATACTGTGTGAACAACAGGTCCCATTTATCGTTTGAAGGCCGTAAATGACGGATGGTTCCATGGTTGCTGAAACTGAAACAGAGATAGTCAACAGACGGATCTTTAGGCACACTTGCCGAAGCAACCTCACCTCCGAACAACGGGGCAAACCGGAAATAGTAGGTGCCATGTTTCAGGCTGTCAAAGATCACCTGCATGAAGCCCAGCGGATTTCCCAGATCATCCATCCCCCTGTTCACGGCATAAACATGCTGGTTGGAGATTGTATCTCCATTGCCTGTGATTTCAAACCACTTCCCTATAGCCGTCGAATCAGGGTTGCCGTCTGACCTGTCGAACCACCATTCTGCCCCTACGGTATCCTGTGGAATTCCGAACGGCATCGTACCAAGGTCGGCCGCATACATAAAATCAGCGCTATTCAGGATGACATGCCAACCATCTTTACTGCACTCAAATGCCAGATCGCTTTCCATCTTGGAATTCGTACTAACCACACCAGCGGAATCAAGGTCATAGTAGACCTGGTATAAATAGGTTTGGGTCATGGCGATCGTATCGCTTTTAGCATCGCCTCTCGGGTAAGGAGTAACCTTCTCATCCTCTTTGAAGCACCCGGTGAGCAAAACCATCAGAAAAGCAAGCAAGATCCCAATCGGTTTCAAACGTATCATTTGTACTGGTTAAAATTGAATGTAAAACGAAAAAACACCGTCCTTCCATATCCGACAGCAACACCTTCTCCGCCACCGCTGCCGTGGCCGGCCCCTCCCAGTCCGGAAGAAGGAATGATCTGGTTATTAAAGATGTTCTTTACGCCGCAGGAGAGCCGGATCCTGTTTTTCCAGAAACCTTTCGTTACTGTGAAATCCATGGTATGATACCCATCTATATACCCGATGGTAAGGGTATCTGCATCGAAAAACGGCTGGGGTTTTTTACCGGTATATTTATAAAGCAGTGCCAGGGTCAGATCCGGTTTGACAAACCGGTACGATACATTGGAATTGACGTCGGTCGAGAATTCAAATCCTCCGGTAGAGGTGCCGTCGGCCATTTCCACATTGATGCCTGTTTCGGCCAGTCCTGCTGAAATTTTCAGTGACGGGTAGAGAGAAAATGTTGCATTGACCTGTCCTCCTGTTGTTTTGTACCTGTCGAGGTTGACATAGGTATATGTAAGATCATTTCCGGCGCCGGGAACCTGTGCCAGCGTTATGATGTTCTGCAACGCATTGTAAAATCCGCTGATCTCAGCCTCCCAGGCAGTTTTTCGGGTTTCCTCTGCATATTTCAGGTTGAGATTTACATTGTTTGATGTCTCGGCTTTCAGGTCGGGGTTCCCCTGGATATTGTGGTTCACATCTTTGAAAAAAAGGTAAAGTTCCTTGATGGAAGGAGCCCTGAAACCCTTGGAATATGATACCCTCAGGGATAGCGGCCCAGTGATGTCCCATTTACCGCTGATGGCATAAACCAGGGGGGCCTTGTATTTTGTATTGTATATGAACCGTAACCCCGGTTGAAAGGACAGCGCTCTGACAGGATCCCACTTTACACTGAAAAAAGCTGCGTAATCCCCGATTGCCTGCTTGTTATCAAGGATCCGTTTGCCTGTTCCGGTCTCATAATTCAGATCGATGCCGAGCTGGTAATTGAATTTCTTTTCAAGATCGTTTTTTGCAAACGTCATCCTGCCCATGTATGTCCTCATATACGTAGTGTCCTGTTGCTCCGGATCCTCAGTCCTGACCTCCGTGAGGGTTGTAAGGTTTTTCAGAAAGGTCTCCTTGAACCTGTTGTATGCCGAATAGGAAGCAATCACGTTAAACGCATGGGATTCCCACAGATTCCAGTTAAAATCCAACCTGGCATTGTACCGGACTGTGGTAAACCAGGAATCAAACGCCTGTTCGTAATACGGTGGCTGTAAATTCCCATTGTCCTGCAGCAGTTCATTGAAATAATCGGCCCCGACTTTCACTTTGAGTTTTGGCAAGGTGTATGCATAGTACCCATCGGCAAAATACTGACGGCGGGGTTTGAACACGACCGACCGTCCGGTATCTGAAGCCGGGGAATAGCCCCCGAAGAAGTTGCGGCCACCGCTGATGGCGAAAGCATTCCGTTTGAGATTCATGGCAACGCTGCCATCGAAATTATATGTCCCTACCGATTCTATATAAGCATTTGCCACTGTGCTCAGGCTGGCCGTTTTATTTTCTTTTGTAATGATATTGACGACACCGGCAAGCGCATTGCTGCCATAGATGACCGACATCGGACCTTCGATCACCTCGACATGGTCTACATTATTCAGGTTGATCTGGTTCAGGTCGAAATTACCGTTCATTCGGCCAATCATCGGAACCCCATCCATCAAAAATTTCACATTTTCGCCGGAAAGTCCCTGGATGTTCAGGCTGGTGCCGAGAACTCCGGACTGACGTACATTCATACTCACCTGGTCTTTCAGCAGATCGGCCATGTTAACAGCAGCTTTCAGCTCAATCTGGCGTGAGTTGATCACAGAGACCTTATAAATGGATTTATCGGCTTTTTCCGGTGTGTA
>Ga0172369_10003947_pt1 | contig 19187 bp, 11 predicted proteins | sample LakKiv25m_FD_114539 | JGI IMG/M metagenome (GOLD analysis project Ga0172369, IMG submission 114539) | Freshwater microbial communities from Kabuno Bay, South-Kivu, Congo - kab_022012_11.25m | ecosystem: Environmental > Aquatic > Freshwater > Lake | place: Democratic Republic of the Congo...
GGCGGGCAGGCGCAGCAGGGGGGGCACACCTATTACCATAAATACGCGGAGCGCTACCAGGGGGCGGGCGAGGTGGCGGCGTTTCTGGCGGCGAACCATGAAAGTATCTTGCTGCGCATTCTGGCCTGGCAGCAGGTAGTCTATGCAGAGAAATCACTGCCGGTCTGGCTGCGCGAGTCGCTGGTGAACATCCTGCACCTGATCACCGAGGACGGCTTCTGGGGGCAGGCGCGGGCGCCCATCGGCGACTGGTGCCGCCAGGAAGACGGTCTCTTCGGCATGAACGAGTGCCCGCGCGGCTGCCCGCAGATCGAGTGCATCCCGTGCAGCTTTTACGGCAACCTGCCGCTGGTCTACTTCTTCCCGGAACTGGCGCGTTCCACGCTGCGGGCCTACAAGGCGTATCAATTCACGAATGGCCAGGCGCCGTGGATCTTCGGCGGCATTACCGGCGATCCCATGACGCCGTGCTGCGAGCTGGCCATGCCGAGCAAGGGTTATCCCATCAAGCCGCAAACCACGCTGGACGGGCCGTGCTACGTAGATATGATCGACCGCCTGTGGCAGCGCACCGGCGACCGCAGCCTGCTGGACGAATTCTACGAGTCGATGAAGCGGAACACCATTTTCACCATGAACATGCGACCCGAGGACGGCCCGGCAGGCATCGTCAGCGTGCCGACCGGCAACAACGCGCAGGACTGGATGGAGAGCTGCGACCTGCTTGGCATCGTGCCGCACATTGGCGGCGTGCACCTGGCGAACCTGCGCATCGCGGAGCGGATGGCGCGGGAAGTCGGAGACGAAGCGTTCGCCCGGCAGTGCGCGGAGTGGTTTGCGCAGGGCAGCGCCATCATGGAGAACAAAACCTGGACCGGCGATTATTACCTGCTCTACCACGAGGAAGCGACCGGCAAGAAATCCGACACGGTGATGGGCTGCCAGCTCGACGGCGAGTGGATGGTGAAGTTTCACGGCCTGGACAGCGCCTTCCGGCCCGAGCGGGTGAAAACGACGCTGGAGACGCTGCGGGAGATGAACCTTTACCCGCACGGCGCCATCGTGTTCCGCCTCCCGCGCGAGGGCGAGTTCCTGCCTGGTTATTGGGGCGAAGCGGGCGTGCACTTCCCCAGCTCCATCATGCTTGCCGCCACCTATCTATATTACGAGCAGCACGAAATCGGCCTAGACCTGGCCGCCCGCACGGTGCGCGCGCTGGTGCTCGAACGCCGTGGCTCGTGGGATTCGGTGCTCCTCTTCCGCGGCGACACCGCCGATTTCCTGTGGGGCGCCGATTACTACCAGAACATGATGCTCTGGTGCCTGCCCGCTGCCATCGCGGGCGAGGATCTGACCGGCCCGTGCAAAGAGGGCGGGCTGGTGGAGCGGATGATTACGGCGGGGGGGCTGGGTTGATAGGGTGATATCGTTCTATTGCTCTTATCGTTACTCTTTCTTTTTCTCGCTATCACAGACCCATCATTAATACAGTGAGAGAAAAGGTGTGATGCAGTATGTCTCACGTTACTACTGAATACGAGAGATCGCAACAGCAGCTAAACTTCTTATTGACATGTTTTGGTTTCTTTCAACTATATGTTATCGTTAATCTGATCATAATGCGCATATCATCAATTCAGTATGATTATGATATGAAATATTTATCATCGGATTTATGGCTATTTGGAATTTTTTTGTTAGATATTCTTTTAACTTCTAATGGATTTATACGCTTAATACGAAAGACAGATTACAATTACTATTACATATTAGTTTTAGCCGGTTTGCGATATATTCCAGTTATGGTTATTATTGTAATACCTTTTTATGCTGGTACCTACGATCAAGTTTATCGGTCATCTTTTTTAGGAGATTTTTACCTTTATCTAGCAGTTGGAGCACTGATACTGACGGTCATACCTTATATTTTCATATCATCTACAGCACTCTATTGCTTGAGACATCGACCGAAGACAGAAAACAAATTTCAAGGTAATAATGAATCACCCCTACCTCGCTAAAAGGCAAGGTTGGGGTGATTCATTATCACCGAGGCCGGAAGGCGACGTCAGGGAATTTGATCCAGGTGTAGGGACGGATCTGGTAGTAAAATGCCACCGGCCGCTTTGCTGCCGTGAATGCCACCGTTTCCGTGATCGAAGGAGCATTCGGCTCGTTCTACCAAAAGTGTCGGTTCGGCCACACCTGTCGACCATCGGCACGCTTCCCGAAGAGCCAATGCCATAACCAGTATAGCACCAGGCGCTGTGCAATCTGCGAAATTGGTGGTTGCTAAAAATTTAATTCTACTCCGGTAACGTTTTCCCCTTTGCGGTCGTATAATCAGGTAGGCAGAACAATTCTACGTTCACAGGAGGCAGCCATGAGCAGACAGGACTGGTTAACCGCGGGCGTGGTCGCGGTGTTCGTCGCGTTGTTGACGGTGGCGGTGACGGCGCCGCCGATGTGCTGGGCAGGACCGGATACTCCGGTAGGAGTGCCGGCGCTGTCGTCGGCAAACCTGAGCCTTCCCACGCTGCACGCGCAGGTGTCGGCGTCGGCAATACCGGCGCCGGGCCAGGCGGTCGAGGTTACGCTGGCGATAACGCCGTCCGCACCGACCGCAACTCCCAGCGGCAGCATGCCGGCCTCGATGACCGCGGTCCCCGCAAAACCCACGGCCTTCTCGCTCCCCGTGCCCTTCAGCGCCGTTTCGCTGCAAAGGGTATTCGGCGCGTCGGGCGTCTTCCGCGTCCTGTTCGCCCGCGTCACCCCCGCCAAGTACCACGTGCCCGTGACGGTGACGATACTGCGGACGGACATGAATGTCATGTCCCGTTCGATGCCGGAGCCGGAGCAGGTGACACGGATTGAAACGTCGGTGCCGGTCGGTCCGGGTGGCACAGGCTCCGTGGTCCTGCCGCTGCCGCTGACGTGGGCGCAGCCGGAAAAGCCGCAGGTCATCACCCCGAACGTCCGGAATCCGCGGCCGGTGTTAATCATGCGGCGGATCGTCAGCTACCAGATGGTCCTCAGCTCGCCGCTGGGCGGCAAGGCCGCTCCGTCCGAGCTGCGCCGCGTGGCGCGGATGGAAGCATCGATAGTTATGGATCGGCGTCTGTGAAGCGGAACCGGGAGCAGCCGGGGAAACGCCTGCGTTGGCGTGCGATCATGCTCGGTACGGTGGTCGGTCTGCTGATCGGCGGGGGCATCGGGGCGCTGCGCAGTCCGTTGGTCCGGCCCGAGGTGCGGGCGGCGCCGCTGGAGGAAGACGGTGGGCTTATCACGCGGGTGGTGATGCAATACCGGCCCGATGCCGGCCCACTGGTCGTGCCCATCTACGCGCGGTTTCTGTCAGCGGTCGGCAAGGATGTCGAGGTGGTCTGGGTCGTCGGTAAGACGTCCGACGCGGATGATCTGAAGGCGCGGCTGGCGGCAGCCTGGCCCGCGGGGCACTGCCGCACCGTGACGGTGGGCAAGGAGATCACCACCTGGGCGAAGGACCGCTTCACGCCGATGCGCGTGCCCGGCAACCCGAACCTTGCCGTGCTCTGCGCGCCGGCGCGCACGCGCACCGCCAGCCCGCTGCGCACTAATGACCAGGAGGTGCCCTACCGCCTGGCGGAGGATCTGCGCCGCCCCTTCCGTGTGCGCGGCACGGACGCCGACTTCGACGGCGGCGACTTCCTCGCCACGTCGCGCCACCTTTTCGCCGGCCCGGCCATTATCCGGAAAAACACGCCGGGCGAGGGGATGCGCTTCCGCTCCTCCAGCATACTCAAAAAGTATCTCGACCGCAAAATGGGCCGGAAAATCACCTGGCTGGACGGCGCGCCGGATCACCATCTCGGCATGTTCCTCACCGTGATGGGTCGGACCGCCGCGGTGGGCGACGTGCGGCTGGCGGAGACGGTGGTGAAAGCGCACCCAGAAGTGCGCGCGGCATTGCACGCGGCGGGCGGCGAAGCCGACTCCGCCTTCCGCACCGAGCTAACCGCCCGCCTGGACCGCATCGCCCGCCGGATGGAATCGCTGGGCTACCGTGTAGTGCGCGTGCCCCTGCTCCCCTCCGCCACTCCCCGCGCGTGGATGAGCTACAACAACGGCATCGTCGAAACGCTCGGTGGCAAGACAATCTTCTACATTCCCACCTTCGGCGCCCCCGCCCTGGACAAGGCTGCCGCCGAGGATTTTATCGCAAAGATGGGCTGCACGGTCGTCCCCATCGACTGCGCGAAGGTCTGGCACCTCGGCGGCTCGCTGCATTGTCTGGTGAATGTGGTGGAACGGAAATAACCTGCCCGCATGGACAGGGGCACAATTTGCATTTTATTCTGCATTTTCCAGCAATTACACCTCCACCCACCGCGCCGTCCTCACCAAAGCATCGGTGTGGGTGCGCTCGTAGAAATGCGTCGTGCGAAGGCCTCGGGATGTGATACAGCGGATCGGATCCGGTCTTCGCTTAATAATCTTAACTAAGACGTAACAGCAATCGCCATTTCACCCCACATAATCCCTTGCCAATCGTGGTCATACTACGGCCAGGGATTTTCCGCTCGCTTGCTGAGCCGGCGCCGGGAGACCGCCACAGGAGTAGCCTGCACTCTGCGCGCAGCGCGGCGTTGTAATGGGAGGGATCATGCCATTATTACAAGCATTTGTCGGTATGGGGTTACTGCTGCTGACGACTGCCGGCCTGGCGGTTGACCGGCAGGCGCCGACGGATACGCCACCATCCAACCAGGTGCCCATCATCATCTGGACACTGAACAACGCGCGCTTCGTGGATTTCGGTCAACTGGTCGAGACTTCGGGCAACCAGATGTTGACCGGATTACAGATCGAAGCCAATGCGATCGCCTCACCGGACAATACGTCCTTCACCGAAGGGATATTTCGGTTGACAATCACCGGCTTCTCGCCCCGGCCGGACTTGCCGGGGGGGATGACGGGACGCTGGTATTTGCGCGGAAGCTGGATCATTACCGATCCGAAGATCGGACCGACCCGCGCGGATTCCGCGATCATCACCGGCGATTTCGCCGCCGAATTCGACGCGTATCCCCTGGCCGACCTGCCAGGCCTGACCTTCCCGGTGCGCCTGACGTCGCCCTCGTCTGATCGGCAGCGGCGCTTCATCCGGGGGGAACTATCGTTCACCGACAAACGGGAAGGCGCAATTACCATGTTGCCGGACCGCACGACGGACAGGATAGCGAGCCGATAACAACAGGATCATAACACCATCACCGTGCTTGTCACATGTATTCGCCGAAAGGAGAAAGATCATGTCCATACACCGTTCTTTGATGTTCTTTGTCTTGAGCGCGCTATTATTCGCGATGCTGCAGGCCATGGGGCAGCCGTTAAGTCACAATGGCGAGGCGATTCAGGAGAGACGTGCCAAAAAAGTGACGTCAGCGCAGCGGTTGGCAGCTGCCGCGCGGGCCGGCACTCGCCACCCAAAATCAGGAAACCAGGCGATGGTGATACCGGGGGGGCCGGATTACTTCAATGTCGCCAATTACACGAACAGCCCGATCATCAGGAAATTCGTCGACGGTTTGCCCGGACTGGGACGAGGCAACAGCAACAACCTGGGACAATTTATCCCCGTAGCGGTTCCGGATACAACGACCTACCCGGGCTCGGATTACTACGAGATCGAACTGGTCGAATACACCGAGAAGATGCATTCGGACCTGCCCCCGACCAGACTGCGCGGTTATGTGCAAACCAATGGGGACGGCATGGAACCGCACTACATGGGACCGCTCATTATCGCCCGGCGCGATGTGCCGGTACGCGTCAAATTCACCAATAAGCTGCCCACCGGCGCCGGGGGCGATCTTTTCCTCCCGGTCGACACCACGATGATGGGAGCGGGATTGGGTCCGCTCAGCTACTCGTGGGATGAGATGATGCAGATGTTCATGCCGAACGGGAATATGGAGACCTACACGCAGAACCGCGCGACCTTGCATCTGCACGGCGGGTTTACGCCGTGGATCAGCGACGGCACACCGCACCAGTGGATCACGCCGGCCGGCGAGAACACCTCCTATCCCACCGGGGTGAGCGTGCGCGATGTGCCCGACATGCCTGACCCCGGCGACGGGTCGATGACTTTTTACTATACGAATCAGCAGAGCGCCCGGTTGATGTTCTACCACGATCACGCCTACGGCATCACCCGCCTGAATGTCTATGCGGGCGAAGCCGCGGGCTACATCATCACGGATCCGGTCGAGCAGCAACTGGTCGCCGACGGGGTGATCCCGGCCCGGCAAGTGCCGCTCATCATCCAGGACAAGACCTTCGTACCGGACAATACGAAGCTGGCGCAGACCGATCCGCTGTGGGACACCACACGATGGGGCGGGATGGGGAGCCTCTGGTTCCCCCATGTCTACATGCCGAACCAGAACCCGAATGATCCGGAGGGGATCAATGCCTTCGGTCGCTGGGATTACGGTCCGTGGATCTGGCCGCCTTCGACCGTGACGAACCCGGTGCTGCCGTGGCCATCCAGCGTGATGGAAGCCTTCATGGATACGCCGGTCATCAACGGCACGGCTTATCCCTACCTGAAGGTGGAGCGCAAAGCCTACCGGTTCCGCATCCTCAATGCCTGCAACGATCGGCATCTCAACCTGCAGATGTATTACGCGAAATCCAATAACGACATGTGGGACGCGTCCGGCATACTGCTCGATCCGAATGCCGGCGAAGTGAATATGATGCCGGCGCAGGATGGCCGGGACGGCGGCGTTCCTGACCTGAGCAAGGCCGGCCCGATGATGGTCCAGATCGGTACCGAAGGCGGCCTGCTGCCCAGGACGGTCCACCTGAACGCACCGCCCGTGCCGATCGGCTGGGACAACAACCGGAAAAGCATGACCTTCGGCAATATCAAAGACTATACGCTGCTGCTGGGACCGGCGGAACGCGCCGATGTAGTTATCGACTTTTCCCAGGTACCCGCCGGCTCGAAGCTCATTCTTTATAACGATGCGCCCGCAGCTTTGCCGGGTGGCGATCCCCGCAACGACTACTATACGGGCGACCCGGACCTGACGGCCATAGGCGGCGCGCCTTCCACCCAGTCGGGTTACGGTCCCAATACCCGCACGCTCATGCAGATTCAAGTCGTGGACACGCCTAATCCGGATCCCGCTTTTAACATTAATGCGCTGGATGCCGTCCTTCCGTCCGCGTATGCCGCCACGCAGGAACCGCCGTTGGTGCCGGAGACGGCGTATAACATCGCATTTCCGGGGATTGCCACTAAAAATACCTTCGCGCGCATATTCGATGGATCGTTGACCTTCACTCCGGCCGGATCGACCGGCGAGATTACCATACCGGTCCAGACGAAATCCATTTCCGAGGAGTTCGAGCCGACCTACGGCCGGATGAATACGTTACTCGGCACCGAATGGTGGGTCATCAATAACCAGGGACAGCAGACGAACGGTTTCGGCTACATCGATCCGGCAACCGAAATGCTCCCCGAAGGCGAGACGCAAATCTGGAAGATCGTGCATAACGGCGTGGATACTCACGCCATTCACTTTCATCTGCTGAACGTACAGGTGATCAATCGCGTGGACTGGGCCGGAGTGGTCAAGCCACCCGACCTGAACGAGCTGGGTTGGCGGGAGACTGTCCGGATGAATCCGCTCGAGGACTGCATCGTGGCGGTGAGAGCCACGAAACCGCAGATCCCGTTCGATATCCCGAACAGCATCAGGCCGCTGGACCCGACAATGCCGCTGGGATCGACGATGAATTTCACCCAGCCATTTCCCAGCCTGACCGACCCGAACGGCACAACCACGGTCAACCGCCTGGAGGACTTCGGGTGGGAATACGTGTGGCACTGCCATCTGCTCGGTCACGAGGAGATGGATATGATGCGACCGCTGGTCATGCTGCCCACAGTGCCCGGCGCACCACCAGCCGCGCCGACATACCTTATTGCCACTGCGATCAATCCTCTGCGGGTCGATCTGAGCTGGACCGACAACGCCGGCAATGAGATCAACTTTACAATACAGCGAGCGGATGACGCCGGCTTCACGATCGGCGTGGTCACCTCGACCGTGGGCGCGAATGTGACCACCTATTCCGATACGACCGTCCTGCCGAGCAGGACATATCATTACCGGGTGCTGGCCGGCAACATGGTCGGCGCCTCCAGTTGGTCGAATACGGCAACGGTGCTTACGCCGACCCCGCAACTGGCAAACCCCTCGGGGTTAAGCGCCACGGCAATCAGTCCGACGCGAATCGATCTCGCCTGGACGGACAACACGACTACCGAAACCGGCTTTACGCTCCAGCGGGCTGCGGATGCCGGCTTCAGCACCGGCGTGACGACCGTCACACTGGGCGCCAATGTGACGGCCTACACCGATAATACGGTTCAACCACACACGACGTATTATTACCGGGTGCTGGCCAACGATCCGGGCGGCATCTCGGGGTGGTCCAACACGGCTTCGGCAACCACGCCGGACCTGCACCCGGCAGCCCCAACCGGACTGGGCGCCACGGTGATCGGTCCCTACCAGGTCAATCTTGCCTGGACGGATGCCTCGACTAATGAATCCGGATTCCGCATCGAACGTGCGACCGGCGCCGGCGCCTTCGCTCCCCTGGGAACCGTCGGGGCGAATGTAACAGCCTACAGCGACATCACGGCACAGCCGGCAACAACGTATAATTACCGAGTCTTCGCCTACAACGCAAGCGGCGACTCCCCGACCTCGAATATCGCGCCGGCCACCACGCCGGACATCCCACCGGCGGCGCCATCCGGCATGATCGCCGTGCCGTCGCCGCTCAGTGCAAATGCGCCGACGGTGCGCTTGAGCTGGGTTGACAATGCCAACAACGAAACTAGCTTCACCTTGCAGCGGGCGACGAATGCCGGCTTCACGACCGGACTGACGACATTCTCGTTAGGCGCGAATGTCACGACCTATCCCGACACCGGCGTCGCGACGAAAACAACCTACTATTATCGGTTGCGGGCCGTCAACGCAGTCGGCACGTCGAACTGGACGTCCACGGTCTCCGCGCTGACGCCGGGCCGGCTCCCGGCGAGTCCGACAAACCTGCGGATTACCGATCATACCAGGGTCTCGATTCGTATCGGCTGGACGGATAATGCCGATAACGAGACGGGCTTCTACATCGAGCGAAGTACCGTAGGCGCCGGGGGGCCATGGACTCGTATTGCCACGGTGAAAGCGAATACAACGACATATCTGAACTCGAGCCTGCAGGTCAAGCAAACCTACTGGTATCGAGTCCAGGCCTACAACGCTGACGGCGTCTCAGCGTATACCAATGTGGTGTCTTTCAGATTGTAAACGCCATACGAGGGGGAGAAAGGCCTGCCTTTCTCCCCCTCCCCCTTATTGCATAGGCATCATGTAACGGTAAGCGCATGCTCGAAAAGCCTATTCGACCCATGAACGGTTACCGATGAATGAATATAAATTATATTCACGTTAAAAAGGATTGATATCCGTGCTGCGGGACCGGACTTCTTTATGCAGGACAGTCACGGCACTCGATCAGTATACTTGCAACAATGCTGCGGGAAGTTTATCTTCCCCACGCGGAATATTTCGGGAAATCCTGCATCTATAATATTGGAACCACGTTATGAGCGATTTATTTTACGTGTTGCGAGCACAGGCTGGAGATCATACTGCGTATACCGCGTTAGTTGCCGCTTACCGGCAGATGGTCTACGGGGTGTGCTATCGGGTGGCGGGGAATGCCGACGACGCTGACGACCTGGCACACGAGGCGTTCGTGGAGGCATTTCTCAAGCTCGATCAACTCCGCGATCCTGACCGCTTCAGTCCGTGGCTGCGCATGCTGGCGCTCAATCTATGCCGGATGTGGCTGCGCGGGCGCACGCTGGAGACGGAGGAACTGACCGAGGAGATCCCCACCGGCCAGCCAGCGGAGCGCGACCTGCTGCACGCCATGCGCCGCGGGTTGACGCGCCTGACCGCGCCGCACCGGTTGGCGCTGGTGCTGCACTACCTGGAAGGCTTGTCGTATGACGAAGTGGCCGCCTTTCTGGATGTGCCGGTGGGCACCGTGATGAGCCGGCTGCACCGCGGGCGCGGGGAGCTGAAACGGGTGGTCGAAGCGATGAAAGATGAGGAGATACCGATGACGCCGGATGAGGATTTTACCCAAGAAGTGGATGCTGAAATTGCCGTATTGCTCACGATGTTCCGCGAGGAGCCAGGCGCGTCGGAGCGCCTATCGATTCTGCTCGCGCATGCGCCCGAGCGCCTGGCGCGGCTGATTGCAGAAGCGGAGGACGAGGAGACACTGGAGAATCTGGGCCGGCTGCTGCACCGTCTGGGCCGTCCGGCTATCGAGATCGCTCTCAACTGCGCGCTCACCGGAGAGCCGTGCGCGCGGCAGCGCGCGATACGCCTGCTGCGCGGGTTTATCGCCCGCCTGCGGCAGCAGCTGCCGGGCGTGCCTCCGTGGATGGCAACCGCCCCCTTCGATGCCTACCTGCTGGCCGACGGCGCCATCCGTTCTACGGTGAAGGCAGCGGCGAAGGCCGAATTGCTCTCGGAATTGATTGAAGCCGGCACGCCCGGCCCGACGGCGGTGCTGCTGACGGTCACGCTGCTCTGCTACCCGGAGGTGGCGCCGCCGGCACTGCTGGCACGTTTCTGGAAGGCGGCGGATGCCCCGGACCACGCCGTCAACGTGCCGGTGCTGGCGGCATTGGCGCGCATGGGCACGCGGTTCACAGCTGCGCTGCTGGAGGCACTCTCCAGCGGGGAGACCGGGCGGCAGGAAGTGGCGCTCAACGGCATGGAGGCTTGCGCGCGCTCGCTTCATTCCCCGCTCGAAAGCGACTGGCGGCACGCGGCGAAATGGGCGCCCATTCCGCCGGAACACATCGACTCGCTGATACTGGATGATGCGATCGCCCGCACAGCGGTGCTGCTGGCTGATGAACGGGCGGAAATCCGCGACCGGGCGATTCGCGTCCTCGGATTGCTGCGGCGCGGCGAATACCGAGCACGCCTGGAAACGCTGGCGCAGCAGGGTGAACCCTCGACGCGGGTGGTGGCCCTGCGCGCGCTGGCAGAAATCGGCGCGCCGGAATCCGTGCCGGTCTTCCGCGCCGTGGCGACAGATAGCCGGGCGAAGTCGGAACGCCTGGCCTCGATAGAATCGCTGGGCCGATTGGCGGCTACCGCAGCGGTGCCGCTGCTGCAGGAATTGCTGGCCGATCCCGACACGCAGGTGCGCCAGGTGGTTGCAGTTGCACTGGGCGATATCGGCGGCGAGGAGGCGCGCGCTGCCCTGCAGGCGTCCATACATGCGGATGACAAAGCACTGGCGCGCACCGCGGCGAAGGTGCTGCACACCAGCCCGCATTTCCGTACGCAACGGCAGCCGGAGGCGGCACTGCAGCAGATGGACCGCGAGGTGAAGGAACGCCTCGTGGGCGCCAATGCCCGGCCATGCGCGTTCATGTCGCTGCACCAGGCGATCGATGCGCTGCCGGAGATACGGGCGTATCAGGAACGCGCGCTGACGCGATATATCGCGCAGGCCTGTCAGGATTACTCAACGACACGCCGCCAGCTCATCATGGAAGGCCTGATGCGCCGCAGCGCCGGTGTGTATGAGCTGACCGACATCGGCCAGGCCGTCTGGCGCGTGGAGCACTTCATCCGGGCACACTACCTGCGGTGATTGGGTTATGTTGCGGGCTGTTCGGACTCTCACTTGATCGGTTACTCTGTAGGACGCGCCACAGAAATGAACGAACGGGGTAGCAGCAGGCACTATTACTCGTTGTCGGGCGGGGAGATATCCAATGCGCGCGCGTAGGCGATGTCTTCCTGCATCTGGGCGATCAGGGCGGAGACATCGGGGAAGTTGCGGACATCGCGCAGGCGGTCGAGGAAGGTGATCGTCAGTGGCCGCAGATAAAGGTCGCCCGTGAAATCAAGCAGGTGCACCTCCAGCGTGCGCGGGCGATCGAAGACGGGCCGCGGGCCGATATGCATGACGCCGCGGCGGCGGCCCGCGCCCGGCAGGCAGGCATCTACGGCGTAAATACCGTCGGCGGGCACCAGCTTGTCCGGGTGGACATCCAGATTGGCAGTGGGCACCCCGAGCTGCCGCCCGCGTCCATCTCCCATCGCCACCGTGCCGGTCAGCCGGTATCGGTAGCCCAGCAACGCCGCCGCGGTGCGCACATCCCCGCGATCCAGGCATTCCCGGATACCCGTGCTGCTGACCGGCATGCCGTCCACTTCGACCGGCTCGACGATCTCCACCGTGAAGCCGAGTTGCGCCCCGAGCTCCCGCAGCACAGCCGCCGTGCCCGCGCGGGCATGGCCGAAGGTCGTGCGGTAGCCCGCCACCACCGCGCGCGGGTGAAACGACGCATCCAGCGCGTCGCGCAGGAACTGCTCCGGCGTCAATTGCGAAAAAGTCCGGGTGAATTCCGCGATGGCCACCAGATCCATGCCGAAATGCTCCAGGCGCTCGATCTTTTCCGGGAGGGGGGTGAGCAGGTGCACGCTGGCATCCGGCCTCAGCACGCGCGACGGATGCGGCTCATAAGTGAGTGCAACCGCCGGCAGGCCCAGTCGGTCGGCGTGCTGGCGGCAGGCCGCCAGCAAAGCCTGGTGACCGCGGTGCACGCCGTCGAACATGCCGAGTGTCACCACCGCCGCCGGCACAATATCTCGATGCAATCCGTAGATGACTTTCATAGATGAGAATACGCCAGCATTGTACCATCCCGGCAAGCCGGCAGCAAGCGGGCGGCGGAAAGAGCTGGAAGGGGGGAAGATTGGAAGGAAGGAAGATTGGAAGGATGGAAGATTGGAAGGATGGAAGGATGGAAGGGGAGTGGGGAGCATGTGCGTCACCTTACGGGAAGCGCACGGTCATTTCATGCCCATGCTCATGCTCGAAAAGCCTGCTCGCCCCCAGGCAAGCCTGTTGGTTCATTGTCTCTGCGAACCTTACACAAGTTCGAGCGGGCTTTTCGAGCATGAGCGTGAGCACGAGCACGAAATGACCATACGCCTGGTGTAAGATGACGCCTATGGGGATGGGGGGAGTGGATGGTGAGTGGTGAATGGTGAATGGCTCCAATCCGGCGGTTGAGTAGGCAGGTGAAATTCTCCTCGTTTTGTGGGATTATCCGTACAAAATGAAGAGGAGGCGGAGGCAGACGGTGCGAATTGACTGGTTGCGATGAGTGATGGCTCCGGTGGCCGGTTTCTCGGTGTTGGCTGATAGCGCGCACGGGATATATTCCTATCCAGTGCCTTTTCTACGGTCGGCGGTTATTTGTTGTATTTATCATACATATATAGCTTACAAACCAATCTGCCGTGTATTATAATTATGCCAGTCGTTCGGAATGATCGACATAGCTGTTATGTTTATGCCGTTGCCTCGTAACGGGATGAACCGCACCGTGAAAGGAGAGCAATCAACTATGGCCAGCCATGACAAAAAGAAAGTTGGATTGCGCCCCATCGATATTCGTGAGCTGATGGAACGTTTGCGGCTGGGGATCGGTCAGGCCGCCTCCCTGTGTGATGTTTCGATCAGACAGCTTTCTTATTGGACGGATAAAGGCATCATCACGCCCGTCGATGAAGAGAAGAACCGGAGTTACGATTTCTCCGCGCTGGAAAAGGTCGCGTTGATCAAACAGGCCCTCGACCAGGGGTATAGCCTGGAAGGCGCGGTCGTGGAGGCGGACTCGTTCATCAAGCGCCGCGATCAGGAGCGCCTGCACATCGATGAGATGACGGACTTCGAGATCGAGCAATTCGTGCTGAACCAGGTGGCGCAATTGCAGGGGGTGGCTGAGAAGGTCCGGCGTGAGATCCGCACCTACCGTGTGAGCGGACAGTTGCAGGGGGTGGCCGCGTCGCTGGGCGGCGTAGATCGCCTGATCTCGTTCTTCGAAGCCAATCCCTATACCGTCAACACGGCGCGCCAGATTGCCATCCGGTTGGGACGCGAGATGGGCGAGGTGGAGCGCGAGCTGCAACTGCTCGAGCAGAAACATTTCATTCAAAAGATCAGTTATCCGGGATCGGACGTGTATCGCTACATTCCACAGCGCCGGTAGGAGCAGGTCGACGCACAAGCGGGATGTTATGCCTTCGACGAAACAGAGGAATGTCACACTACGCAGCGCATAGACGCGACGTGAGTTGTTGTATAACGGTTGCCGCGACCATTGTATTCCGTCAGGGTGATGGCGCGAAGAATCTCCCGCGGTGAACGAGCAGACGGGTCCGCACGGGGATTCACGCAATATCAACTTGCGGAAAAATAGGAGGAGAGCCCATGCCCACACAACGTGTGCCGACCGGCATTTCCGGTTTAGACGAGTTGCTATACGGGGGTTTTTTGGAAGGCGATGCCGTGCTGGTAGCCGGCGCGCCCGGAACCGGAAAATCCACCCTCGGCATGCAATTCATCTATGAAGGCATCATGAAGTATGACGAGCCGGGATTTTTTATTACGTTCGAGGAATTTCCCCAGCAGATTTACCGTGACGCGCTGAATTTCAGTTGGGACTTCCGCGGTTTGGAAGAAGAGGACAAGCTGAAAGTGCTCTTCACCTCGCCCGATCTGATGTACCAGGACATCAAACGGCACGAGGGGATTTTCCCCGAGATGATCCGTGAAATCGGCGCCAAGCGGGTGGTGGTGGACAGTATTACCCACTTCCAGCGATTGGCAGATAATCCGGGCGAGCTGCGGGAGATCATTTACAGCCTGATCAATGCGCTGAAGCGCGAGGGCCTGACGCCGCTGCTGCTGCGCGAGCTGGTGGAAGGCGAGGTGCTGGGCACGGTGGCGGAGGAATACACGGCGGACGCGGTGCTGCACCTGACAATGGAACGCATCGGCGCGCAGCGCATGCGGTTCATGGAGGTGCTGAAGAGCCGCGGATCGCGCCATGTGCCCGCAAAATCTTTCTTCACCATTCACGACCAGGGATTGACGGTGGTGTCGCCTTACCAGGAGGCGTTCTTCCGCTATCAGGAGGCGATCTCCATCGGCGTGCCGGACCTGGACAGCCTGATGGGCGGCGGCATCCCCTATGGCGCATTCTACCTGTTCGAGGTGGCGCCGGAATTCCACCAGGAGATCCTGGAGCTGAATCTAATTCGCGAGACGAACCGCGCTCAGGACCACCTATTCGAGCTGGCCACCTCCACGGTGTCGCTGGAGAAGCTTAAAGGGACGGCGCGCAGCTACGGGATGGAAAACGACCTGCAGGAGGCGCTTGACAACAATTCATTGCAAGTCTTCCCACTGTTCGAAACGGAGGACGACGCCCCGCAGTTGGCGCTCCCCGCGGTCGAGGAAAGCGAAGAGGACGTGCTGGGCGCGTCGGTCGACCGGACCATCGGCTTGCTGGATGAGGCGTTCCAGCAGACACACCGCACGCATCGCGGTCGCGTGCTGCTGGATTGCACCCGGCTGGCCACCGCGCTCGACGATGGCTTCATCTACGGGGTGCTCAATCCGGTGTTGGACATGGTGCAGCAATACGGCGGGGTGTGCATCGGCCTGGTGAATCCGGACGCCATGCCGCCGGATATGCGCGCCCGCCTGCTGATGGAAGCCGATGGAATCGTGCGGCTGTGGCGGGAAGGCAACTACACCTACGTGCAGGTCATCAAAACGGTGAACTCCGTGCTCACTCCGGTGCACTGCCTGGTGGAAACGAACAGCCCGCCGTATTTAAGTGTAATGGAATGATGGAGGAGTGAATGGGTGAAAGGGTGAAAGGGTGAGGAGAGAGTGAGTGGTAGCGGGTCGTCACGATGTATCCTGGATCGGTGAATTCTCGTCAATCCAAGGTTCTACATAACGACCCGCTACCAGTCACTCGTCCTTCCAACCTTCTACTCTTCCGACCAAATAAAAACGGGACCGTCGCGGCTTGCGCGACGGTCCCGTTCACAGAAGGTACCCAGTGCCAGCCGAAACCGAAGTCCCGACTGCCCCCTTTGCACTGGGCCAATAGTGATTTACCCGCATTTTTCTCATATTACACGTTAGCGAATAATTTTTTTATTTTGATTCTCAACCACCCTTGTCTCTTATTTGAGTAACATTATCGTTTGTATTGTCAGGCAAAGTTACATCCATTTCTGTGTGTTTATTCTCTATGCCGTCCTTCCCATGGCGAGAAGGATGCCGTGGATGATGCTCCAGGGGTGCGGGGGATCGCCGGGGACATAGGCAGCGACGGGCAGATCGATGATTCCGTTGGCTTCAGCGTAACCTCCGCGATGGATGCCGCCGCTGATGGCGCTGGTGCCGGCGGCAATGACCAGGCGCGGCTCCGCCATCGCATCATAACAACGGCGCAACGCCTCGCGCATACCCCGCCCCACCGGCCCGGTCACCAGCAGCGCGTCGGCAAAGCGCGGCGAAGCGACGAAATGCACTCCGAACCGCGCGACGTCGAACATCGCGTTGGTGCTGGCAATCACCTCCAGGTCGGCGGCATTGTCGCCGGTAGACACCTCCCGGATATGCAGCGAGCGCCGGAAGATCGGCGAGACAGTGGAAATCGGCGCAGAGGGTGCTGGTCGGTTGCTGATGATGCATTCTTCACGGGTGCGGACCGCTGTCCGCGTCGAGCGATCTTCTACCAGGGTTCGCGTGGGGCAGCACTCGATACATGCGCGGCAACCCAGGCAGCGCCCGCGATCCAGTTGCACCACCGAGCTCTGTGCATCCCGCCCCAGCGTGATGGCCTGCGTCGGGCAGGCGCGCGCGCACTGCCCGCATCCCGAGCACGAAGCATCCGTCACGCTCGGTAAGCCGGTTGCCTCGGGTGGCAGCTCGGAAAAGAGCTGCCTCTGTGTCTGAATACCGGTCTTCAATATCGCAAGTAATGGATTCTGCATGATTCCTGTCCCGTAATTTATAGATCGTTGCCGCTGTAGGAAAGATTGAAGCTCTTGTTGCACAACGGGAAATCGGTGACGAGATTGCCGCGCACGGCGATGGCCAACCCTGTCCAGTTATTGAAGCTGGGATCCTTGATGGCGTAGCGCGCGATATTTCCCGCTTCGTCAGTGATGAGCCAGTGGAGCAACTCGCCGCGCCAGGCCTCCACGATGCCGATGCCGATGGCTGAAGCGGGCAGGCTGGGCGGGAGTGGTGCGCAGACCGGCGTCTCCGGCAGCATCTCCAGCAGTTGGGTGATAATCGCCAGGCTCGCGGCGATTTCATCGGCCTTGATCTGCGCGCGGGCCAGCACGTCGCCCGTCTCGCGATGCGCCGGCGGCGGCGCCAGCGCAGGGAATAGCCCGTGCGTGAAGTGCAGGCGCGCGTCATATCCGCTGCCGCTGGCGCGCCCGGCAGGCCCGACAATGCCGAAGTCGCGGGCGAGCGCCGGGGTGAGCCGGCCGGTGCCGTCCATGCGCTCGATGACCCCCGGATTCTCCAGCACCAGCGGGGTGTGCTCCTCCGCGCGCCGCGCCAGCTCGATGACTCCCTGCCGCAATGCGCGAAGGCGGGTGGCATCCAGATCACGCGCGACACCGCCGGGGCGGATAAACCATCGCTGCCGCCGGTTGCCGGTTAATAACTGCGCCAGGGCCAGCGTGGCGCCGCGAAGCGGCGGGAAGAGCGCCGCGCCGGCACTGTAACCGATGTCGCCGGACAGCGCGCCCAGGTCGCCAAGATGGTTGCCCAGCCGCTCGATCTCCAGCGCGATCGTCCGCAGGGCGGCAGCCCGCTCCGGCACGGTGATGCCCAGCAATTGCTCGACGGCGACCGCGTGGGCCAGCGCGTTGCCGGCCGCGGTATCGCTGCTGGCGGATTCGGCGACAAAGCGCGCCTGCTGCCAGGGCACTTCGGTCAGGCGTTTTTCAATGCCGCGATGCTGGTACCCCAGCCGGATCTCCAGGTTGGTGACGATTTCGCCGACACAACTGAAGCGGAAATGGCCGGGCTCGATGATGCCGGCGTGGATGGGCCCGACCGGGATCTCGTGAATGCCCTCCCCCTGCACTTCGAGGAACCGATAGGGCTCGCGGCGGCAGGTGGCCTGCTCCGCGCCGGCCAGCGGGAACAGATCGGCCGGCCACATGGGGTCGTGCAACAGCAGGCTTTTCCAGCGCGGGTGGCCGGCGGCATGGAGGCCGAAGAAATCCCCCACCGCCCGTTCCGCCCAGTGCGCCGCGGGAAGATACGGTGTCAGCGCGGGGTACTCGCATACTCCCTTCGGCAGCGGAGCGGAAAGGATGGTTCCCCCACCCTGCCGCGTATCCAGCAGCAGCATGTCGACAGCCACGTGCTGCGTATCGAGAGCACGCGCCGTCAGATGTCCATAGCGCCACCCCGGCTGCCGCGCCAGCGCCTGCGCGCGGGGCGCCAGGGCTTCCGGCGTGGTTTCCAGCATCGTGAAGGCGGAAGGAGAGGTAAGCATCATCGTCATCGCAAGCCTCCGATCGCCGCCAAATGGGTCAGCATGGTCATCACCGGCGGCGCCAGCGCCAGTCCGGTCGCAAGTGCCAACAGCAGCAAGGCTGCCGGCACGACGGACCACACCGGAGCGGGCAGCGTGCGGTGTTCCTGCGGCGCGTGGCCGAAGAGGATGCGCCCGACGTGCACGGCGATAGCCACGAAGGTGACGGTCAATCCGGCCATTACCAGCACAGCGGCCAGCGGGTGGCCGGCGCCGAAGGTATCGCGCAACAGCAGCCACTCGCTCAGGAATGTGCCGAACGGCGGGCTGCCGGCGATGGCAAAGCCGGCCGCCGCCAGCAGCACGCCCCAGGCGGGCGCCGACCGCAACAGGCCATTCACCTGCTTCAATGCTTTGCTGCCATACCGGTGGATGATGCCGCCTGCCAGCAGGAACAGCGCTACCTTCACCAGGCTGTGGTTCAGCGCATGCAAGATGAACAGCGGCGTCGCGCCGATGCCGATGGCCAGCGTCAGCAGCCCGACGTGCTCTACGCTCGAATACGCCCACATGCGCTTGAGATCGTGCTGGCGCACCAGCATCAGCCCGGCAGCCAGCACGGTGATTGCCCCGGCGGGCGCCAGCAGGCTCCGCACCAGGTCTCCCTGCCCGGCGGCGGTCATGATCTGCGACA
>Ga0172369_10003956_pt1 | contig 19165 bp, 11 predicted proteins | sample LakKiv25m_FD_114539 | JGI IMG/M metagenome (GOLD analysis project Ga0172369, IMG submission 114539) | Freshwater microbial communities from Kabuno Bay, South-Kivu, Congo - kab_022012_11.25m | ecosystem: Environmental > Aquatic > Freshwater > Lake | place: Democratic Republic of the Congo...
ATCGATGCGCTTATTATTTACCGCGCGAAAATCCGGGATCGGTACGTGTTCAAGGGGCGGTTCCTGAAGAAAAAGATAACCAATGGGCGCGTGCGTGGCCTTCGCATAACGCTCGATTTGCTTCAGTGTTGGCCGGGCCGTTTCCCGTTCCCATGCTTCCAGCTTGGGGAAACGTTTCGCCAGCGCTTCGAGGCGCAATCCAGCTCGTTCGCGCGCCCAGCGCAGCATATCTGGTTTGATCTCGATAGAGATCATGGCGTAACTCTATCCTTTTGCTTTTACCAAGTGGCGAGCACCAATAGTTGAATGTTTATAATTTGTTCTCTCCGAATACAATATCACCTTTACTGCCTGCCATCACACCTTGTGCTGCTCCATCAATATTTTTTGGATCTCTGATAGGCCGGCCTCCGTCGTCTTTGCCGTCCGGGCCAATGCTGTAGAGAGTGAAGTGCGAGCCTTTACGGGTATAACGGAAGGCGCCTGATGCCGCAAAGGGATCGGCGGGCAGCAAATGTAGGTAGCCGGCGGTAACGAGCTCTTGCAGCGATGCAGGGTAACGCCCTGTCTCCAGATGGAAGGCATGCAGCGCCAGTGCTATCACGAGTAGGCGATTAGCGGTCTGCACGGATAATAATTTAGCCCATGGTATCTTACACATCGGTGCAACGGCTTTCACCATAAGATCATCCGGAAGCGGCGGGTCATGAAGGTGCGTATGGTAGGGTTGTCCGGCGATGGCGATACATCGGTCATAATAATCGGTGAGCAATGCCATGGTGCGTCGCTTGTCGGTCAAATAAAAGCGCAGCCTGGCCTCGTTTTGCTGATCCTCATAATATTCCCGGGCATATTTTCGTTGCCATCCCGGTGTATTGAATATTTTCTGAACGCTTGCTAATCCGATCCATTTCTCTTCCTGTAGAATGTTGACAAAAGGCACCTCGGTTGTATTGATGGTTTCCAGTTGGGCGATGGCGTCCCGTGCTTCTTTTACGGTGAGATGATCGACCAGTTCCCATGCCTCTTTGCGCCCGATCTTCTGGTATACCGCACCGACCAGGGCTCCGATGATGGATGTTCCCCGCTGCACATCATTACCAAGACGGACTGCGCGCAAGCTCTCCGTCATGGCGCTTCCCCATTTTCCAACGCCGGCGTCTGTTTTTGCCAGGAACGCAAAATACCGCGCTATATTGCGGAATGAGCTTGAATACGAGATAGGGGTATTATCTGATCGGATCGGGGGAGCCAGATACTGATGCGCCGTTCCCTGCTGGAAGACCGCGGTCACCTCCTGGCGCTGCTCAAGCAGTTGCCGGATTTGATCTGGTGTCAATGCTGTTGACTTGCTGTAGCTGGGAAGGCTGACCGGAATGGCTTCCGCTGCCTTGACATAGAAATCAAATGCATTCGGTGCCGGCATCACCGGGATCGGGATTGTCACGGCAGGGGTGACAGATCGCTGCCGACATCCCCATATGCCGACCGCCAGCAGCATCGCGGCGACTCCGCACCACGGCAGCAGATATTTGGCTCGCCTGGACATCCGTGTAATCATTGGGAAGCCTCCCTTGTTGGCGCTTTCCTATTTTAACATATCTTTCAAAAATCAAAACTCACCTCCCTATTCCCTGAACTGATCCACCTTCGCTCGCAACCTTTGCGCGCGGTTTTTCAGCTCGGCGTGCTCGGGTTTGGCAAGCTCGGGGTCGTCGGAGATAAGAAACTGGGCGGCTTTTCGCGCCTGCTCGAGCTGGGCGGCGTCGCGGGGGAGGGTGGCGAGCTGGAAGTCGAACAGGCCGCTCTGTTTCGTGCCCAGGTATTCGCCGGGGCCGCGCAGGGCGAGGTCGGCGTCGGCGATCTGGAAGCCGTCCTGGGTTTCGGTTACCACGCGAAGGCGCTTGCGGGCGTGGGCGCTTTCGTCTTCGGCGTCGGCGAGGGCGGGGTTATAGCGCGGGTGGCTGACCAGCAGGCAGACGGACTGGTGCTCGGAGCGGCCCACCCGGCCGCGCAGCTGGTGTAGCTGGGCCAGGCCGAAGCGCTCGGCGTTGTGAATGACCATCACGGTGGCGTTTGGAACGTCCACCCCCACCTCTATAACCGTGGTGCAGGCGAGGATGTGCGTCTCGCCGCGGCGGAAGGCCTCCATCGCCGCGTCCTTTTCCTCGGTGCGCAGGCGGCCATGCAGCAGGCCGACGCGCAGGTCGGGGAAGACGCGCTTTTGCAGCTCCGCCGCCATTTCCGTCGCCGCGTCAGCCTGCAGCAGGTCGGACTGCTCGACCAGCGGGCAGAGGACATAAGCCTGACGTCCGGCGGCAATCTGCTCGCGGACCAGGCGGTATACCTCTTCCGTATGCGCCGCCGACGCCCAGCGCGTCTCGACCGGGTGGCGGCCCGGCGGCATTTCGTCGAGGATGGACAGGTCCAGGTCGCCGTAGACGGAGAGCGCCATGGTGCGCGGGATGGGGGTGGCGGTCATCACCAGCGTGTGCGGCAGGCGGCCCTTGCCGCGCAGCGTGGCGCGCTGGCGCACGCCGAAGCGGTGCTGCTCGTCGATGATCGCCAGGCCCAGGTTGTGGAAGACCACGCCTTCCTGAATGAGCGCATGTGTACCAACCACCACCGGCGCGCCGCCCTCCGCCAGCGCGGACAGCGCCTCGCGCCGCGCCGCGCCCGTAACCGAACCGGTGAGCAGCACCGGGGCGATACCCAGCGGCTCGAGCAGGCGCGCCAGCACCAGGTAGAGCTGCTCGGCCAGAATTTCGGTGGGGGCCATCATTACCGCCTGCACCCCCGCGCACGCGGCGAAGGCCAGCGCGGAGGCCGCCACCAGCGTTTTGCCGGAGCCCACGTCGCCCTGCAGCAGGCGGTTCATGGGTCGCGCGCCGCGCAGGTCCGCCTCGATCTCCCCCATCACCCGCTCCTGCGCGCGGGTGGGCGGGAAAGGCGCCAGTTGCCCGGCCAGATCGGCCAGCGAGGCGGGCGCGCTCAATGCCTGGCCGGCTTCACGGTGGCGCACCTCCCAGTGGCGGCGTGCCAGCACGAGCTGCGGGATGAGGAACTCCTCGAAGGCCAGCCGCGCGCGCGCCTGCTCGTTCCGTTCGGGCAGGGTGGGCAGGTGCAATTCGCGCAGCGCCTCCACCAGCGGCAGCAGGGCGAATTCGTCGCGGATAGCGGTGGGAATGGGATCGATAATCGCATTGGCGGACTCGCCGCCCTTTTCCAGCGCCGCCAGCACGCGCAACACCGCGCGATGCACCTGGTTTTGAAACACGCCGAGGGTGAGAGCGTAGAGCGGCACGCGCGCGCCGGGTCGCAGCGACTGCGCTTCAGCTTCGGAGAGCGCGTAGATGTCCTCCATGTGCATATCGACGATTTTGCCGGTGCGCTCGACCTTGCCCAGCGCGAAAACGCGCTGGCCGGGCTGGAAGGGCAGCTTGGACGGGCTCCAACTGCTCGTCCCGCTCTTCACGCGGTCGGAGCCGATGGAAAAGGAGGTGATCCACAGCTCGACGTCGCCGTCCGGCACGGTGAGGGTGTATTTGTAGAGCGGGCCGGGGGCGGTTTTCGACTTCGCGCGCTCGTATTCCCGGCGGGCTACCTCGCCCACCACCGCGGCGCGGGCGCCGTCCTGAAGATCGCGCGGGCGGAAGATTTCGATCCAATCGCGCGGAACGTGGTAGAGTAGGTCGCGGACCGTGTAAAGGCCCAGCCGCGCGGTGAGTATTTTGGGCCACTTCGCGCGCGGGGCGAGCTGGTCGATGGAGAGCTCGAGTAGCTCCTGCCCGGCGGGGAGGTCGGCATGGCTTGCCTGGTTTGAATTGTCGGACTTGTCGGACATGTCGGACTTGTCAGACTTTTTCCGAGCGGGTTTGTGGCGGTCCGCGGTTTTTACCGGTTTCGCGGCCGGTCGGGAGGGCTTCGCGGACGGCATCGCCGGCTCTTCTCGCCCGCGCAGCAGGTCGATAGCCGCCATAGCGCGGCGGCGGCGCTCGGGAACCGGCATGGCCGCGTAATCGCGCAGGCCGCGCGCCAGCGACAGCGCGAAGTGGTGAATCTCCTCTCCGCCGTCATGCTGAAGCTCCGCCCACTGCCGGGTATACTCGCCGATGCCCATCCCGGCGATGGCGGTATTCGGGCACCCGCGCGCCAACTCCAGCTCCAGCGGCTTGCGCAACCGGCGCCAGTAGGAGGTCAGGGGTTCGGTTGCCCTGGTTTCATTCACAATCGTTAGTATAACACAAGCGTTCGATAAAGACAAGGGGTCAGGGATTAGAGATTAGGGTTTTGAGTAATATAACTCTAATCCCTATCCCCTATCCCCTATCCCCTATCCCCTAATCCCTATCCCCTAATCCCTAACCCCTAACCCCTACTTCACCTTCCCAGTAGCATCCCTTACCTTCTTCTGCCCCGCCCCGTTTACGGCGTTTCTCACGGCGAAGTAGTCCTCGCGGGAGAGAGTTTTGCCGAGAGCGCCGGCGGCTTCTCTGATCTGATCGGCGGTCTTGATGCCGACCACCGCTACCTGGATGGCGGGATGCATGAGAGTGGCGGAAATGATGAGCTGGTAGAGGGTGAGGCCGTATTTGTCGGCCATGGGCTTGAGGCTCTGCACGCCTTCGCATATCTGCCGGAAGCGCTCTCCCTGGAAATCGGGGTGATGTTGGCGGAAGTCGTCAAAAGTCTCGACGCCGGTATATTTACCGGTGATCAGCCCCTTGTGCATGGGCGAGAAGATCATCACCCCCACGTTTTCCGCCTGGCAGTAAGGCAGCAGCTCGTTTTCGACGCCGAAGTCGATCAGGCTGTAGGGCGGTTGCATCACGTTATAAGCGCCGAACTTGCGGATGGCGCGGAACTGCTCGGTGGTGAAGTTGCTGGCGCCGTAATGACGGATTTTGCCCTGCCGCTTGAGCGTCTCCAGCGTTTCAGTGATCTCCGCCAGCGGGGTGAGCTGATCGTAGAAGTGCAGCAGGTAGATATCGATGGTCTCCACCCCCAGCCGCCGCAGCGACAGCTCGCAGCGCCGCATGACGTAGTCGCGGGAAAGGTCGGGGTAGCGGCTGCCGTCCTCGTTGAAGTGGTTGAAAACCTTGGTGGTAATCACCACCTGCTCGCGCGGCACGGTTTTGATGAACTTGCCCAGCACCGTCTCCGCCAGCCCGTCGCCGTAAGCCTCCGCGGTGTCGTAGAAATTGATGCCATTATCGAATGCCGCCCGCATGGCGGCGATCAGCTCCTCCTCCGGCTGCACTCCCCAGAAGCGCGGCGAGAGCTGCCAGGTGCCGAAACACACCGGGGAGACCTGGAGGCCGGTGGCGCCGAAGTTGATGCGCGTATTCATAATCAATCCTCACTTTCAACACAAAGACACGAAGACGAAAAGGCACGAAGAGTTGTGTTTCCTTCGGTCTCTTTCTCAGTATAACGGAGAAGGCAAAGCCGTCATTCCCACGGCAGCAGGCAGACCTTGATGGCCTGCCGGGTTTCCAGCAGCTCGACCGCTTCCCCGTAGCGCTCCAGCGGCAGGTGATGGGTGACCAGCGGCGCCAGGTCGAGCTTTCCCGCGCGGATGAGCTCGACCGCGTATTCGGCGGAGGGGCGCGAATGTCCCTGATAGCCGCACAGCCGCAGCCCGAAGTGGCGCGGGCTGAAGATGTAATCTTCGCGCTGCACCCCGAACAGCGCCACCACGTCCTCCACGCGGTCGAGCAGGTACGACACGGACGCCCACGCTCCGACGCAATCGACGGCGGTTTGCAGCGGGGGCAGCGCCGGAGCGGCCAGCGGGTCAAAGCAGGCATCCGCGCCCAGCTTCAGCGCCATCTCCCGGCGATCCGGCAGGGGATCGAGGCCGATCACCGCCTCCGCTCCCTCCGCCCGCGCCATCTGCAGCGCCACCAGTCCGGCCGGCCCCAGCCCGGATACGCCGACGGCGCGGCCGCGGGCGGCGCCCATCTCGCGCAGCATGCGGAACACCGCGCCCATGCACATCGCCAGCTCGACCGGCGCCAGCGCGTCATCCGGCAAATCGTCCGGCACGCGAATGACGTTCTCCGCCTTGTGGAGCGCGTATTGCGCGTAGCACCCCGCTCCAGAATCCCGCCAGGCGCTCACGCGGTCGCCCGGCGCCAGCCCCTCGACGCCCTCCCCCACCGCCGCGATGGTTCCCGTCGCCTCGTGCCCCGGCTGTCCGGGCGGGTAGGGGTACACGAACCGGTGCCCGACGAACATCGGCTCGTTGTGGTGCAGGTGCAGGTCCCACTGCGGGCACGTCGTCACCGCGGCGATGCGCAGTAGCACCTCGCCCGCGCCCGGCGACGGAGTGGGCACTTCGAGGATCTCATATCGATACGGCGCCGTCACCTGAAGAATCTTCATGGCCCGCTCCCTTCTTGATAGTCGAAAAAAACCGCGGAGAAATTTAGCTGAGTTCAAGGAAAAAAGATTAAAAAGATTTAAATGATTGAAAAGATTAATTAATTTTTTTGCAAAAAATTATATTAATCATTTCAATCTTTAACATCTTTTCAATCTTTTTTCCCTGAACTCCGCCATATTATCTCAACGCACCTGCGCCTGGATGCAGCCGAACAGGCGGCGCGCTTCGGATAGCCGCCCGCCGTCGAGGTAGGGCGGGTCCACGGCGCGCAGATTCTCGCGCAACCGCGACGGCGCCTGCGTGCCGACGCAGCAGGTGCTTACCGGGTGCGCCAGCACGTAGCGCAGCGCGGCCTCCGGCATCGAATACGGCCGCAGAAAATCGAACAGCGAGTTCTCCGTATAAGGCGGCGCCGCCGGCAGGTTGCCGGCTTCGATATGCCGCCGCACGCATTCCAGCGCGGCGGGCACGCTGACCAGCCCGGACTCGCGCGAGGCCTGGTTCAGCGGCATCATCACCACCGTGCCCACGTCATGCGCGGCGCAAAGCGGCAGCACCGCTTCGGCGGCGGTCTGCAGCAGCAGGTTGAGGGTCAGCATCACCACGTCGAGCCGGCCCGCCGGCAGCGCGCGCCGCAGCACCTCGTGCGTGCCGTCGCCTTCCGACAGCTCGCTGATGCCGATAAAGCGCACCTTCCCCTGCTCGCGCAACGCCAGCATGGCTTCGAAGCAGCCGTCGTTCATGAAGCGATCGAGGGTGGCCATGGTGCGGATGCCGTGCCCGAGCAGCACGTCGATACGGTCGCGGCGCAGCCGGCGCAGGCTCTCCTCCACTGACGCCGTCAGCGCTTGCGCGCAGCCATCGTAGGCCGCGTCGGGTGCATAGCAGTCATACGGGCAGTATTTCGTCTCGACCAGCACGTCGTCATGCCCGCGCAGCGCCTCGCCCAGCACGCGCTCGCTGTCGCCGTCGTCGTAACCGGTGGCGGTGTCGATGAAGTTGATCCCCGCCTCGATGGCGGCGTGAACGGTGGCGGTGAAACCGGCGGGGTCTCGCGTCGCCCCGCGCGCCGCTCCGAAACCAAGCTCCGACACCTGCAATCCCGTGCGGCCCAAACGCCGATAACGCATGCCCTTACCTCCAGATGCTTTCTGACTCCTGCTGACAGAGCCTGAAGTGCCTGCTCCCGACTCTCATATTCAACACAACCAAAGCGCCTCCCTCCCGCAAAGTGAGTTAAGGCATTGTTGTTTATGCCGAATATGGCGGTACCGGACGGAGGCGCTGTAGCGGGGCTGTTGTTTGGGACAGGATTGAGGATTCCTGAGTTATTTCTTCTCGACAGTGAATCGAGACTGAGATGCGCGGGGACAAGTCGGGCTTGTCCCCGCGCATCACAATATATCGGTTCTACCTGCCCCGCCGTTCCTCCGGCGGTGGTGGTTTTTCATCCGGCGGCGTCTCCGCGGCGCGGTACTCACCGCGCGGCATGGTCTGGCTCGGACCGGGATAGGCCGCGCCGGGTTCGATGGGTTCCTGCCCGGAGTATCCACCCATGCCCGCGGGGGCTACCGCGGGGCGCGCCCACCAGGTCGGCAGCACGAAGAATGCCGCAATGATAAACAGGGCGCCGAGCACCCACAGGAAAATCGCCGCTCCGGTCGAAAGCGCCGCGAAAAATGGCCAGATAACAAGGACGATTCCGGCAATAAGGAGTGTCCAGAACAACCAGTTCATCTCGTCACCTCCTTTCATTGCATCACGATACGTGATACTACTATTACAACAGGTTTTTCCCCGTATCGATCGCGTTGTACCGATTCCACTGTCGCAAACATCGGCTGTCACGATCAATGCATGATGACGGCAAGACATTCGATAGCATGCGGCGCGGGCGGCTGGGAACCCAACGATAGGTCGCTAACCGGAGCGCGCCTGTGTTTGCACCAGCGCGCAGGCCTGAGGCGCATCCCCGGTGACGAACACCGTAACGTGATCGCCCCCCATCAACCGCGTGCCGCCGGACGGCACCATTTCTCGGCCACCGCGCGTGATCATCACCAGCAGGCAGCCCTCCGGCAGGCCGAGATCGCGCACCCGCCGCCCGTCCATCGGAGAGTGCGGTTCCACCGCCAGCTCCATAGTGACAGGCTCTGCGGCCTGGGGATGCGTGACATAGCCGGTGCGCTCCAGATCGTATTCCAGCAGCGCCTCATAGATGGGTTTATTGTGCAGCCGCTCGGCTACCAGAAATGCGATCATGCAGGCGACCAGCAGCGGGAATAACTGCTCGTAATTATTGGTCATCTCCAGAATCAGCACGATGCCGGTCAGCGGCGCGCGCACGATGGCGGCGAAGGCCGCCGCCATGCCGATGACGGCAAAGGCCGCCGGGGTCTGCGCCAGCGCGGGCACGGTCAATCCGCCCACCTGGCCGGTCAGCAATCCGACCAGCGCGCCGAGCACCAGCAGGGGAGCGAAAATGCCGCCCGGCACCCCCGAGCCATAACTTAGCACCGTAAGCAGGAATTTCGCCGCGAAGAGCAACAACAGAAAGCCGATAAATCCGACGGCGGCGTATTCACCCCGCAACAGCGCTTCCGCCGTTTCGTGTCCGCCGCCGATCGCCTCCGGCAGCCACCATGCCAGCAATCCGGCCAGCACCGCCACCAAAGCCGGCGCCGCCCAGCGCGGCAGATGCCGCCGCCAGGCATGGAACCGGCGCAGCGTCCAGAGCAGGCTATGGTTGAAGGCGATGCCCAGCAATCCCGCCAGCACCCCGAGCACGGCAAAGAGCGGCAAGGCGCTGAGCGAGGGCATTGGATAGCCGGTGATGTGAAACGACGGCAGTTGCCCGGTCAGGCTGCGCGTGACGACATCGGCGACCACCGCGGCGATCAGGGCGGTGCCGTAAGTCAACGGCGACAGCTCGCGCTGCAGCTCTTCGATGGTGAAGACGAATCCCGCCAGCGGGGCGTTGAAGGCGGCGGACAGCCCGGCGCCGGCGCCGGCGGCGATCAACTGCCCGCGCGACCGGCGCGGCAGGCGCATCCACTCGCCGAGGGCCTTCCCGATGGCCGCGCCCATCTGCACGGTCGGGCCTTCACGGCCCAGCGACAGACCGGCGCCGATGGCCATCACGCCGCCCAGGAACTTCACCGGCAGCACGCGCCGCCACTTCATCACGCGGACGTGCATCAGCACGCCCTTGATATGCGGAATGCCGCTGCCCGCGGCCTCCGGGGCGAAGCGCGCGGTCATCCACCCCGCCAGCCCGGCCAGCGCCGCGCCCGCCGCCGGCAGCACCAGCCAGCCCCACCGGGGAAAGTCGTGCAGCCGGTGCAGCAGCGCGGAGCGCGACCCCTCCGCGTATGCGAGCGCATACTGAAAGACTACGGCCAGCAGCCCGGCGCCCAGCCCGACCAGCGCCGCGCGCAGGAATTGCAGGCGGCGATGCTCGTGCAGTATGACGCGCCACCCCCGCCCACCGCGGCGGGCCGACGCCGGCGAGTCGAAGTCCTCGGTAGCTGACGTTTCCGGTTCGAACGAGTTCTCGGGCGGCGATTCACTGTCGGGTTTGTCGGAAGGTGACTGATCCATACCGTTTCTTATTATGGCACATCACGGTCGAAGTTCCAAGTTCCAGGTTCAAAGTTCGGAGTTCGATGTTCGGTATTAGTTCAAGGCTAAAGAGTTAAGCTCGAACTCGTAACTTCGAACTCGGAACTTTTTACTTGCCGAAGCAATACACCGCCCCGTCGCCGCTGCCGATTACCATCCGGCCGCGGGCGATGGCGGGGGAGGCTTTGATCTCCGCGCCGGCGGTGAACTGCCAGACCTTTTTGCCGGTCTTCACGTCGAGGCCGTAGAGCACGCCGTCGTCGCTGCCCATATAGACGACATTGCCGGAGACGACCGGCGAGGAATCGCCGGCGCCCTTCATATTGAAGGTCCAGCGCGGCTTGCCGTCGGCGCGCGCCAGTGAGATTACCTTTTCCCCGCGCGAGGCGAAGATAGCGGCGTCAGCGGTCACCGCCGCGGTGGCGAAGCACGCGCCGCCGTCCTCCCCTTCCTCGACTCGCCACATCACTTTGCCGTCCTTCACGCGCACCGCCAGGTAATCACCGAGCAGCGAGCCGACATAGGCCACGCCGTCCGCGCAGGCCGGGGCGGCGGCGAAATTGCCTTCCACCTCCGCCGCGCTATGCTGCTTGCCGGTCTGCAGGTCGATGGCGCGCACCTTGCCGTCGCAGCCGGCGATCATCACCAGCTCGCCGGCTACGCAGGGGGAGCCGTGCACCTGCGCGTCGGCCTGGAATTTCCACTTCACCTTGCCGCTGCCGGCGAGCAGGCAGTAGAGGTAGTTGTCATACGAGCCGATGAGGAGTACCTTCGGCGCGGGCGTAGGCGAGGAGATGATCTTCGCCCCCGCCTGGAATTTCCACAGCGGCTTGCCGTCGGCGCGGTTGATCGCGTAGACGTTGCCGTCCTCGTCGCCGAAGAAGACCGCGTTGGATATCACGCACGGCGAGGAGGAGATGGCGCCGGGGGCGGTGAAGGTCCAGCGTCGCTTGCCGTCTGCCAGCCGCAACGCCAGCAGTTCGCCGCCCTGGGTGCCCACGTAGACTTCGTCGCCGAAGATGGCCGCTGTGGATACCACCTCCGACTTCGCCTCGTAAGTCCAGAGCAGCTTCGGATTCTTCGCCAGCTCCTCCGCCACCCCCACCATACTCGGCGCCCCGCGGAACATGGTCCAGTCCCGCAGCTGGGCGTTGAGCACGCCGGCCAGCGACAGCAGTAGAATTATAATCAAACGTGAGGTCATTATATCTCTTTGCGTCTTTGCGCCTTTGTGAGAGACTTACTCTTCCCGCAGCGCTTCCAACAGTTTACCACGCGTTGCCGCCCGCGCGGCAAGCAGGCAGGAGGCCAATCCTACCAGCAGGATACCCGCCAGCACCACAATCAACGCCCCCCAGTTCACCCGCGCCGATACCGAGGCCAGGTGCGGCGCCACCGCGACCAGTGCCGTTACCGCGCCGCAGAGCAGTCCGGCGACCAGCAGTCCGGCGTTTTCGATGGCCAGCATCGCCGCCAGGTCGCGCGTGGTGAATCCCTGTGCCAGCAGCAGCGCGAACTCCTTCCTCCGCTCCAGCGCGTTGCGCAGCAGCACGATCACCAGCCCCAGCGTGCCCAGCATCAGCCCCAGCCCGCCCAGCGCCAGGAAGGTGGAAAGGTAGGTGTTCTGCACCCCGGCGTAGGCGTTCAGCAGCTCCCGCGTCGAGCGCACCTCCAGCCCGAAGTCGCCCAGGTTCCGCCGCAGCGCTTCCGCAACCGCATCTTCTTTTCCGGGGGGCGTTTCGATGAGGAAATAACGCGGTTGGGCGATCTCCGGATATAACTGTCGGAAATTCTCTTCCGAGATCAGCAGCTCGCCGGCGAAGATGCTGCCGGGGAGGAGGCCGGCGAACTGCCCCTCGCGCTGTTCGGATGATCCAATAAGGTTGACCTTGCCGCCAAGCGCGGAATGCAGCGACCACATCACGCTGTCCGCATCACCGAAAACTGCCTTGTCCGACTGCAGCAGCGACCAGGGATCGGCCGTGTTCGCCTTCGTCAGCACCGTGAATCCGCCGCGCTCGATCATCGCCGGGCTGATCCCCACTACTCGTGGCTGTTGCGCCGCCGCCAGGTTCAGGCAACTGATGTCGTCGCCGCGGCTGTAGAGGAGCGGAAAAAGACTCACGTCCTTGAAGAGCGCTTCATCTTCCGGCGAGAATCCCAGGTGCTTGCGGCCCGCCGGGGTGGCGATATCTACCGGCAGCGGAACCGTCACAATGGCGCGCAGGGCGAAACCGCCGGCGCCGGAGTCCTTGCGGTGGATGTCTAGCCGCGAGAAGTCGCGCACGTTGGCGGCGACGGACACGATGATGAAGCCGGCGCCGGCGAGGAGGCCCATCACCAGCAGGCTGCGCCCGCGGTTGGCGGCGGCGCTGCGCAGGGCCAGCCGGGTGAGAGTGGGGAATAGCAGCGGCGCATGCAGCCACCGGACCAGGAAAAGGTATCCTCCGCACAATCCGGCGCACAGCAACAGCGCGCCACTCCCAAAGAATGCGCCTTCCGCCGGCATATGGCCGCCGAGTGCGACAACGATGAGAAATATCGCCAGGAAGAGCAATCCACCACAGAAGAGCGCCACTGCAAGGCTTTTGCCCCGCTCCGGCGTCATGCCCGCCGCCCGCCAGCCGGCCAGCAGCTCCAGCACGCGCCGGCGGCCAAGCGCCCAGGTGCCCCATATCATTGCCAGCGCGCCGATAATCAAGCCGGACACCCCGCCGATGACCAGCGCGCCGGGCGTCAGGTGCAGCCACAGCGCCGCGCCGCCCACCGCACCGGCCCACCAGGAACCGAGCGCATGGATGATCCCCGCCGCGTAGCCCAGCCCGAGCGGCACCCCGAGCAGCACGCCGCCCAGCGCGAGCAGCGCCCCCTCGCCCCACAACGCCCGCCTGATCTGCCTCGCGCCGAAGCCGCAGGCAGCCATGATCCCCACCTCCGCCGCCCGCCGCTCCACCGTTAACCGCATGAGCATCCCCGCCAGCCCCGCCGCGGAGAGCACCAGGAAGAAGCTCATCGCCAGGAAGAGCTGGGCGAAGTCGGTGGTGGTGCGGGACGAATGCCGCGCCATGTCCCGAACACGCGTGATATGAAGACCGGAAGTCGTGAACCCGACCTTGTCCCGCAGCAGGTCGAAGAATTCGTGCGCGAGAGCGGCAGGTAATACCCCCCTGGGCGGATACGCCAGCACGGTGGTAACCCAATCCGCGTTCGGATTCTCATGCTGCCACATTGCCCGTGCCGTATCTAGGCTGACGAAGGCCTTCGGCGTGGTGTGGTAGCGAGCCCAGTATTCGTCATCACGTCGCACCACCCGTCGCAAATCGACCGGGAAGGGTGCTTCCCAATCATCGATGCTCTCGCTGTCGGTAATGCCTGCCAGTGGTGGCATCAGGTTGCGGTCCGCCGCCGGACCGGTCAACTCGACGATGCCTTCCACACGAAGCGTCATCGACGTGGTCTGGTAACTGCCGTCCGGCTGTGGCACCAGGTATTCGAGTGTGACCGGCTGACCGATCCGCGCCTTCAGATCATCCGCCGCCCAGGTATTCAGCCACACTCCGTTTTGTGACGGCGCCGTGCCGCCTCCAGCGCGAAAAGTGAACGGCTCGCTCGGCTCCCCTGCCGCCACCAGCGCGTAGGCGATGCTTGGCGGCGGCACCTTGTATTTGACGTCCGGTCTGGCGGTGGTGATCGTTGTTGCCAGATATACCGAGGAGCGTGCACTCCGGCATTTCAGGCTTTTCGCCGTCGCATCGATCGCCGCCAGCATCGCTGAAGGCAACACCATGCCGTCGGACTGCACCCGCAGGAGCCGTCGTCCCGCATCCGGGGTGAGGTGCAGCCCCATGTCTTCCGGTTGCCAGGACTGCCGCCAGGCTCCGATGGCGAGAGAGTCAGCCGCATGTGTGACTTTGCCTGTCAATCTCCGGTTTTTTAATGCCGGCGGCTCCTCTATATCGAAGGCCATCAGGTTGGCCTTGCCGGGCGCGCCCAACGCTTCCTGCAGGCGCGAGCGGGCGATGAACAGATTGCGCGGCGACAGTGTGTTCGCGGATAAGGTGAAACCGCCCGGCCCGCGGTCCGGCAGCAGGGCCGCTACCCGCAGGCGCAGCGTGCGGAGGAGCTTCCCCCGGCTGCGATCGGCGAAAAGGCTGTCTGCCGGGATAGCACCTGATTTCCCCACGGTGAGAATGATATTGTCGCCGACCTGCAATCCCAGATCGCGGGCCAGCGTTGCGTTGACTGCCACGTCATGGCCGGTGAGCGGGGGGATTGTCGCACCGGGAAACATATTTCCGAACCGTGCGTCGATCCCCAGCACCGTCACGTTGGGCACCGCCGCCTCAGTCTCCCCCTCGCGGAGGGTGCCGGAAGCCAGCAGCACTGGAGCGATTCTCGGTGGCGTATCGAGATATTTTCGTAGCGGAGGAGCCGTTTGCCGGTCACCCGGCGTGGCGTTGTAAGACAGGCCAGGATTATCGCGGAAATAGTGATCGGCAGAGACGACCTCATCCATCGTTCCGAAGCGCGCCAGCGCCGTGTCGCGGATGCTGCCGGTGACCGAATCGCCCACGATCAGCGAGCCGGTGATGACCGCCGTCGCCACCGCCAGGCCGAAGAGGACGGCCAGGTTGGTGCGGCGGTAGTGCCACAGGCTGCGGGTGATCAGACGGCGGAGGTTCACTTCACCCCTCCTCCGACGGGCGCGGCGGGGACGAGCAGGCCATCTCGCAGCGCGAGGACGCGGCCCAGGCGGCCGGCAAGCTCCAGGTTGTGCGTCACCATCAGCACGATCACGCCGCCGGCGGCCAGCTCGAGGAAGAGGTCGATGATGGCGGCGCCAGTGTCGCGGTCCAGGTTGCCGGTAGGCTCGTCGCAAAGCAGCAGGCCGGCGCCGTTGATGAGCGCGCGGGCGATGGCGATGCGCTGGCGCTCGCCGCCGGAGGTGTGCGCGGGGAAGGCGTCCGCGCGCCTTGCCACGCCCACCCGCTCCAGCAGCGATCGGGCGTGTGGTTCGTTATCGCCTTTCCGCCCACCGACGGTCAGTGTCGGCAGCAGCACGTTCTCCAGCGCGGTCAACTGCGGCAGCAGGTGGTGATCCTGGAAGACAAAGCCGACCTTCTCTGCCCGGAATTGTGCCAGTTCACGTCCGGCGAGCGCCGTCACTTCGATATCGCCCAGCTTCACGCTGCCGGAGGTAGGCTGGTCGAGCGAGCCGGCGATGTGCAGCAGCGTGCTCTTCCCCGCTCCCGACGGCCCAACGATGGCTACCGTCGAGCCCGGCTCCGCCGCCAGCGACACTCCGCGCAGGATATCGGCGCTGCCCACCGGCGCGGGATAGGATTTGGTGATATTGTTGATGATGAGCTTATCGGTCATAGTTTCAATCCAGGCCAGAATGGCGCAGATCACCGCAGATCACCGCAGATCACCGCAGATCGGCGCAGATCGGCGGTTTTTCAGTCATTCTTGTGTTGCGGCGCCGGACGGCTCTATCGGCTGCAATGGCGTGGAAAGCGGCAGCAGGGCGGCGATCATCTCCCGCACCGATGCTTCGAGCCGCGCGGTCATTGCCGTTACCGTACCCCGTTTGTTCTCCCGGTATGCCTGCCAGTGCCCGGCCAGGTCGATGGGCGCTCCCACGCGGATCAGCACCTTGCGCGGGCCATGCCAATTAATGCGGTTGAATAACTCCCATTCCAAACGAATGATGACATCCATGAAGCGCTCAACCGTCATCGTCTCGCGCACGTAGCCGTCGTAGGTGGCGACGAAGCGCAGCACGCGCCAAAGATCTTTGTAGAGTGTCCGCAGGCGTTCCTGCCGCTGCGCCTGCACCTGGCGCGCATAGTCCGACGCCGCCGGTTCTTCGTGCAGCACGCGATCGAGGGCATTGAAGAGCACGCGGATGCGATCGAGCAGCGGCTGCTCCATGTGCATGGTTACGTCCAGCTCCTCCGCTACCTTGCTCACGATGATCTCCTTCATCGCCTGCACGCGCTCGTTGAAGGTGGCCTCCCCGGCGGGCCGGGCGCCGTATTCCCGCTCGGCAACGGTGAGAATGGTTTCGCCGATGCGGAACATGCGGTCATAGAAATCGCCGGCAGCCCGCAGGCCGAGCTTCTTTTCCAACCGCGACAGGGCGCGGTCGATCTCCGGCCGCATGTCTCCGGTGAAGAGGTATTTCAGCGCGATGGGCGCCAGGTAGAGCGGCGGAGGCGGCTGCCCACCTTCTGCCAAGTCCTCCAGCGCCCAGCAGGCGAACTGCGCCACGCCCGGCTGAAAGAGGCCCACCGTGTCGTTCTGCCCGCAGGTTTCGCCCTCGGGGAAGAGCACCAGCCAGCGCTTGCCGGCCTTCAGCAGCTCGCGGGTCATGCGGAAGGCGTCATTATCGCGCGTGCCGCGCAGCACCGAGTAGCAGCCCAGCGACTGCAGCAACCACCCCACCGGCGCCGGGTCGAACACCTCGCGCGCCGCCATGAAGTTCCACTCGCCGTTCATCAGGCTGGAGAAGCGGAACATGACATCCGAGTCGCAGCGGTTCGGGTGGTTGGGGCACAGCGCCACGCGCTGCCCGCGCAGCGCCTCCAGCGTCTTCCGCCCCGCGTCGTCGATCTCCACCGCCTCGATCTTGTCCCAATAGCGCAAGCTCAGCGGCAGCACCAGCCGCCGCATCAGCCAGATCATGAAGCGGTTGTTCCGCGGCGGGCAAAAGGCGGGGGATTTGCGCCGGAACCAGACCAGCAGCCAGACCAGCAGGATAACGACGGCAGCCAGCGCGATGAAGCGGGGCTGCAGGATGAACGCGAATGTATCCACGCCTTATTATACAGTTATTCAGTAACTTCGGGAGATAGACCCGACCCTGGCAGGATAGTTCTCCAATACGGGGAATATCTTTATTGTCCTGGCCATCACCAGTGGAGGAAGGCAACAATGACGTTAAATAGCTTGCGTGAGAAGGTCATCAAGGAATTCCTGGAGTTTACCACTCCGGCGCGCGCCGCTGCCGTCACCGCCTACACCGCCCTCACCGCCGCGGTACTTTACACCATTGCTGCATCAGGCGGCGCGGAGGCGGCACAGGCGCTTGGTCTTAATCTAAGCGGCGGCGTGCTCACCAGTCTGCTGGCCAGCCACCTGTATGATACGAAGGATGCGGCAACACAGCGGAGAGCATTCTCGGATATCGAGCAAGCGCTACGTGATCATGCGGAGGCGCAAGGCGAGATTCAACAGGTGCTGTCCGATCTAAGCCTCTCGCTGCGGGACTTGTCAGATACAGTGCGCGATACCCGTGGATTGACGGATGATGACCGGGCATGGTTGCAGGTCGAATTTGCCAATCTCCGGCAGGACTGGCAGGCGCGCGAGGAGCATGAGCGCGCGCTGCGCACTGCCTATTTGAACCACCTGCTGGAGGCAGCCGGGCGCATCGATCTGATCGGCATCGACCGGCAGACCGCCGTGGAGGAGGACGCGCGCCGCGCCGAGGTGGAGGTGAGCGCCATCTACGTGCCGTTGCGCACGTCGGAGCTGGAGGAAGTAGAAAGGTGGGAGCAGGAACAGAAAGCCGGCGGCCGCGAGCGATTGCCGGCAGAAGAAGACCGGGCGCGAAATATGCTCTCCGCCGTCGCGCAGCTCGACCGGCACAAAAAGCTGGTGCTACTCGGCGATCCGGGCAGCGGGAAATCTACTTTCGCCAAATTTGCCGCCTGCTGCCTGGCCGGCGAGGCGCTCGGTAGCCCGGCGGCAAACCTGGCAACGCTGGTGACGCCGATTCCGGATGAAGAAAAAGAGCTATCATCGGACGCTTGGTCGCACGGCGTCCTGCTGCCGGTGATGGTGGAGCTGCGCACTTTTGCCGCACGCGGCCTGCCCCCGGCAGGTAATAAGGCGACCGGCGAGCACCTCTGGCAATTCATCGCGCGGGAATTGACCGACGCGACGCTGGGCGAATACGCTCCCCTGCTGAAGGCCGCGCTGCGCCGCGAGGGTGGCCTGCTGCTGCTCGACGGGCTGGATGAGGTGCCGGAAGCGGACCGCCGCCGCCGGCAGCTTCTCGACGCCGTTGAAGATTTCGCCGCCGCCTTCCCCGCCTGCCGCCTGCTGGTGACCAGCCGCACCTATGCCTATCTGAATCAGCAGTGGCGCCTGCGCGGCTTTCACGAAGCGATGTTGATGCCGTTCGACGCGCCGCGGATCAAGGCGTTCATCGAACGCTGGTATGCCCAGGTGCGGGCCACCCGCCGCCGCGAAGCGGCGGATGCCGAAGAGCGCGCGCGTAAACTGATGCGGGCGGTAGCGGATAACGAGCGTCTTTTCGATCTCGCGCGCCGGCCGCTTATCCTCACTTTGATGGCCGCGCTGCACGATTGGCGCGGCGGCGAGCTGCCGGAGAAGCGCTGGCAGCTCTACGAAGACACGGTCGATCTGCTCCTCGAACGCTGGAACAGAAGGAAGACCGTTCGCGACCGCGATGGGCAAACCATCGAGCTGCCCAACCTGGCGGAATGGCTGAAAATCGATCGCGGGAAGGTGCGATCGCTGCTCAACCGGTTGGCCTTTAAGGCGCACGCCGCGCAGCCGGATCAGCAGGGGACGGCGGATATTGCCGAGCAGGAGCTGGTGAACGGCTTGTTCGAGTTGACGAGAGCGCCGAAAGTGCATCCCGCCGACATCATCGAATTTCTACAGGAGCGCGCGGGGCTACTCATTGCACATGGTGAACGAGTTTATACTTTCCCGCATCGAACGATACAGGAATATTTAGCCGCCTGCTATCTTACAGATTTCAATTATCCTTATGAATTGGAAAAACTGTTGCTCGATGAACCCGGCCGCTGGCAAGAGATTGCTTTGCTGGCAGGCGCGAAAGCAGCAAATGGTACTCAAGCCGCCATTTGGCAGTTGGCAGATGCTTTATGCCCGGATGACAATTTCACCTATCCGCAAAAGCCTTATAATTGCTGGGGTGCCCTCATCGGAGGATTAGCATTGGTGGAAAGCGCCGATCTGGAGCACCGCTATCCGCAGCAAGAAAAAATCCTTACTCGCATGCGCTCACACCTGTGCCGCGTTCTCACTCAAGGAATGTTGCCCGTCCTCGACCGCGCCGCCGCCGGCAACGTGCTGGCGGCCATCGGCGATCCGCGC
>Ga0172369_10003958_pt1 | contig 19159 bp, 19 predicted proteins | sample LakKiv25m_FD_114539 | JGI IMG/M metagenome (GOLD analysis project Ga0172369, IMG submission 114539) | Freshwater microbial communities from Kabuno Bay, South-Kivu, Congo - kab_022012_11.25m | ecosystem: Environmental > Aquatic > Freshwater > Lake | place: Democratic Republic of the Congo...
ATCAACTCAGGAATCCCCGGGTAGACTGGCGCCTTGGTTCGGACGCGAAAGATCTGGTTCTTCTTCGTCGCATACTCCTTGGCCAATTTTTCAGAAATTTCTATTCCCTGATGCGCTGCCAAAGCCATGGCAATTTTGTAAGCAGGAGACCCCTCGCTCAAGCGCATCGTCAAATCATTCGGCTCGATTCCTTGTGGAATCAGAATCTGCTGCCAGGCATAAAAATGATCAGGTAGGGTTTCCGCCAACACACCATCAAAGTCGAACAACAAGGCTTTGATCAATCCATTTCCTCCAACCTCGCAGTAAAATGCCGAAGCATCGGCGCTTCATAGACAATCTTTAGTCCTTTGATTTCGCCTCTCCGCTGGAAAATTTCTATGATGGATTCGGCCACGTAGTTCATGTGCATGGATGTGTAAACCCGCCGGGGAATGGCTAAGCGTACCAGCTCAAGCTCGGGAAACTTTTCTTCGCCGGTTTGCGGATCTTTCTCGCCGAACATCAGTCCACCGATTTCCACGGCGCGAATACCGGCTTCACGATACAGCGCCACGGTCAGCGCTTGCGCCGGAAATTGACGCTGCGGAATGTGCGGCAAAAATTCCTTGGCGTTCAAATAGACCGCGTGCCCGCCAATGGGCTTCAAAATGGGTACGCCGGCGCGATCCAATAATTCGCCGAGATAGCGAACTTGCCCGATACGGAAGGCTAAATAATCTTCATCCAAAACTTCCTGCAAGCCGCGGGCAATGGCTTCCAAATCACGACCAGCCAGACCGCCATAAGTGGGAAAGCCTTCGACCAAGATCAGCAAATTAGCGGCCTTCTCGGCTAACTTGTCGTCGTTCATAGCCAGAAAACCGCCGATGTTCACCAACCCATCCTTCTTGGCGCTCATGGTGCAGCCATCGGCATAGCAGAACATCTCGCGGGCGATTTCCCGAATCGCGGACTTGGCGAATTCCGGCTCGCGTTCCTTGATGAAATAGCAGTTCTCAGCAAAACGGCAGGCATCCAGAAAAATCGGCTGGCCATACTTTTTCGCAATCCGACTTACCTCGCGAATATTTTGCATGGACACCGGCTGGCCGCCGCCGCTGTTGTTGGTCACCGTCAGCATGATGAGCGGAATCCGTTCCGCCCCGATTTCATTGATGACTCTTTCCAGCTTTCTCACATCCATGTTACCCTTAAAAGGATGCTCAGCATGCGGATCGAGGCCTTCGTCGATAACCAAGTCGATAGGCGTGCCTTTGTTGTGCCTGACGTTGGCGCGGGTGGTGTCGAAATGGATGTTATTGGGAACGACGTCGCCATCCTTGAGGGCGACAGAGAAAAGCAGGTTCTCTGCGGATCGGCCTTGATGGGTGGGGATAATGTGCTTGAAGCCGAAGATGCTTTTGATGGATTCTTCGAAATGATAATAATTCCGGCTGCCGGCGTAGGACTCGTCCCCCAGCATGAGTCCGGCCCATTGGTTGTCGCTCATGGCGGCAGTGCCGCTGTCGGTCAGCAGATCAACATAAATGCTTTCGGCCGCCAGATTAAAAACATTATAACCGGCATCCCGGATCAGGCGATCACGCTCCTCGCGCGTGGTCTTTTTGATCCGCTCGATAACTTTGATCTTGAAAGGCTCCGCAGGGAATTGCATAGAATTTCTCTCACAATGGAAAAGACGGCAGAAAAAGCTAAATGCCTTTCAGCAGCTCAAAATTCATAAAGTCGGCGTGATGAATGATCACGGCCTCCGGGCTGCGGTAACCGCCCTCGCCTTCCTTGGCATGGACGGCGATGATGTGAACGATCTCATCCGGCAAGCCATGCTTCATTGCCATACCAGCGCCACTGAAGGGATGCCGCAGCAACTTGCCGCCGGCGCTCTTGAGAAAACGACCGTCTTCTCGGCGGAACTCCAGCAGCTTGCCCACGTCATGCAACAATCCGCCGGCGACGATATAATCCATGTTCAAGGTAAAGTCTTTATTGTAGAATTGTACGAGCACATTGGCCGAGGCGATAGCCGTTTGTGTCACAGCCTGCACGTGCTTGCGAAAACTCACTGTGCAGTTGGGAATGAGCAGAGTAAACGGAATCTCCTCCAAATCCTCCACTCGCCAGTTACCCAGCTCCATCGTCTCGATCCAGCAAGCTAAAGTTTTCTCGCGCAGGTCGGCATTTTGGATGAGATTGAATTCCGGAAAAAGGTTCGGCAGCTTGGTTTTCATGCGCGCTTTTGTCCTCAAGGTCTTAGGAGAGATTTAATGTCGGTGATGGCTCGCTCCATGCCCACCAGCAAAGCGCGAGAAAGAATGGCCCGGCCAACGTTCAATTCTTCAATAAGCGCTATATCAGCAAGCTCGCGGATATTTTGATATGAAAGCCCACGTCCCGCTGCAACACCGAGACCCAGCTTGTTTGCAGCCAGTGCCACAGAGCGCAGCTTTTCGAGCTGCTCAGTCATGGAGCCAAGGTCCTCGATGGACGAGAGAGAAGACGTATTCAACTGCACATAATCCACCCCGGCGCGGGCCGCGGAGCGCACCTGCTGCGTATCGGCGCTGATCAGCACATTGACGATAATGTTGTTCGCGCGCAAGGCCGTCGTTACATCTTCGATGTACTCCAGATTGTTGGAGACATCCAGCGGGCCTTCGTCTTTACCTTCGCCGCGAGATGCAGGCACCAAGGTCACCATGTCCGGCAGCCACTGAATGCACTTTTTGATCATTTCGTCATTCAACGGCAAGACCAGATTAAGGTGGGAATGTACCACTTCCTTCAACACACTAACGTCCCGGTCGGTAATGTCGGAGCGATCTTCGCGAAGCATGGCGACGATGCCGTCCGCTCCGCCGATTTCGGCCGCCATGGCAATGGCCGCTGGATCCGGCTGGCTGTTCTTGTTCATATTGCGCAGCCGGGCTACTTGGTTGACGCATAAGCACACTCGAGCCATGAGCATCCTTTCATGTTTTGATGGACCATTCTTGTTTGCGATAGCTTTGTAGCCATTTGACTCGCAGGCAAGACTAAAAGCAGATAGCAACTTGCTGCCTTTCGCTTAGCCAACGGCCGACGATTTCCAAAACAATGCTCTTCGACATCCTCCTTTGAAAAGACCTTTAGGAAGACTGCCCAAAGAATTCCTGGTTCACAAGACCTGAGACACAAACACCAATTCAATGCCGCGAGCTTCCAAGGCCGGGAGATCGCTTTTCAAGATACGCAAGGTCTTTTTGCGGACGTGGCCGATGGCGATGGCTTTGCCCTTTGAGGCGGCTAATTCTGCCAGTTTCTTCAATTGTCCGGAAATGAATTCTTCGTCATCCTCTGCGTCGAGAAAGACCTGATTTGCCCCTGAACGCAGCTTCATGCTCTTGGCCACGGACAAAGCCACACTTTCGGGATTGGTGCGACTATCGACGAAAAACCGTCCAGTAGCCTTTATTTCGCTCATCACCACTCGCATCAGCTCAGCATCCGCCGTGGCTTTGGAACCTTGGTGGTTGTTGATCCCCACGGACATGGGCAAGACAGAACAGGCGCGACGAATCCGCAGCCGGACGATGCCGGGGTCTTGGTCGGTTAAGATGGTGAAACCCTCATCGCTGTACTTTTCCTCCAGCGGCTCCATAGGCATGTGGATGAGGACTTCCTTTTGCGCCAGTTGCGCCTCGCGCCCCACCTGCGTCGATTCCTTCAAACCCGGAATGATGGACAGCGTCAGACGTTTGGGGAAAAGAATAAACTCCTTGACAACATTGTCATAAGCGTAGCCAAAATCATCGATGATGATGGCCGCAGTCCCCGTCTTTGTAGGCTGAATCGCTCTTTGCACCAAGACGAACTTTTCCCCCAGCTTGTTATCCCTGCCGACGGTCAGCTCGATTTTATTTGTTCTCAAATCCTCGGAGCATTTCACCACCTGCGCGCCGGAAGCGTCCAAGCGCGCCCGTATCTCAGCACACAAGTTATACAATTGTATTCTGCTCGGCACACCGACTTCGTAATATCCTTTCCTTTTGGCAATCCATTTATCACGAATGTTGTACTCTGCCAACACACCAACTACGATTTGCGATACCTCTTGCGCATCGGCATCCTGCAAATATTGCGGTGCTTTCGGCTTGCTGAGAAGGGGGATTAGAATGAACTGAAGGAACGCCAAAACAGCCGCGGAGATGGCCAAGACAAGTCCAAGTGATCTAAATCTCGCGGGAGTGGATGGCAATCCTTCTGTTTGACGATGTCGTCGTTTCATTGGCTGTTACTATTATTGTAGGCAAATAGACAATGAGGGATTTCCCAATCTCTCCCTCGACGTAAGTCGAAACCCTAAGAACCAAGGAGAGACCCTCGTTAGTGAACGATTCCAAAGCCTGGCCTCATTTGCCAAACTTGGCCTTGAGCGCGCTCCAGGTAGGCTCGTCTCCGGTCGCATAGTCACTCCAACGGTGAATGTACCAGAAATCTTCCGTATTGCGAATGAGTCGAAACTCGGCTTGCCCGGACATCACTTTCGGGCACTCGCCGCCTTCGCACCGGTATTTTGTCGTCAGTCGATAATCTTGGATTAAAATGGCCGAATCGGGAAAGGTATCTTCTTTTAAAGGCGAAAGACTCAATTGGCTGGTCGAATCCTTTGGCAGAAACAGCAGCAGTTGATTGAGATAATTTCTCTCTTCATCGATGGCCCATCGCAAAAACAAACCAGGATTGGCATTGGCCACCGTCGCTTCCGGCACGAAACGAAATCGTTTGGAGGAAGTGCCGGTGTCGGCTAAGCAACGGATGTAGTTGGTAATGTTCTTTTCGGCCACGGCGTTGCGTAAATTCGTCATCACATAGCTCGGCGACGTGGGCTGTATCCAGGAGGACTGATTAGAGTTGGGAGGCTCCGGCTCCCGGGTCGAGAAGGGAGTCTTGCAGTGTAGAGCAACCAGCAAACCGATCAGCAACAATGAATGGGAAAGCCACCTGCACCAACCGGTATTCTGACTGGTTCGCGTAACGGGTTTAGGAGTGCTTTTCAAAATCCGGCCTTTTTCATTTCGATCCCCGGTAATCGCTATTCTACTCCATTTTTATAATATTGAAGCGAATTGGGTCTTACCGGACACTCTTCTGCGATATTGAACCAGGCTATTTTTCGCTGTTGTCGCAAGCTGAACAAACGCGGCACCATATGATCGCGCAGTTCTGTCAGCGACATAGGATTAACATAAACTTTGGTGCCGCCTTCAAAACCAGCGGGAATGTTGACCCGCCATTTGATCAGAATGTGCCACGGTATCGGTATCACGCTATCGCGCGGCATATAATACCACTCCTCGTTACAGGATATTTGCGCTCCAGCCGCGGCATGGATGGCATGCACCAAATCACTGAATCCGCGCAACTCCTCATCTGTTTGCGACGAGGGGCGGCAGCGATGACTCTTTGAGTAAATGGCAATGGTTGGGTGCCGATGCCCCAAGTCGACAAATGCGATAGCATGATCGTTTTCGCAGATCACATAATTGTTATAAGCAGCATAGTTGGCAGCGTACTCATTATACATATTGGGATTTCGGTAAGCCAAATCCATCTCCCGTTCCAAGGAGACACCCCACTCGTCCAAGGCAACCAGTTGCTTGTGCAAATGATCGAAAGAGGCTCCGGCCTCTTTCAACCAATTCTGGAAGACAGCTATGTAGCGCACGTAGCGATTGTTCTTATAGATGTCCTCCATGGACTGAATGGTGAACTTGAAATATTGGAAATGCTCCTCCGGCGTCAACTCCCCGGAGGAAAACAGTTGCGAATGGTAATCCGCGTTTTCGGTATAATGGCGACGAGGAATGACCAGCTCGTGGCCGCCGCCGAAAAAGGCATCGGCCATTTTGAACTTTTCATCCATGGCAATAGACTTGATTTCCCCATCCGAATAACCGGAGTACTTTAATTTTAAATCGATGATGGAGAGCACGTGCTCCCTGCCCATGGCACTGGAAAGGTAGCTCTCTTTCCAGCGCTTATTTCCTTCCGATAGGCGATAATCAAAGTTCTTCTTCCAATAATTGATGGTAACGATTTCGAACAAATTTGGAATGCGCCGGAACACGGGTTCATGTTTGCGAATGTCTTCCGGCCTGACGTGTTCCTGGATCTTATAATGACCGTTTTCATTCACCAGCCGGGATTTTTCCGGCGGAGTATTGAGGTATCGGTTAGGACAAAAATTGCAGTAATCTTCCGGTACTTTTTTCTTGATTTTTTTCGGAGTGCTTGGTGCAGCCGTAAACGTCGGTCTGTTTTTTCTACCGGGAATGAACCAGACCTCGGTGCCGGTGAATGGATTGATGTGCTTCTCCGTGCCGTCCGGCATTATTTTGATCATCCCCCTATCGATGCGATTCATTGATGCTACCTCTTGTAACTAACATGTGACCTATTTCTTCATCCACATCGACGAACCGAGCATTTCTAAAATTACCAAGCCGTACTATTGAACAAATTGGCGCACAAAATATTTCGCCGTCAGGGGTTCACCGCTCGCCTTGCTAATCATCTCATTCCAACGATATAAGGCGCCCGGCTCGAATATCTTGCTTTTGAAGAAACTGCCTACTTGATCCTGCTGGACGTAGCTCACGTCTTTGTCAGATTGCAGCAACAGTACCTTGTTGACCAAATAGTTATGCAGTTGGGATGCCAGCAGCTCCCCCAACAAATAGTTGTGGTAATAGCACGGCGCAATGGCGAAATGTATCTTTGCCGCCCAGTCCGGTTCATTGCGATTCTCCGGCCTTTTCACATATTGATACTTTTCGACCGTCTTCCACCACAAAGAATTGAGATCTTGATCGGGATTTGCGTATAGCTCTTTCTCAAAAGAATACATCACCATCGCCCAGCGGGCAAAAATGAGCTGCTTCAGTTGCGCATATTTTCGGCTGACTTCATCCAGCTTGGTGCGTTCTTCGTTTGATAGCCCCAGCATCTGCTGCATCCAAACCGCGTTGCGACTCAGGCGGCCAAAAAACATGGCCACAGCCTCGGTGGTGAAAGTATGGGCCGGCGAGCGCAGGAGGTATGGCATCTTTGGATCATGATATTTGTCATAAACTGCGTGGCCCAATTCATGCAAAGTGGTTTCCATCCAGCGCTCGTTGTTCTTGAGATTGCAGAGGATTCGCACGTCCCCTTCGCGATCGATGTCAGTGCAAAAGGCATGCGGATTTTTTCCCTCTCGCTCATACAGATCGCTATTCTTGAGAATATCTTCCACCGGTAGGCCAATCCCCGAATAGAACTTACTGGCTAATTCTTTGACATCCTTGCCATGGTAACAAGCATCCAAATCCAAATCGTAGACCAGCGGGCTTTCCTGGAAGAATGGATCGTGATAATGCCAGGGCATAAGCTCGGAAACCGCAACATGGTATTTGCTGGCCAGGATACCGTCCAATTCCGCCTTTAGTTTGGCGAATGGCTCGTCGGTCAGGTCTTTTAGCTCGGCAAAAATCTGATCCAGCTCCTTCACATCCTGCTCACCGGTTGTTAGAGAAAGCACGTGGTAATTGTCAAAGCCGAGTGTGTGCGCCGCCTCATTGCGGAGCTTTACCAAGTTGATGAGATCCTCTGCTACTTCGTTACCGACCTGTTTGCTGGCCAACCAGGCACTCTCACGCTTTTTCGAGTTCGTCTCCGATTTCAAAATCTCCTCGATCTCATTGCTGGAGACTTTCTTACCGGCAATTTCGCCGCGAAAAGTGCTAAATTTCTTTTCAACCTCGGCGCCCAAATCGACAATCTTTTTCAACAACTCCGGCTCGATTTGGTTTTCCAAGTAGCCGTTATAAAGCACCTCAAGCTGTCGCCGCAACTCAGGACTTTCGACTTTGGCGGATTCCTTTATTAGCTTCAGAAAAGCGAACTCCTCGCTGTTGCTATAGATTTTTCGAAGCTGAAGCTCCAGGTCGCTGTAGCGGCTATAGTCCTCTGCTTTACCTGTTGTGGCGGCGCTCCAATAAGCAAGATTCGCCTCCTTGGAAAGGGGCACAACCTTCTGCAGATGTGATTGGATAAACTCGGCCAATTTCTTCTCCTGAGTGTTAGCACCACAACCTATCAGCGACAGGCCGATGGCGGCAACCCAAAAAGCTTTCATGGAATTCTTCATTTAATCCTCGCCGATTAAGGTAGATAGCTTTTGATTCGACGCGAAAAGTACAAAATAAAGGTTGCAATTTCAAGGTAATTTTCCTTTCACTTTGACGAATTAATCCTTGATTTTTCCAGCCGAATCACCTATCTTGGCCAAAATTCTTATAGGAGTGCAATATGAGTGTCGAGCCCAAAAAGCCAAGCGAGAGCAAAGTGACGATCAAGATTCCGCGAAATCTTTACAATCGATTGACCAAAGTTGTAGAGGGGAGCGGATTCAACTCGGTCACAGACTTTATCGTTTATGTCCTGCGGGATTTGGCCTCGTCCGGCTATGCCGCCAAGATGTTGGAGAAACATGACGAAACAGAATTGAGCAAAGATGAAATCGAAGCGATCCGCAAGCGGCTGCAATCCCTGGGGTACTTCTAAGTCCGCAATTTAGGGCCATTGCTCTTACATCCTTGCGACCAAAACCAAAAAGGAGCTACGAATGACGACAAAATTAGTCCCTCCTCATGGAGGAAAACTGATGCCACTGCTATTAACCGGCGAAAAGCTGAACGCAGAAGTTGAAAAAGCAAAATCATTGCCGGTTGTCAGACTCACCTCGCGCGAGACCTCGGACCTGATCATGTTGGCAATGGGCGCATTCAGCCCCTTGGAAGGCTTCATGGGTCATGACGATTATGTAAATGTGGTCGACAAAATGCACATGGCGAACGGCACACTTTGGCCTATACCGATCACTCTTTCTGCTCCCAAAGCACAAGCCGACCGCTTTCAACTTGGCAGGGAGGTGGCCTTAGTGGATGACGAGAGTGGTGAGTTGATGGGCAGCATGACCATTATGGAGAAATTCTCTTACGACAAACGGCACGAGGCCAAGCTGGTGTTCCGCACCGATGATGCGGCGCATCCGGGTGTGGCCAAAGTTTATGCCCAGCACGAGATTCTGTTGGGCGGACCGGTCCAAGTTTTTAACGAAGGCTCTTACCCAAAACAATATGGCGATTATTACGCCCGCCCGGCTGAAACGCGGGCCATCTTTGAGGCGCACGGCTGGCACACCGTGGCTGCTTTCCAAACCCGCAATCCGATTCATCGCAGCCATGAGTATTGCACAAAAATCGCCTTGGAAGTGAGTGACGGCATTCTGATCCACCCACTGGTTGGCAGACTCAAAGACGATGACATCCCCGCCGATGTGCGCATGAAGTGCTATGAAATACTGCTGCAGAATTACTATCCCAAAGATCGAGTGGTTCTCAAAGTCTATCCGATGGAAATGCGCTATGGCGGTCCCCGCGAGGCTATTTTGCACGCCATCTTCCGCCAAAACTATGGCTGCAGCCACCTGATCATTGGCCGCGATCACGCCGGCGTGGGCAACTACTATGGACCCTTCGACGCACAAAAAATATTCGAAGAAATCGGGCCGGACGAGCTGCAATTGAAGCCGTTGAACATCGACTGGACTTTTTGGTGTCACAAATGCGACGGCATGGCCTCGATGAAGACCTGCCCGCACGGCAAAGAGGATCGAGTTCTGATCAGCGGCACCAAGCTGCGCGAGATGCTCGGCAAGGGCGAGCTGCCGCCCGAAGAATTCACCCGCCCGGAAGTGGCAAGACTATTGATGGATTACTATAAAACGATCATAGGCTGAGGTCAGCCAGCCAAAACGATCAAACGTTGTCGAGACTCGGAGGATTCCTGGGCATTGCTGCCCCGATTTTGCCGTCTGGGTGGTGATCAGGAACGGCTGCCCATTGCATTTTTTGATCTCTTGAGACTTGCGACTATTGCATTGAATACGATTCGCTGTAAACACAAAAATCACGGAGATAGGTTTTATGGCAGAACAAAAAGCAACGAACATCACCTGGCATCAAGGAGCCATAACAAAACAAGATCGTCAAAGACTGCTAAAGCAAAAGGGCGCGGTGATCTGGTTTACCGGATTATCCAGCTCCGGCAAATCCACCCTCGCCCACGCTGTAGAGGAAGAGCTGTTCGAGCGCGGCCATTTGTCGTACGTGTTGGATGGCGACAATATTCGCCACGGATTGAATAAAAATCTTGGCTTTTCGCCGGAGGATCGTGAGGAAAACATTCGTCGCATTGGTGAAGTGGCAAAGCTGTTTGCCGACGCCGGCATCATCGCCATGACCGCTTTCATCTCGCCCTATCGCGCCGACCGCGACAAGGCACGGGCGTTGCATAAAGATGGAGAATTTATTGAAGTCTACGTCAAAGTATCCATCGACGTAGCGGAGCAGCGGGACCCGAAGGGCTTGTACAAAAAGGCGCGGGCTGGGGAGATCAAGGAATTCACCGGCATCTCAGCGCCCTATGAGGAACCGTTAAAAGCGGAGTTGGTCATCGATACCAGCGAGTTGAATCTGCAGCAGAGCAAAGAACTGGTTATCTCCTATTTGAAAGAGAAGCAAATCATTGCCAAGGTATGAGCTTTACTAAAACCATCCGCTATCAAAAAGCCCAAACAGCAATGTTGGGCTTTTTCTTTTTGCTCCCATCGCAAGGCTTGATTTTGTGCTCGAAAACCAGTATTATCTAATACCGTCACAAGAGGATTGCCACTAAAAGATAAACAGGCAAAACTCGCGCGAGGCGTCCGGGATGACGACCTCTAACCGCAAAGGGCGCCAAGAATGCGCAAAGAACACTAGAACAGTTGGATCGCAGCGCAGTGTCTATCTGTTCACGGTCAAGTATGAGTATCCTTTGCGAGCTTGGCTCTATCTTTGGGCGCTTTGCGGTTACTAAAAAAGGCCTGATTTCCGTCATTATCGAGCGGCCTACCGGTTATGGCAATTCCCACAGAATGACAACTCACCTTCCAATGCGAGTTTTTAATAGGCAGACATTGTGTCCAAATATTACTACAAATTCTCCCAATTCCTAAAAGAGCGCTATTGGGAAAAAGTCTGGAAAGTATCCGTAGACGCCGGCTTTTCTTGCCCCAATCGTAACGCTCAGACGGGAGCCGGTGGGTGCATCTTTTGCCGTTTGGACAGCTTTTCCAAAATGCAGTCTTGGCAAAACATTGGTGTGAGTCAGCAGATCAATGATGGAATTTGTCTGGGCAAAAAGAATCTTGGCGCTAAGAAATTCATCGTTTACTTTCAGGCTTCTACCAATACTTTTGCCCCGGTTGACTTGCTGCGCGAATACTTTACCGAAGCCATCGCCGTTCCCGGAGTCGTTGGCCTGTCCATTTCCACGCGGCCGGATTGCTTGCCGAAAGCCGTGCTGACTCTGGTCGACGAGCTGGCGCGAAAGGTAGATGTTTGGGTGGAGTTAGGCTTGCAAAGCGTTCATGATCGAACGCTAAAGCTGCTTAATCGGGGCCATACCTATCAAGATTATTTGGCCGCGATTGCATCACTGAAGCTGCTGCCCGTCAGAATCTGCACTCACATCATGCTCGGCTTGCCCGGCGAAACCCACGACGAGGTGATGGCTACGGCCAACGAAATCGCCGGTTCTGCCACGCACGAAGTCAAGCTGCATCCGCTGCTGGTGTTGAAAGAAACCGCCTTGGCAGAGATGTTTCATGCCGGCCAGTTTCAGGCTCTGGAATTGGAGGAGTACGTGTCCTGCGCCTGCGACTTTTTAGAGCGGCTTCCGCCGGAGATGGTCATTCAGCGGCTGACCGCCGAGGCACCGAAAGATATTTTGCTTGCGCCGATGTGGGCTATGAAAAAGGCCGTGGTCTTGAATAAGATCGAAGAAGAGTTTCGGCGAAGGAGTTCGAGGCAGGGAGTTTTGTATTCGCCCGTTAAAGGGAGCAATGCAACAACCTTTGCGGGGACTCAATAGTACTACTTGGGAAAGACTTCCATGACTGCGAAAATTTCTTTAACCGCAAGTCCCGCGAATGCACGCTGATATTGGGTTCGCGTTTATAAGCGTCAATTCGCGGTGGACAGCTTTGATTGGTGCAAGTTACCGCATTGCGAAATGGGAAAAGGTAAGCCGGCAGCATTTTACAGAACCGCTTCCTCGTGCCGCTTCTTAAATTCTATAATAGCATCGCAAAGGCTCTTGGCAATGGAGCGATGAAATTCTTTGCTGCCAAGCTGCTTCTCATCTTTGGAGTTGGAGGCAAAAGCGGTTTCCACCAAAACGTTCGGCATCGACGCGCCATATAGGACATAAAATCCAGCCTGACGCACGCCATGACTAAAGGAGTCGCATTCCTTGCCTACTTCCTTGTCCACGATGTCCGCGAAATCTTGACTCTCCTTGTTGTAAGAATTCTGTGCGTTTGCAGCAAGGATAAACGCGGCGTCCGAAAGATTTGCGTATTGATTCTGTGAATCTTCGAAGCGAATGACCGAATTTTCGAATTGCGCGACTTTGCGCGCTTCTTCGGTCTTGGCTGGACCCAAAAAATAGACGGTGTGACCGCGCAGGTTTTTGTTTGGATTGGAATCCACGTGGACGCTGATGAACAGCTTGCCGCCATGCTGGTTGGCGATTTTGGTGCGCATCTCCAAGGGAACAAAAACATCACGATCCCGCGTCATGATCACTTTAACGTCCAATCGTCTTTCCAATTCTTCCTTTATGGCCTTGGCCATAGCCAGAGTGGCTTTCTTCTCATACAATCCGTTGCGACCAATCGTCCCCGGATCTTTGCCGCCATGCCCCGGATCGATGATCACCACATCGATTTTCCACTTTTCCCGTTCCTTTTGCAGCTCGCTCAGCAGCCCATCGGATAGGCTCTCTCGTACTCGCAACGAAATGACCGCTTCCGGGGGATTATCTTGCACAAACAACTGCCGTTCCATAACCTCAATTGTCATGCGGAAAGATATTCGAGCGGTTTGTTCCGAAAGCTGCAAGCAGCTTATTTCCCGAACACTATTGCCGGAGCGCTTGACCGGAAAAGCGGCGAGCGTATCTACCCGTCCGCCGTAAAAGTCCACCGACAGCCAATCGGAGCTTTCATTGATGAAAATGTCCGAGGCATTGAACCTTTTGCTCAAGCCGATGCGAATCAGCGTGCCGTTTGCCTTTTCTTCAACCACAACTCCGGTGATATTGGCGACGGCTTTAGTGACCAATATTTGCTGATTTGTTTCATCGTACTCAATATCAAATGGGAATGCGTCCGCGGTGGCTTGCAGGAAAAAACGCAACGGTGCATAAAACTCACCATTGCGATACAAGACATTAATGGGGATTTGCCGCGCTTTCCCACCAACTAAGACGAACGGATTGAAGGCTGTGACGACGATGGGATTATTGGGGATGTCAAAGGTGAGCTGCTTAACCTGGTAATTTTCAGCATGGGCGATGGAAAGTACATCAGCTAATTTGGCTAAGGAAATGAATCGATACCGGCCCGCCTCAATGACTGGAATCTCTCCCATCACTTCCCCATTGCTTTTATTGACGACCTGAACATCTTTCGGATTTGCCGACAAGCGATCATACGGAAAAAGGAGAACAATGATCAGGTATAGGAAAAAGCAAAATAAAAATATCCCGCGTACTTTTAGCAGCGCCCGCCTCCCTATATCCGATTTAATCATCTGACAGGAATTCACTTGCCTTTTTCAGATATTCCTTTTCTGCTTCGCTGATGCCGTCGTACCCCACTTCATTAATACGATCAAGAATGCGATCGACCTCGTCCCGTTTTCGGCGAATTTCCAAATCTCTTCTTCTTGCTTTTTCGCTGCGCCGCTGAAATTGGCGATAGCGTATTTCCCTGCTCACTATTCCTACCAAAGCGTTCCCTTTAAGCAAGATTAAACCGACCACTGCACCGCCAAGGTGCGCCAAATGAGCGATTCCGTCGGAAACGCCGAAAACCTGTCCCTGGATGCTGGAAAAGAGTGAAATACCGATGAAAATGGCCACGAGATATTTGGCTTTTACGCTGACCGGCAGAACGAAAAATATCAAAAGCGTTATCACCCGATTCGGAAAGAGAACCGCAAAGGCCACCAAAACTCCGTACAGAGCGCCCGATGCGCCAATGATGGGGATGGGGGAGTTCCAGGCAAAGATAACATTGAATATTCCGGCGCCAATGCCGGTGATCATATAATATTTGAAAAAAGTTTTCGAGCCTAAGGCATTCTCCACCTCGCAGCCGAACATCCACAAGGTGAACATGTTGAAAAGTATGTGAAACAGATGGCCATGCAGAAACATATAGGTCACCAATTGCCAGACGGCAAACTTGGTGGTAACATCCACGGGCCGCAACGCCAGGAGGTCTTGAACAGGCGTGAACCACTTGAGCACATAGATAGCCAAATTCGCTATCAATAGGTCACGGACGACCGGCGTCAAGCTACCGCCAAAGCCGACCTGATATCTTCTGCCGTAAAATTCCATACTTTCTTAGCGCAGCCTTCTCCCAGGCTTTATTACTGTTCATTGTCACAAAGCCACAAATTCATCGAGGCTGCAGTTAATGTGCGCTGTTGCCCTTCCCGCCGATCATCAGCTTTGCGGAGCATGGCAGCGCGGTTACTTCTTATTCTATTCTCGATGAGTTTGTGGCTTTGGTGGTATTAAAAACTGCTCTTCCGATTAAGGCATACTTGTCGCAACCATTGGTCTGGCAACGTACTGGTTATTCCTTAAGCATTAAAGGGCAAAAACCAAAATGCAAAATGACAAATGAAAATGCAAAACGCAGCAAGCTGACCCAAGCTAAGAACGGATGCTTTTTCATAGTAGTCTTGAAAGAGCATCCATTTGGCATTCTTCAACCAGCGACATCGGAATGCCGGAGGCTTTTGTCATTGTGCTTGTCAATCAGATGGCTGATCAAGATTTTGCATGTTGCTTTGCATCTTTGCAGTTTGGTATTTGCTTTTTCAGCTCCTCTCCGATGGTACCGTCTTGTTCATGCTTCACCAAAAGTACTCATTGTCCGGATGGACATTAAAAAATGCTTGTGCTTCGCAGAAGGTATGACACCCTATCTCCATCTGTGATACACATGGAACTCCTATCGCATCTCGATTTGCACGCCCACGCGAAAACCAAGTCCGGACAAATCGACCCGCTCGGAAACCGGCAGTCCTTTTTCGCTCGTTTCCACACTGCGGCTCGCTTCTGCATTGTTGTAGAAAACGTCCGCAGTCAGCGTTGACCGGCTGCCGATGTTATAGTAAAGCCCGCCGGCAAGCTGCCAACCAAGGCCGCCGAATTTCCTGGTCTTGGAGGTGTTTTCCTCATAGTTCTTTTCTTTGCTGACCAAAAACTCGTAACCTAGACCGCCGCGAATAAAATAGCCAACGTAGCGACCTGCCGGCACCTTGGCGTTCAGCACTAACATGAGCGGCAGGACCGTGCGACTGTATTCGACAGATGTGACATAGGTTTTGGTCGTAAGGCCGACTTCATCAACCTGAGCGACTTTGCTTTCTTCTGTGTAAGTTTTGTGAAAAACATCCAGACCGAGGCCAAGGCTCACCGCCTCGTCAATGGCCGTTCCGAAAGCAGCCCCGATGATCATTCCTGATTGAGTGTCTTTTGGATTCATATATCCGGCATTAATCGAAAGCATTCCCCTTTGAGCGCTTGCCATGCTTGCACTGAGAACGATCACAAGTGCCATGATGAGCGAGGTATTTTTTGCCATGGGTTAACCTCCTTACGAGAAAGATGAATATGGATTGCGCAGGCTATTTTAGAAAACCAAGGCTTAAAAAGCAAGGGAAAAATCGGCTGCAACGTGCCTGCGCATCATCGTAATTCGTGGCCATTAGAACGCGAAAAGGCGATCTTGGTTACCGGGCGGAATTTGGAAATGTGACTCTGCACAAACTACATTGGCTCCTTTGCCGACTCTGTCGCCTTTGCCCGCTTGACCGCCATACCGGCCTTGACTGCCACCAACTCGGCGGCGATGGCCACAGCGATTTCTGCCGGAGTATTGGCGCCAATTTCCATTCCGATCGGCGCGTGCACGTGGCCGATCGTCCCTTCGTCAATGCCGATTTCTCGCAACCTCGCGAAGGCTTTCGCCACCTTGTTTCGGCTGCCAATCATGCCCAGATAGCAGAATTTCTGGCGGACGCAATGCTCCAAGATTTCCTGATCGTGAGCATGTTTGTGGGTGACCAGGACTGCATAAGTGTTTTCATCAAAAGGAAGCTCTGCAAAGACCTCTGCATACTCCTTGGCAATTACCTTGTCGGCAAACGGCAATCTCTCGGGCGTGGCATACTCTCGCCGGTTATCGATCACCCACACGGTAAAGCCCAGCAGCTTTCCTATTTGGGACAGCGCTGTGCCGATGTGGCCGGCACCGAATATTATTAACCGCAAGGCAGGCACGAGCGGTTCCAGAAAGACGGTCATTTGGCCTCCGCAGGACATGCCCAAATCCTTGCCCAAATCGTAATGCAGCAATTTAGCGCCGCCTTTGGGGAGAAGCTGCAATGCTTCTTCCATGACCCGCTTTTCAATCGCCCCACCGCCAACGGTGCCTGAGATGCTGCCGTCCGCCTTAATGAGCATCTTGGCCCCGGCTTCACGCGGAGCCGAACCCAATGACTCCACGACCGTAGCAAGGACCACGGGAACGCCGACATTTCGGGCAGCAACAATTTCATCGAAAATGCTCATCTTCACTTTTCCTGTCATCTCATTCAGGGTCGGATTTTAGCCCATTTTCAGTTGAAAAAGTGCGAACCCATTTTTGCACTGCGAGGGACTCCACATGGATAATCAGGGACCGTGGCGCGTCATTCTACAAACAAATCAACATGGGCGAACTTTTCCACGTCCACCAAACCCTGGTCGGTGAGCTTGAGCTTGGGAATGACCGGAAGCGCCATGAATGATAGGGTCATCAGCGGATCGGCCAAGATTACACCCAAAGAACGAGCGGCTTCGATAAGCTCCTTGGTACGAGTGCTGACGTACTCTAACGGTTTGTTGGACATCAAACCTGCGATGGGCAATTCAAGGGAGTCCACGATGTTGCCATCATCGACGATGGCGATGCCGCCGCCCATTTTGTTGATGGTGGTAACGGCCTTTAACACGTCCTTCTCCTCTATGCCGATGGCGATGATGTTATGGCTATCATGACCGATAGATGTGGCAATTGCGCCGCGTTTGAGACCAAACCCCTTGACCAAGCCTTTGCCGATATTACCCGTGGCGCGATGCCTTTCGACCACATAGAGCCGGGCGAGGTCCCGATCCAAATCGGCAACCACCAAGCCGTCTTCCACTTTACATTCCATTTCTGCATAATCAGTGACGATTTGGTGCGGCACGATCTCAATGACCCGGCAGCGTGAGCCACGCGCCGGAATGGCGAATTCATCGCCTTCCAGCCATTTGATGTTTACCGACGCACGAACCGTGGTCGGCGGTCTCACTGGCACTTCATAAACCGGCACACCGTCCATCGCGGCCAATTTGCCATTCTTGTAAACGCGGCGAATGTTGAGATCTTCAAAATTGTCAAAAGCTACCATGTCGGCGATTTTGCCCGGCCCAATGGCGCCTAGTCGCCGCAGGCCAAAATATTCCGCCGTATTGAAAGATGCCATACGCAGCGCCGCAATCGGGTCCACCCCGGCCTTGATGGCCAGCCTGATCATGTGGTCGATGTGGCCCTCTTCGAGAATATCATTGGGATGACGATCATCAGTGCAGAAAAAGCAGCGGCGCTCGTTTTCTTTGCTCACCAGCGGCAAGAGATCAAGCAGGTTCTTTGTACCCGAACCTTCGCGCAGCATCACGTACATTCCCAATCGGAGCTTTTCCCGCGCTTCTGCGACCGTCGTGCACTCGTGATCCGATTCCACGCCGGCAGCGATGTAAGCGTTCAAATCTTTGCCGCTGAGGCCCGGGGCGTGGCCGTCGATGCGCTTGTCCGGCACGATTTTAATTTTATCCAGCACGTCAGGCTCGGCGTTCAACACACCGGGATAGTTCATCATTTCTGCCAAGCCGAGCACCCATTTTTCTCGCAAGAACGGAAAAATGTCGAACGCCCGCAGCTCCGATCCGGCGGTTTCTAACGGCGAGGAGGGCACACAGGAAGAAAGCATAAAAAAGACGCTCAGCGGATTGTACTTGCTGGATTCCATCATGTAGCGGATGCCTTCATAGCCAAGTATATTGGCAATTTCGTGAGGATCGGCAATGACGGAGGTCGTGCCCAATGGCACCACCGCTCGGGCAAACTGCGGCACTTCCACCATGGAGCTTTCGATGTGTACATGACCGTCGATGAATCCCGGAGTCAAGTACATACCTTTGAGATTGACCTCATCTTCCCCTCTGTATCCGCTGCCCAAACCGATGATGGTATCCTCGTAAATGGCCACCTCCGTTTCCATAATTTCGGCAGAGTAGACGTTGACCACCTTGGCGTTCTTTAGCACCAGATGGCATTTGCTTTGGCCGCGGGCGGCTTTAATTTTTTCGGCTAACAAATAAGACCTCAGATTAGGGTAATCACACCGGTTATTATCGTTTGTCCAGCTTGGTAATGCTTTTTATCTGCTTGTCATTATAACTGTAGTATCTTACCTGATGGTCTGCAACCCTCAGAACCTTACCCATGCGGTCAGATTTACTTTTGAATTCCGGGAGGCGAAGGAGCATTCGCAAAATATTTGAGATTTCGCGCACTCGGGCATCTGACCAGGCAAAACATATCACACAAAACCTATAACTATCTTTATCTTTCGCCAAAAATCTCTTTCGTTAATAGTCACAAATGTAGGTCGATTTTGCCTTCGCAGGAGTTCCGGAATCGCCTCATCCTTGATGATGCTGTCGGGACGTAGCTCTGTGACAAACACAACCCTACCCCGATACCACTTTGCAAGCTCCTGCTCAATATTGCGTCCTAATAACTGTTCATCCAGAACGATCATACAGCAGGTTTCAGTTCGGGCAACGGTTTTACGAATTGCTCAGTGATCAACCTGATTGCTTCAATCATCGCTTCCCGGGGAACACGACCGCCATACCC
>Ga0172369_10003961_pt1 | contig 19154 bp, 16 predicted proteins | sample LakKiv25m_FD_114539 | JGI IMG/M metagenome (GOLD analysis project Ga0172369, IMG submission 114539) | Freshwater microbial communities from Kabuno Bay, South-Kivu, Congo - kab_022012_11.25m | ecosystem: Environmental > Aquatic > Freshwater > Lake | place: Democratic Republic of the Congo...
TCCCGCGTAGGCGGGAATCCAAACCCAAGATATTTCTCTTCATATCATAAGCTCAATTTGGATCCCCGCCTTCGCGGGGATGACAAATAGGGTGACTCTGAAGCATTTTTCTACAGTCTCAATCTCACTATTCCCTAAACTCTATAACCTAACTCCTAATCTATGGAACGAACATTATTGTTAGTAAAACCCGATGGCGTCCAGCGCGGCCTTATTGGTGAATGTATTCAGCGATTTGAACAGCGAGGATTTCGCATCTGCGCATTGCGGATGGTCCATGCTTCACGCGAACAAATGCAAAAGCATTACGCGCAGAATGCCGCAAATCCCGAATGGCTCAAGCGCGTGGGAGACAACACCTTAGAAAGTTATCGGTCTGTCGGAAAGGATCCGCAGCAAGAGCTTGGCACCACCGATGCTGTTTCAGTCGGTAAAATGAATATCGACTGGCTTGTCGATTTCATGTCGTCAGGACCGATCGTTGCGATCGTTGCATCCGGCAGTGGAGCGGTAGAAATGGGCCGCAAGATAGCCGGCAATACCATCCCTGCTCGCGCTGATATCGGTTCAATCCGCGGCGATTATTCGATTGATATTCCGTTGAATGCTGCACTCGAGAAGCGGCCAGTGAAAAATATCATCCATGCTTCCGGCGCGGTTGACGAAGCAGAATACGAAATTGGCTGCTGGTTTTCTTCCGACGAACTTTGCTCGTAACGCATTTATTAGTGTTTGCAAATAGACTGAAAGGATATGCTGTACGCGCCGCGGAAGCATTGCGTCTGAAATCATGGTCTCGCTCTCGTTCCTACCGTTATCGTGCCGTAATCGCGCTACAGAATCATTCTGACGCTGCACAATCATGCAGTGTCATTGTGCCTATTGTGCAAGCAACAGACGCCCAGATACTTCTGGAAACTCCACAGATATCTTGCGATGCAACCATTGAGTGGCAAACAGAATTCGGTTTTCGCTATGCGATCTGGAAGGCAGCGATTCCGCCCAGACAAACGCAGGAATGCATCATAGAATGTCCGGTACGCATTACGCCACGCCGCGGCATGCTCACGGCATTTTCACTCGATGCGTATCAGCGAATTCCGCAAGAGATATACAAACGTTACACGCAATCCAATGAAGTATGCGATTCAGATGATCCCCGTATTCGGACACTTTCTGATACTATCGCGTCAAGAACCCACCGTGCGGATGCATACATTCGAGCTGTGTATGAACATTGCGTGACAAGCCTTTCGTACGGCGAGCCGATCCGTGGACTGTATACATCTCGCGATGCCCTTGAACGCGACAGAGTGGATTGCGGAGGATTTTGCACGCTTGCTCTTGCGTTACTGCATGCCCGAGGTATACCATCGCGGTTGGTCAGTGGTTTTTTTGGCACCGCGCGCCACGACCCGATGCATGTGTGGATTGAAATTTTGCTTCCCGATGGAAAGTGGCTGCCCGCTGATCCATCAACAGACCATTTATCTCGGATGGGCAGGGATCGTACAAAATCGGGCCGTTTCGGATATATCGGAAGCGATCATCTTGCAGTATCGTGGGGATGTGATATTCAGTTTCAGGCCGCGGACGGGATACATCGAGCTGCTTTTCTCCAATATCCTTTGATTATCCCAGAGGCGGCGTCGAGTACCGTCGATCTTACTTCTGCTGTAGAGTTGTTGGAGCATTCATTATGAAACGTTTTATTTTCACCAGCCTTTCCCCAAACGCCCAATGGGATGATGCGATCCTCGGGCTACGCCTTGCATTGCCGCATCCGCACAGCAACGACCACACACAAGAAGAATTGCTTCGAGAGCGGCTCCAGAAGTATTTCGACACGCCACACGTTTTTTTATTCGAGAGCGGAAGGAGCGCCATCGCATCTCTCCTGCGGGCTGTGCCATTGCAGCCAGGCGATGAAGTTCTTTTGCAGGCATTTACGTGCGTTGCAGTACCAAATGCCGTGCGTTGGGCAGGAGGAACGCCACGCTATGTTGATTGTAAAGCGGATACTTATACGATGTCGCCGGATGATTTACGAAAAAAAATTACGGCGCGCAGCCGTGTTCTTATTATCCAACATACCTTTGGCATACCTGCAGATCTTGATGAACTCCTTGCGATCGCTCGACAGCACAATCTTGTCGTAATCGAGGATTGCGCTCATGCAATCGGCAGCATGTATCGCGGTAAACGAGTTGGCAGCTACGGGCATGCCGCGATGGTGAGTTTTGGACGTGACAAGGTAGTATCGTCAGTGTTTGGCGGCGCCGCCTTTATACGGGATGCAGATCTTGCCACACGGCTTAATGATATTCATAAGAAATTTTTGTACCCGCGAAGCGGATGGGTGCTGCGCCAATTTCTGCATCCCTTTTTCACTTACGTTGTAAAAAAATCATACAGTATTGGTGTCGGCAAAATACTCCTTACAATACTTCGCGCTTCGCGCATCCTCTTTCCGGCAGTGACGAAGCAGGAACGGTACGGCCAGCAGCCGGCATTTGCATTCCATGCGATGCCGCCAAAGCTCGCCGCGCTTGCCAACCATCAATGGGAAAAATTGGAGGTAATGAACACTCACAGGAAAATGATCGCTGCAATCTACCGGGAAGTGTTTGCGCAGATACCAAACATTGAACTGCCATTGGAGTTTTCGGAACGAGAAACAGTATTTTTGCGGTACCCGATCAGAGTGAATGATCCGCGCGCCGTACTGTCGTACTGCCGCGCGCGGGGGATATATCTCGGGGATTGGTACGATACCGCTGTTGCTCCGCGAGATGTTGATATTGCGGAGGTAGGATACATATCCGGTTCCTGTCCAATCGCTGAAGAGCTCGCGCAGCATGTCATCAACTTGCCAACGTCGATTACCTGTTCTCCAGACGATGCTAGGAAGGTTGCGGAGTGTGTAAAGAAAGCTCTGTCACGTTGATATATCTATGCCTATCACGATTCGTCTCATCGAACAAAAAGCGCAATGGGATCAATTTCTTAGCCGTACACAGCCCCATACATTTTTGCAGACATGGGAATGGGGTGAGTTGCAGCGCGCCTACGGCTATGAGCCGATGCGTTTTGGTCTCTATCAGAGTAATACTTTGATTGGCATTGCTCTTGTAGTTGTGATGCGCGCGCGGCGCGGAACATTTCTCCTCTGTCCGCATGGACCGATATTTGATACTCAAACTTCCGACATTCCGCAAGCTCTTACTGCATTTTTAGAGCATTGTAAAAAGGTTGCCCAAGAAAAAGGATGTTTATGGGCCCGCATCTGTCCGTTGCTTTTGGCAGACCAGGGGTATGAAACTATTTTTCAACAGCAAGGTTATCGTGATGCTCCCATCCATGTCCATCCGGAGCGTGCGTGGATACTTTCTCTCGACGCAACCGAAGATGCGCTGCTTGCGGCGATGCGCAAGAATGCCCGCTACGGGATACGAAAAGCTGAAAAAGAGGGGGTAAAAATTACATCCGCTGAAGGTCCAGAAGCTGTTGATCAGTTTTATGGCATCTACTTGCAGACAGTGAAACGCCAGCAATTTACGCCGTTTCCCCGCGCGCATATCGAACGCGAGTTGGCTTGTTTTCAGAAATCCAATACCTCTGCACGCATCTTTTTTGCAGAATATGATAATACGCTCGTCTCAACGGCATTCGTGATTTTTACGAAATGGTCAGCATTCTATCATCACGGAGCCGCGACCTTACAACATCCAAAAGTGCCCGCATCGCATCTCCTTCAATGGGAGATCATCCGCGAAGCGAGAACAAACGGCTGCCGCTATTACAATTTTTGGGGGCTTGCGCATGATCATTTTCTCACACCTCTTGATCATGTCGTGCGATTTTTCCGTCGGCACCATCCGTGGGAGGGGCTCACCCTCTTCAAGACAGGGTTTGGCGGGTTTGAGCAAGTCTATATCCACGCGCAAGACTACGTCCTTGATCCGCGCTACTGGGTATCGTATGCGATCGAGTACGCGCGTAAACTGAAGCGGGGGCTCTAATCAACGCATCCCGGCTGGGAATAGCGGGGGATTTGCGAATTGCATTTTTGTGCTGTCTGGGTCTGGCTGGTAGCGGGGGCTTGCTGTGCGTTGCTTTGATTCGGAGTCGCTGCGGTTTTTTGCGGTTCTGATGATTTCGTTTGCGGGACGCACCCTGGTTGAAATGTAATCGCGAGGTCTGCCCGACATGGTTTGCCAGCGCTATCCGGTGCGTAATACTGCACGGATGTTTTTTGATCTTTCTGCTGTTCTTTTTGATCAATGCATCCTTGCTGCCATGAGCGCGGGAGATTGGGATCACAAGACTGACCCATAAATCGATTTACTGCTTCCGGGTGTATCACGGATACGCACCCCGGTTGAAATGTGATGGCAATATCATCTCTACACTGTTTGCCGGAACTATCAGGCACGTACAGCTTTATGGCTGGCACTTCTTTTTGCGCACTTTCATCAATGCATCCTTGCTGCCACAAGCGAGGCAGAATGGGATCGCACGGTTTTCCTTCGAATCGGCTAACAGGTTCTTCCTTCTTCGGTTCTTCCTTCTTCGGTTCTTCCTTCTTCGGTTCTTCTGTTACGGTAAATTTTATTGTCTGAAATGTTCCTGCCCCGTCATTTATTTCGATAGTGTGTTTTCCTGGTTTAATGGTGGTCGTCTTAAAATCTTTTGTGATCGTGGCAGGAATAGTAAACGTATATTCGCCAACAGCACCATCGGTATCCGTATACATGATGCCCTTCTGTTTCACTCCGTCAAAACGGATGAATAGCCCGGTTCGCTTCGAAAACCCACCTACTGCTATCAGTACAGGCGTACCTATGGGACCTGATTGCGGCAAGATCGCGGCAATCGGACGATCTGTATTCTGAAAATCAGGGAGTGAGACAACAGTGATTTGCGCTATGCCAATAGATCCGTTTGTGACGACCGATACGTTATACGTTCCTTCTTTGAGATTCTTTGGCAACGCAACGGACATCAGCAGATCATTTTGGTCCATGGTGCACCCACCTTGGATTTTTTGACCGACGACGAATGAACAGTCACGATAATTTCCCGTGATTGAAAGCGGGATTGTTGCATCAACATTTCCTTTCGGAAAAAGGAATGCTTCTGTTTTACCCCGATCATCAAATTGTTCCCATCCTGTTCCACGCAAGAGAAGCGATTCGGTATGTTGAGAGACGGTTTGCGGATTAGCAAGGAGTGCCGCTTCTTGTTTTTGAGCTGCTTTGTTTTCCGGCAACTCTGGTATCACCACAACTGTTTGAGCCTCTTCCATATTCCCTACCTCCCTTACCGTGAATCGATGTGTGCCGGATGGCGTAGAGCGGGGGAGTAGAGCGACAAGCTTGAGGCCGTCTTCGCGCTCCGGACACGGTGTATTTTCGCACAAGTCGACAAACTGCGGCGCATACGCTTCTTCTAAAGGAGTGAGTCCCTCAATATGCTTTATCTTTCCCGCGTTCCATCCAACACCAGTGACGCCGATTTGGACGGTATCTTCCGTCACTTCCACTTGCGGGCTAAACAGAAATGGCCGCGGCGCTCGTCCCTCCACACGCACCGTACCTTGTGCCGTATTCCCAATTTCATCTTTGAAAGTAAAGGACATTGTTCCTCCGTCGTAGACAGCAGTCGAACCAGAAAATGTCGCAGCGCCCGTTTCGTCAGTTTTTTTTGCCGTTGTACCAAAATATCCTTCGATGATATGGCGCGCCGCGCCTTCTGATTGCCCTTGATACGTGATCGCAAGCATACTGTTAGGAGCAAATCCCGTTGCTTGAGTGGTAAACGTGCTGTCCGGGGTTATGGTAGCCGGATCGGTTTTCACAATCGGCGGTTGCGTTTCCGCGGACAAAAAAATGTTTCCCGGCAGTAGAAGCGAAATAACCGCAATGCTAGCGGTGACGCGAAAAAGTTTCATACAAAATTCATCATGAGTAATATATTACTGGACTGAAATTGTTTTTTTTGTATCAGTGGTAACGCCACGCATATCGAGCGACCCAACTTTTTTCTCTCCGATAGTATACGATGTGACGAACACATCATAGGCAATGCCGGCTTTTACCGGAGAAAGCGTAGCAACGAGTTGCTGTTGCGTTGCTCCATAGCCTGCGAGCGCTTCCTTTTCTTCATAGAGCAACGTCGATGAACCCTCGTAGGCAGGAACTTTTTCCTGGGAGCGCAACAATATTTTTGTGACGTTGTGGAGCGATTGGTCGCCGGCGGCATACTGAAGGGTAAGATCGACTGAAACATACGTTGGCGTTGCCGTTGTCGGCGAAGTAGTGCCGCTTCCCTGATTTTGTTGGGTCGAAGCCTCTGATGGTTGTGCGGTTGTCGAAGATGAAGATTGCGAAGATCCTGAAATAGTGGTTTGCAGTATTTTTTTGATAGGTCCTTCAGTTATCGAAGTAAGGTCAAGCGTTCCTGACTTAACGTATCCGCCGAACGCTCCCCAGTCAGCATACACGTCATATTTCGCTTTTGTTTTCACCTGGTTGGTCGCTTTGTGGAACGATCCGACAATCGTTTTGTCGTTATCCCAAACTGCCAACGCCATTGGTTTGTATACCGCCGTTGTTGGATCCTGTCCTTCCGGAACAAGCGTAATTGTTTGAATCGATCCAAGGCTGCTATCGCGGTTTGGGTAGACAAGATCAATCTCGACAACAATCTCGGGTCCTTCCGGCCGTTCAACCGCCTCTTGCTCTGCCTTTCCCGTTGCTACGGTAATCGTCACTGTTATTTCTTTGGTGACCTTAGTTAAATCAAGCGTTCCGACTGCCGTTGTCTCGCGTCCGTAGTTTGTATACACGGTATACTTTTGTCCGGTCTTCGGTTGATTTGTTCCTTTATGGAATGAAGCGGTCACCTTTTTGTCACCATCCCACACCGGGATGGCGGTTGGTTTGTAGCTTGCCGTTTCGACTTTTTGGCCTTCCGGCACGAGCTCGACAGTTGCGATCGTGCCGAGCGAGCTGCTCTTTGAGGGGTATTCAAGAATCACATATACCGGCACTTCCGCACCGCCTTCCAATTGTGAAGAAGCGGAGCCTCCCTCTTTGAGATAGGTGATGACGTGGTGCCAATTGTTGTAATCATATTCGAAACGCATCTGAAGCCCGTCCGCGCTCAAGGTGCCCGGACCCCGGATTTTTGACTCGGAAAGATAAATCGTTGCTCCGTCAATGCGGTAGGTGCCTTTTTCGCTTGACATTGAGTAGGTGCCATCCGTATTCAATACTATGGGAGCAAACAATCGGCAATCTCCGCCGCCTCCGCCGCTTACATTGTAGCTCCAACAGCGATAGGAACCTGACAAGCGCTTGCCATCAGACACTTGTTGTTTTGAGGAATCTGTCCTTGTTTTCGATTCTTGCTTTACCTCTTGCTGGCTGCTGGGAGCTGAAGCGGGAGATGGTTGCGTCTCCTGCGTTTTTGCGCCGTACTCCGGAACATCCTTAATATCCTTATTTGATATGCCCAAGCCAAGATTACGCATCACCGAAAATGCGTCAGCAGGACGCCCGAGGAAATACCGTCGAAGGTTTACCGGATTGATGTACCATGCTTCGCCTTTTGATTGGACTTGCAGTAGGATTTTTCCGGCAAGGCGGCGCGCGAGTTTTTCGTCGCCCTCTTGCTGTTCGTCAACAGTTGCGATTCTTTCAAGATCGGCGTTCGTAATGCCTATACCGAGGGAACGCATGGCTTGGAATGCGTCAGCGGGTCGTCCCAGCGATACTCGCTGGCGTGATCCCGGATCGATGTACCACGCTTCGCCTTTTGATTCTACCTGAAGCAGGATACGGCCTGACAGGCGGTCAATACTAAGAGCATAGAGGTGTGTAACGGCAAGCAGCGCTAAGCCGGCGATAAGCGCTCCGAAGAAAATAAAAAAACGCATACGAAAAAGGTTATGAAATTTCAACTATGTAATAGTGTACATGATTCATGAGGTGATGTCATCTGCTATTCTTTTCATATCCGTCTAACGTTCGTTTGATCTCTTGATACATCTTTTCATCTGTTGCTTTTGCAAACGGCAGGGAATTGGCGCGCGCTTCCTGCACCCACCGTGGCAGTTTCGGAAACGCGGAACTTTTGTTCGTTAAAAATGGCCACGAGCGCATGTTGTCTAAGATGTCCGCGCATTTTACAATGCGCGACTCTTTGCTTTTATCAAGCAGCGTGAGGAGTTTTTGCTGTTTGCGAAGCCGTTTTTCTTTTTCTGTTTCATGCGAAGGGCGCGTGTCGGTGACATCGCGAACGTGGGCTGCGACGCGCGGACCAAAAGATTTTTTGATGCGGGAAAGCGTTACGGGCGTGTCTTCCACCAAGTCATGCAATAGAGCTGCGCAGATGATTGCGGGGGAGGTATGCCCAAAATCTTTGATGAGGCTTAACGCCATCCGGACTGGATGGATCACGTACGGCGCTCCGTCATCACGTCGTTGAATTGCATGCCCCTCTTCGGCAAGCGCGAGCGCTTGGGTGATTTTTTTCTGTGAGGCGCGCGGCAAATCCTGAACAGCAGCGATCAGCAGCTCCCTTTGCTTTTTATAGATATTAAAATTTTTTGACATGGCGCGCATACGCACAAAATCTTTTCATGTCAACGACCCGCTGTCAAATGGCGGTCGGGAGCGCGCCGCGCCATTGCCATCCAGCCGTTGACAGGCGTAGCGTAGAGGCGCGGCAAAACTTCTCTTCGGTCGTAGCCTTTGGCACGCAGAAGTGTTATCGCTTCGATCCATCGTTTCAGATCCCGACGGTATTCTTTGCCAAAAACACGCTGTATTGCAGTTGGCATCCCACGCATGGCCATATTTCCTCCGAAAATATTCTGAAGCCTTTCTCTGTCTTTTTTTTTCATTTTTCGAAGCGTTTGCGCGAGCGCATCAGAAAATTTTTTCGGCAGCAGTTCGATTTTTTTCCCATACAGTCTTCCCTTCACCCGATAGAGATTGCTTGTCGCAAGTGTGTTGTGGATGTCAGAGGCGAGAGTTTCTTGCGAATAGTAGGCAATGATTTCGTCTCGAATCCGACTATCAACACCCATGAGTCTTCGCTGGGATCGGCAATAGCCAAGCATGATTTGCCTTCGAATCTGTGCAGGAGTGAGGTGCGCTGCATCAGCATCTTGGAGCACGTCTTGCACGATACGAGTTAGTGATTCAGCACCTCGTTCCGTTGGTTCAAATAAGCTATTGATAACATGCTGCTGTTCATGGATTTTTGTCCCGTCGTCTGATACTTGGTTCTGTGGTATTCCCGTCACCCATTCGTGCCGAGTGACGTGAGCTTTGATCGGTTGATGGGAATGATTTCCAATGGCAAGTACGTTGCTTACCATACCGACAGATACTTCCTGCGATTCTGAAGGAATATGAAGCATTGGCTCTGATCGAAGCTTCTGTTTTTTTGTTCCCGTGGGGGTTTGTTCCCAGTAGATTTTTTCGAACAAGGGATCTTCGAATAGTTGGTTGAGTTGGTTTTGGTCAAGCGGGGAGCGATAGAGCGTTCCTTTACTATCTTTGCGTACAAGCGTGCCGTCGAATAGAACTGTATCTGCAACAGTGATGGTAAGACGCTTTCCGATCATGTCCGGATGTTTTGGAGGCGTGTCGGAGCACGAGATTATTATGGCACCGCGCGTTTCTGATTTTGGAATCACGATTTTTTTGATCTGATTGAGTGCGAATAGTCGCGGTATCTCATCGGCGCCAATCTCAATAACTTCTTGGTGCGCGAGCGGTTCTTGCTCTTTCTTTTTTTGTCCAATATCTTTTTTCACCGTGACGATTCCTGAAAATGGTAGTTTCAGTCCGTCGGGAAATTGCATAAACCCACCCGACTGCATCGCGTCTTCCCGCGTCTCCGGTGTTTCCTCTTCATCCCTAGGCTTTTCCGGGAGCCGGTACAAGAACGCAGCGATATAGTCTTCGAGATGGTGCGTTTTGAAGTAGAGCATGAAAGGAGTGTGTTCCAGCGTGATACTGCCGCGAGGCTCAAATTCAAAACAACGGGAAAATAACTCCTCCGGTTTTTCTTTATACGTATCATACAATGTCATCACCCGTTTACGCCGTTCATCAAATACATCAAGCGTATTGGAAAAAAGCTCTCGTTGATTTTTTGTGAAGCGCGCTTTTGAAGAAAAATCATCAACTATTTCTTGGAGCTGCACTCTCGGTATATCAGGCGTTGCAGTGATTGAGCGTTGCAATGCGCGGATACACATTGCAATCGCTTCCTCCTGAAGAGCGAGAAGTTCTTTATAGCGTTCAAGGCGCTCCCGCCGCGTTACTCGTTTTTGTTCCGGAGAGAGCCTCTTCTCTTTAGCGCTCAAACGCCGGACCTTTTGAAGCTCTGATTGCGGATCAAATGGTGTTCGTTTTTCCATGTCCATTTCCATGATTCAAATGTTTGTAGTAGAGCAGTTTAGTCGTTTCAGAGATGATAAAGTACATCGCGACCAATGATAGGATGAGGGCGAGCTGATCAAGTGTAGGAGCCGTGAAATGAAATACGTTTCTCCCGAAGTCGGAGAAGGGGAGCAGGATTGTTGTGGCGAATGTGATGAGGCTCAACACGATGATCGGATGCGACGGAGGAGTAGATCTCCAAAAAGGGGAGCGTGTTCTGATTGAGAATAACAGCACGAGCTCGGTTAAAATACTGCCGATAAACCAGTTGGTCTGCAAGACGGCAGGCGATAGGCGGTAGTACAGGCCAAAAAAGATAAAATCAAATACCGTACTGATAAGGCCAAGCACCATGGCAATGATAACAATGTCTTTGACCTGATATTTTTTCGGGGATTTTAGCTCGCTGGCATCCACCGTATCGGTTGAGATAGAGATCATGGGTGTGTCAGACAAGAGGTTGACCAGCAGTATTTGGATAGGCAGCATAGGCAAAAAATCAATCATCAGCGATGCTGTTGCAACAGCAAAAAAATTGCCAAAATTCGATGCCAACGTTGACTTGATATATTTCGTCGTATTGGCAAACACTCGGCGGCCTTCCTGGATGCCGTCGATGATTACACCCAGATTTTTTTTCAGGAGGATGATATCGGAGGCCTCACGGGCGATATCGGATGCGCTATCCACAACCAGTGATACGCCTGCAGCTTTCAGCGATGGAGCGTCGTTGATGCCTTCGCCTAGAAAACCCGTCATGTACTTTTCGCGCAGAGCTTCAATGATGGCACATTTTTCTTCCGGCGATACGCGCGCGAATACAGAATACTGCTCAAGATACTCATGCTGTTTTCTTCCATCAGCACTCCGCCATTGCTCGCCTGTTATTACTTTATCCGGAGCATCAATCAATTTGATTTCATAGGCAACCGCTCCAGCAACTTCCGGCCGATCGCCAGTGATAATCATAATTCGCACTCCCAAGCTCTCGGCCCTCACCACAGTATGCAAAGAACTTTTTTTGATCGGATCAAGAAATGAAATGATGCCGGAGAAATGAAAATCATTTTTGTTCATTTCTTTTACGTACGCCTCGTCGTTCTTGTTCTGTGAAGATAGTTCTTTATATCCGATCCCGAGTGTTCGATGCCCGCGCTTGCTTTCTTGCGCAATCCATTCATCGATTGTACGTTTGTCGCTAGGTTCTGGCATCACGCATGAGGCTAGCACCGCTTCGGGCGCGCCGCGAATGATGATAAAAATCTTTTTACTGTCTTGTATCACTACTGAATTTTTTCTCGTCTGCGGATCAAATGGTTCTTCAAACAGTTTCGCCACTTTTTTCAACTCCTTTTTTTGCTCTGCGTTTAATCCCTGGTCAAGAGCGGCATCGAACGGTTCTGTTTTTTCTTGCGATTCAAACGCTGAAGCGAGATTTGCAAACCAGAGAGTTTCTTCCCTGCTTTCCGAGTGGACATCGGCGATGGTGAGCTTGTTTTCTGTCAGCGTGCCAGTCTTGTCGCTGCACAATACTTCGATAGCGCCAAGATCTTCAATGGCGGATAATCGTTTGACGATCACTTTTTTCTTCGCCAGATGCCGTGCGCCGCGTGCCAACGAAAAAGTGGTCACCAGTGGCAGCGCTTCCGGGATGACGCTTACCGTCAACGCAACGGAAAAAACAATTAAATCAAAAAAGTTGACACCATCGCGGCTAATCAGGAGGTGAGCTACTATGACTGCGAGGAGCGTGATGCCGACAAGTTTTAATACAAATTCAGAAAAGCGGGAAATGCCCTTTTCAAAATCACTTACCTTGTGCGCCTCGGCAGTCAATGCGGCAATTTTGCCGAAAACAGTGTTTTCCCCCGTTGCGATCACGATCCCGCGCGCTTCACCTTTGCGCACGTCAGTGCCAGAAAATACGATGTTGTCTGCTTCGGTGGGCGAAGAAGGCTTTGCGGGCAATAAATCTGTTTTTTTGAACACCGGAGCGGATTCACCAGTGAGCACTGTTTCGTCAATAACGAGATCTTCCTGCTCGACGAGGCGAAGATCAGCCGGTACCTTATCTCCCGTTTTGAGGACAACGATATCACCAGGGACGAGCCGGTCAGCGGTTATTTGTTCGAGCCTGCCGTCGCGCATAACACAAGCGCGCGGCATGGCATATTTTTTAAGTAATTGGGCAGTCTTTTCAGATGAGTATTCTTGGTAGAATCCTAGGCATGTATTGATTGCCAGAAAAAGCAGGATCATCAATGAGTCGATCCATTGTCCGAGCGAAAGCGTGATGGCGAGTGCCGCGAGTAGCAGGTATACGAAAGCGGACTTGAATTGGCGAAAGAAAATATACCAGCCGGAAAATTCTTTCAGGTGAAGCGTGTTTGGGCCGAATGTCACGATCCGCGCGTCAGCTGTTTTTTTCTCTAAGCCTTTTTCAATAGCAACATCGAGCGCAGAGGCTATGTCAGAAACGTTTTTGATTGCGGATTCAAAAATGTCCGCGTTGTGTTGCTTCATACGAAAATCTCTAAAAGCACCGAATTACGAAACTCTTCTTTTATGTCATTCCGAGCGGAGCGAACGAAGTGAGCGTAGTCGAGGAATCTGCGCCGATATACACGAATCGTAGATCCCTCCACTTCATTCCCTTCGGTCATTTCGGTCGGGATGACAGAAGAGTTTTTCACCCGACTCAATTTACCAGCAGATTTTTACTTCCCCGCCGATTTTTTTCTTGAGGTATTCTTCTGCTTCGAAACTGCTACCGATTTGATCAATCAAGCCGTTTTTGAGCGCCATTGCACCGAGCATGGCCGAGCCGTCTGATAGTTTTTTGACTTTCTCAATAGCAAGGTTCCTATTTTTCGCAACCAATGCGATGAAATTTTGATGAAGAATGTTGACATCCCGCATGAGCAGGTTTTTTTCATCTTCCGATAATGGTTTGTCAGGATCGCCAGTATCTTTATATTTTCCCGCGCTCAACAGCATATACGAGAGCCCTTCGTTTTTGTTCTTCTCCACGTTGTCCAGATAGGACATAGTGATCCCGATACTGCCGACATCAGAGTTGGCAGACGCAAAAATCCGATCAGCTCCGCTGGCAGCCATGTATGCCGCAGAGTCACCAGCTCCTCTGATGAGCGCAACGGTGGGTTTGTCTGCTCTTCGTAAAGCATTCGCAACTTCCTCGCCTGCTACTGGATACCCGCCGTATGAATCTATCTCCAAGAGAATGGCCTTTACTTTACTGTCTTTTTCAGCGTCGGTAATCGCGTAAACGATATCTTCGGAAGCGGTTTGATCCGTACTCGATCCACCGTTCCCTTCGCTTGCGTCTGTATGCGCCGCCAAGATGTATGTCACCAAGTCTCCGCGCAGCTCAATACCGCGCACATTGCAGTTTTTTTCTTCTTGTTCCGCGGTGTCGGCAAGCAGATTTTTATCCGACAGCACAGAAGCAAGTTGTTGAATCAATTCATCCTTTAGGATTACGAGGGATGCCGAGACAATAACAATCAGCGCCACGAGTTTCACAAAATGAAATCCGCATCGTTTGTTCTTTTTTTCTTCGGGTGTTGGTTCCATAAACTTTTGAAAGTCTGAATTGGTCGGGCTGCGCGGAATCGAACCGCGTCTACATGCACCCCATGCATGCGTACTGCCGGTATACTACAGCCCGTGAACTCTTTTATGCTATCGTAGGAAGCTTAAAAAAGCAATCAAAAAAGGCCTGGGATCAGGCCTTTTTTTGGGAAGCGCTTATCGCAGCTTGTTCTTTCTTTTTTGTCGTTTTGATGCACTTTGTGCATACAAGGACATTTTTGCCCGCGAGCCATTTTCGCTGCAGATTGACGTATTGCCGCCGCAGCGTCCCTATGTTAGAATGACTCCGACTTGTTGCTTTGTGGGATTTTCTCCTGCACACGAAACATTCATGAGACATACTCATAATAAATAATGTCAAAATTCAAAACTCAAATGTCAAAACCTACAGGTATTTACCATAGCATACTCCTATGGAAGAATCAATAGCTTCCGTACTGCCATTCCTTGTTGGCGCGGCGGCGATCATTATTTCGATCACGATCCATGAGTTTTCCCACGGGTTAGCCGCCTATCTGCAAGGTGACAATACCGCACGCGATGCGGGGCGATTAACGCTTAATCCGATAGTGCATGTTGATCCTATCGGCACTATCCTCTTGCCAGCCATTCTTATTATTACGCGCGCGCCGTTTTTGGTGGGATGGGCGCGACCAGTGCCGTTTAACCCGTTGAACTTGCGCGATCAGCGGTACGGCCCGCTCTACGTCGGGCTTGCCGGTCCACTTGCCAATGCAGTGCTGGTTGTGCTATCCGGCGTGCTCCTCAAGATTTTTCTTGGTCCGTTGGATGTGACGAATTTTCTCATCATCTTTCTTTCACATCTCTTTGTCATCAATATCGTACTCGCGGTGTTTAATCTTATCCCGATCCCGCCGCTTGACGGCTCAAAGATCCTTGCGGCGTTACTTGGGCCTCGCTTTTCGTCATTCAGCATGAAGTTGGAGCTCTATGGGCCGTACATCCTTCTTTTTATATTGTTTGTCGAGTTTACGATCCAGCCGTTTATTGGTCAGTTTATAGCAACAATCATCGATGCCGTAGGCCGCGCGTTTGGCATCTAGCCGGATGGATGGTATACTGAGTCTGTAGAAAAATGCCTAAAAAGTGTCATTCCGAGCGCAGTCGAGGAATCTACGAGGATGATAACCTTATAGCCATAAAGATCCCTCCACTTCGGTCGGGATGACAGAAGAGTTTTTCTACAGGCTCATATTCAGAACTAATAAGAACAGCATGTCTTTGATTTTTGGCTATTTTTTTGGTGTCGGCCTCTACGTATTGTTTCGGGTCATCATCCCGGGGATTTATGTCGTTGAACAAAACGAACGGGCGGTAAAAACTGTTTTTGGTCGTGCGCAGCGGCTTCCCAAAGCCTCAACGCTGGAGGAGCCGGCATTTGACGGCATGCTCAATGAAGATGAGAAAGAGCGGTACCGCTACCCGCAAATGCGCGTGATAAAGCCGGGCGGTCCCTACTTTCGCTGGCCGTGGGAGCGCGTGCATAAGGTATCGGTAGCAACGGAGCTTGTTGATATTGCCTTTGACCCTGAAGACAGAAAGGCAAATCAACACAACACCATTCTTGAAGCCGTCACGAAAGACCAGCTTAACATCGGCTTGCGCGGGCAGTTTCGCTACACCGTATCAGACAAAAATCTCTACGCGTATATTTTTGGCGTAAAAAATCCGCTTGCTCATATCATCGGGTATTTTGTCGCTATCCTGCGTGAACGCATTGCAAACTTTGAAGCTCCTGCCAAGCAGCAAGACGCTGCCGCTTCATCCGGACAGACTTCTCTGATGGCGGAGATCCGCGGGATATCGATCAATGATTTGCGGAAAAATCTCGGAGAGCTTAATCGCCACATGGAGGAAGAATGTCGGCCGTCTGCGGCGCGTTACGGCATCACCTTGGATGCCGCGCTTATCACGGCGATCGAGCCTCCTGCCGAAGTTGAGTCCGCGCTCGCGGCGATCAACACCGTCCGCAACGAGGTCTCTTCCGATATCAGCCTTGCGCAGGCGTCAGCAGACCAAAAAATCGTCCAATCAAAACGTGCAGTCGAGATCGAAACATTGCGCGCCGAAGCAGAGGTGCAGCCATTGCGCCAGCTCGCGGTGCAGCTGGCTGAACTGAAAAAAACGGGTTCACACGCGCTGAAAAATTATACCCGTAACGTAGGGCTCGCTTTGTATTCGAAGGCGCGCAAGATTCTTTTTGCCACCGAAGAACAAAAGTAAGGTTTTATGGCCGAATTCCTCGGAATCACAATCATTTCTTTCCTCTTTTTCTTTTTTGCCGAGCTTGCGTTGCGGTTTGTTGGTTTTGTGTTGGGATTCTATGCAACCGTGAGAGAACGGGAAGCAAAGGTATTTGTTTTGTTTGGCGACATCGTGGGGGTATTGGATGAGCCGGGATTCCATTTTCTCTGGCCGAGGTTTGGCTGGCGGGCGTTATTGGTAAACTGGCTGGGAAAGTCGTATGTACGTAATCTTGCACTGGATCAAGAATACATTCGCAGCATCCCGGTGAATTCAGAAGAAGGGACGCCCATGGGTATCGGCGTATGGTATGAGATGTTTATCACGGATCCGGTCGCGCATATTTTCCGCAATGTCGACCCGCGCGGGTCGTTGAGCGCCCATGTGCGCAACGCCACGATCAAGCGGTTGAGCAGCCTGCCGATGGATGAGATGCTCACCAACCGGCACGCCATGAGCCGTACCGTGCGCGCGGAAGTATCGCCGGAATCCAACGAATGGGGATACAAGCTTGGCTCGGTGTATATCCGCAAGGTGCACTTCCGCGACACGAGCATGATCCACCAGATCGAGGAAAAGGTTGTCAATCAGCTGCGGCAGGTGACATCAGCTATCAAACAGGATGGCGTCAATCAGGTGAATATCATCAAAAACAAGGCGGATCGCGAAGCGGCGGTAGAGTTTGCAAAAGCAGAAATGATACGGCCACAGATCGTCGGAAGCGCGCTGCACGATATTGCAAAAGACGGAGAGGTACTTGAAGGCCTGTTTCAGATATTGGAATACCAACGCATTATGGAAAATGGAGAGAGCGAACTTGTGCTTTTCCCCGCGAACAGCAGGGGAGACCTCATGGGGCAGCTGTTGGCAACAGAGCAGCAGCAAAGCGAGAAAAAACCATCAGCGCCAGTGAAATCTTCGCAAACGAAAAAGGCGGCGTGATACTCTCCCGCGTTTTTTTCTTGACAAGCAATGCTATTCCTGTATTCTTACAGTAAGAAAGTAAGAATATATGAAACAATCATCATCCAATTCGGTACGCATCGCGACCAAGATCGGACCGCGCCATCAAGTTACAATTCCTCGCGAGGTATTTACCCGACTCCGATTGGATGTCGGTGATTACCTTGAATTTGAATTGTGCGCCGGTGTGGTATCTGTGACACCCAAGAAACTTATCCCAAAAGAAGACTCCTGGTTTTATTCTCCCGAGTGGCAAGCAAAAGAACGGGAGGCTGATCGAGCGATAGAAAACGGAGATGTCTCGGGACCGTTTTTGACGGCATCATCGCTCTTACGGCATCTCAAGAATGGGAAAAAAGATGGTAAGAAAAAACGAGCAAAATGAAGATCGTCACGACCAGGTCGTTTGATCGTGATTACGGAGGTCTTCCCGGTGATATTCTAAAACGCCTTGATGCGAAGTTACGGCTATTCGCCGCAAATCCTTTTCATCCTTCGTTGCGTTCAAAAAAGATGGAAGATCCACGCAGCATCTGGGAAGTTTCTGTTTCGATGAACTATCGTTTTACGTTTTCGCGGCAGGGAGATACGATATATCTTCGCCGTGTCGGTACTCATGACGTCCTCCGAAGGCCTTAATAATACTGGCCGGATATTGACCCAGTATCTCAATTGTGGCATACTACGCCACAATTGTTCTTTTATAATACAAACAAGCTTGAACTGTTTTTATATATGTCATCTCGACCCAGCACCTCTGGAATTCTTGAGGTGCTAGGGAGGAATCCCGATAGTTAGATGATGATTGCTTTGAGCTCTGAATTACGAAATTGCCCCAGTGATCCAAGTATGTCATTCCTGCGAAAGCAGGAATCTAAATCCAAAATATTATGGATTTGGATCCCCGTCCCCGCCTGCGCGGGGACAGCGCCTAAAATCGCGGGGATGACAATAGGGGCTCCCTCATTTCGTTCGGTATGGCATGACGGTTCAAAAGGAATGGCTACCTTCGTATGGTGGCAGACTAGAAGAAGGAGTTTCACTATGGATATCGTCGCAATCGAAATCGAGCGGCAGGATGGCCGCATGTTCTGTGGAACGTTGGAGTTCACGTACAACAAGCGGGCTGACGTCCTCCTCTGGACGACCGAGTGGCACGACACCCCCGAGGTGATGGTCGAGTTTTTCCCCGGCACGAGCCGGGACATCACCGACCTGGTGCGAGAGCACCAGAAGATGCTCATCGACAAGCTTCTAGACACACTGGTGCAGCGCATCGGCAAGGAGACGCTGTTCACTTAGGCCTTAGGCCTCGGTTTTCTTCCTTGGGCGCCGGCCCCCGCTTTTGGCCGGTTTTGTTTTATCCAAAAAGTCGTTTTGCTTCCGGTTGACAGAGTTATATCCTTTTTATATATTTTAGATACTTATTCTTATCTTGCTGCTATGGAGACAGCAATGGTGCACTTAAAAACGAAAAAGGACCTCAAACAACGGGCAGAAAAGCTTGCCGATCGACTTGGTATTACGCTAACCAGTCTTTTGAATTTGAGTTTGAGCCAACTTGTGGAATCAAGCGAGTTAGTCATCCAGTTGCAGCCCAAGATAAATAAGACGTCCGTAGATCTGTTATGCAGGTTAAAAAAAGAAGCAGACGCTGGCAAGAATCTTTCACCGACGTTTACTGACCCGAAGAAAGCATTGCGGTGGCTGCGTTCACGAGAATAGAGTTATTGACTCCCGCATAATAACGTTAACGAAAAGCCTATGATTTTTGTCGGCTTTACAGCCCTTCACTACAAAAAATCCTCACCGTACTAAAAGTACGTTTGCGGTTTTTTGCAGTTCCAGGGA
>Ga0172369_10003962_pt1 | contig 19152 bp, 14 predicted proteins | sample LakKiv25m_FD_114539 | JGI IMG/M metagenome (GOLD analysis project Ga0172369, IMG submission 114539) | Freshwater microbial communities from Kabuno Bay, South-Kivu, Congo - kab_022012_11.25m | ecosystem: Environmental > Aquatic > Freshwater > Lake | place: Democratic Republic of the Congo...
ACTGGCAGACTGTGCCCCTGCCGGTGGATGTATCGATCGTGGTGGCGGATACCACCATCCGCCGCAAACTGACCTCCGGAGAATACAACAAACGCCGTGATGCCTGTGAAACGGCCGTAAGACTGCTGGGCGAACATTTACCTGGTATTCGCGCCTTGCGCGATGTCAGCCTGCTGGATTTCGACCGATTATGTAATATCCTGCCGGATGAAGTCGAGAAACGCGCCCGCCATGTCGTCACTGAGATCGAGCGTTCGCGCTATGCCATTCCTCTGCTAGAATCCGGCGACCTGGCCCGTTTCGGCCATTTAATGAACGAATGCCATGCCAGCCTGCGCGACTTGTATGGCGTCTCCTGCCCTGAACTTGATATTATGGTCAGCCTAGCCCAGCTGCTTCCCGGATGTTATGGCGCCCGCCTGACCGGAGCCGGCTTTGGCGGTTGTACTGTCAACCTGGTTCAGAACGATCAAACCACCGCTTTTGCCCTTTCTTTAGCTAAAGGTTATACTGCCCGTACCGGGCTGCAGCCCGAAATATATATATGCCGAGCATCAGCCGGCGCGAGTTTGGTGGAATAACAGGTGTGTTTATCCCCGAAGTTAATAACCCAACTATCACAAATCGTCCCGCAGGTATCTGTGTTCCAAGCTCGTTTTCTGCCCAGACCTGCGGGACGGGTCCCCTATCGACTAATTATTCAAATCCAAACCATCATTTCATGCAGCGCTGAAATTGGATTAAGTGCAGATCATGGAAGTTTCGACACCTCGGTGGAACTAGATCTACAAAAACCGTGAGAGGTGATGTAAAAACGGCGGACACATTGCCAGCGGTGTCCAATGCCCACGGAAAGAGTGTGTGCGAACCATCGACAACAACTCGATAGGTGGTCGGGTTAGTTGCCTTCCATCCGGCATCGCTGGGAATTGGGGCGGTCGATGACTCGGTGATCATGTAACCAGACAAAGCGATATTATCCTGGGCTGTGAAGGATGTAATGGGGATATTTAAACTGTTGGAGAGCGATACAGTAGTGAATTTATCAACTTTTGGAATGGTTGTGTCGCTGATGACTGAAAAGGATTTATTCTCAGATCGCTCTCTTCTTCCGCTATTGTCCGTAACAGACACATAATAATTGATGACATCATTTTTCGCAAACGGTCCGATCGTCGTCTCCCAATCACTTCCGGTCCAGGTCATGATCTTGGAATCTTTGGCATCGCCAACCCGTTGATAGATCAGGTTGGCTGTAAAGATCGCATCAGTGCTGTTAACATTTGCCTGGATCATGATGGGAGTCGATCGCAAAGGGTTTACCGGCGGCGTTGAATCGATGGTGAGAAGAGGTTTGTTAATATCGCTGCTGTCAATATAAGGTTTGGCTACTCCTTCAATTTGGACATTTGTTGGACCGGATGGATTGAGGTAAATCGTATAAGTAACCTCTTCGCCCGATACCCGGACTGTTTTGGAGCTGGAATTGAGTATTTGGGTGAAAGGATAATCCACTGTGATCTTGGCATAAGCGGAAGAATCAGGCATTGGCGATTTAAAAGTCAAATATGGGATGCCAAAAAGGGCTGCATCATAATCTGTCAAGGTGATGGTAACGTTAGTCTTTCCATCAGCAAACCGGGTGACTGTGCTTGCATCGCTTTTTGCTTCCCAATACCTGCCAATTTCACTGAGGGTCGTTGTCCATAGTTCTCCAGCCTCGGATCTCGCCTTTGCGTAGGCAAGACTGGCTTGAAAACCACGCAAATCAGGGTATGCAAAACCATCCTTGGGGTGAGAACCATTGGCCAGAACACAATGATTGGCAATGGCATCATCGATCCATCCGTTCATATTTGTATTCGCATCGAAATATTCAAAACGTGGGATGATCCATAGGTTCGGTATGACCTCATAAGGTTGGCTCATATGAGCCTCGACCCGGTTGAAAACGAAAATGCCATTTTGAGTGAAGATCTGGTACCTGCTATGGTTGGGATTAAAATTCCAGGGAGGAGTTTCGCTCCGGATTTTCGAACCAATTCGTTTGTGGAATTCAACCCCAAGCCCGAGAATTCGCCCCATCAATTCTGCGCTGATATCTCCCAAACTTTCATGGCCAAAATTGTGAAAGGAGATCTCAAAAGGAACTGAAGAATTCAGTGTGCGCTCTGTGAGTTCGCCACCATAGATCAGGTTATAGCTCCGTCTGTAACCGCTCAGTAACCCAAACATCCTGTAGTTCCCGCCGTCCGGAGGCAAGTCGGAATACCAGGTGTTCGTAAACCAATGTCTATCATTGTGCCATGGCTGGTAAACATCAATATCGGCAATCTCAGACAATCCGGTGTTGCCGAATACGGCCTCAAAACCACAAATATTAAAACCAACCGGGATCCCACGCGCTTCTGTTTGGGCGAGAACGGACAACCAACCAATTCTGGTCAAACGTGCTTGTTCGGCTGCAGCAGATGGGTTATATCCCTGGTCGCGACTATGGATCAGTCCGCAAAAGTATAATTCGGTATCAAAATTGAGCGCCATCGCCCCCGCGCGGTCGTCATAATATGGAGTGACAGCAGTCGTTGGAATTTGTTCATTTGGTTCCATCGCAATCTTCGATGCCGATATTGATAAATTTAATTGTTCATCCTGTCCAGCCAAAACCGGGATAAATCCGATCACCGAGACAAACATTAAGATGATCAGAAAGCAAGAGCGGAACATAACAAAAATAACCTTGTTGCGCTGAATGTTACTAAAAAAATGCTTGGACATGACACCTTCTTACTGTATTTACAATGGTTAATTGATTATACTATTTTTCACAACCCAAGCTTTATTACTAAAGACTTGCAAACCAATGTGATACATTTTTATTCATTGCATGGTTCTACCCGAATACTTAAAGGAGACCGGCAGCCTAGCTGCCGGTCTCCTTTAAGAGAAAAATTCTATTCAGAACTGCCAGTTCCCCCTTGTGTTTGTTTTCAACGTTCTGACATTGAGCGGATCAGATTTTTGCCCGATTTGTCAGGTAGAAAATTGCCCTGGCAGCCGTAATGATCAACAGGCTTGCTGATAGTACCCCACCCAGAATCAACAGTAATGATGGTTGGTTTGACAGGCGTTCAGCCACTTCCACCGGCGCTTTCAAATTAATCCGTTGTCGTATGGTTTTTACGAAAGCGCTGGGTGGGTGCACAGGGCGCATCGCGGCTTGCAGTTTGGCTTCAAAAAGGTTGAAATCATTGTTCTTTGTTGGCATAAAATTACTCCACAGGTACAGCGACAATTCCGAGCGTACCCGGCCCAAAATTAGCTGCCAGTGAGATGGCCAGGTCAACCATGTATATCTCGCTGACATTAAAACGCGCGCGTGCCTGCTCAAGCAGCGCCTGGCCGGATTTTGGGTCGCGCGCTTGCAGAATGCCCATCATCACCGGCTTGTGACCAATTCTATCTTCGACGATTTCCAATAAACGCTCAATGGAGCCTTTGCGCGTGCGCACCTTTTCGGTCATATTCAGAATACCGTCTTTTAATTCGGCAATCGGTTTTACATTCAACACGGAGGCCAAGGCAGCTTGCATCGTGCCCACCCGTCCGCTCATGCGCGCATAATTGAGGGTGTCCAGGGTCAGGATGATCAGGTTGCCCTGGCGCATTTTTTCGAGTTGCTGCATGATTTCAGCGAGACTTTTCCCGGCTCGTTCAATGGTGCGTGCGGTACGGCACATGAAACCGATCGCCATTGATCCGGTGGCTGAATCAAACGGGATGACGTTGAAGGTTCCTTCCAGCTCCTTGCCTGCCGCCACAGCCGATGCAAATGTGCCTGACAGTTTGCTTGTGACGTGTATCGAAAGGATCGTATCGCCCGGTTGGGCAATCTTTTTATAGAATTCGCTGAATTGGTGTGGGCTTGGCTGGGAGGTTTTTGGTATTTTTTTGGTCTCATCCACCATCCGGTAAAAACCCTCCGTATCCAGGTCCACATTTTGCAGGTAAGTCTTATCTCCAAACTGGATATTGATTGGAATGATGTGGATATCAAATTCTTTTTGCCATTCCAACGGCATATCCGCTGCCCCATCGGTGATGATACGTAACATTTAGTACTCCTTGGTTCCGGTTTTCATCGCATCCGATTGGCTGGCCTTCGGCACGACTCAATCGCTATAATCATCCATTTCGCCGATTTCATCACGCAACGATAACAACGTGCGGTGATACAGGCTCTTCACTGCTCCTTCGCTGCGCCCCATGATCTCACCAATTTCGGCGTTTGAAAGATGCTCCACAAACTTCAAAATTAAGAGAGTCTGTCGTTCACCTGGCAAGTCGCGGATCAGCTTTAGTAACGCTTCCTGCTGCTGGTTATGTACCAGGCTGGATTCGGGCGCATCACCCTTTGCTACCAGCGGCGCATCTGAAAGAGGTATTTCCTGTTTGCGGCTGCGGTCGCGGTGCCAGTTCGCCACCAGGTTGTGAGCGATGCGGTATAGCCAGGCCGAAAACGGCACTCCTCGATCGGTGTAATTGACAATGTGGTTCATCGCACGCTGGAAAACCCTGGCAGTCAGGTCTTCTGCGTCGTTTACGTTGCCCGTGCGGTAATACACATAATTAAAGATCCGGTCAATGTACCTTTCGTACAGCAACCCAAACGAATCCCGGTTGCCCTGTGACGCACTGGCCAGAATTTCTTCGTCGCTTTGTTCCATATCCGCCTCGGGATGGAGAATCCCGGCAGATTTTCACTGGTAAAAACCCTGCCGGTCGAAAGAAGTTACAGTTTGGCGAGTATATCATCCATTTTTCACGAATTCCTGCGGATGGAGAAAGAGGTATGCCGGTTTGTAAACTTATTCCAGGAAAATGTGATTATTCATATTTGGCTTGTTCCGGTTTCCGTGGATTGAAACTGTTCGATCTCCATCACTTCATGCTCAATCCAGGCAGCGTGATCTCGTGCGATAGGCAAGAATACTTGTGATACCATGACCGTCACTAATTCTGGACAGGGTCATCACAACACTTGTTCTGATCGCTTTCTTTGATGTTTATGATCATGCAATAACATTACCTGGCTCTGATCCGGCCAGAATCTTGTAGAATAGGTGGCAGGTGAATTTTTTATAAAATATCCATTACATGGTCTATAGGTAGTCGGAATAAGATATTTAAGTACTATGGACAACCAAACGATTTAAAGTTTGCGAGATACCGGCTGGCATGGTAAGTTATTACCTGCAAGGAAGACCAGGAAATCGGAGGTTTGCCCTGCATATTGTCCCGAATCTTATATGGGTAGTGTTTTGGCGGATGATATTACACGCCAAAACATCACAGAAAAATACATCTACCACTTTTCGGGTTGGCTTCCCAATCTAGGAAGTAACTTGGTGAGTATAAAGGTTCAAGGAGTATTGCTGAATGAAGGTACTTTCCATTGTTGGCGCGCGTCCCCAATTCATAAAAGCCGCCATCTTATCTGAAAAATTACGTCAAAACGGAAAAGAAATCCTGGTTCACACTGGGCAGCATTATGATGACAATATGTCCCAGGTTTTTTTTGATGAACTGGGCATCCCTGAACCGGATATTTATCTTGGCATTGGCGGCGGCAGCCATGCTGAACAGACCGGGCGTATGCTGATCGAGATTGAAAAGGTGTTACTGCAGGAAAAGCCGGATTGGTGCCTGGTTTACGGCGATACCAATTCCACCCTGGCCGGGGCGCTCGCAGCTGCCAAGCTGCAAATTAGTGTGGCGCATGTGGAGGCAGGCTTGCGCTCCTTTAACCGGAGCATGCCGGAAGAGATCAATCGTATCGCCTGCGATCACATGTCGGAAGCACTCTTTTGTCCAACTATCAGTGCTGCGGCCCATCTGAAGATGGAAGGCTTGACGAAGGGAGTATATGTGGTCGGCGATGTAATGGCTGATGTGTTGAACCGCTCCATCGAGCACGCAAGGAAAAATAGTTCAATTCTTCAGCGTCTTGAGCTTTCTCCGAAATCATATATCCTTACAACTATTCACCGCGCTTCAAACACTGATAATTTCGAAAACCTGGGCAGCTTGCTGCATACGCTTGGCCGTCTGGACCGTCAGGTGGTATTTCCGATGCATCCGCGAACGCGCGGGGTCATAAAGTCTCACCAGTTGAGTATTCCTGCCAATGTGCTCGTGATCGATCCCGTTGGCTATCTTGACATCCTGCAATTGCAAACCAACGCAGATGCGATCATGACTGATTCGGGCGGAATGCAGAAAGAAGCGTATTGGCTGGGGGTGCGCTGTATCACCTTGCGCACTGAAACGGAATGGACTGAAACAGTTGATGCGGGTTGGAACAGGGTGGTTGGCATTGATCCGAAATTGATTATTGACGCCGTGAATACATGGTTACCAATGGGTGAACGCCCCAATATTTACGGGGATGGTCACACAGCTGAAAAGATCAGCGCGATTTTGAAAGAAGTGACTGGTTGATGCGCCCGGTCTTGAGTTTTTGGTTCTTTTCTGCCAGGGAATTTTGCCAGCCGCGCTGGCTGATATCTTTTTTTGGAGCGATCGTTTTGTCATTAATCAGCTCTCACAGCTTTATTTGGCGCTTATAACAGTCATGACGTTACGGGGTGGTCATCTCCTTCAGTTCTGCCCCGTAATTTGCTCGCAGAATGTTTTCTGCCGGTTTATTGTGCGCCGTAAAGCCGTTATTCTGCGGTCCGCCATCTACGGGATCAGGTGTCCAGTTCCACCAGTAAACCCCCCGCCACCAGATTTGCCCCTGGAAGGATTCAAACACAGCTTGGTAACAATCTGCCTGTTCCTGCAGGTCAATCGCTGGGGATTCTTCTCCGACAGCCACGAATCGATTGGCTCCATCCACGCTGCGGTAGCCTATCTCGGTCAAGATGATTGGCCGCTGCCATCGAAGAGATAAATTGCCAAGGCGGGTTACAATCGGTTTCCAGGCATCCTTCAATTGGACCAGGGTTGGTTGATTGGTATCCGTTAGCGGGTAATATGCATCCACCCCGATGGCATCCACATCGTTCCACCAGTTGATTTCAAATGCTTCACCCCAGTTCGCGGCGTATGTTATCGGTCCGGTGTACAAAGATCGAATGTGTTTGAGGATGGTGCGCCATTGGGTCACGCGCTGCGAAGTTCCGGAAAGTTCGGTGCCAACCACGAAATAATCGACTTTATATTCCCTTGCCAGCGCGGCGTAATGGGTGATAAACCGCTCATAACTGGCAAACCATGCTTCCCAGGCTGCTTCATCGACCCCAAAACCGATTTGCCCCCGCCAATGCCCATCATCGTTGGCAAGGTCAACGTGAGGCTTCAGCATCACTTTTAACCCCGCTTTATGCGCATAGCTTATTACATGCGCCAGATCATCATCGCTGGGTGTTTTGCTGTCAGGTTGGCATTGGATCTCAACCGCGTTGATATTTTCCTGGTAACAGGTGACCAGGATTGAAATCCAGGTGGCGCCAATGGGTTTGATGATTCCGGAAATTACGTTATCAGATTCCTGGCTCGAATATACTCCATGCCACCATTCTGTATAGGCAATCCCTTTTTGGAATTCCGGAATCGTATATGTAATGGGGGTTGGTTCTTCAACCGGGTTTGATATAATTGTTGTAGGATTATTGGCGCAGGTAACCAATATAAAGGACATAACGATATACAATATGATGATCGTTTGCGACTTTTTTATTGACCGGTGATCTTTTTTAATGGTTGTCAACATGGTGGGAAAATATTTTATCATGGAAAAAATTGTTGTTGGCTGGCCTTTGCCCTCGGTGGAGATCAGCAGATTCGCAGGGTAGTACCATGAAAACTCCTCAATTGCCATCACCATTATTCATTATGATCCGAGGTGGATTATGAAAAAGGAAGCAAACAACCAGATTGAACCGGGCAGTTCCAGCAGCAATGGTTTGATTGAGGTTTCCTGGTTGGAGGATGTGTTCACCGGGGTGATCCTTTTCTTAGGATATTTCTTGGGTGGGGCGTATATAAATTTTTATCGCGGCTATCTCCCAGGTGACGCCATTTCCAGGCTGGTGAGCGCCTGGCTCGTTACCCATGGCACGGTCAGCAAGGTCTCATCGATTGGTTTTGTTTGGCCGCCTATTCCAACCCTGATGCTTATACCCTGGACGTACATCCCATCCCTGTTCCAAAATTGGATGGCTGTGGTCGTTGTGTCAGCCATGTCGATGGCCATAGCTGCCACGATGGTTGGGCATATTGCCCAAATATGTGGAGTATCAAGCTGGTGGCGCCGGCTGGTTGTCCTCCTTTTTGCGATAAACCCTTTGGTCATTGTTTTTGGGATCAATGGGATGAGCGAATCAATCCTCATGGCTGTTTTATTGATAGCCAGCTTCTGGTTGGTGCGCTTTTGGCAAACGGGCCGGAATACCCATCTGATTATCTCAGCTGGGTTCTTCGGTTTGCTCCCGTTGATCCGTTATGAATTTGCTCTGCTTTCAGCTTGGAGCGGGTTGCTAATCCTCTTTTTGAGCTGGGAAAAACGCCAGCAATTTACACAGGAAAAATTCGCACAGTTCCTGGAAGGTATTTTACTTGCATACAGTTCGCTGGTTATTTACCCGATATTTTTATGGGTCATAGCCAATTGGTTCATCATGGGTAGCCCGATTTACTTCTTGTCCAACAATCGCAGTGCAACCAATCTGGCGGAATTCCAATTATCCGATTTCGGGATTGTGACCACACCAATTAATTCATTTAATATCACATTTGGAGCCTGGTTGTGGTCTTACCCGCTCGAACTGATTGCTTCAATGGTTTTGATCCTCCTGGCCTGGCGGCGTAAGTCTTTGTTTTTGGTCGGGCTCGGCCTGATGCCAATCATTATTCCCGCGCTGCAATTTCTGTTACTTGTGCGCAGATCCAATGTCCCGCTTTTGCGATATTTTGTAATGGTGATTCCACTCGGTGTTTTCATTTCCCTGGTTGTTGTTTATATAATTTCTATGGCGGGTAAACGAATTCGTTGGGTTAATGCGGCGGTCATGGTCGTGCTGGTCTTGCTCATGGCTGGTTCGAACGCGATGAGTTACTACCAGCTTGAAAACTATCCTTATCAAACCTTTGATGGGGCTACATGGCGGGCGATTACAGGAAAAGGTGATGCGCGCGATCCGCAGGTCGTCCAGGCTTATGATATTGGGAAATTATTAATAAGTGTTATCCCACCAGGCTCAAGGGTTTTGATGGATACATATGGCTACGGATTTGCGGTCTTGCTTGGCGCAAATGATCATTCCATTTTTATGGATTTTACAGATCCGGATTATGATGCGGCACTCCTGAACCCCCAGGGGTATGCGGATTATATTCTGGTGCCATCTCCTTACCAACGTGGAGACTTTTACGCTGTCAATTTATACCAAAAATCGCTTTACAAAGAAGGCGCTCCCTGGGCCGAACAAGTGAATATCCTGCCGGAGACAATTGACGGTTGGAAATTATATAAAGTCAAGAAATAAGCCAGCGTACGTTTGCTCTGCCTCTGCTCCTTTGGGAATCCTTGTTACTCAATGAAGAATCTTCGCCCCAGCATTCTCAAGCCGCTCCGGCTGTTTTTCACGATCGGTATTCTCATACCAATCATTTACACGATCTATAAGCATTGGTTGAATGTGCGTGACACTTTGCTTATGGCAAACTGGCAGTTGGTGATCACTGGCCTGTTGTTGTTGATCGTTGCCCAACCATTGATGGCGTTGATTTCCTGGGTTATCTTACGCAGTCTTGAACAATTCTTTCCATACATTCGCATATTTACTCTCTATTTTGTTTCCCAGGCCGCCAAGTATTTGCCGGGTGGGATCTGGGCTTTTCCTGGGCGTGTTGTTGCTTACCAGGTTCTTGGCGTGGAACGTTCGGCCTCATTGGTCAGCATGGTGCGCGAAGTGGGTATCCTATTCATTGGCGCGGCCATCATGGGATCGGCTGGTGTGCTGGGTGGGTTGATGGTAAGTGACTGGGTGCGACTGTCCATCATTGTGGGCCTGGCAATCTGTATCCTGGCCATCCTGTTGGTGCAATTGCCTGTATTTTGGCGATACATGGCGCGGTTCCGGTACTTCAAGGAAAGCGGCCTGCAACAGGGGGAAACATATGCTGCTCATTATGGCTTTGCGTGGTTTCCGGTTGCATTGCTTGTCAGTCTTTTATTCTGGGCTATCACTGGCCTGGCTTTCAGGGAGATGGCAATTGGTGTTTCAGCCCGCGTGGCCGGGATGAGCTGGTTCCAGGCTGCCAGCATCTTTGCCCTGGCTTGGTGCGCAGGTTTTGTCATTGTCATTGCGCCGGCTGGAATTGGCGTCAGGGAAACGGTGCTTTCTGCTTTGTTGGTGGCCTATATGCCGGTTGGAGAGGCTCTCAGTGTTGCCCTGGTGGCCAGGTTGTGGTGGACATTGGCAGAAACTGTTTTTATTCTTTTTTCCATCTTGAAGGTCTCGCGCAGCGCAATCCGACCATCCATTGAGGAAGAAAAAGACCAGGATAAATTGTAATTGTTGGTTGTAAAAATTTTTCGCAGGAGGTTCAGATATGTTTTTGGATAAGCAGATCGGGGTGGTGGTTCCTTGCTTTAATGAAGAAAAATACATAAACCAGGTAATTGATACCATGCCGGAATTTATCGATTACATCCTGGTCGTTGATGACAAAAGCTCGGATCGCACGGTGGAGATTGTCAAGAAATATTCAACTGAGCAGCCAGATAGGATAATACTTTTGCCTCATAGTGTAAACCAGGGGGTTGGCGGTGCCATCGCCACGGGTTATGTCTGGTGCCGTGATCACAATGTTGATGTGGCCGTGGTTATGGCTGGTGATGCCCAGATGGATCCCGCAGATTTACCCGCCCTGATAACGCCTGTTGCAGATGGATCCTATGACTACTCCAAAGGTAACCGCTTGTTTACGGGTGATTCCTGGAACAAAATCCCAAGAATTCGCTACCTTGGAAATTCAGCCTTATCGTTGTTGACCAAGATGGCTTCGGGTTATTGGCGGGTGGCGGATTCGCAGTGCGGATATACGGCTATAAACCTGCGCGCTCTCAAAAAGGTTAATTGGGATCATATGTACAGGCGCTTTGGGCAGCCCAACGACCTGTTGGTGCGGTTGAATATTCAAAACATGCGTGTATGTGATATTCCAGTCACGCCGGTCTATTACCCTGGAGCTGAAAGCGGCATCAAACCCTTGCGCATGATCCCATGGTTTAGCATTTTTATATTCCGGCTCTTTATGATGAGGATGGTTCAGCGGTATATCATTCGTGACTTTCACCCGCTCGTTTTCTTTTATGCTTTTTCCGCTTTTTTGCTGGGGATCATTGGCCCCATTCTCACGGTTCGTTTCTTTGTTGTCTGGTTTATTGAACAACTCGTTCCGCCAATAACCACCATGGCAATTATCTTTATCATGATAACTGGAATTCAATTCCTGTTATTTGCGATGTGGTTTGATATGCAGTACAACACCGAACTATCATGATGCTGGATTTTACGCTAAAACAGTATGAAGCCCTATGCCGTGCGGTGATAGACAGCGGCCACGGAGCCATGACCGTGGCGGGTTATTTGCAAGCTGCCGGGGCCGGCGTCGATCTGGTTGTACTTCGCCATGACGTTGACCGTTTTCCGGAAAGCGCCTTAAGGATGGCGCAGCTCGAATATCGGTTGGGTCTTTGCTCAACTTATTATTTTCGCCACACTTCAAATGTTTTTAAGCCATTCATTATCCGCCAGATTGCCGAAATGGGTCACGAAATCGGCTATCATTACGAGACCCTGTCCAAGGCGCGTGGTGATGCCCCTCAAGCGTTTAAATTGTTTGAGCAGGAGCTGAAGGATTTTCGTTCAATCACTGCCGTGCGCACCATTTGTATGCACGGTTCCCCCTTATCGCCTTATGATAATCGCGACCTGTGGAAAATGTACGATTTCCGTAATTTGGATCTGCTGGGTGAAGCTTATCTCTCGATCGACTACAGGCGATTGCAGTATTTTACGGACACCGGTCGCACCTGGAAAAGAACCATTTTTAATTTGCGGGATCATACAGAACAGATGCTGCCGGAAGAATCGGCAGCATCTACGCCGGATTTGATTTCTGTTATTAACCAAAAACGCTATCCGCAGGTATGTATATCCGCCCATCCTGAGCGCTGGGCCAATAACCTGGCAGCCTGGGGTTTCAGTTTTGGTTTTGACCTGCTGTCAAACCAGGCTAAGGCTGGCATACGCCAATTTTCACGCAAGAATTGAAAATCAAAGTGGATCAAGGTGTTGGCTTGGGTGCTGATTCTTCCTTGGATCGTGTCACATTCAGCCCGTGCGCGGTTTTTTCCCAGAAGTGCGGTTTATACATTAATTGGATAAAGCCAACCCAGGCAGCGACACTGGCCAGTGCCCAGTAGACCGGGCTGATTAGGGCTACCTTTACGAAGCTATATTGACCTCGCCGCAGCGCCCCAGCTACATTCATATACGTGAAAGCAAAATTTCCCAGGAAAAGACAGAAAGCTCCCAGGAAGAAGATGATACCCGGGAAAATGACCTGGATGAATTTCCATTCCAGCAAAAACCACAGGGTGGTCAATAACCAGTAGATCGGGTTGATCAGGGCGGCAAAAAAAGTGCCTCCGACCACAAACTGGAAACTGAGGAAACCCCTGAACCCGATTTCCCTGATCAGGCGAAGCGGATCGCGCATGTGCACCAGCCAGGTTTGGATGTAGCCTTTGATCCAGCGCGAGCGCTGGCGGATCCAGTTGCCGACCTGGCTGTTGGCTTCTTCAAAGGTGGTGCTTTCGACAATCGCAGTTGTATAACCTCGTTTGAATAGGCGCACTCCCAGGTCGGCATCCTCGGTAACATTGTATGGATCCCAGGCACCGATCTCCACCAGGGCATCTCTTTTGAAATGGTTGGATGTGCCACCCAGCGGGATGGGCGCTCTGCTGGCCGATAGGCCAGGCAGGAACAGATCGAACCACATCGAATATTCAACCGTAAACCAGCGCGTCAGCAGGTTTTGCTCACTGTTGTAATAATTCAGCTTGGACTGGATGCAAGCTACATCTGCTGGTGATTTGGAGAATGCAATCAGGATCTTCTTTAGCTGATCTGGTTGCGGAATATCCTCGGCATCAAAGATAACCACGTACTCGCCACGTGCATGTATCAGCCCATAATTGCATGCCTTTGGCTTGGTCTTTGGCTGGCCATAAGGTAAGACAATTCCGTGGAAATGGGATGGCGGGTTCCAGTTATTGAAGGCATCGATTGTAGCCTGGTCATCCTCTTCCATTAAGATCTGGATATCCAATTTCGTAGTGGGATATTCCAGCTTCTTCAAAGCGCCCAAAAGTTCGGGCAGTACTTCGGCTTCCTTGTATACAGGGATCAGGATGGTATAAACTGGCAGGTCCTGGTCATTCAACGCCTGTATTTCGGCATCGCTGACTGCTACCTCCATGTTGTTGGAAAGTGCCCTGTAGACGAGATAAAACTTATAACTGGAAAACGCAATATAAAAAATGGTGGAAAGCGAGTTGATCAGGATGATGTAGCTGGTAAAGTCAAAATATATCCAGATGATCGACACAACGATCATCAGGACAAGTCCGATTTTCTGCCAACCGCTCAGCACTTTAAAGGCAGAGTCCTCGGGTGTGCGTTCCAGTAATTCTGAAATGCTCTGTGACAGGTATTCCCTGCTGTATAGGTTTTCAAGTGACGTTTCCAGGTCGCCCTCAGTAACGAGCACCTGCACAACTTCTTTTCCCAGGATTTCCCTTGCTGTTTTCAAACCCTCAGTATTGAAGGGGTCCACGGTGGCCAATACCACCTGCCCATCGCGCTCCTTGATCGGCAAAATCCCAAATTCGCGGGCAGTGCGAGCAGGGATGGATTGTGCCAGCGTGGTGTTGATCTCTATTTTTGACAGGTCGAGAAACGACAGGGATGTCTGTTTCGCAAGGTATTGGTAAAGCTGGTTTTCTGTAATAAAACCACGGTTTACCAGGGCTTTCCCCAGGCGCACACCCGTGTTCTTCGCAAAATCCAGCGAATTGTTAAGTTGAGCCCGGGTGATCAGGCCGTCCATTAACAGGTGATTGCCTATGTTGCGCTTCCCCAAAACGCGCTGGATGGCACTTTCAAGATCATCGCGATATGCAAAAACAGGGATGATCCTAAGCCCAACGATTCTCTCTAATTCTTTCAGGTCATCATCGTAGTTTGGATCAGCGAATGCTGCCGTTATGGCGTCACCGTTGTGGCTGATCGGCAGCACTGAAAGGCGCTCGGCATCGGCTAACCCCAGCAGGCGTGCTGTTTTTTCATCCACCGGATCATGGATGATGCTTTTCTCAACAAACTTTCCAAGTGGATCGATCTTTTTGACTAGTTCTTCTTGTAATTGCAGGTTGACGAAGGGCAGGTCGATGATTTTTGCTACTGCGTGCGCAGTCTCATCCAATGCGTGGTGACTGGCATTCGAAATTGCCTTGTCCAGGGAAATGTGCTCGCGCTCAAAACTGCGCAGCGCTTGTGTTGCTCCAACCTGTGTCAGGAAACCTGCCTCGACCATTTTTTGAAGAACATGCAATACATCCGGGTTTGAAGCGCTTCGTTCTTTTTTGCCCGGCAAACGCTCCAGGGCTGCCAGGATGGTTGAGCGCGGAGCCAGAATCGTCCGGGCTCGCTTATTCGTTAATTTTTCCACCCCATTGATTGCCTGGGTGTCAAAAGGATCAGCCAGGGCAATCCAGATATCTTCGTTTGTTGACCAAAGCGGTATCAGGGTATGATCTTCGGCAAAATCATCCGGGAGCTTGGCGGCGTTAGCTGCCTGCACGCGTATATGATCCAGATGAATATAAGGAATACCGGTTTGTAAACTGAGCGCTTCCACCAGCCCGATCTCATCCAGGTAGCCTGCGCTGATCAAACTTTCACCAATCGATTGGTGGTATTCCTTCCTTCTATTATGGGCTTCTTCCAATTGTTCGCTGGTTATTTGCCCGGTTTTTTGTAATAGCTCACCCAAGCCCGGGACAAAGAGCAATTGGTGCCTGGGGCTATATTCGTACAGCTCATTCAATTTGATTTGAATTTCGTCGGGCGCCATCAAGTATGGATGAACCGGTATGCCTGTCATTCCTTCCACCAACCGGGTGATGGCCGTGTTCGGGTTGGATAGTGCAATTATCAGGTGACCGTGTTCGATCTTGAACGGCAGGATCGAAAATTTACGGGCGGTGATTTCCGGCAGCAGGGAAGATAGATCATCCTGGTTTTCCGATGCCTTGGAATAACCTTTCCATTCGGGAATTAATTCAATGTTGAAAAGTTCAGATTGGGCACGCATCCATTGGCTGCGTGTGCAAAATTGCCTCCCAATCAGGATATCTTCAAGCGAATTGTCTGTTTGTAGCACAAGCGCTTGCATGGCAGCCAGATCAAGGCCGGGCAGATCATTGTGTTTGATAAGCCATTGAACGATTTCCACTTCTTTCTTGCGCGGATCTTCCACGCCCCGCAAGTAAAGCTGCCGGTACAGGCGCTCCCATTCGGTTTTTGAGCACAGCACGGGTTGGATTGGCAGCCCGACAACATCTGCTATATCTTCCAGGTGATCTCCTGCCTGGAGTTCCGGACAGGCTACCACCAGTATTCCTGAAAGCCAAAACAAAGGGATGGCTTTTCTGCGTGTGGCTAATTCCCACGGGATCAAGGCCGACAGATCGTCCTTGATTTCCATGTTTTTTACGAGCAAATGAGGCAGCTCGCACGACACGCCTGCGGCTTCGGCCAGTTTCTCGCCATCGACCAGTTGGTGTTCCTGGCACAGTGTCATGCTGCTTTTGTCCGAGCCAGCCTGATATGATCTCAAGCTTTCCAGGCCGTCTTCGGTGATGTATCCGAGACCTAAAAGGATGTCTCCATACTCCAGGGTGCTCTTTTGCTTTGTATCACCCTTGTAAATTCTTTCAATCGCAGAACGGATCTCCGCTGCGCTGGACTTGTAAGGAATGATGCGATACCGGCTGGATGCCTCCACTACTTGCGTGGTTTCCTTGTCGTCCGGGTCGGTACAAGCTGCCAGGAGCTCATTGCCTTGCAGCCAGAGCGGTACATAGGAATATTTACGCGCTGTTGCTTCAGGCAGCAATCTGCCTGAAGCATAATTGGGTGTCACTCCGGTTAACCGGATAATCGTGGAAGTATGATTCGCCAGCATGCTCATTATTCTTCCTGGTCTGGATCATCCTGGATGGATTCGATGAATTCTTTGCGCTCGTTATTTTTTTGTTTGCGCTGCTTTAGTGTGACGAACAGCCCCAGGTCCGAGATCATGTAAATGGCGGTGATGATCCCGATCAGCAGGATGGGAACAGTGAAATATCCCAGGAATATGCCCAGAAAAACCAGCAGCCACAGCGCCAGCATGATAAAAACACGCGCCAGGATGACGATGACAACGATGGCATCTGTGCTTGGAGATGGTTTATTCTCAGACACGGTTTCCTCGGTTCAGACAGCCTTATCAACTTTGATGGTGCTGCGAATTTGCCCGTACTGTACGTAAGGTTTTCCCGTTGTGGATGCGGCCTTCTGCGCGGCTTCGGCAGCCTTGGCCAGGTCAGTCTCGGACAATCCATCTTCAGGGAATTGGGCAATCCCAATACTGACGGGTACTCGCGCTTTGTTGACCATGGCATTGATCAAGCGGTCCACCACCACCTTGGCACCTTCAAGGTTGGTTTCCGGCAGGACAGCTCCATACTGGCTGCCACCGAATGGGATGTCTATTGTGCGCACCGAGCTCATTAATGCTCCCGACAATTGCCGGTTTGTATTTTCTGCGCCTTCTTCAATTGCTTGATCCGTCATGGTATCGTTGGCTTCAACCTGAACCAGGAACAGGCATACATTTTTCTGGTAACGTTGGCTGCGATTGATTTCGGATTTGAGCAAACGCAAGGCTTGCTGGTAGCGCATCAACCCGGTGTTCGGGTCATATAATCTCAATTCATCGATCAGCTTCTGGCCGTTCTCCAGCTTGAATCTGAGTTTTTCAAATTCCCTGGTAAAGGCGAAGACCAGTTCAACGGCGATCAGTATCCCAATGGAAAAATATCCCATTGGGTATAGTAGACTGCTTGCATTAAGGCCGTTCAGGCTGACTTGCACCAGGCCGAATACTGCGATCGATACAAATGCAGCCACCCATCCGGCATAGCGGAAAACATTGGTAATCGCCACAGTTAGGGAAAAGGCTATCAGCGACAGTGCTATCAGTCGCGACTCCGAAGGGATCCACAGGAACACGCCGAATGCAACAATGACCAACCAAAAGCCCAAGGCTGCCATAAAAATGAGGATTCGATTATTTGATTGCATATTGTCTCCTACTTATTCTTTTTACGGAGCGTGGTTAGGGTGAAAATGATGATGATCAGCAAGGTAAGCAGGAATAATCCGCCTGAAAGCCAGAGCACCCAGGTGATGGAAGTTCCGGTAATAGTCTCAATCCTCGTTATCGGGGTTATCACACTCGATGTGGGGATGGCTTCAACTTCAGCTACCATGGGTTTTTGGAGTGTGGCAGCGTATATTGAACCGGGTCCATCCAGAATTGCAAGATCGCCCTTCAATTGGTCGACACTCTCCTGGTCATTGAGGGCCTTGGCCGACCACAAAACGCCTTCGGTGTTATTGCCGGTCACTACCAGTCTCGGTTGGTCTTTCTCGGTGATTGCAGCCTGGATATAGCCAATAGAACCGGAACCGGTTGGCGCGAGGATTTGGGCAATTTTTTCCGGGTTCTCGAGTGTGTTCTTGCCCGTTGCAAATGGCAAAGGCAGGATGGAATTGAGCTGGTAGATGGCCGGGTTTTTACTCGGTTCTCCAATCAATATCTGGTTGGTAAACGGGTTATCTGTTTTATAATTCGAGGCCGTGATAATGCTTGGGTTGAATTCGGGGCTGGCGGAATACCTTCCCAAACGACCCGCGATCCATGCGATCGATTGCGCGATGCTCCAATCAGCCGAATCAGGCACAACAAACGCGAGATCAGATAGATCGCTTAAGTTGGTAAAACCATCCGGGTAGTTTTTGAGATCTACTACCAGGGATGTAGGCCCATCAGGCAGTTTGAGGGATGAGTCGGAGTAGATGGTGATCCATGCATCGTTGAAGTGGTCTTTGTTGCAGAAATATTGATCCTGCTCGTCATAAGGCAGCTGGCTGGCTGTCTGGATGGATAGCGTATTATTTCCGATCTTGAACAACCGGGCAGGTATCTGGTATGTCAACTGCCCGTTTTGCGCGTTCTCAGGCGTCAGTAGATCGCTTCCCACCGGTATGTCATTGATTAACAGCGTCAAAACAGATCCCTGTGGGTGCAGCAACCCGGAGTGCGCAAAGTGCAGGTTGAAGGTTGCTTCGGTTGCGACGCGCCACTCGCCGGTCAGTCGAAGCGAGTAATTAATAAATTGTTTGATCGTTCCACTGGCGATTTGATCGGTATAGCCTAGGTCTTCGAGTGTCAAGCTTGTTTTAGCAGGAACAGGTGGCAATTGCTGCGGGGTTTGCAGGATGACCCCTAATTGTCCTGTCAAACGTACATAAATGCTGTCGTTTGATAGTCCTTTGGCAGCCTTTTCCAAACCTGCATCCGTCTGGCCGGTTACGAACAGCCTGACAGCTGTTGGATCCCCAGGGGAGACATCCTCCCAAAGAATACCGGCATCCTGGTCAAGCGCCTTGCCATCCTGGGAGGTAAATTCAATCTTCCCGGCAGTGTTTTTAATAAAAGGATATGTTCCCGAGCTTAACAATTTTAAATTCTTGGAGAGTCCTACATAAATTAAATTCCCTTTAACACTTGAAGGGCTACTCGTTGCGGATTCCGGAATTACTACCAGATCCATATTGTCAATACCTTCGCCAAAATAGGTGAAAGAAAATAGGGCTTTTCGAGTAAAGTTGTGTCTCTCACAACTCAACGGAACTCAAAAAAGCCCATGACAGAGATTTTAGCACTTTTACAAAACAT
>Ga0172369_10003963_pt1 | contig 19151 bp, 11 predicted proteins | sample LakKiv25m_FD_114539 | JGI IMG/M metagenome (GOLD analysis project Ga0172369, IMG submission 114539) | Freshwater microbial communities from Kabuno Bay, South-Kivu, Congo - kab_022012_11.25m | ecosystem: Environmental > Aquatic > Freshwater > Lake | place: Democratic Republic of the Congo...
AACTTTCAGGTCACCCCCACCTCGGTGTTCAGCTACAAAGCGATAAACCCAAAAACTAATCAGAGACGGGTAAACTCTCCAATTCACGTTGAACCAATACATCTGCACCTTAGTGATGAAGAAGAATGGGGTCATTATGCTGATGATACAATGGGATATTTTCAAATATGGGATGAAAATCCATAATGGACTACTACTTAATTTTTCCATTTTTTAAGTGAATGAATCCTTACCTTACTCATTACAATGAGTAAAACTGGCAACCGAAAGGAAAATTGCGATGCGTAATTGCCGGCGCAATCTGCTGTTGGCGGCAGCATTGCTTATTTGTGTGCTGGGATTTTCCCTGCTGACTTCCCATCAGATCCTTGCCGATGGCGAGGAGCCGGTATCGGAGGACCGGGCGGTAAAGATTGCCGCCGGCCTGCTGGGTATCGATCCGGCGACCGACTATTCGGCAAAGCTGGACAAAGTGACCGACAACACGGTGCCGTTCATTAAGGTTGTCGATCTGCCTGTCTGGAGAATTATCTTCGAAGACGTGGCGGTGACCTTTCCTGGTGCCGAACAGCCCAAGCCGGAGTTCTCGACGCTGACCTGCATGCTGGACGCGAAGACCGGCTCGCTGTTGAAAGTATCGTCGCCGCTGCCCGCCGCCGGCGCGGTCTATAACGAGACCCACCCGGAAGAAATGGCTGCGGAAATGAAAAGAAGGCCATTAACCCACATCGAGGCTTCCCGTCTTGCTGATGCCGGCGTCAAGCCGCTCATCCCATTGCTTCTTGAATTCGAAAAACAGCGAAAAACTGCCATTGAACCGGCAAAACAGTTGGTGGGATATTTAGGGCTGTATACCGGTAATCTATTTACAACAAAATTTGTAGAACACCCACTCTGGATTGTTAACACGGGTGGCCTGAAGACTTCGCGCGGCAGCGATGCGCTTTTTTACGTTGATGCGATTACCGGAAAAGTATATCTGACCAGATTTCTCGCGCTGCCGGGTGAAGGCGATTTCGGAATTCCACACCCGCATTAGACAATGAAGAAGTGGCGAGTGGCGAGTGGCATGAGGCCACTCGCCACTCAACACTAACCGCTACTCGCCTCGAAGGTGAACAGCCGCGCGTGATGGAGGGTGAAGCGAAGGCGGATCGTCTGTCCGGTCAACCGATCCAGCCCGCGCTCTCCCGGCCAGCGCACCGCGACGGCGTTGATCGCGCCGCGGCAGTGGGTGTTGCCGCGGAAGGTCGCTTTTTGCTCGCCGCTCCACTCCGGCAGCGGCGTGCCCTCCGCGTCCAGCACTTCCACGGCAATCTCGCCCTCGCACAGCAGGGGGTGTGAATCGTAGGACTCGCGGGTGTCGGCGTTCAGCACGAGCTGCCCTCCCGGCCATGCGAACGGAACGGTGACGATATGGCTGCCCGGGTAGCGGCCTTCCAGCGCGCAGAAGCGGTCGAGGGCCAGCGAAGCGTAGCCGATGGCGCCGTGCAGCCGCGCGGAATCGTAGTGGTGGCTGGTGAGCCGCCCGCCGAAGTAGAAGACCATCTGCTCGTTCAGGTAGATCGGCCCGTTGCCGGCGCAGCTCGTCCACTTCGCGTTCCACGGGCAGCTCGCCCCGATGAAGGGGACATGCGGCTGCGGGCGCTCCCAGCGGCGACCATCGCGGCTGAACGCAAGGTGCACCTCGATGCAATCGCTTTCGCTCCGCCAGTATTCCAGCAAGCCGATGAACCAGCCGTGCCGCCGGAAGACGGATATGCCGTAAAACTCCACCTCCGGCTCGTCGCTGCGGTCCGGCGCCAGCACCAGCTCCGGCTCGCTCCACTCGCGGAAGTCGCGGCTGCGGCTCAGGTATATCGCCCGGCAGCCGGTCTGCGCCCACATCTCCTTGTGGCGCGTGTAGAGGCAATATTCGCCCTCCACGCGCTCGGGCAGCAGGTTCGAGCGGTCGCCGGCGCGCAGGATGGGCAGGCCGTCCGGGCGCAGCGACTGCCAATGAAGCCCGTCCCGACTGGCCAACCCGTACATTCCCCACTTCTCACCCCAGCGCTTGCTGAAGGTATCGAAGCCGTAGCCCATCATTTTATAACGCGCCTCCGCGTCGGCCGGATCGTCGAGCAGGCTGGGGGAGTCCCAGTGATCGCCGGGGCAATACACCCGATTGGTAGGCGCGCCGTCCTCGGTCGGATAGATATCGAGCTCGGGTTTGCGCCAGTTCAGCCCGTCCTCGCTCTCGGCGAGCATGGTGCAGGGCCAGGCGCGCCGGCGGCCTGCGTGGCTGTAGGTCACCCCCGGCACGAAATTGGAGTAATACAGCCGGTATCCCTTGCCCGCCGGATGGGGGAGCACCGTGCCGTAAAGCACCACCGCCGGCCCTTCCCACGGTCGATCCGCGCGCAGGATCGGCTCCGGATACACCTCCGCCGGCAGCCACCGCCGCGCCACCCGCTGCCCGTGCGCGATCCATTCCTCGTCAAAGAAGAACTGCGGCGTGTCGAGCGCCAGTTTTATCGCGGTGTCGATCATCGCAGATAAACCTCCCTGATCCCAACCCCGCCATTATCGTTTTTCGCGCGGGTGATGTAGATACGGAAGTAGCGGGCGGTAACCGGCCGCGGCAGGATATGCTCGGTCACTTCCGCGATATCGCCGGTTCCAATAAGCAACTGCCGCCATTCTTTCGCGTCGTCGCTGACCTGCAGCGTGAATTCGGCGGGCAGCATGTCTTTGAGCCACTCGATCCGCACCGAGCGCAGCGTCATCGGTTGCGGCCAGATCACGCACCACTCGGCGGGCAGCACGTTTTTTGCGCCCCCTTCGTCCTTTCCGTTGGTCCAATAGGTAGATTTCTGCCGGTCGATGGCGCGCGACGGGGAATTCATATAGCCGCCGGCGCCGAAGAGATCACCCTGCCACGTCAAATCACCCTCGTCCTCCAATTGGCGCCCTTCCGGGGTCGGCCACAACGAAGATGGGGCTACCGCCTCCTTCGCCGGGTAGGCCGCGGCATATTCAGGCCAGCGGTAGAGGAAAGCGCGCGGCGCGCTCCATAGGCCCCGCCGCCCCTGCGCATCCACCGCGGCAATTCGCCAGAAATATCGCCAGCGCTCGGCCGGCGTCGCCTGCATGGTGTAGCTCATCCCGGTCAAGCCTTCGACCAGCTCCACGCGGTCTTGCGGGCGGAAAAGGGCTTCCCGCGCGACCTCTACGGTGAAGCGCGCCTCCGGTTGATCCGCTTTCCACGTGAACGCCGGCAGTCCTTCTCCGACCGGCATATCCGGCAGCGAAATTGAGACCGGCGGGGCCGGCAGCTCGCAAGCCGCGGCCAGGGTTTCCGGCGAGACGGGGATCAGCACCAGCCACGAACCGAGCGCGGGCACTACTGTCGCATAACGAAAATTATCGCCCGCCGGCACGGTAAGCAGGCGCGCCGATGCCAGCCAGTCCCACGCCCGGTCGTCGAACACCAGCGCCCGCGTGCCCGCGGGGAAGGCGATGGGCAGCGTCACATCCAACGCGCGCGGCCCGCTGCTGAAATTGGCGGCATAAAGGCCGATATACTGCTGCGAATTGAAAGTCTGCGCCATCGCCTTCACGAAAAGATCGTCGCTCGAGCCCGGATTTACCTCGGCGGGAACGACCGGCCCGGCGGTGACGAAGGCATAACAGGTGCGCCGCACCAGCCCGAAGGCGTCGTTGGGCGGCTGCCGGTGGTGCGGCTCCTTGATCCCTACCATCGAGATGTAATCGCCGAAGTTACAGTATTCCTGCCCGGTCCACCCGAACATGTCGCCATACAGCGGATCCACCGTGCGCAGTCGCTTAGTATTGCCGGCGCCGTCGATCCATTCGCCATAACGGCGCACGACCAGCTCCTTCATTTCGGCGAGCGAAATGCGGGTGGTGATGTTCAGCTCGCGCGGCTCGCTCGCGCCGGTGGGCAACAGGCTATAGCTGAAAAGGCCGTGCAGGAACTGGTAGGGCGTCGCGCCGCGGTAGCCGGTGTTCCAAATGCCGTTCTCCGAATTATACATCAGCTCGTCGCCGTGAAGACCGGCCCGAAAGTCGAAAGGTTGGCCATTATCCCAGCGGTTGATCTTCGCATCGCCCAGCGTCATATCCTTCTCAGTGCGGCTCAGCCGGTAGCGGTTGAAATCGATGGCGATCTCGGGGTAGGTCATGTTCGGACGCGGCCCGGCGTTGGGATATTGCTGGTCTAAGGCGCTCTCCCTGACCGTATGACCCTCCGCATCGCGGTCGAATGTATCAAGTCCGGTGAAGTGGGTCATCAGGATGTCGATCACGTTGCCTATCGGCTGTTTGCGCTTCATCGCGGTGTCGTAGAGAACGGGACGGGTGCTCGCATTCCAGAAATGCATCTCCTCCACGCGTCCGTCGGCGGGATCGTATTTTTGCACCAAGTCGCGCGCGGCTTTGTTCGCTTCATACTGGTTGCGCGCCCATTTGTCCCCGGTGAAGCCGTAGTCCTTCCAACGCTCGCCGTCTCCCCCAAAGCCCTGCCCTCCCGGCCCGGACTGCTCGCACTTGAAATTGTAAAAATCCGTATACGGCGCAAGGAAGCGGACGGCGGGCTCCAGCGCCTTCACGTACCGTGCCGGGTCATACATGACGAGATCGACGCCCGGCGGCCTGAGATTGGCTTGAATCGTCTGCCCGCTTATTCCCCCCGCGGTTTCGAGCTTCTTATCGACGTCGATCATCTCCGCCCACAACCGCGGTTTTTCCGCGAACTCCCAGATGGTGTAGAATTCCTGGTGACCGATGCCCCAGCCCAGCGCGTTGTCCTCGCAAAAGCGTTTCAGACCCCATAGCGAAGACTCGGGAACGTCCAGCGCCGGGGTGATGAACGGCATCCCCTTCCCGTTCAGCACTCCCAGCAGCGCCAACGTGTTGCGCAACCGGTTCGGGTCCGAGTCCTCCCAGGGATACCCCTGCGCCCATATGTCGAAGTCGTAGTAAACCGAGTTGGAGTATACGGGAAGATCGGCCCCGTCCAGCGGTCCTATCGTTATGCCGCCGATGCGGATCTCCGGCTTCGGTCCCAGCCGCTCCAGCGCCGCGTCTTTCCGTATGCCGGTGGTCCACAGCACTACCTCGTTGCTCCCCACCCGCAGCCAGCCGGACGGAATCACCCACCGCCCCTCGATGATCGCCACCGGAGGCCGCATCCCCGGCTTGCCTTTCACGGCGTCATAACGGGTATCACCGCCGAAGGCGAAGTAAGGCAGCATCCGCCGCCCGTTCACTGTCGCATTGAGCTGCGTGCCGTTGAACGGCGCCGCCGTGAAGGGCACGCGCAGTTCCACCGATTCCGCGTGGGACAGGCGCAGGCTGAACCGCTGCCGGCCCCCCGCGGCCAGCTTGCCGATCTTCGTCACCGTCACCGATTCGCGCGCCCGCTGCGCGGCGGAGAGATCGAGGCCGATTGTCTGCCCCCAGGCGAGGGCGCCGGCGATCAGCAGCAGCAGGGTCATCATCGCAAAGCAGTTGTGGGGTTTCATCGTTGTCCTTTCCGGTCTCGGCGGCTTATCGCAAGAACACTTCTCTTATGCCGACATTGCCCCCCGCGTCGCGCGTGCGGGTGATCAATATGCGGAAGAAGCGCACGCGGGCCGGCTGCGGCAGTGTCAATTCGGTCACCGTCTCGATATCTTCAGCCTTCTTCAACAGATCGGTCCACGTTTTCCCATCGTCGCTGACCTGCAGCGCGAACTCCAGCGGCGGCAGCTCCTCGTGCCATTGGATCTCTACCGAACGCAGGCTGACGGGGTGCAGCCAGATCACGCACCACTCCGCCGGCTTCCCGTCCTTCGAGCCGTCCTCGTTGGCCCAGAAGCTGAATTCCTGCCCGTCGATGGCGCGGGTGGGCGAGTTCATGCTGCCGCCCGTCCCCCATATCTCCCCCTGCCAGGCCAGGTTCCCCGGGTCGTCCAGCCGGCGCGTGGCCGGCCGCGGCTTGACAGGCGCCGCCGCCTGCGGTGGAAAGGCCTTGCTGTATTCCTCCCAGCGGTAGACGAAGGCGCTTGGCGCGCTCCACTGCCCTCCCTTGCCATCCGCGGCTATTTCGCGAACACGCCAGAAATACCGCCATCCCTCCGCCGGGGGCGCCTTCATGGTGTAGCTCGCTCCCGTCAATCCTTCCGCTAATTCGATGCGATCCTGCGGGCGGAACAGCGCCTCGCGCGCCACCTCCACGGTGAAGCGCGCCTGCCTGTCAGTCGCCTCCCACCTGAATGTCGGGAGACCTTCGCTTATCGCCGCATCCATCACGGGCGCCAGCGGGGTGGGCGAGGCCGGCAGCCCCAGCGCACCGGCGAGGGTATCGCCCGTCACCGGAATGAGCGCCAGCCACGCCCCCAGCGCCGGCACCTGCGCCTGGTAGCGGAATTCATCGCCGGCGGGCATGACCAGCGGCTTGGCCGACGCCTGCCAGTCCCACGCCCGGTCGGTGTATACCGAGGCGATGGCGCCCGCCGGGAAGGCGATGGGCAGCGTCACATCCAGCGCCTGCGCCTGGTCGGTGAAGTTGGCGGCATACACGCCGATGTATTGCCGGTAATCGATGGTCTGTGCCAGCCCTTTCACGAAAAGCTGATCCGAATTTCCCTTGTTTGCCTGCACCGGCACCACCGGACCTGTTGTCACGAAGGCGTAACAGGTGCGCCGCGCCAGCCCGAAGGCATCTTTGGGCGGCTGGCGGTGGTGCGGCTCCTTTATCCCCACCATCGAGATGTAATCGCCGAAGTTGCAGTATTCCTGCCCGGTCCACCCGAACAGGTCGCCATAAAGCGGATCCACGGTGCGTAGCCGCTTGGTGCCGCCCGCGCCTTCGATCCATTCGCCATAACGGCGTATATTCACGTCCTTCGTCTCGGTCAGCGATTCCCGCAGCGTCACCTTCAGGTCGCGCGGCTCGCTCGCGCCGGTGGGCAGCAGGCCGTAGCTGAAAAAGCCGTGCAGGAACTGATATGGGGCGGGGCCGCTGTAACCGGTGTTCCAGATACCGTTCTCCGAGTTGTACATCATCTCGTCGCCGCGCATTCCCGCGCGAAAGTCGAACGGCCGGCCGTTGCCCCACCGGTTCACCTTCGGATCGCCCAGCGTCATGTCCGCCTCCGTGCGGTTGAGCCGGTAGCGGTTGAAGGTGATGGCCGCCTCCGGGTAGTGGTTGTCCGACTCCGGCTGGCCCGCCAGCGGATACTCTTTGTCGTAGGAGATGTCGTCGTTCGACAGCCCGTCCGCGCCGCGGTCCGCCGCCGGCAGGAAGGCGAAGTGCATCATCAGGATGTCGACCACGTTCCCCATCGACTGCCCGCGTTTCAGCGCGGTATCGTAGAGGATGGGGCGGATATCCACTCCCCAGTGGTTCATCTCCTGCACGCGTCCGTCGTCGGGGTCGTATTTTTTCACCAGGTCGTGCGCCGCCTTGTTCGCCTCGTAGTAATTGCGCGCCCACATGTCGCCGTGGATGCCCAGTTCCTTCAGCCGCTCGCCGTCCAGTCCGAAGCCTTGCCCGATAGGCCCGCACTGCTCGCATTTGAAGTTGTAGAAATCGGTATACGGCGCCAGCGCGCGGATGGCCGGCTCCAGCGCCGCCGCATACTGCTCCGGCTTGTACAGCACGTAGTCCGTGCCCGGCGGCACCAGGTTCGGCAGGATCATCTGATCGTGCAGCCAGCCCCGCGTCTTCACGTCGTTGTCCGCGTCGTGGAACTCCGCCCACAATTGCGGTTTCTCCGCGAATTCCCAGATAGTGTAAAACTCCTGGTGGCCCATGCCCCAGCCCAGCGCGTTGTCCTCGCACGCCCGCTTTACCTTCCACAGCGCGGATTCCGGCGCTCCCAGCGGCGGGACGATGCACGGCATGCCCTTCCCGTTTATCACCCCCAGCAGCGCCAGGTCGTAATTCAGCCGGTCCGGCTCTTCCCCCCACGGATACCCCTGCGACCACACGTTGAAATCGTAATACACGGTGTTGGCATAAGCGGGAAGATTCGCCCCGTCCAGCGGCCCGAGCGTTATCCCGTCGATTTGTATCTCCGGCTTCGGCCCCAGCCGCTCCAGCACCGCGTCTTTCCGTATGCCGGTGGTCCACAGCGCCATCTCGTTGCTCCCCTTCCGCAGCCAGCCGGCCGGAATCACCCACCGCCCTTCAATGGTTGCCACCGGCGGCCGCATCCCCGGCTTCCCCTTCACCCCGTCGTACCGTATGTCTCCGCCGAAAGCGAAGTAAGGCAGCATCCGCCGCCCGTTCACCGTCGCGTTCAACTGCGTCCCGTTGAACGGCGCCTCACTGAACGGCACGCGCACCTCCAGCGACTCCGCCCGCGCCAGTCGCAGGCTAAAACGCTGCCGACCGCCGGCAGCCAGTTTACCGATCTTCGTCACCGTCACCGATTCACGCTCGCGCTGCGCGGCGGAAATGTCGAGGGTGATCGTCTGACTCCAACTAAGGGCGCCGGCGATAAATAGCAGGGAAGTCAACATCATAAAGCGGAAAAGAGGGTTCATCGCTAATCCTTTCCGGTCGCGGCAACGCCGGACCGCCCAAGGTTGGACTGATCTTTCCAACTCAAATTAAAAACTTAAACTATCAACCTTTGCATTACTAATGCTGAATTTCTCGCCAACAGGCGCAGTTTTCTATCTTTGGTTGCGGCGTAGCCGCCCTGCGTCCTCTGCGCGAAACAATCTGTCAACGATTATAATTGATCGCCTCTATCCCAAGCATTCCCGCGAAGGCGGTCAATTCACCGATCAGGTCGCCTTCCACCGCCAGCAGGTGGTTCGAGCCGAAGGTCGAGAGGAAGCGCTGCGAATCGATATTGATGTCGGCGAAGATGAGCGGGCGCACCTGCATCGCCGGGCTTTGCGCGGCGCGGTCCTTTTCCACCGTCGTCCCGCTCAGCATGCCGAGTAGGTATTGGTCTTTCTGCCGGAACAGCCGCGCGAAGGTCATCCGCTGGCCTGCCGGCACGGTAAAACAGGTGGCTGCCCCGCCCGCCTCGCCGAAGTTGTGCGGAACCAGCTCCACGCGCGCCAGGTTGGCCTCCGGGGTGGGGGCGCAGGCGGCAAAGGCGGTCGCCATCGCGCCGCAGTTGGCCAGCGTCATCGCGCGGTCGGTGATGATAGCGATGTCGTTCAGGCTGGTCGGGGCATTGCCGCTCAGCAGTTTGAGGATCTGCATGGTGAGCGCGCCGTCCGCGTCCGCCTCGCAACTGCACGCCACCGGTTCTTTTGGTCCGTCGGCATCGTAGGGATCGTTGGTCAGCGCTACGTTCAGGCACTGCAGGCAGTAGCCGTTGCTCATCTCCGGCTGGCATTTGACGCCGCAAAAGTCCAGCTCATTATCTTCGATGATCCGTTTGGTGGCCAGGTAACTGCGCATCTGCCGCTCCAGGTGCGCGGGGGTGAAATTCTCCCCGTTGAAACGGATTGCCCCGGCCTTTTCCCGCAGCCAGGCGAGGTGCCGCTCGGTTTCCGTGCCGGAAACCGCTTCCGTCCGCCGGACGATCTCGAACTGGTCGATGTGCTCGATATCGACGTGGAACAGGCGCTCCCACAGCGCTAGGTCGGCGGTTCCGCTGCTGATGCCCAGCGCGCGCCCGCCGATGCAGCCGAAGGTCTGCCCGCGCAGCCGCTGCTTCGCCGCCGCCGCGCGGAGGAAATGCAGCAGGGCAGTGCGGTGCGGCTCCACCGCCGGATCGCCGGGCAGGCGGGCGCAGGCGGCGCCGATCTGATCGATCGCCCCGCCGGCGGCCAGAAATGCTACCTGGCTCAACGAATCCTCCGCCGCGTTGCCGACCAGCATCGCCGGCACGTTCAGCAGGTTGGCGGTGTGCGCCACCACCGCCGGCGCCACGAAGATCGGCGCCGCCAGGATGACCGCTTCGACGCCCGCCGCCTCCAGCTCGCGGACGGCCTGCATTGCCTGGCGCTTGCCGCGCAGCTCGGTAAGGCCGGGCAGGATCAGCTCCACCTCGCCGGCCAGCGCTTCGGTCAACCGGGCAATCTCGCGCACGGCGATGCCCTTCCGCTTCTGGTAAACGTCCTCACGCGCCATCGATTCGCTGAAGGCCAGCAGGCCCACGCGGGGCATGTTCATCTCGATACCTCCTGCAGTGCTTCCGGCAGCCAGGGGGCCAGCGAAGTGGCCGGCGAGCAGCAGCGCGGCGAGCACAGGCCGCGCGCGGCGAGGATGGCCTTCGCCCGCGCGGCTGGTGAAGCGGTAGCGGGAAATGTTTGCCAGTTATCCACGAACTGCCGCTGGTACGCTTCCACCGCCGTCCACTCCGTCCGGCGCGCCGCCGCGATCATCGCCACGCTGGCCGCCGGGTCCACGTTCGTGTAGGACATCACCAGGCCGTCCGCGCCCAGGTGCAGCGCCGCCGCCGCGGTGCGCAGCTCGCCGTTCATCACGCCGAAAGACTGCCAGCGGGTTTTCAGCGCGAGTACCTGCGCCAGGTAATCCATGTCGCCGCTGCTGTCCTTTATCCCGATTACGCGTCCGTCCGCCAGCAACCCCTCGATCGCCGCCAATGGGATAGCCTGCCCGCCGCTCACCTTGGGCAGGTTGTAGAGGATCAGCGGCAGGTCTACCGCATCGGCAATCGCGCGGAAATAGGCCAGGTGCTCCTCCGGCGTCTGCGCGTATTGGAAGATGGGCGGCATGGCCACCAGCGCCGCTATCTCTGCCCGCGCCGCCTGCCGCGCCCAGGCAACCGCCCGCCGCGTTCCGGTCTCCGCCACCCCGACGAACACCGGCAGCTCGCTCGCGGCCAGCGTTGCCTCGATCATTGCCAGCCGGGCACTCTCCGGCAGGCACGGCCCCTCCCCGCACGTGCCCAGCAGGAAAAGCGCGTCCGTGCCCGCCTCCCGCTGCCACGCCGCCAACCGCTTTACCGCTCCGGTATCCACCTCTTCGTCATCCGTCAGCGGGGTGACCAACGGGGCAACCGAGCCATGTAATTTAACGGCATCACCCATGCGACACTCCCTTCCCTGCGTCCTCTGCGTGAAACACCCCTTAAACTCAAATCAAGGTTCAAAACTCAAAACTGCCCTTACGATATCCCCCGGCGTCAACCCGTATTCCTTGCGCAAGGCATCGTAGCCGCCGGACTGCCCGAAGACGTCCCGTATGCCGATCATGCGCATCGGCGCCGGCTGCCGTTCCGCCAGCAGGCTTGCCACGCGGCTGCCCAGCCCGCCGATGAGGGTGTGTTCCTCGCAGGTGACGATAGCGCCGCACTCCCGCGCCGCCGCAAGGACCGCCTGCTCGTCCAGCGGCTTGACCGTGTGCAGATCGACCACCCGGGCCTGTATCCCCCCTTCCGCCAGCAGCCCGGCGGCGTCGAGGGTGGACTCCAGCATCTGCCCGGTGGCCAGCAGCGCCACGTCGCGCCCTTCCCGCCGCACGAACGCCTTGCCAAGCTGGAAAGGCGCGGGGAGGGCCAATCGCCCGGTCTCCGCGCGCGACAGGCGGATATACACCGGCCCGTCGTGCCGCAGCGCGGCCTCCAGCGCCGCCTCGGTTTCCGCGGCATCGCCGGGACAGACCACGGTCATATTCGGCAGCGCGGACAGACAGGCAACGTCGGCGATCGATTGATGGCTGCCGCCGTCCGCCGCGTCGCTCAATCCCGCGTACCCGCCCGCCAGGATCACCGGCAGGCTGCTGTAGGCGATCTGGCTGCGAATCTGATCCAGCGCGCGTGTGGCGAGCAGAAAGGCGAAGGACGAGACCACCGGGCGCAGGCCCGCCGCCGCCATCCCCGCCGCCACCGAAACCATGTTCCCCTCGGCAATGCCGCAATTCAGGAAGCGGTCGGGAAAGGCCGCGCCGAAGCGCGCCGTCTGCGTGGAATTCGACACGTCGGCGTCCAGCGCCACCAGCTCCGGGTGGGCGGCGCCCAGCCGAACCAGGTGGTCGCCGAAGATCATTCGCATGGATTGGCGGGTGGCGGTGGTCATCGCGCCACCTCCAGCTCGGCGATCGCCCGCCGGTAATCTGCCTCTGTCAGCGGCGCGCCGTGCCAGCGGTGATCGCCTTCCATGAAAGCAACCCCCTTGCCCTTGACGGTATGCGCGATCAACACCCGCGGCGGGCCGGCGGACTGCTTCACCAGCGCCGGATAGAGCGCCGCCGGATCGTGCCCGTCGCAGGAGTCCGCCTGCCAGCCGAACGCCCGGAACTTGGCAGCCAGGTCGCCCAGCGGCATCACCTCGTCGGTCGGCCCATCGAGCTGCACGCGGTTGTGATCGACGATCACCAGCAATCGAGACAGCCCCAGCTTGGCCGCCAGCATCGCCGCCTCCCAGTTCTGCCCTTCGTTCAGCTCGCCGTCGCCCACCAGCGCCACCGTCCGCCGGCGCTCTCCGCGCAGCCTCGCCGCCCATGCCATGCCGATGCCGTTCGAGATGCCCATGCCCAGCGAGCCGGTAGACATCTCCACCCCCGGCGCCTTCCGCATGTCCGGGTGCCCCTGCAGCGGGCTGCCCAGCGCGCGCAGCGTATCGAGCCATGTCGCCGGGAAATACCCCTGGCGAGCCAGCACGGCATACAGCATGGGCGCTGCATGACCCTTCGAGAGGATGAAGCGATCGCGCTCCGGCCACCCCGGCTTCGCCGGGCGATGCCGCAGCACCCGTCCGTAAAGCACCGCCAGTATTTCCGCGCAGGAAAGCGACCCCCCGCAGTGCCCCGACCCCGCCCGGTAAGTCATCTCGATCACCATCCGCCGCAGCGTCCCCGCCTCCTCACGCAGCTCGCTAACTTCGGCGGCGGTTAAAGTCGTCATACAGATGTTCCTTCCATACCGGTTAGCCTGAACCAGTAAATGAATGTCACTGGCAAGGTTTTACCTACCCCAAACACTAGCCACTAGCCACTAGCCACTAGCCACTTCCCTCTACTCTTTCCTCCGAATAATACAAAGTCCTTCCCGCGGCAGGCGGTCGAGCAGCATCGCCGTCTCGGCCTCCGTGCGGATATTCATCAGGATCACGCATTTCTCCTCGAGGATGCGCGCGAACACCGGAACCATCTCTTCCAGCGTGGGGCCGGTCGGATCCATCCCCCACTCGATGGCCGCCAGCTCGGGAATCTCCAGCAGGGCGTCAACGTGCTGCCAGGCGCAGGAGTGAAAATGGATGGTCGCCGTGTCGAACGACCGCGCGACTTGGCGATAAGCAGGGCAGAATACTTCGCGGAAATGCGCCGGGGACATCACGTTGGCGATATCCGCCTGTGTGACGATGTTGCTGCCCGGCGCCCACAGGCGGTAGCGGTTGATGGTGCCGCCGTCGAGCCGGGGGAGGACCGCTATCTGCGCGCGCGCCAGCTCAATTACCCGCTCCGCCAGCCAGTCCGCCATCTCGGCAACCCGCTCCGGGTTGTCATACAGCTCCAGGCAGAGCCGCTCCGCGCCCATCAGCGCCTCCAGGCAATCCGCCGGCCCGCGCAGCAGGCTCTCCGACGGCAGCATGGTTTCGCCCAGCGCCCCGGCCAGGTATCGCGTCGTCTCCACCAGTTTCGCCAGCCACGCCGGCTGCCGGCGGTCTTCCAGCTCCGCTATGCTGGTCGGATGGCCAGTGCCCGGTTCCGCCCACACCGTCTGCGCCGCCGCGGACATGAACAGTCGGGCGCCGGTATACCCCTGGCACCACTCGATCGCCTCCAGCGGAATCTTGCCGGGCGGCAAGTCATCCGTCTCGTATACCGGAGGCCGGTATCGCGCATCGGCTTCCATAACATCGCGTGTGATCAATTCCGAGGTGAAAGGCCCTTCATGCTGCAGGCCTAGATTGGCCAGCGGGAAAATGCGGCTGCTGGGCGCGTAGCCAAGCAGCGCCGCGCTCCCCGGCTCCCGCGCCCAGAAGGCCCGGTGCCGGCCCAGCATCTCCCGCTGGCGTTCCGCCGGGATGGTGGTAAGATGATCGATGTCCCTGCCGCGCATGTCAGCCCCGCTATATTTTACCCGACCGAGCCGCGGCTAACAAGCGCGGGGGAAGGGGGTAGGGGTTAGGGGCTAGGGGTTAGGGGGCTAGGGTGAAGGGGTGAAGGGGAGAAGGGGGAAAGGGAGAAGGGGAGAGGGGGAGAGGGGGAGTGATAAGTGATAAGTGATAAGTGATAAGTGATAAGGATGGAGATAATGAAAAATGAAAATTGCATAATGTAAAAATGTAAAATTTTGATTGAAAGTTTAGCGCCGATATGTTTCATGTGCACAGTTTTTGTAGAAGGAAAATTCATTTAGCATTTTTCACTATCTCCATCCTTATCACTTATCACTCCCCCTCTCCCCTTTCCCCCTTTCTCCCTTTCTCCCTTTCCCCCTCTCCCCTTCACCCTAGCCCCTAACCCCTAGTCCCTAACCCCTACCCCCTCTCCCGCATCATCTTCCTCGCCTCTATCGCCCGCGGGTGTTCGGGGACGGTGGCGTTCAGGTTGGCGAGCCAGATGCGCGCGGCGTCCAGGTCGTCGGCTTCCAGCGCCTTCGTGAAGTTGGCGAACACCGCCTCTACGATGTCCTCGGAGATGGCGTCCTCGTAGGCGCGCTTGTCCAGCTCGACGGCTTCGGGGCGGTGCTCGGCGTAGAACTTCTGCAGTAGGGTGTGGGCTTCGCGGGCCTGCTCGTAGTGGCCGTAGCGGAAGAGCGGGCGGTAGAAGGCCTGCACCAGGTCCTCCTTGGCGATGGTCAGCGGCGCCAGCAGTTCGGCCGCTTCCACCACGCGCGCCGGGTCGCGCTGCGCCAGGTAGTCGGTGTGTTCGGCGATCATCTTCCACGTCCCCGCGATGCCGCCCCAGCGCTCGATGGTCACCTTCCACAGCGCGCCGGATTTGGCGAAGTCGCCGCTGTCCAGGTAATAGCGGTAGAGGAAGGCCAGCCCGTCGAAGCGCGGGGTTTTCGGAGCCGCCGCGAACAGCGCTTCCCATGCCGCCGCCGCTTCCGCCGGCTTGTCGAGCTGCTGCAGGCAGACGGCGTTGTAGAGCAGCACATCCTCCCGCTCCTTCGCCGTCATCTCCCCCGCCAGCAGCGCGCTGAAGCCCTGCTGCGCCGCCGCGTAATCCTTGCGGATATACGCCTGGTACGCCTCCAGCCACGCCTTCCCGTCCATCGCCGCCGCCGGCAGCAGGCACGCGGCCAGCAGCAGCGCTATCAACAATCGTTTAAGCATGCTCGTCTCCTCGTTTTCTTTGAAACTACAGATTTCGCGGATTATACGGATCAGGGGTAAGGGGTAAGGGGATAGGGTTTGAGATTATCCCTAACCCCTAACCCCTAACCCCTAACCCCTGGCCCCTAATCCGTGGTTTCCATCAAAATTCTCTCTGCCCCATAGTTCACCCGCCCGATGACGATACCGTTGTTCACCGTCCAGACGGCCAGGTGGCCGCCGGGGAGGGGGGCGGGGTCGGTGTAGGCTCCGGTCAGGCGGTTGTCGATGAATATTTCCACCACGGGGCCGGTCTTCACCAGGCGGAGGGCCTGCCAGGCACGGTAGCCGGCCTTGGGGGTGGGCATCAGGTCCTCCGGGGCGCTGCTGCTCCACACCACCGTGCCGCGGCGCAGCAGTTGCGTCACCGGCTTGCCGTCCACGATGCGGCCCCGAGTCAGCGTGTAGCCGCTCTCCGGGTCGGCGCCGTCGGCGCAGATGCTCAGGTTCATGTCGCGGAAGCGCCGGGCGGATTCGTGCGCCAGGTTGTCGTATTCCATCTTGACGCCGAGATACGCCTCCACCGCCTGGTCGCCCAGCAGCGCCGGCTTGCCCCACGCCGTTGGAGTGCCCGCGCCGTAACCGCCGAACCAGTTCCAGTTCGGGTCGCAGGCGTAGCGCGTCATGACGCCCCACACCCCGCCGGCGGTGCGCCAGGCGGTGGGGGCGCCGGCGAAGGTCTCCCGGCGCCAGTCGGATTCGACCGCCACCGCCGCGGCGGGCGGGCCGCCCTCGGTCACGGTGAAGCCCACCCGCGCGGCCTGCAGCGGCTGCTTATCGCGATAAGTGAAGAGGCGCCGCTCCGCTTCCACGCCTCCCGCGGAGACGGCGAGCAGGTCGATGGACAGCCCGTCCCCGTTCCTGTTCAGCCGCAGGTGGGTCCACCGTTCCGGCGCGAAGGAGAGGCGCTTCAGCAGCTTTTGCAGCCGGTAAAACTGTACAACGTCACTTTTGCCCTCTCGCGCCAGCGCGACGCGGTAGCCGCTCGCCGGATCGTCATCGAGCGCCAGGTGCAGCGTTTGCCCGCCCAACCGCGCACCGAGAGGCATGGTCGCGCGCAGGTCGTGGTAATGGCGGCCCTTGTGCCAGTACAGGCCGGGCGCGCCGGTGGGCAGGGGCGCGGCGGCGCCGTAGTCCACCCCGGGCGCGTTCGCCGGTTTGGCGGCAAAGGCCGGCGTCCACAGCGCTTCATCGCCGGCGAAGGTCTGCTGCCAGGCGTCCCCCAACAGGCCCTCCGGCAGCGGCCTGTCCGGCGCCGCCGCCCACGGGTCGCCCGGCGTTTCCTCGCCTTCCCGCCAGTCGCTCACCCGCACGTCGTCGAAGTAGATGCAGGGGATGGGCTGGATCGTCCACGAGGGGTCCACGCGGGCGGCGTCGCCGCCGTAGAGGGCGGCCGTCGCCGGGTCGATCTCCGGGATATGCGGCGAGCGGGCCCCGTCGGCGAACAGGCCCACCCGCCCCTCGATCAGGCCGGGGTTCGCGGCTTCGAGCAGCTTCACGCCGTCAATCCACACCTCCGCCGCCCGCCAGCCCAGGTTCAGCCGCAGCGCGTACCACTGGCGCGGCTGGAAGCCTCGCCGGGCGGTCGCCAGCAGCAGGGGTTTCCCCTCGCGCACCTCGTAAAGCGCCGCGCGCGGGCCGGCGTTCGCCGCCTCCGCCTCCCAGCGGAAGAGGAGGTAATTTTCGTTGTCCTGGTAGGCGGCGATCAGCCCCACCGCGCCGCCGTATTCCGGCTTCACCGCCGCCTGCAGGCAGTAGCGGTCCCAGCCCGGCGGCACGGCGCGCGGCTCCGCCACCACCCAGGAGGGCCCGCTGCCCGCGTATAGATACCAGAAGCCGTTGGGCGCCACCCGCGTGTTCAGCATTACCCCCAGTTGCCACGGCGCGGTCATTTGCCGCCCGCTCGCCGGGTCGCGCGGGTCCGCCCCCGGCCAGTCCTTGCGGTAATGCGCCACCTGCCAGATGTTGTCCTCGAACCACGGCCTGTCCGGGTGCTTGCGCAGATGGTCCAGCCAGTCCTCCCGCCCCTCGGGCCGCATGAAGTCGTCCCCGAAGCGCCGCGCCCCCACCGGCACATAGCGCACCTCGCCCAGCTCCGCCCATCCCGTCGCTCCCGCCACGCGGATGCGCCCCGCCGCCCCGCCCGCCTTCCGGTTCGCCTCCGGCGCCGGCGCCGTGCCGGCCAGCCGGTGATCCACCAGCAGCGCCACCTCCCCCGCCCGCCGCTTCAGGGTAAAGGCATAAGTCCGCCCCGCCCGCAGCTCCAGCCGCCCGCCCGTCGACACACCTTGCCGCCGGTCCAATCCTTCCCAGCGCCACCCCTCCGGCGCAATCGCCAGCCGATACCCCCGCCCCCCCGCCTGCTCGAGCAGCAGTTCCACCGGCCTCCCCGCCATCTCGTTAACCTGAAGCGTCCAGGTCAGGTCATACGCCTCCCCCACCGCCGCCGGCAGGCCGACGAGCTCGACCGCCGTAACAGCCATGAAGTTGCCGAGGAGAAGGAGCAGGAGCACGCCTGTTCGTGCGAGGGATCGTATAGCGCGTAAATGATTCATATCAACCTCTGTTACAGGCGATTTTGAGCTAACGTTGTTGCTTAATAGTAGACCGGCGGGTAGGAGAAGTCAATCCCAGCCTATTAAGCGTGATGCCGGTTATTAGCTTGGAATAGATAACCTATCTCTGTATCTGCGGACAAGCTATGTAATTCATTGTATGGCTATATGACCATTAATGAAATGAATAACCGGTCCCCGTTTTTAGACGGATTATACCATGCAACCAGTAAAGTTTCATCCTCAACACAGCATGCGCGCATGACGGGGGGCTACCGTATTTTTTGGTTACAGATACCACTTGATCCAGGCAAAAACATACGTTTTGATTCGTGCGTTAAGTAAACAGTATTGATGGTTTTCCCGAAATGTCGGAAATCCCGACACTGTATTATTGCGGGGGTTCGAATTTGGGAACAAATGTACGAACGAACTCTTCTGCTTCCTGATATTGTTTAGCAGCAATGTGATCCTGTTGGCTGAATCTAGTTAACCGATACTGTGCTTGCTCCTTGCCTTCGATCGACATGATCACCCATGCTGCGAGTTGGCGTTCGGATGTTGATTTTGATAATCGTATTCTTTCCAGCATCGCGTCTATAGAAGGTTCTCCGGAATTTCATATCATCCTCTTTAACAGGCAATTTTGAGCTTACGGTGTTGCTTTATAGTAGACCGGTTAGTAGTAATCGTCAACGACTACTGGCTAAGATAAGCTATATTGTGTTTTATTTCTTCCATTCTATCATTCTTGAAAACCATAATCCTTTAATGCTACCATCATTATTAATATTACGCCATTCAATCCACCATGGATATCCTTCTTCAAATAACATAATGTGATTCCCTACCTTATTATTAATGCTGAGGTGAATAAATGGAGTATTATTCTCTTTTATTATGCTCTCAAAAGGTTCAATCTTCTGTGTGTATAATTCATTACTTCTCTCATCTGTATATGTTATTATCTTTTGATTTTCAGGTATCCCATCAATTAACCAGTTTTCGGGTAACAACGGTATATCTAAAGGACAAATCATCGAAGCCCAATCGACAACAATGGGATTCTTTCCAGAGAATTCTAATTTATAACTTATTATATCGTCGCTTACTAGATATGGGCCAGAACGTATATTACTTTGAAATTGTTTCATAGTCAAACTGTTTACTGAAAGAATGATCTTATATAAATAATTATCAGCATGATCATTTTTTACAGTATTCGGTAATTTACAGGACTTTCGCTTCATCACTTTATAACCAACTAGTTATGTTTGGTATATTTGGTGAGTGGGCATCCTATTGGTATCACAATACCAGAGGCAGCCATGTTCACCAAACGCCAATACGTTG
>Ga0172369_10003965_pt1 | contig 19149 bp, 12 predicted proteins | sample LakKiv25m_FD_114539 | JGI IMG/M metagenome (GOLD analysis project Ga0172369, IMG submission 114539) | Freshwater microbial communities from Kabuno Bay, South-Kivu, Congo - kab_022012_11.25m | ecosystem: Environmental > Aquatic > Freshwater > Lake | place: Democratic Republic of the Congo...
ATGGGTGGATGAATGGATGGGTGGATGAATGGATGGGTGGATGGGAGGGCGAGCGTCCCCGCGAGCCGCGATCATGCGCCCGCTGTCGACTCCAGCGCCTTCCGAGAACCGGCTTTCGAAAAGCATGAGATTCGGCACCGGGCTCATGATCGCGGCTCGCGAGGACGCTCGCCCTCCCATCCACCCATCCATTCATCCACCTTCGTGAACGGAACCTGTGACTGGTATAAAGGAGTCTGCGATGACCACTGAAATCTTGCGTCAACACGCTGAGCAGCAATATGCCGAAGAGCTGGCCGAGCTGGCGAAGGCGGATACCAAGCCGCGGCCGCCGAGCTGGAAGCTGTCACCATGGGCGGTGGCGACATATCTCCTGGGCGGCAAGCTGCCGGGCGGCTTCACCGTGTCGCCGAAGTATATCGGCCAACGGCGTATCGTGGAAATTGCCGTTTCCACGCTGGCAACCGACCGCGCGCTGCTGCTGTTGGGAGTGCCGGGCACGGCGAAGACGTGGGTATCCGAGCATCTGGCGGCGGCGATCAGCGGCGATTCCACGCTGCTGGTGCAGGGCACGGCAGGCACCGCGGAGGAGGCCATGCGTTATGGGTGGAACTACGCCAGGCTGCTGGCGGAGGGGCCGACGCCCGCTGCGCTGGTGCCCAGCCCCATCATGCACGCCATGCAGGAAGGCAAAATCGCCCGCGTGGAGGAGCTGACGCGCATCCCTGCCGATGTGCAGGATACGCTTATCACCATCCTCTCGGAAAAGTGCCTGCCCATCCCCGAGTTGAACGACGAGGTGCAGGCGCGCAAGGGCTTCAGCGTCATCGCCACCGCCAACAACCGCGACAAGGGGGTGAACGAACTCTCCAGCGCCTTGCGCCGGCGCTTCAACACGGTGGTGCTGCCGCTGCCCGACACGCTGGAAGAAGAAGCGGATATCGTGCAGCGCCGGGTGGAAAGCCTGGGCCGCATGCTGGAGCTCCCCGCCGAGCCGCCCGCGCTGGAGGAGATCCGCCGCGTGGTGACCATCTTCCGCGAGTTGCGCTCCGGCGTCACTGCCGACGGCAAAATGAAAATCAAATCTCCCAGCAGCACCCTGAGCACCGCGGAAGCCATCTCAGTGGTCAACCAGGGTCTGGCCCTCGCCGCCCACTACGGCACCGGACGCCTGCAAGCCCCCGACCTGGCATCCGGCCTGGTCGGCGCCATCATCAAAGATCCCGTCCAGGACAAAACCATCTGGCTGGAATACCTGGAGACGGTCGTCAAGGAGCGCGGGGGGTGGAAGGACTTATACAAAGCCTGTAAAGATAACCTTTAATTTGTTTTTCAGAAATAGACAAGCCTGTACGTAGTAAGCCACGCAGCCGCAGCGGAGTGGCGTCCGTTAACAGGTAAGCTTGCCGATAAAACGACGCCACTCCGCTGCGGCTACGTGGCTTACTACATACTTTTTGGCTCCTATGAAAATAGAATGGTATGAACGGTATGATAGGCATTCCGCCTACCACTCATTTTCATGCCCATGGGTGAACCATATGGTTCATCGGTAACTTACTACAAACTGGGAATCATGCACATTTTCGGTATCCGACATCACGGTCCCGGTTCTGCCCGCAGCCTCCGCGCCGCGCTGGAGGAGGCGCGGCCGGATTGCGTGCTGGTGGAAGGGCCGCCGGACGCTGCCGGGGTGCTGCCGCTGCTGGCGCATGCGGAGATGCAGCCGCCGGTGGCGCTGCTTATCTACGTGCCGGATGAGCCGCGGCGGTCAGCACTGTACCCCTTCGCCGTCTTCTCGCCGGAGTGGCAGGCGATTCATTACGCGCTGACCAATAATATCCCCATACGCTTCATGGACTTGCCGCAAACCTACCAGCTTGCCCTGCAAAAGCAACGAGAAGAGGAACTCGCCCAACAACAATCCGACAATCCAGCACCCAACACCCAATCCCCAACACCCAGCACCGATCCGTTAGGCGCGCTGGCGGAGGCCGCCGGTTACGGCGACGGCGAGATGTGGTGGGAGCACCTGGTCGAACAGCGGCAGGACCATCACGGGCTGTTCCAGGCCATATTGGAGGCGATGATGGTGATGCGGTCGACGGGAGAATGGCCGGAGGATAACATAACACTGTTACGCGAGGCGCACATGCGGCAGACGGTACGCACGGCGAAGGCGGATGGCTTTACCAATATCGCCGTCATCTGTGGCGCCTGGCATGGGCCGGCGCTGGCGGAGATGCCCCCCGCGAAGGCGGACGCCGAATTGCTGAAGGGCCTGCCGAAGCTGAAGGTAGCGGCAACCTGGGTGCCGTGGACCTACGGGCGGCTCACCGCGTGGTCGGGTTATGGCGCGGGCATCAATGCGCCGGGATGGTATCACCATTTATGGGAGTCCGGGATGCAAGGATTGACCGCCACCCGCATGGCCATCGGCTGGCTGGCGAAGGTGGCGCACCTGCTGCGGGAAGAAGAAATTGACATCTCGCCGGCGCACGTCATCGAGGCGGCGCGTCTCTCCGAAACGCTGGCCGCGCTGCGCGAGCGCCCGCTGCCCGGCCTGCCGGAATTGAACGAGGCGGTGCAGGCGATTTACTGCTTCGGCAGCGACATGCCGATGCGGCTGATTGCGGAAAAGCTGATCGTGGGCGAGCGGCTGGGCGAAGTGCCGGAGGACACGCCCATGGTGCCCCTGCAGCAGGACCTGCAGCGCGAACAGAAGCGCCTGCGCCTGCCGCCCGACCCGACGCAAAAGCAGCTTGACCTGGACCTGCGCAACGATACCGACCTGGGCCGCAGCCATCTGCTGCACCGGTTGAGCCTGCTCGGCATTGCGTGGGGGGGTGAAGAGCAGGTCACCGGCAAGCTGGGCACCTTTCACGAGCTGTGGCGGCTGCAGTGGCAGCCGGAATTCGCCGTCGCCATTATTGAAGCCAGCCGCTGGGGGAACACCGTCTATGATGCTGCCGCCGAATTCGCCTGCGATGCCGCCGACAATGCGCGGAACCTGGAGGCGCTCACCGGCCTGCTCGACCGCGTGCTCTATGCTGACCTGCCGGAGGCCGCCGGCCACGTGATGGCCCGCCTGCAGGCGATGGCGGCGACGGCCAGCGACGTGCCCTCACTGATGGCCGCGCTGCCGCCGCTGGCGAACATCCTGCGCTACGGCAACGTGCGGCAGACCGACGCGGAGATGGTGTCCGAGGTGGTGGACGGCCTGGTCGCCCGCGTCTGCATCGGCCTGCCTGGCGCCTGCGCCTCGCTAGACGACGATGCCGCCGCCGAGATGTTCACCCGTCTGATGGAGGTGAATGGCGCCGTCGGCCTGCTGCGCAACGACGACTACACCGCCCGCTGGCAGGAAGCGCTGGGCAAGCTACTCGACCAGCAGGGCCTGCCTTGCCTGCTCGCCGGGCGAAGCTGCCGTATCCTGCACGACGACGGCCTCATCCCGCCGGAAGAGGTGGCGCGGAGGCTCGGGCTGGCCCTTTCGCAGGCGGTAGACCCCCTGCAGGCCGGCAACTGGGTGGATGGCCTGCTGCGCGGCAGCGGCCTGATCCTGCTGCACGACGCCGCGCTGCTGGGCGTGCTGGACGAGTGGGTATGCGGATTAGACGAAGACCGCTTCACAGATCAACTCCCCCTCCTCCGCCGCACCTTCAGCACCTTTGAAGTCGGCGAACGCCGGCAGATCGGGGAACGGATCAAGCGTGAAGCCGAACCGCAGGAGCCGTCCAAATCGCAGCAGGATTTCAACGCGGAACAGGCCGACGAAGCGCTGTCAGCGCTGAGCGATTTATTCTGACTGGGAGCGCGGACCTCCGAGTCCGCGCGTCAAATCGATGCGTAAAATGGAGATCCTACTCATGACAGAATCAATAGATACACCGATGTACCACGAGATTTGCATAAGCGACAATCGAAATTGCCTTATTATCGGCGTCGCTCCTGAATTCTACGCGCAAGCGACATTCGATGATAATGGTAACTCTGTCAAGGTTGGGGCTATCGCCGGACCCTTTACAGGTGCCTTCCACCCCAGACTCTTTTGTGATGATTTGGTCGGCCTTCGAGATTTGTTCATAAATCTTAACAAGACGTTTCCCAAGGAAGTGGGCTTCCAGTTCAAATCGTTGATGCACGAATTTAAGTTGAACGTTGCCATTGATAAGTCCGGGCATATGACGATCCATGTAATACTTGAATCAATGCCATATACGGGTAGGGAGCATTCTACAGCCAGATTAGTACCTTATCACCGCGCAACTACCGAAAAAAACAAGTTGTTGGCAGCGGCAACGCGGAGATAAGGTATCGGGTTGCGGGCGAAGCCCGCGTTAGAATACAATATCTTTACTGATCAGTCATATTTACACTCGATTATCACTGACTTACAGTGCTTGCTAGATAGTAAAATATAATCTTTTCAATCATTTCAATCTGCGGATTAAGCGGTGAATCGATGACTGACGAAGAGCAAAAAGAGGAGCAGTTGCGCCGCTGGCGCCTCATCCTCGGCGGCAATGCCGCCGATGGCACCAGCGCATCACTCGATGGCGCCATGCTGGCGATGGACAAGGCGCTGTCGGCGCTGTATGACGCCGATAATCGCAAAGGCGGGCTGGGCGGGTCGGCGCCGAACGTGGCGCGCTGGCTGGGGGACATCCGCGAGTATTTCCCCACCTCCGTGGTGCGCGTGATGCAGCAGGACGCGCTGGAGCGGCTGAACCTGAAGCGGCTCCTGCTGGAGCCGGAGCTGCTGGAGGCGGTGGAGCCGGATGTGCACCTGGTCAGCACGCTCATGTCGCTGGGCCACGTCATCCCGGCGAAGACGCGGGAGACGGCGCGCCTGGTGGTGGGGAAGGTAGTGGACGAGTTGCTGAAGAAGCTGGCCGACTCCATGCGCCAGTCGGTGTCCGGCGCGCTGAACCGGGCACTGCGCAACCGCCGGCCCAAACACCGCGACATCGACTGGCCGCGCACCATCCGCGCCAACCTGAAAAACTATCAGCCGCAGTACCGCACGGTCATCCCGGAGACGCTCATCGGCTATGGCCGCCGGCGGCATTCTATCCAGCGCGAGGTGATCCTCGCCATCGACCAGAGCGGCTCCATGGCGAACTCGGTAGTCTATTCCAGCGTCTTCGGCGCGGTGATGGCCTCGCTGCCGATGGTGAAGACGCACCTGGTGGCTTTCGACACATCGGTGGTGGACCTGACGGAGGAGCTGCAGGACCCCGTGGAGCTGCTCTTTGGCGTGCAGCTTGGCGGCGGCACGGACATCAACCAGGCGCTCGCGTATTGTCAAGACCTGGTGCGCGTCCCGTCGGACACCATCCTGGTGCTCATCAGCGACCTTTACGAAGGCGGTATCCGCGAGGAATTTCTCAAACGCATGCATGCGCTGCTTTCCGCCGGCGTGCAGGTGATCGTGCTCCTCGCCCTCAGCGATGAGGGTCGCCCCGCTTACGACCAGGAGATCGCCGCCGCCCTCTCCGCCCTGGGCATCCCCGCCTTCGCCTGCACCCCCGACCTGTTCCCCGACCTGATGGCCGCCGCCATCGGACGCCAGAGCATCAGCCAGTGGGCGGCGGCGCACGATGTGGTGACAACGCATGTGGCTGAATGAAAGGAAGTAGATGATCTCACGCGATCGCGTCAACGCCGGCATCGCGCGCCGGCCGGTAGACCGGGTGCCGATTTTTATGTGGTTTCACCCGGAAACCGCGCGCCGGCTCGGCCGGCTGCTGGAGATTCCGCCTGAATTCGTCGCGGAGGCCATGGGCAACGACGTGCGGATGACGTGGGTGAACAACAACTACGCCATGGAGGGTATCGTGCACGAGCAGGATGGCGAGGGGCATACCGATCCGTGGGGCATCGCCTGGGTGAAAGAGGGCGCCTTTAACCAGATCGCGCATTCCCCGCTCGCGGACGCCGGCGCAGAGGAGGCGCTGGCCTACCGGTTCCCCATCTACGCGGTCGAAAAGCTGATGGCGCCGATGGCCGCGGTGGCGCGCACCGCCGGCAACTGTTTCCTTGGCTGCGACGTCTCGCCCTGCGTCTTCGAGATGTATTGGCGGCTGCGCGGTATGGAGGCGGCCATGCTCGACATGGCGGCCGACCCGGCATTCGCTGATGTCATGCTTGGCCGCTGCGCCGATTTCGCCGTCGCCCTGGGTGAGATCGCCTGCGCACGCTTTCCCCTCGATTGGCTGTGGACCGGCGATGACGTGGCCGGCCAGCAGGGCATGCTGTTCAGTCCGGCGCAGTGGCGCGCGCTGGTGAAGCCGCACCTGGCGCGGGTGGCGGCGGTGGGCATCGCGCGCGGCCTGCCGGTGGCCTACCACTGCTGCGGCGCTCACCGCGACATCATCCCCGACTTGATCGAGATTGGCATCACCGTGCTCAACCCGATCCAGTGCAACTGCCCCGGCATGGAGCCGGCCGGCCTGAAGCGTGATTTCGGCGCCGCGCTCACCTTCATGGGCGGCGTAGATACGCAGGAGCTGCTCCCCCACGGCACCGAGTCGGAGGTGCGCTGCGCCACCGCCCGCCTGTTGGAGACGATGACCGCCGATGGCGGCGGCTATATCCTCGCCGCCTCGCACACCATCCCCCCGGAAACTCCGGCCGCGAATATCTTCGCCATGTATGACGTCGCCGGCGTCAACCGGGAAGAAATTTACGACCGTGCGGCGGAGATACGCGGGCGGTTGGGGTGAAGTCTGCCGCGTCGAGCCCTTATTCAACGGCACTGTTACCGCATATAATAAAGCACGGTGAATCGGATGGACAGCAAATAGTGGGATTACGGCAATCAGATGCGACAGATATCCTCGAAAACAAAAGATCTCATTCAACGGTTGAACCAGCGGCAAACGCTCTTCCAACGGGTGCTGGATGGGCGCGCATGGATGATACAAGTGCTCCGTGAGATCGGCGATTCCGGGGAGCTCGGGGCGATTCCTGATATTATAAATCTGGCTTGTGACGGAGAGCGCCGCGTGGCTGATGCGGCAAGAGATGCCGTACATCGGATTCTGTCAGGGGCAACTCCTGATGACCTGGTCTGGTTAGATGAAGAGATGCGCGTCCGCTTGATTTTTGGCCGTTGGGCAGGTCTGCGGCCGCATGATATCGACCGCCTGGCCATGTCCCAGGATGATCGCGCTGTATTGCTGAAGCTCGCATCGTTCCATCGGAACGGTTACGTGCGGGGACGCGCGACCGAGGCGTTGGCACGATGGCAGGGTGGCTCCGAGTTACCGTACCTGCTGATTCGGGTAAACGATTGGGTTCCGCAAATACGGCAGGCGGCTCAACGAACCATCCTGGACCGAATCGATCCGCGATATGCTTCCGCGTTTGTAGAAAATATCAAACTGGTCATCCGGTTGGCTCACAGTGGACGGGGAGAACATCGCGGGCTGATTGAGAAAATTTACGGATTGATCGGTTCCCAACAGGCACGCCCGGCGCTGCGTTCGGGCATGGTATCGCAGAATCGAACCGTCCGGCGGATGAGTTATGATCTCGCCTTCGCTACCGGGTTCATCGACATCCATGAGATGCTCATTTTTGTCCGGCGGGAGCGCGACCCTCTCCTGCATATCGATGTGGCAAAGCATGCCATTGAGACACTGGACGGACCTGAGCTTGACGAAGCGTTGACCGGGCTGTTGCGCGGTCCATTCGTCGCCATGCGGCGAATCGCATTGGCAATCCTGGCACAGCGCTTCCCGGAATCGGCCCGCGAATCCTTTAAAACAGTGCTGCTGGATTCGAGCATTTCAATGCGTGAATTGGCGCGTTTCCACTTACAACAAATGGGCGATATGGATTTCACAGCATTTTATCGTGAAATGATACAGGCTGGATCACATCTGCCCGATGCAATCCGGGGGTTGGGTGAAACGGGTACATCCGATGATGCTGGACGGCTCCTGCCGTTTCTCGAACATGCGACAATCCGCGCGCGCAAAGCCGCGCTGTGCGCGATCGCCCGCCTAGCCGGCGACCGGTATGCCGGCCAATTATTCCGGGCATTGTCCGACACCCACCCGGGCATTTCCCGTGCTGCTCGGGAAGCGCTGGCGGACCGAGCCTACGTGCTTGATTCGGACGAGTTACACGCATTATTCACCGGACACCCCTGCCTGCACGTGCGTCGGAACGCCCTGCTGCTGCTCGCGAAGCTGGGAAAGTGGCAAAGCCTCCCCTATCTCATCCGCGCGCAAGGTGTGGAGGACAACCAGCTCGCCGAGGTGGCCCACCGGTTGCTTCAGCGCTGGCTGCTCAAGTCGAGCCGCCGTTTCTCCGCCCCGACGACAGCGCAACTATGTGAGGCAAGGCAAGCACTGCAGGAATGCGGCAGCTGGCTTCGCGAGGCGGAACGGCGAGAGATGGCATTTATCCTTGAGACGGCAAAATGACGGATGTCCCGGCAGTTATCCCTCGTTTGTGTCACCAAATCGCTTGCGCAACTTGCGGGCGCCATATTCGCCGCGGGTGCAGCACTTGTCCACACAAAACGGCCGCCGCCCCTTCGCGGAAGGGAAGTAGCGCCAGCCGGTTAATTGCGGCAGCGCGCGGACGCGATGAATCTCCTTTGGCTCGATGCGACGGGGAACGATCACTTCCTATCCCTGCCTCTCTTCGCCGGTGAAAAATGCTGCCGCCGCTGCTGCAGCCGTCACGCGCTGATGTGCCTGGTTATACCTGCCGAGCCACACCTGCTCATCATCCGGCAGGCGGAAATACACACCGACCAGGGCCTGCTGCGTAAACCGATGCAGTTCCCGCAACCATTGGTGCGTTCGAATATAATTATCTGTGACAGGCACGGCAAACACGCCCCACAACATATCTGACCTGGCCCGCGGACAGGCAATCCCATTCCGACGAATGCGCGATGCCTGCGACGCCGGTGCCAGGTGCACAAACATGGGCATGAGGAATACTCCTTCGCATCGTTAGCAATTGCTGGTAACGTTAGTGCCGTCACTCTCCCTGTGATCGACCATTTTCCCGACTGGAATCATACGCCCTTTCGGAGTGCGGTGGCTCGACGCCGCTTTCATAGTGCGTAAGGCTTCTGTGATAGCATCACGCCGATCCTATCTACCAGTTGCCATTACCGGCCCGATAGGCAGAACGTAATACTCTACTGTTCACCTTACGCACTATGAAAGCGGCGTCGAGCCACCGCACTCCGAAAGTCAAGGCAGACGAATTGCGTGTGCTTCCAGCATGGGCACCACATCTTTCATCAGCAGTCGCTCTTTGAAGTGGATCACCGGGCCGGTGAACTCCTCGTTCGCGCAGTTCAGCGACTGGGGGACGGCGAGGATCAGGTTGGGGGGATCGAGGGCACGGACCTTTTCCAGTTTGCGCGCCAGATATTGCGGGGTCCAGAAGCCGACGATCTCCAGGTGGGCGACGCGGCCGTCTTCGTGACGGAAGGTGAAGTCGGGGATCATCACCGTATCCGGGGACGAGAGGACGGCGCCGTCGCGCTCGATGGTGCAGTTGCTCTTCGCCTTGCGCGAGAAGCGGCGGAACAGCGCCTCCTCCGCGGCCGAGTTGAATTCCGGCTCGTCGCGGTAATGCGAGGTCAGGCCTTCCTTGCGGCTCAGGTGGAACAGCTTCTCATCCGGTCCCACGCGGACTTTCGCCACCAGCCGCCAGCGCGTTCCCTTGAGGATGGCGGGCAGCAGGTTCGCCATGGCCACGCCGTAGCGCTCGACGTGTGTGAAAAGCGAGGCTGGGCCGTCGATGCGCAGGCGGTAGCCGCCGTCGATGGGGGTGATGACGTGCATCAGCCGCGTGAGTTTCAGGTATTTGAAGATCGTGCGGTAGTTGTCATAGACATCGGCCACCATCTGCACCGCGCGAAAGAGCATCGCCTGCGCCAGCGCGGTGTTGTAGCGCTCGATCAGTTCCTTCGGGCCGATCGAGGCGTCCAGCGCGCACATTACCTGGCACTCGCGCAGGTCGGCGTAGAGCGCGGTTGGCAGTGTTTCCGCCGGCACACCCGCCCGCGCCGCGATCTCCGGCGCCTTCTCCGCCACCGTGTCGGGGAAGAGCAAATCCGCCCGCCGCGCCAGCGGCCCCATCCCCGCCGCCAGCGTGAAGACCTGCCGGCGCAACGCCTCCGCGTCCACCTCCGCCGGTGGCGCCAGGTCCATGGCGTCGGCCATCAATTTGGCGAAGCCGCGGTAGACCTTGTAATCCGCCGCGCTGCCCGCCAGCTCGTCCAGCTCCCGCTCCAACTCGCCCAGCGCGCGGCCCAGGCAGCCGTGGTAGATGGCGATCACCTGGTTGGCGACGTTAAAATACCTTCCCGACGACGAGATGTAGATCGGGGTGACGACGTCGTCCTTCACGCGGCAGCGCAGCAGGTCAAGGGTGAGCATCAGGAATCCTCCTCCGTGAGCTGATGTTCACCTCCGCGGTGGCCGAAGTGACGACTTCATACAGGACGGCCTGCCGCCGCGCCGGGTCCTTGCGCAATATGCGGCCCAGCCGCTGGATCTGCTCGCGCGGGCTGGCGCTGCCGCTCAAGATGACGGCGATCTTTGCCGACGGCACGTCGATGCCTTCGTTGAGCACCTTTGAGGTGACGATGGCATGAAAAAGCTCGCCCTTGAAGCCATCGAGGATCCACTTCCGCTCGCGCGCCTTCGTCTGGTAGGTAATGGCGGGGATGAGGAACTCGCGCGAGATGCGGTAGACCAGGTCGTTCTGCTCGGTAAAGATGATGACCTTATCCGCCCAGTGCTGCTTGAGCAGGCTGTCGAGCACCTCCAGCTTCCGCTCCGAGCCGATGATGATGCGCTTCATCTCCTGCTTCGCCAGCAGCGCCTTGCGCGCGTCGGGATCGTAGGCGCTGCGCCGGATGAATTCGTCCCACCCGCCGCCGAAGGGCTTCAGCCCGGTCGCTTTCAGGTAATCGTGGTAATCCTTCTCAACCAGTGCGTAGCGCGCCGCCTCCTCTTCGGTCAGGTCGGTGTGGATGCGGATAAGCTCGTAGTCGGCAAGGAATTCGCCTTTGAGATCATTGATGGTTTTGCGGAAGACGACGGGGCCGATCAGCTCCTCCAGCACCGCGTGCTCGCCGTCCTGCCGCTCATAGGTGGCGGTCAGCCCCAACCGGCACCAGGCGGTGGAGAGCTGCGGAATCTGCCGGTAGTTGGGCGCCGGCAGGTGGTGCACCTCGTCGAAGATGAGCAGGTCGAAGCGGTTGCCGTATTCCGCGGCGTAAATGAAGGCGCTGTCGTAAGTGGTGACAGTGAGCGGGCGCACCTCGTGATACCCGCCGCCGAGGATGCCCACGCCCTTACCGAAGGCATCCGTGAGCAGCGCGTACCATTGATTCATCAACTCCAGCGTCGGGGCCACGACCAGCGCGCTGCGCTTCACCCGCGCCATCGCCGCCAGCGCGATGAACGTTTTCCCCGCCCCGGTGGGCAGCACCACCATTCCGCACCCGCCCGCCTCCTCCCACGCCCGGTACGCTTCCTGCTGATACTCGCGCGGGGCAAAATTCGTGCGTAATTCCAGCGCCAGCTTCCGTGCTCCTGAACACTGGTCCCGCAGCACGATGCCCAACCCTTCGCAGAACCGGTGAATCCCCCGCCGCGCCACCGCCGGCGCGCGGAACTTCTCCACCCGCGGGTCCCACTGGAACTGCGGCGGCACCCGCCCCGGCACGTCTCCCTCGAGCAGCAACGTGCCGGCATCATAGCTCAATATGACTTCAGCCACGCCTTCAGTATAGAAGAAGGGACGGGGGATTTCAAATCCGAGTGTGAGAGAGTGATAAGTGATAAGTTAGTGGTGAGTGGTGAGTGGTGAGTGGTGAATAGTGAATAGTGAAGGTGAGTGATGTTCCTCGACTCCAGGCCAGGGGCACCACTCACCACTAACTTATCACTAACCACCCGCCAGGTGGCACCTCCAGTATTTCCGTGTTATCATGGGAACCGGTCGCCTGTGTTGCCCAATTCACCGAAAAGGAGCTCCCCTGATGGCCGATGACGCGCTCGCGCCCCATTCCATCGCCAGGTTCGATGTGTCGCCGCTGGACATCGGGACTGACAAGCAACTGCTGTTCGACGACTTTCTGACCACCCGCAAGCAGGGATTCACCACCGAGGTCGGCACACCGCTGGGGCAGTCAACCGCGCGGAATCGACGGATTTCGAGAATTTCCCCGCGCCCGTCCGCGTGCTGGAATCCACCGAGCCGAACCCGCAGGAGGGCCAGCTCTACAAGAAACCTGTTAGCCTATCACTCCGCGTGGTTATACAGGGTCGAATAGGCTTTTCGAGTATAAGCATGAGCATGAAGTGAGCGTGCGACTGGTGCAAGGTTATGCCTATGGGGCTGGGGGATCAGGCGCCCCCGGTTTTGACATTGCTTCATAAGAAACGGAGGCATACGATGACCGATTCTTCATCACCGCGGGTCGCGGGGTGGTATACGGCCCGACGGCTATTCCCCGGCGTGTGGGGCATCGAGGGGAAGGGCGTGTGCTGCTACCTGGTGGTCGGGGACGAGCGCGCGCTGCTGATCGACACCGGCTGGGGAGTGGGCGATCTGGCCGGGCTGGCGGCGTCGCTCAGCCCGCTGCCGCTCGCGGTGGTCATCACGCACGGACATGTGGACCACGTGAGCGGCGCATACCAGTTCCCGGAAGCGTGGCTCGACGCCGGCGACCTGCCGCTGGCCGGGCGCGCCGTGGAGAACCGTCCCCGCATTCTGCAGCGCTGGCAGGGCGAGACGTGGCCGGAGGGCTTCACCCCCGAGGCATGGCTGCATGCCCCGGCCCCCGTACTGCGCGCGCTGCCCGCCGGTGTTGAGTATAACCTGGGCGGCCGCACGCTGCGGGTGATTCGCACGCCGGGTCACTCGCCGGGCTCGATCTGCCTGCTGGATGCCGGCGCGCGCCTGCTCTTCGCCGGCGATACCATCACCCGCTCCGTGCTGATGCAACTGCCGGACTCCGGCCCGCTGAGCCGGTACGCCCGCAGCCTGCAGCTCCTGCGGGATGACCGCCCGCGGATCGAGCATATCCTCTCCGGGCACAGCGCCGAACCGCTGCTGGCCAGCTTGCTGGATGAGCTGTCGCAGGCAGCAGAGGCCATCCTGTGCGGCAAGTTGACCGGTACGCCGGAGCAAACCCACTTCGGTGAAGCCAGCGTCGCCCGCCTGGGCGAAGCGGTGATCAACTACAAGCCGGAGCGGCTGTGAATCGACATGCCGTAACCGTAACCGTTCACGGGGGTATACCTCATACTCTGACGCTGACGATCTCTCCGCATTACAGCACGGCGGTTTCCTTTGCGTGTTCGAGGAGAGGGGGTCAGACGGCAGCGGGGGATCGGGCGCGCGGGGTATTGGCGGATTATTTATTGCCCGCATGAGAGGTATTGCACTTCCCGGTGTCTAAGAGCTATAACACGTATCACCGTCACATTGCAGAAGGAGATTCGGACATGCGTCACATCAATATTTTTGCACTCGCGCTGCTGTTCGAGCTGGCGGCCGGAGGATGGGCCACCGAGGGATTGCCGGGACAGGCGGCGCCCGCCGGCGAGATCACGCCGGTGTATGACGGGGGAGCGCCGGTTTACCATGTGCAGAAAGCGGCAACGCGTCCGACGATCGACGGCAAGGCCGGCGAATGGGCGAATGTCCCCGCCATGACTCTCGACCAGGGTGAGGAGGCGCGCGGCTGGAACGGCCTGCAAGACCTGAGCGGCGCCCTGCGCGCACAGTGGGACGACCGCGGCCTCTACTTCTGCCTGGAAGTGACAGACGATGTCCACAGCGCGCCGAATGCCGATGCCAACTGGTGGGAGAACGACTGCTGCCAGTTCGCCTTCGACGCCTATCTGAACGGCCCGAAGGGCGGATTCGACGCGGATGAGCAGAGCTACCTGGTCGGCGATTCCCCCAAAGGGCCTATCTTCGCCGCTTATCATCAGGCCGGCAACGATTTCTCGCAGGAGACGCTGCTGAAGGACCGGCCGGTGAAGATGAGCCTGCGGGAGGATGGGACGCGCATTTTCGAGTGGGCGCTGACCTGGGAGCAGCTCGCGCCGGTGTCCCCCTGGCTGCTGGGGCGCTGCGGCTTCTCCTTCAGCCTCAACGACAATGACGGCAATGGCTTCAAGGATGCGCTCACCTGGTCGAAGGGCCTGCTCTACGGTCAGGACCCGTCGCAGTTCGGGCAGCTCGTATTTGATGGCGCGCAGGGGACGAAGCCGGCGGCGCTGGGCTTGCGCCCGGAGGTGCAGATTGCCGGCGGCGCAACGGATAGCGGCTGGCTGAACGTCAAGGGCGCCGCGCCGTGGAACACCGCGCGCCTGCTGGTGAACGTGCCGGACGGCGGCAAGGTGGCGGCGAAGGTGGCCGTCTACCGCGCCGGCGAGACGAAGCCGGTGGCGACCGGCGCGCTCACCGAGGAGGTGGCGGCCAATACCCCCACCGTCTTCGCCTGGGACCTGGGCAAGCTGCCCGACGGCTCCTACCAGGTGCAATACACGGTCGGGAAGCTGGACAACGCCACGCCGGGACGGCTCGATTTCTTTGCGCTCCACCTGGATGCACTGCGGGCGAAGCGAGAGCTGCTGCGCCGGCAATTCGGCCTCGATCGCCCATGGGATGCGATGGCGGACGCTCCCGCCCTGGCGCGGCGGCACCGCGGCATAGTGGCGGCGGCGCTGGAGCTGCTGGAGGAAAAATCGTGGAACGAGGCCATGCAAAAACCCGAGACCCGCGATGCGCGGCTCAAACGGGCAGCGGTGGTCGCCGCCATGATCGATGCTCTGCAGGCCGGGAATGATTTCTTAAGTACGCAGCGCGGCATCTTCTGGTCGGCCTACTACAGCTCCGCCGACGGCTCCGGCCAGAGCTTCGTGGTCTGCCTGCCGCCGGACTTTTCCCCGCTGAAAACATACCCGCTGATCGTGCACCTGCACGGCGCGGGCGGCGTGCCCGGCCTGAACGACACCGAGCAAAACAACAAGATGGACTACATCCTGGTCATGCCCTGGGGCCGCGGCGGCAATACCCAGTACCGCGGACTCGGCGAGGACGACGTACTGCAGGTGATCGCTTATATGAAGCAGTGGTATCGCATCGACGATGACCGCGTCTACGTCACCGGCGCGTCGATGGGCGGCGAGGGCGCCTGGCGCCTGGCCGCCCGCCATCCCGACCTCTTCGCCGCCGCCGCGCCCATGTGCGGCTGGCCGGAACTGTCGCCGCTGGAGAACCTGCGCAACCTGCCGATCTTCAATCAGCACGGCGGGAAGGACTGGATCGTGCCGGTAGATTACAGCCGCCTGGCGGTGCAGGAGCTGCAGGTATGGGGTTATCCGGTGCTTTACAAGGAGATTCCGGAGTCCGGTCACGGCATCTCCGGCCTGTATCCGGCGAACGACTGGATGCTGGAGCTGCAGCGGGCGAAGCAGCCCGACGCCGTCACCTTCACCACCCGGCAGTCCGACCCACCGTATAACCATGCCTACTGGGCGACGATCCGCCAGTTCGCCGATCCGCACCGGAAGGCGAGCATCAACGCCCGCACCATCGGCGCCGGCGACCAGCAGTCGCTGACCATGACCCTGGACAACGTGGCGGTGCTGGAGCTGGACGTGGACCGAATGCCGCTCAGCCGCCGGAAAGGGCTGCTGCTGCAGATCAACGGCGATCTGCTCCAATACAAGGATGACCTGCCGGCGCACCTGTTCCTGGTGGCGAACGGGGAGAAGGGCTGGTCATTCTTCCGCGACTGGCAGCCACCCGTCTCGCCCTCCCGCCTGTACCGCGCCGGCGCGGCGGCCAACCTGTATACCGGCGAGCCGCTGATGATCGTTTACGGCACCCAGGGCGGCGACGAGCGCACGGCGGCCCTCCGCGCGGCGGCGGAGAACCTGGCGCGCTTCTGCGGCGCGGGGTCCGCGAACGAGGAGGACATGCCGGCCGGGCGCTTCCCGGTGAAGTCCGACCGCGAGGTGACCGCCGATGACCTGGCGCATTTCAACCTGATCGTCCTGGGCGGCGCGAACGACAGCGCGCTCACCTCGATGATCCAGTCCCGGCTGCCGATCACCATCACCGCGCAGAACGAACTGATCGCCGGCGGGCGCAAACCGCTGAGCCTGGATGGCGGGTGGTATAGCCTGTGTTATTACAATCCGCTGGCGCCGCGGCGGCTGATCTACCTCATCGCCTTCGACGCGAAAAACGATCTGAAGGCGCTGGAGAAGCCGCGCGAATTGCTGACCGGCATTGGGGACGATCAACTCGGCAACGCCGCGGATCTCGTCGCCGAATCGCCGGCGGGCCGGCGCGCGCTGCAGTTTGCCGACAACTGGCAGTGGCAGGTGCTGCCCGGCACGGACCGCCCGGCGCCGCCGGCATATTACGACGCGCGCCAATGGGAGGCGGGGACACTGCAGGCGATGCGGAATGCGGCGCAAACGGATTTCGCCCTCGATGTGATCGACAAGGAGATTCCCCCGGTGACGCCGGAGAAACCGGCGTGGGATTACACCATGGCCGACCTGGCGGTTGAATACCCGCCAATGGGCACCCTGGTCGGCAACCTGACCGGCGAAGAGCTGCTCGCATTACGGGCAAAGGCGCCCGAGAAGAAGGAGTGGATTACCTCTCCCGCCCTCGACGAGAAGACGATCGATCCAAAGCGCATGTATCGCGTCGTTTTCACGATCGACGCCGTCTGGTCCCTGGCGCAAAGCGCGGAGCTTAACCCGCGCAACCCGCGGCAAGGACCGGAGATTAGGACGGGGGAAGTGGGTAGTGATAAGTGATAAGTGATGAGTAAGTGAGTAGTGAGTGGTGCCCCTCGCCACCCACTACTCACTTATCACTACTCACTTCTCCGTCACGCTGCCTGCACTTCTCCCAGCGATTTGCGCAGGAAGGCTTCCGCCACCTGCAGGAACTCGCCGGCTTTTTCATCCTGCGGGAGCATGCCGCAGTCTTCCAGGATCTCGAGTTGCGCTTGCGGATGGCGGTAGAGCAGGTCCATGGCGTCGCCCACCGGGGTGTAATACGCGTCGCTGCCCCAGACGAGCAGCACCGGTTGCGTCAGGCTGGAGAAAGCCAGCCGCATGGGCAGGCTCAGCCGCCCGGCCAGGTATGCCGCGGCCGCGTAGCGGCTACCCGGCTGGTGGGCGAAGGTATACTGGTCGCTCACCACTGCCGGGGTGGCCATCGCCGGGTCGAAATAGATGTGCCGGCGCAATTCCTCCGTCATGGCCTGCCGCGAGACGATCGTGTTGTAGAGCGACGTACCGAGCAGCGGCGAGCGCAACGCGCGCCAGGTGGCCTCCTCGACCGGTTGGGACGCCGCCGCGGTCATGCCGGTGGGATTCACCAGCACCAGCTTATGCAGGCAGTCCGGGCGGCGCACCGCCACGTTTACCAGGTAGGACGCGCTCAACCCGCTGCCGATGGCATGCGCCGGCTCGACGATCACATCCTCGAGGAAATCGTGCACCAGCTCGGCCAGCATGCGTCCGCTGTAGGGCACGTTCGGCTTTTCGGACAACCCGAAGCCCAGCAGATCGAGCGCGTAAACGGCATAGTGGTTTGCCAGCTCCGGAAAGACTTTGCGCCACTCCCAGGACGAACCGCCGGCGCTCGGATGGTGAATCAGCACCAGCGGCTGCCCATGACCCATGCGATAATATGCCACGCGGCCATGCACCCAGTCATAGTAGCCGAGTTCGCCCGGCAACGGCTGTTCCGCCTGTCCCGCGCGGGAGGCGATCACAGCATTGATTGTTGCCGGCACCGCCACCGCCGCCCCGGCCAGCAGCAAATTGCGTAATGATTTATTCATAGCATCCTCTCAATGGGAGCGCGGACCACTCGTGCGGACTCAGAAGATCATCTGTCGTGGCTGATCGTGGTCCGCGCTCCCAGTTATCCGTTCGGATTCACCATCTGGTTCAGTGTTTGCCAGCCGTCGACCAGCGAACGGCGCATCCGGTTCAGCTTGCCATCCGACGACGGAGCCAGCAACTCGGCAAAGAGCGGATCCGCGCTGAAGCGCGCCAGCAGGCCAGGCTCGCCGGCACGCACACGCGCCAGGTCATCTTCGGCCTGGCGGTGCCGGCGCAAGCCATGCAGGGCAATACCGCGCAGCAGATATGCCCCGGCCGATTCCGGCGCGATCTCGAGCAGCCGCTCGGCTGCCTCCAGCGCCTCACGGAACCGCCGACGGTGCAGCAGAAAATAACTCAGCCAGAAATACGCGCCGCCGTTCTCCGCGTCGAGCGTCAACGCCTGCCGGATCATGCGCACCGCCTCAGGCAGCCGGTCCATGCTGCCGTAGGTGAGCGCCTGCTGGACAATCACCTCGGCATCGCCGGGCAGCGCCTGCCGGGCCCGCTCCAGCTCCCGCAGCGCCTCGTCGAATTGCCCCATGTCGCGCAGCACCAGCGCCCGCGCCATGCGCACCCGTCCATCCTCCGGCAGCAGCTCGACACCCAGGTCGGCCAGCGCCACCGCATCGGGATAACGGTCCAGCAGGCACAGCACCTTGATGCCGAGTAGATAGCCGAACGGGCGCTGATGATCCATCTGCAATACATCCTGCGTGAGCTGCAGGGCATCCTCAAGGCGCCCATCCTCCAGGTAAATATCCGCCAGCAGGCCTTTCAGCATCGGATTCGCGTTGCCGTGCCGCACGGCGGCCTTCACGAACCAGTCAAGCCGCTCGACCGGTTGCGCGTGTTCCGTCAGCGCCTGGTGGATGCGCAGCATCAACTCCTCGTGCACGGGCGCCAGGTCCAGCGCCGCGTGGAATCCCACCTTCGCCGCCGGCACGTGCCCGATCAGCAACTCCGCGAAGGCGTGGTTGTAATGCAGGCGATAATTTTGTGGCTGCATGTCCAGCGCGGTTTTGCTCACCTCGACGGCACGGCAGTATTGCTCCAGCGCCAGGTAGCAGAGGAATTGCTGCTCGTAGGCCTCCAGCGCGCGGGGGGCCAGCCGGGCATATTCGATGAAATCGGCCAGCGCCCGGTCATAGTGCTGCATGCTGAAATAGATCATGCCGCGCCGGTAATAGCCGTAGGGCTCGTCGGGATAATCATCCAG
>Ga0172369_10003970_pt1 | contig 19143 bp, 19 predicted proteins | sample LakKiv25m_FD_114539 | JGI IMG/M metagenome (GOLD analysis project Ga0172369, IMG submission 114539) | Freshwater microbial communities from Kabuno Bay, South-Kivu, Congo - kab_022012_11.25m | ecosystem: Environmental > Aquatic > Freshwater > Lake | place: Democratic Republic of the Congo...
CGGCGGGACACTGAGCGCCAAAGATATCACCCTCGCCAACGGCGCGCCGATGGTCAACTGCCCATATTGTCATACCATCTATCAATTGACTGAAGAACCAAAGTGGTAAACAATTTTCGATTTCAGATTGGCGATTTACGCTTGAAAGGCAAAGTCGTAAATCCAAAACTCGCGCTGAGCGTAATCGAAGCGTCGTAAATCGTAAATTTATAAGGAGACTTCATGTTCAGAAGATTTCTCATATCCCTGTTTATTTTCATCCTTGCATTCGGCATCACATCCAGCGTACTTGCACAATCATCTTATCTTTTCAGTGTGGACAAGGAACTCGTTGACGTTTCCTGGAATGCGGATGGGACCGAGTCCATTGAATACACATTCAACTTCACCAATCAACCCGGCGCGCATCCAATTGATTTCGTTGACGTGGGCATGCCGAACAGCAACTTCGATATGAGCACAGTCACCGCAGATGTGAACGGCCAGAGCGTGAACGTCTCCTCCAGCGATTATCAAGGAAGCGGTTCGGGCTTCTCTGTTGTGATGGGTGGACAGACCATTGCCTCCGGTGCAAGCGGATCAGTTCACGTTTTTGTCGGCAAGATCACCGGCGTGCTTTATCCCGATAGCAACGACAGCAAATACGCCAGCGGCGATTTCGCTCCAACTTATTTCGGTTCGCAATATGTGTCTGGCAGTACCGACATGACCGTCACCTTCCACCTGCCGCCTGGCGTTAAACCCGAAGAGCCGCGCTGGCACGATGCGCCCTCCGGTTTCCCGTCCCAACCACAGACGGGAATTGATTCGCAAAATCGCGTCACCTACACCTGGAGCAATCCATCTGCCAGCGCATCCACACAATACACCTTTGGCGCATCCTTTCCTGCCTCGTATGTGCCAGCCGATACCATCATCACCGCGCCCGCCTTTGATTTTGCCGGGCTGATTGCCGGTCTGATTGCTAATCTCGGAACTGTTCTTTGCTTTGGCTTCTTCGCATTTATGTTCTTGGGTCTGCCAATCATCAGCGCCATTCAAGGCAGTCGCCGCAAGCTGCAATATATCCCTCCGAAGATCGGCATCGAAGGTCACGGCATCAAGCGCGGCCTGACCGCCGTCGAAGCCGCGATATTGATGGAGCAGCCGCTCGACAAAGTCATGACCATAACCCTGTTCGGCGTAGTCAAAAAAGGCGCCGCGCAAGTCGTTACGCGCGAGCCGCTGAAGGTCCAGGTAACCGACCCGCTCCCTGCCGATCTGCATGATTACGAGTCTGCGTTCCTTGGCGCATTAAAGGTCGACGATCCAAGAGCGCGTCAAACGGCAATGCAAAACATGATGGTGGCGCTCATCAAATCCGTCTCGGAGAAAATGAAGGGCTTCAGCCGCAACGAAACCATCGCCTATTACAAGAATATAATGGAACAAGCCTGGGCGCAGGTAGCGGCGGCACAAACTCCGGAAGTCAAGAGCCAGGCCTTTGACCAAAATCTCGAATGGACCATGCTTGATAAAGAATACGATGACCGCACACGGCGCACTTTCACCGGCCCCATCTTCATGCCAATGTGGTGGGGACATTATGACCCAACCTATCGCACCGCACCGACAACAGTTCCTGCCGCATCGTTCCCAACCTCGTCTGGCCGCGGCTCCTCCGCCCTGCCCGGCGCAAGCATCGCGGCTTCGATGGTCACCGGCGTACAGACATTCTCCAGCAAAGTCATCGGTGACTTGAACACATTCACCAGCAAGGTGACCGGCGTGACAAATCCTCCACCCGCAACCAGCTCCTATCGCGGCGGCAGAAGCGGTGGCGGCGGATGTGCGTGTGCCTGTGCGTGCGCTGGTTGCGCCTGCGCCTGCGCCGGTGGAGGAAGATAATTCGGTTGAAGGGTTCAATGTTGAAAGTTTAAAGGTGCCCATGTTTAATATAAGTTCACTCAAATCTGTCTTTGGTCAACGGTCTACAGTCAATAGTCTATCGTCGGGACTTTATCATTACACCCGCGAAAACGCGGATGAAAAATCGCGCATCCATCTGCGAGTTGACCCGGATGGAACCGGCACGCTGATCGTCAATGCCAATCGCGTGATGCATTTGAATCCGAGCGCTGCGTTTATGGCGTGGTTGATCTTGGAAGGAAAGACAAAAGAGGAAAGAGTTCGCACTTTGAGGTCACGCTATTCAGTAAGCAGGCAACAAGCCGAGTCCGATCTCTCATCCTTCAATTTTCAACTCGACGAATTGATACGTCCCGACGGCGCATGTCCCATCCATGAACTTGATCTGGAAACAACCATGCCGTTCAGCGCGCGACCGTCCGCACCATATCGCATGGATTTGGCTGTCACCTATCGCTGCAACAATGATTGCGCGCATTGCTACAACGCCCGTGAACGCAACTTCCCCGAGCTCACCACCGAGCAATGGTTCAAGATCATCGATCGACTCTGGGCGCTCGGCGTGCCGCACATCGTCTTCACTGGCGGAGAAGCGACTTTGCGAAATGACCTTCCCGAATTGATCGCTCACGCCGAATCCAACGGACAGATCACCGGCCTCAACACCAACGCCCGCCGTCTCATCGACGAGAGTTATGTTAAAAAACTTATCGATGCCGGGCTCGATCACGTGCAGATCACGGTTGAATCTTGCGATGAGCAAATCCATGACGAAATGATGTGCGCCAAAGGTGCATTCAAGCAGACCATTCAAGGCTTGAAAAACGCACTCAATAGCAAACTTTATGTAATGACCAACACAACCATGCTGCGGACGAACATCCACAAGATTCCCGACACGCTGGATTTTCTGGCTGATCTCGGCGTGCCAACCATCGGACTCAACGCGCTGATCTACTCCGGTCACGCCCTGACCGTTGGGACGGGTCTGCATGAAAGTGAACTTCAACCCATCCTCGACATTGCCACACGCAAGACCGCCGAGCGCGGACAAAAACTCATCTGGTACACGCCGACTCAATATTGCGAGTTCGATCCCACTGCGAACAACCTCGGTGTGAAAGGCTGCACTGCCGCACTTTACAGCATGTGTATTGAATCCAATGGAAATGTTTTACCCTGCCAGTCTTATTATTATCCGCTCGGAAATATGTTGACCGATCCATGGGATTCGATCTGGAATCACAAACTGTCGGTGCAACTGCGTGAGCGGCAAAACCTGCCCGCCAAATGCGAGACTTGTCCCGTTGTCTCCGAGTGTGGCGGAGGTTGTCCATTGCAATTTGAAAATCACCGCGAATCTTTCGGTGTCAATACAGAGACAATTCCATTGGAGATATTTTCATGAGTGAACACGATTGGATCAAGGAATTCCCCGCTGCCATCACAGTCTGTGACTCGGACGGCATCCTGCTTGAAATGAATGATAAAGCCGCCAAGACTTTTGAGAAAGACGGTGGCTACGCGCTCCTTGGTAAAAACATGCTCGACTGCCACCCGGAATCGGCACGCACCAAGACAGAAAAATTATTGGCTGCAAAAGAAAAGAATATTTACACCATCGAGAAGAATGGCGTCAAGAAAGTTATCTATCAAAGCCCATGGTACAAAAACGGAAAATATGCTGGTTTTGTGGAACTTTCGCTGGAGGTCCCGTTCGAGATGCCACATTTTGTACGCTCATAACCAAACGATAGAACAAAGACCATCAGCATAGTAAATCAAAAATATGGTTGCGCCCCAAAATACCGAGATATCTTATTTATTAGCCTTTCCCGATCCTGCGGAGAAGGCTTCTGAGCCGCTGCAACAAATTAGCGGACTTAAAGACGCACCATATTTTCAGCCGGTGGATATCCATGTCGGAACGCTGGGCCAGGTCGAGGTCCAGGCCGGAGGCGTGCAGGTGTCCGTCCTGCGCCAACGCTACGATGACCGTATCCAGATACTGGATTGCAGATTCCAATTATCGAATGCCTTAAGTTTGGAGGCTATTCAGCAACGCGAAATCATCGAAAAGAATCTGAGAGAAAGATTCCTGCCCGCAGAGTATCTGGCAAGCGGAATGTTCGAAGAATATATTATGCTTCTGCTCGTTGGCGCACAGCCGACGCCGGATAAGTTTATCGAAAAAAATGCAGCATCACTGGCGCGCTTCATGCGCTCACAACGCGAAGTGTTCGACCCGCGCGAGATCGAAGAGATATTGATTTCGCGTGTACGTTATTCAAACATGGAACTCACGCTCGTGGATTGGGACGGCGCGGTCATCATTGCGCCCAGCGGAGATTTTCAATCGGACATCGAGCTGCTCAAGATCGGCAATTATCAACTGCTTCGTTATCGCATGTTGGACAACGACGTGGAATCCAGTCTGCACATGATCCGTGAAAGGTTCCGCCGCAATCCGCGCAGCGCCATCCAGATCGGGCCGACACGTATTGAAATGCGCCGCATCATTCAACACCGCCTTGAGCTAATGCTTGATTTTGAACATACCGAACAAAATCTTCTGTTGATCGGCGACTGGTACACGGCGCAACTTTACCACGTCATTCGCGATGAGTTTTACCTGGAAGATTGGAAACAAGCCGTAAAGAATAAACTGGATGACCTGCAAAGCGTCATTGAAACCATCCGCGAAAATTTTTCGCTCTCATGGCAAAGCCTGATGGAGAGCATACAGATCGCGGGCTGGCTCATATTGCTGGTAGGTTATTTCGTTTTATACTTTATGGATATGGGATGGTTCAAAAAACCATAAATGGAGGCCGCATGAACATCTTTAAGAACTTCACCAAAGTTCGATCCCTGCCGACCGGTGTGTATCAAAAACAAGCACCACCCGATCAACCGCCGTATCGCATCCACCTGCGTTTGCAAGCGGATGGCTCCGGCGTGCTCATCGTCAACGCCGCCACCGTTCTGCACCTCAACCCAACTGCCGCTGAATACGCTTACCACTTCATCAAAGGGACTTCTCCCGATGATGCGGCCAAAGAAATCTCAACACGCTACCATGTTAAGCGCGACGCAGCCATGCACGACTTTCAGGATTTCTCCGAGCGGATTCAGACTCTCGTGACGACTCCTGACCTCGACCCCGTCTCCTATCTGGACTTTGAGCGGGTCGAACCCCATTCAGCAGATCTCAGCGCCCCGCTCCGCCTCGACTGCGCGCTGACATATCGCCTGCCTATGAACACGCAAGCCGATTACGCCCCCACCAAACGCGTCGACCGCGAGCTGACCACCGACGAATGGTGCACCATCCTCGACAAAGCCTGGGATGCCGGCATTCCGCACATTACATTCACGGGAGGCGAAGCCACTTTGCGCGACGACCTGCCGCAACTGACCGCACGCGCCGAAAAGAATGGCCAGGTCTGCGGACTATTGACCGACGGCCTGAAACTGGCCGACAAAAACTATCTCGACATTCTTCTACAAACCGGTCTCGACCACATTCTTTTCATGCTCCAGCCCGAAAACTCGGACTCATGGAAAGCACTTGAGATCATCATGCCTGAAGATATTTTCGTCACGGTGCACTTAACGATCAACGAAAAGAATGTCAAAAATGTGCCAGACATTCTGGAAAGACTGGCAAAGCTCGGCGTAAAAAGCTTGTCGCTCAGCGCCGCAAATTCCGCACTCAAGGAAATTTTCAAAGATACGCAGAATAAAGCCGCCAATCTCGGCCTGGCCCTGAAATTTGACCTGCCTGTTCCATACTCAGCAGATAACCCGGTCGCGTCCGAGACTGAGCAAGACAATGCAATTTCCGGCGCGGGCAGAACCTGGCTTTATGTCGAACCTGATGGCGATGTTTTGCCGACGCAGGGCATGGCAGATAAAATTCTCGGTAACTTCCTGCGCGACCCGTGGGAGAAAATCTTTCACTAAAATAGCATCTCACCATCCGGCTGAACAGCCGCCTTTCTTCGTGGCGGCTGTTTTATTTTTGTAAGGCAGCAGAAAAACTTTAATGGTATGCTTTCCAAAATTTTGGAGACCATGAAAACCAGAACCATAATCATCGTATTTGTTGGCATGCTTCTTTTTTGTTGCATTGTGATCTGTTGCGTCGGCAGCGTCGCATATTTTTACGCGACTCCGAACAACAACATTTTCATCCTGCCTACTCATATTCCACCACAGACAAACGTTGAGCCTCCTGCCATTCTCCCACCGACCGAGACGCCAGTTGCAGCCTGCCCAAACTTAATGGTCGATATCGTCCAGGCCTCGCAGGGGAGCGTTTACGGCTCAGGCGCAGACAGCGGCGGCGCATCGTCATCAAATACCGATTGGCAGATTCTTGTCACCTATCAGGTAAAGGGAAACCAGATCAGCAATCCGTCTTATGAAGATGTCTCCAAAAATCTCAAAAGTCTTCAACAAGACACCCCCGCGCAACAGGCCGCCTGGAATTTATTCACCGGTCTTATACCGCCCGAAGATCGGCAAATGATCTCCGAGTATCAGGTTTTCACCGACGGGCCAAGCAACATCCTGGCCGCGGTCGAACAGACCCCAAATGACCCGGCCAAATGGATGATCGAAGTTGACGAGGCTGACTTGCAAAGTAAGAAAGAGCTGGTTTTCACGCTCGTCCACGAATATGCCCACCTGCTCACTTTGAATGCATACCAGGTTCCGCCTGATATTGCTATTTTCAACAATCCTAATGACCAGAATCTCTATGACCAAAAAGTCGCGGCCTGCCCCACTTATTTTCCAAACGAAGGATGCAGCAAGCCGAATTCCTACATCAACACTTTTTATGACCGCTTCTGGTTAGACGTTGTCGATGAGTGGAAGAAGATAGACGCCCTTTCCACCGCCGATAATCAGAATCCATACTACGACAAACTCTACGCTTTCTATCAGGCTCATCAGGATCAATTCGTGGACGATTATGCTGCCACCAACACATCCGAGGATATGGCGGAGACCTTTGCCTATTTCGTCCTCTCGCCCAAACCGACAGGCGATTCCATCAGAGATCAGAAAATCCTGTTCTTTTACGATTACCCAGAACTTGTCCAACTGCGCTCGCAGATTTTAAAAAATCTGTGTACACTCAACCCATAACATGAACGTACCTGAACTTCCCATTCCCGAATCGTACTGGGTGCTTCCCGGTCAATTCCTGGTCGGAGAATACCCCGGCCATTTCGACAATGAAAAAGCCCGCGGTCGCATCGACACGTTCCTTGAAGCCGGCTTCAATACATTTATTGACTTGACCTCGCTCGATGAACTACCGCCTTATGAACCCATTCTCAAAGAACAAGCCCTGATATACAGTATGGAAATCCAACACTTGCGCTTCTCCATCGGCGACTTTGGCCTGCCCACGCACACCGGAATGATATCCACACTAAATGCAATTGACTCCGCGCTCAGTGCGGGACGCAAAGTCTATGTTCATTGCCGGGCTGGGGTTGGGCGCACCGGCACCGCAGTCGGATGTTATCTCGTGCGGCACGGCAAGACAGGTCAACAGGCTTTGCACCAGATCGCGGAATGGTGGCAGGATGTCCCCAAAAGCAAACGCTTTACGCGCTCACCCGAAACGGATGAGCAGGTTCAATTTATTCTCGACTGGAAAGAATGAACTGGCACGCTCGATATATTCAACAATCAGCATGGACGCGCGACCTGCGCGCTTATCTTTTTAAAAAAGCCGGATTGGCACACGCCCATCGTGTACTCGAAGTTGGATGCGGTACTGGCGCAATCCTTTCCACGCTGGAAACATCCGCATCGCTTCATGGCCTGGACCTCGATCCGGCCGCGCTGACCCAGTGTCGAATCCACGCCCCGGCCGCGTCGCTGACGTGCGGCAATGCGCTTCACCTGCCTCTCGCAGATCGAATTTTCAATATCACCTATTGCCACTTCCTTTTGCTGTGGGTTAAAGATCCATTGTGTGCCTTGCTCGAGATGAAACGTGTCACCGGCCTAGAAGGACATATCCTCGCGCTGGCTGAGCCTGATCACAACGCGCGTACGGATAAACCCGATGAACTCGCCAGGCTTGGAGTATGGCAAACCGAATCGTTGAAACGCCAGGGCGCAGACCCCGGCCTCGGCGTGCGGCTGGCCGACTTGTTCCATCAGGCTGGTATCCATCTCGTCGAAGCGGGAGCCATTCAAAGTCGAGGGAATGAGGCGCTTGAGCCTGATGAATGGGAAAATGAATGGGCAACACTGGAATCCGATCTGACGGGAATCATCCCGAGACAGGAAATCCGGCAAATAAAGCATCTGGATAAACAGGCCTGGGAGCGCCGCGAGCGCGTTTTGGATGTCCCAACGTACTTTGCCTGGGGTCAGGTATAATTACACCGGAAATTATTGGAGGCATTTTTTGGAAACTTTACAACCTGATACTCAACCGACTCAGCCGAACCAACCGGTCCCGCAAACCCCGGCGCAGGAACGGATGGATTGGAAACGGTTCTTTCTGGACATATTTGAAACAGTGGGGTTGGCTGTCATCCTGTTCCTGGTGATCAACACACTTTCAGCGCGCGTGCGCGTGGACGGCTTCAGCATGTTGCCAACCTTGCAGGACGGCGAATTTGTGCTTGTAAACAAACTGGCATATCGCGTTGGCTCCCCTGCGCGCGGAGACATCATTGTGTTCCGTTCAACGACCGTAGCCGATCTTGATCTCGTCAAGCGCGTGATCGGCCTGCCCGGCGACAAAGTGGAAGTTCGCAACGGAAAGGTGATTCTGAACGGTCAGGTATTGAGCGAAGCGTACATCAACGCCGCGCCAAACTACAGCGGCATATGGAAAGTGCCGGACGGATATTTGTTTGTTCTGGGCGACAACCGCAATGATTCATCTGATTCACATCAATGGAGCTATTTGCCACAGCAAAATATTATTGGCAAAGCATTGCTCATTTACTGGCCGCCACCCAACTGGGCTATGATCAATCATACAAAAATCGTCCTGGCAGTGCCTTGAGATGGATATGAACGAGAATATTCTTCCTGAACCGTTCCAATGCGATGAGTGTCAGGCAGGCATGCTGCGCCTGCGTTTCATTACATATTTCACCTGGCTGGGCGAGGAACTCATCACCGTTCCCAATTTCCCAGCCTGGATCTGTGATGTATGCGGGCGACGCGAGTACGATGAAAAATCCATCTCATGGCTGACAATGCTCTTAAACCCCAACGCCGGTAAACCAACCGGACGCAAAACCGCTTCGCGTCGCGCGACACCGAGGGCAGCCTCACGTCCCTCCGCCGAATCCTAAGCTGACAAGGTCTGCTCCATGACAATGGCCTCTTCTCCCCGCCACGCTGACCGCCATCTGGATTCCAAATCTACGCGGGGAAAGCGCGGGCATGCTGGTCAATCGCCGCCAAATTGACCTGGTTGCCATGCTCAACCAACGAGTTAAACCAGAAAGCTAATCCAAAAATCGCTTGACCTGCAAGAGGCGGGATGATAAAATCCGCCCGCTTCTAAGAACGCCCCCATCGTCTAGAGGCCCAGGACGCAACCCTTTCAAGGTTAAGACCGGAGTTCGAATCTCCGTGGGGGCACAAGCGAAAGACCACCTGAAATAGGTGGCCTTTTTTTAACTTGAGACTTCGAACCTTCGTGAAGCACAAACAGACCCGCTAGTTTTTGGCGGGTCTGTTTTTTTTGTTTGGCAAACTATATGGAATAAGCAATAAAAATCCGACTGCAATAACGACCTGACCTATTAATACACCGGTCGCCTGCCAGGGGCCAAAATATGGAACTTGAGGCAAAGGCTGTGAACCCATTCCAAACACATCCGCCAGGCCGGCAAAGACAGCGATGACATAGCCAGTGCTGACCAATCGCAGGCCAATATCAGCCGCGATAGTGCGAGTCGCCCCTTTCCATAAAGCTGATAGATTGATATAGCCGCCGAGACAAATAAACGCAAGCCCGATCAGAAACACGGAAATTTGAACAAATCCAACCACCGGACTGCGGTCCCAGCCAAACCAGCCGGGTTTGGCACCAACTGTAAAAACAAAAAGTCCGACGAATGTAGTTACCAAGCCCACCCGAATACGGGTTCGGGAGGGTTCAACACGCAAGGGTTGTGTGTTTGCGGGCAAAGAAGCAGAGCGGTCGTTCATATTATTCATGACGGCAGACTCTTCTGCAGAAAGTCCAGCCAATTCCCGCCCAGAATATTTGCCGCATCGGTTTCAGAATAGCCGCGCGCGGTCAGAAGCGGAATCAATTTTTGAAGATCCGCAACCGTATCAATTTCAGACGGAACGGATTGCAGACCAAAGCCGCCATCAAAATCGGACCCGATACCTGAGTGAGACGCGTCACCCGCCAACTGGCAAACATGGTCAATGTGCGCTGCTACAACATCCAACGGAACTTCTTCGCGACGCGAACCATTCTGCCGCTTCCAGTTTGGCTTGAGAAATGTATTGAATGGAACTGTTCCAATCACGCCACCCCGCTCAATAATTCTACGCATTGCATGGTCGGAGAAGTGGCGGTTGGTTGAAAAACCGGGTAAGAGCGCCAGACAATTAACATGTGTTGCAATAATCGGGCCTTCGTAGAAATCAAGCGCTTCGAGTGCGGCTTGCTCATCCATGTGGCTGAGGTCAAGCGTGAAGTTGAAATCCGCCATCGCTTTCAGCAGGCGGCGACCGTCTTCAGTTAGAGGGCCGGGTTCTCTTGTACCGCCCGCGTAACGCGTCCCGGCCCAGGCAAGGCCGATCACACGCAATCCCAATTCATGCCATTCGGCGAGTTCATCGAGATTGCAAATGCCATCAGCGCCTTCCATCAATGGGACAAGACCAACCGGATGACCGCCTTTTGAGGAAGTTTGCCATTCAGCCATATGGTCGCGCAAATCTTTTGTGTTGGAAAGCAAGCGGAAATGACCGGGCTTAGAGTCGGTCAATTGGTGGTATAGCCGCAACTGGTCCAGGTAGATGCGGTGTGCTTCGTCGTACGAAGAATAGCAGACTTTGTCCCAGTCCCCCACTTTGGTGCGAATCGGCGAAGCGAACAAGGTTGAGAAAACAATGACAACCTGGCCGCGCTGATAATCAGGCCAACCGATCAGGCTATCGCCGTTCTTTTCGGGGATAATTGTATCTTTTTCAATCTGACGCGTTTCGGACGCGGAACGCGTGTAGTCGCGCCCGAAGTTGAGCATATTCCAAGCCAGATCACAATGAGAGTCAATAATCAGAGTCATAATCACGAAAGAGCGCACCCTGGGGTGCGCTCCTTTTATTCGGTTGCTGGTCAGCTACCCGATTCTGCAGAAGGGGTCTCGTCATCAGACGATGAGTGCCCGAACTCCTCGATGAGCTTCTTATAATCTTTATCGGCATACGCGCCCGAGTCGACTTTGCGGAGGCTGAGGCCAATGCGATGCTGGTCAGCGTCAATGCGAATGATACGCAATGCACGCACTTCGCCTTCCTTCAAGGCTTCTTTGGGATGTTCGATGCGATGATCGGCGATCTCGGAAATATGAATCAGGCCTTCGATATCGCCTTCAAGACGAGCAAAGGCGCCAAACTTGGTCAAGCGAGTAATGACGCCTTCGACCAGTTGGCCGATGGTAAATTTTTCAACGCGCGACTTCCACGGATCGTCGGCAAGAGCACGGATTGAAAGTCCGATGCGTTTCTTTTCGCGGTCGATGTTGATAACTTTGACTTTGACTTCCTGCCCGATTTCCAGGACTTCTTTGGGATGTTGAACGCGATCCCACGAAATTTCGGAGAGATGAACGAGGCCATCCGCGCCGTTGACGTTGACGAAAGCGCCGAAATCAGAGAGGCTGGTCACGCGGCCAGTGTAAGTCTTGCCCACTTCGAGTTCGTCGATAACGCGCTCTTTGAGCGATTGACGAGATTCAGTGGATGCGGCGCGCTCGGAGAGGATCAGGCGGCGGCGCTCACGATCCACTTCGATTATGCGGACGGTGATCGGCTGTCCGACCATTTTTTGCCAGCGTTGTTCGGGCGTATCGCCACTGGATTGTGAGCGGCGCGATGCGCTGATTTGCGAGGACGGGATAAAACCGCGCAATCCGCCGACCATGGCGATCAAGCCGCCTTTATTAAAGCCGACGATCTTGCTGTCATAAACGCGATCTTCTCCAACCATTTTTTCCACGTTCTCCCAGGAGATTTGCTCCTGAGCGCGTCGGAAGGAAAGGACGACATTGCCATTCTCGTCTTCGGGGTTGATAACGTAAACGTGAACTTCCGCTCCGACTTTGAGTAATTCGCGTTCCTCGTCGGATAACTGGTCTATCTCGCGGCCCGAAATAACTCCTTCGGACTTTGCACCGACGCTGACAAGAATCTGGCTTTGACTAATACTTGCAATGACGCCTTTGCGGATTTCTCCGGTCTGAGGCATATCTACACCGATGTCCTCGGTTGCAAGCAAAGATTCCATACTCTGATTGTTCTGGTCTCCCTGCTGATTTTTATCGCTCCCCTGAGCTGGCAGGGCCTGATTCTGATCCATCACTAGTTGACTCCGGTTAAGAAAAATGTAAGGGGGATTATACAGGCGATTGCAGAAGTTGACAACCCTGCTTATCCGCTCTCCGAAACATACTCAAATCTACCCAAGAGCAGATTGAGGTTTGCTTCCTGCTTCAATGAACGTTGCCGAGAAATTCGATCTTACCAGCTCTCCACAGGCGTGACTTCGCCGCTGAACTCACGGTAGTTTTATTTAGCGGGATATAAAGCAATTTCTCGAGGTTGATGGCTGCGGTCAGGTCACGGTCCATCCCCAGCCGACAAACGTCATAGTGATACTCACGCTCACCCAGACCGATCCTGTCCTTCATCTGTCCGCACTGCGAACAGCATTACGTCGATGGAAAAAACCGGTCTGTAACCAGACTTCGCAACCGTACTAGGCGCCTTTATAGGTCAACTGCCACCGAAGCTCATACATGCCCACGTCCGCCAGGACTATATGATGGCTCTTGAGCATCCCGCTCACATTCAGGTTTTCCAACACAATCACCGACTTGGTTCTCGTCAGGACTGTGGCGGCCTGATGCATGGCATTTTTACAAATGTTCGCCACGCGAGTATGGGCTTTTGCCAGTTGCCGCAAGGCTTCCTTGCGCTGGCGCGTAAATATCCAAACATGGATTTTTACCTGAGAAAGAGCACAGCCAAGATTAAAGATTAAGGCAAAGAACAGTAAATGGTATATCATTAACATCATGGAAAAAATATTTGAATTTCACGTTTCGCGACGGACACGGCAGACATATCAATTCGATGAAACGCTCTTTGCGACAGATGGCCGCCTCGTATTTGCGGACTTTGGAGCGGCTCGCCATTTCGTTGAACGAATCCACACCGTCAGCGGACGCAACATCCCCGCCTCTGACGTTTATGCCATGGGCCTGATGGACGAGATCCTGCATCTCGTCATCCGCCAGTACGAGAAGCAGAATCCCGACGTGATGACGCGCGCTTTGGGCTTTTTGCAATCCACTCTCAACGCACGCTTGGACGAAACCATCGCGAAGTTCACGGACGAATTCCCGCCCAACGCGGTTTATCACGGTCAGCAGTTGGTTAACGAATATTTATTTGGGTCGACCGGAGGTATTTCCAACAAACAGATTTCAATGGAGGAAATGTTGCTGGTCAATATCGCCAACAACAACCCGGCGCTCCAGCCATACAGGGAATTCTTTGATGATTCTGTTTTACGCCCATCTGCCTATGACGATTCGCTCTGGCTATTAAATGATTTCTTCGCGAAACAGCCGAAATTCGGCGGACAGGCGACCGCGGCCGGGAATTCAGGGGAAACATTGTATGAAATTCTCATTGCCCCATCCAAAGCTTCGCCTTATTCACTCGAAGGCCAATTAAAGTTTCTGCTCGATAAATGGGCTCCCCTGCTAGGCGCGGCTTTCGTCGAAAGAATTTTACGAGGCATCGACTTCGTCAAGGAAGAAGTTATGCGCCACAGGGTGAATTTTGATTTTCATCCCACACTGGACGCCCCAACCTTTGGCGGAAATGAGTATCAAGAGTACGAACGCTTCAGCTCCGATAAAGATTGGATGCCGCGCCTTGTTCTGCTCGCAAAAAATACGTATGTCTGGCTCGAACAACTTTCCAAAAAACATCAACGCTGGATCAAAACCCTCGACCAGATTCCCGACGAAGAATTAGACACAATGGCACAGCGCGGCTTCACCGGTTTGTGGCTGATCGGTCTGTGGGAACGCAGTCGCGCCAGTCAGCGTATCAAACAGCGCATGGGCGATGACGACGCGGTCGCTTCGGCCTATTCTCTTCACTCGTACGATATTGCATCCGACCTCGGCGGCTGGGACGCGCTCAATAATCTGCGCGCGCGCGCCTGGCAGCGCGGCATTCGTCTCTCGGCAGACATGGTGCCGAATCACATGGGCATTGACTCGGCCTGGGTCATCGAACATCCCGATTGGTTCCTGTCACTAGATCAACCGCCGTATCCGTCTTACACATTTAACTCCGAAGATCTTTCAGATGATGGACGCGCGGGAATTATTCTTGAGGATCATTATTACGATCACACCGATGCCTCGGCCGTGTTTAAACGCTTCGACCGTGCTTCGGGTGAGACGCGCTACATTTATCACGGCAACGACGGTACCTCCTTCCCATGGAATGACACCGCCCAGTTGGATTATTCCAACCCGGTCGTACGTGAGGCTGTTATCCAGGTAATTTTGCATGTGGCTAGAAATTTCCCCGTCATCCGCTTTGATGCCGCGATGACTCTCGCCAAGAAACATATCCAACGCCTGTGGTTTCCCGAACCAGGCGCGGGCGGCGCGATCCCCTCCCGCTCCGAGCACGGCATGACCCGCTCCGAGTTTGACGCGCAAGTCCCCGAAGAGTTCTGGCGCGAAGTCGTGGATAGAGTCGCGGCTGAAGTCCCGGATACTTTGCTGCTGGCTGAAGCTTTCTGGCTGATGGAAGGATATTTTGTCCGCACGCTGGGAATGCACCGCGTTTATAACTCGGCCTTCATGCACATGCTGCGAGACGAAGACAACGCCAAGTACCGGCTGGCGATCAAGAACACGCTCGAGTTCGACCCGCAGATTTTGAAGCGCTATGTCAACTTCATGAATAACCCCGATGAAAAGACGGCGGTCGAGCAGTTCGGCAACGGCGATAAATATTTCGGCGTCGCCACCTTGCTCTCGACTTTGCCCGGCCTGCCGATGTTCGGTCATGGACAAGTGGAGGGCCTGCGCGAAAAATATGGAATGGAATTTCGCAAGCCAAAATGGGATGAGACTCCGGATGAAGGCTTGGTCCAAGGCCACGAATGGAAAATTTTTCCGATCCTTCACCGCCGACATCTGTTCGCCGATGTCGAGCATTTCCTGCTCTTTGACTTTTACACGCCAAATGGCCGAGCGGATGAAAATGTATTCGCCTATTCCAATCGCCACGGCGACCAGCGCGGACTTGTCATCTATCACAACAAATTTGCAGATACACGCGGCTGGATCAAAACCTCTGCTGCATATCTTGACAAAGGTTCAGGCGACCTGAGACAAAAGTCCCTCGCCGAAGGTTTGGGATTGCCGTTTGAAGGTTTCGTCATTTTTAAAGATTACGTCACGCACCTGGAGTACATCCGTTCATGCGAAGAACTTTGGCAAAAAGGTTTATACGTTGAATTACACGCTTATCAGCATCATGCATTCATGGATTGGCGATTTGCGGATGATGAAAAGTGGCGCGAGATTTATGCAGCCCTGAACGGCACTGGCGTGGAATCGATGCAAGCGAAGTTCAATGAAATGTTCGGCGAGAAAAAGGAAGTTATTGCGGAAGAAGTGAAGGTCAAAAAGCCGCGCAGAAAAGCAGTTAAGAAAGAAGAAAAGGGAAAGAAATCCATCGCCAAAAAATCTGCACCAGTAAAGAAAAAATCATCGAATGCGAAAGCTGCTGTTAAGAAAACTGGTGTGAAGAAGGCAACGAAACTCACTCCTACAAAAAAGACCATCAAACCCAAAGCAATTGCCAAGAAGAAGCCCGCCGCGAAGAAATCCACTGTCAGCAAAAAGGCAGGAAAACCCTTTAGCTAGTTGATGCATTTATCAAGCGCGAATCTCTTTCCTGCAAAACCAATCCATCAAAAACAGGATTCCCACCACAAACGGGATTCCCGCGATCAGTACATAGACGCTCCAGGGGAATCCGCGAGCCGAGGCAAGATAAAAGACGGCCCACCCGATGAACAGCACCGCACCGATCCACTCCCATTTCCAGGCTAGAGCAACGGCAATTGTCAACACAATGGATGGGATCAAGTGTATGAATAACCCGACCACGGTTTCCCAAAAGCTGTAACCCTGGCCGAATATATCCAGCGCGAACAAACTTTGAAAAAGAATGAACAGGCTGCCCATCAGGCGTGGTGTCCAAAACAGAGTTTGTTTAATAGGTTTGTTCATGGCGCCCTCCAGATTTATCTTAGCACGGGGGGAAATTTATTCAAGAGGTTGCCGATATTTTTGAATCTGTGGTTAAATGATTCTCATGCGCCACATTTATCTCTCCCCTCACCTTGACGATGCCGTGCTTTCCGCCGGCGGATTAATTTACGAACAGACTCACGCTGGCATTCCGGTTGAAATCTGGACAATCATGTGCGGCTTCCCACCTGAAAATGAAATCTCGCCCTTTGCAGAAGACATGCACAGGCAATGGGGATTTTCATCAGCCAAAGAAACCGTCGAAAAACGACGCGCGGAAAATGTAAGTGCCGCGTCCATTTTAGGCGCAAAGGCCGTCCATTCTGATTTTTTGGATTGCATCTACCGCCGCGGCAAAAACGGAGAATGGCTTTATACGGAAAGTGTGTTTGATCCACCGCTTGCCAGCGAAACGGATTTGCCAGCCAAAATTGCAACGGAAATTGCATCCCGCCTCCAACCGGATGATATACTGGTCTGCCAACTAACGATCGGGGACCACGTTGACCACGTCATTGTGCGAAAAGCCGCCGAACTGCTGGAGCGTCCGCTGATTTATGATGCCGACATTCCATATTTGCTAAATTTTCCCGATGAGCTGGTTCCGAAAACGGCCGGGATGAAAGAAAAAGTCCATATGGTCTCTGAAACCGGCCTAAAGTCGTGGCAGGCAGCGATAGCTGCGTACACGTCCCAAATCGCGATGCTATTTGAAAATCCAGAATTAATGCAGGAAAAGATGCGGGCCTATTGGTTTGAGCATCAAGGCATCCGATTTTGGAAATTTGAATAGACAAATAAGGGTGGGGCTTGATTCGCACTTGAATCCATGATATATTAAGCCCGCCTTTGGAAATGCCAGAGGGACAACATTGCATCCTGTATGGGATGCAAATTCTTTAGTAAGTAGGAATGCCCATTATGCCAAACAAATTCCTGACCAAGGAAGGCTTCCAGAAACTTCAGGAAGAACTCGACTATCTGCGTACCGCAAAACGACAGGAAGTGGCTGAGCGTTTACATGAAGCCATGGAAGGTGGGGAACTGATCGAGAATGCTGAATACGAAGCCGCCAAGAATGAACAGGCCTTTGTCGAAGGCCGCATTCAGGAACTGGAAATGCTGCTGGCCTCGGCACATCTAATCGACGAAGACGATAAGAATCATAAAGGTGTCGTCTCAATCGGCTCGACAGTGACCATTCAAGAACAAGGCTACGACGAAGAGAAATTCACCATCGTCGGTGCCGCAGAAGCCAACCCGCGCGAAGGCAAGATCTCGAACGAATCACCGATCGGCAAGTCTATTTTGAGTCATAAAGTCGGTGACGTGGTTCCCGTCGAAACTCCGAACGGCACATATAAAGTTAAGATCCTGAAGGTCAAGTAAGGGTTTATCCTTTCGCGGCCCCGCGCACCTTCGCCCCTACGGAGGCGGGCCGCGCGGGGCCTTTTTGTTTCACAACCTCACCCCTTCCCTCTCCTAAAAGGAGAGGGGGAGAAAATCGAAATGGCAGACTATAACTCTCTCGAAAAAATCCGGTTACAAAAAATTGATGAGTTGCGGGCGGTGGGTGTGGAGCCATATCCAACCCGCGCCGCGCGCACTCACACCAGCGCACAAGCAATTGCTGAGTTTGAAATCGCTGAAAAGGCTTCGACAGACTCAGTCACCGGCGCGTCGGAAGTAAAAGCGACCCTCGCGGGGCGTATCCGCGCCACACGTGTCATGGGCAAGATTTCATTTGCCCATATCGAAGACGGCGCTGGCAGGATCCAATTATTCTTCCGCATGAACGAACTGACACAGGAACGTGTGGATTTCTTCAACAAGATGTTCGACATCGGCGACTTTATTCAAGCGTCCGGCGTGATGTTCCGCACCAAGACCGGCGAAGCCACGCTTCATGTCCACGACTTTAGCCTGCTCGCCAAATCCATCAGCCCACTGCCCGCTGACAAAGACGTTACACAGGAAGACGGCACAGTTGTCCGTTATGCCGCGCTCGAAGACCCTGAACTGCGCGCCCGCCAGCGTTACGCGGACCTGGCCGTCAACCCCGATGTGCGCGAGACATTCCGCAAGCGCGCCGCACTCATCAAAGCCCTGCGGACTTTTCTCGACGACCATGAATTTCTCGAAGTCGAAACACCTATACTCCAACCGTTATACGGCGGCGCGGCGGCGCGTCCGTTCGTGACACACCACAATGAACTCGAACAGGATATGTATTTACGCATCTCGTTCGAGTTATATCTCAAACGATTGCTGGTTGGGAATCTCGAACGCGTTTACGAGATCGGCCGCGACTTCCGCAATGAGGGCGTCTCGTTTAAACACAACCCGGAATTTACTCAGCTCGAATTTTATTGGGCCTACGCCGACTATTTAAAGGTCATGGAACTGACCGAGCAAATGGTGTCCTACGCCGCCGAAAAAGTGACCGGCTCGACCAAGGTCAAATTCGGCGAACATGAACTCGAATTCAAGCCACCCTGGCGTCGACTCGAAATGCGTCAGGGAATTCTCGAGGCCAGCGGCATTGACATCGCCAAGTACAAGACCGCCGATGATCTGTTCAAAGCCATCCGCGCCAAACATCCGAACAAGACTCCCGATCCGCACGCAACGCGCGGCAAAC
>Ga0172369_10003972_pt1 | contig 19132 bp, 17 predicted proteins | sample LakKiv25m_FD_114539 | JGI IMG/M metagenome (GOLD analysis project Ga0172369, IMG submission 114539) | Freshwater microbial communities from Kabuno Bay, South-Kivu, Congo - kab_022012_11.25m | ecosystem: Environmental > Aquatic > Freshwater > Lake | place: Democratic Republic of the Congo...
CCGAAAGCCGAAAGCCGAAAGCCGAAAGCCGAAAGCCGAAAGCCGAAAGCCGAGCATGGTCCGTCTCACCCACCTCGCCGGCGGCCGGAAAGGGCAGGTGGACGCCTCGCCCAACGCGGTCATCCGCCTGGGGCGCTCCTCCGATTGCGAGGTGCGCTTCGACGCCGCCACCGACCCCGTCGTGTCCTCGCGCCACGCCGAAATCCGCTTCGACGGCGCGAGCTGGAGCCTGCACGACGTGGGCTCCTCCAACGGCACGCTGCTCAACGGCGCGCCGGTCCGGCAACACGCCCTCCACCACGGCGACGTCATCTCGCTGGGCACCGGCATGGCGCCCCAGGTGCGCTTCGAGCTCGTCGAGGACGAGTCTGCGGGACCCGCCCGACGCGCCCGCGGGCACGCCGCTGCGAGCAAAGGCGACGACGACGCGGTGGACGCCGCCGCCCGCGCCGTCCAGAAGGCCCGCGCCGAGCGCCGCGCCACGGGCGGCGCCTCCAGCGGCAAGACGATGTTCATCGTGCTCGACGCCATCCGGCAGACCGTCGAGCACGAGAAGACCGGCTGGCGCCGCCTGGCCATCGCCGGCGGCGGCACGGCCGCCCTCGTCATCCTCGTGCTGGTCGCGATCGTCCTGTTCCAGAACGCCAAGCTCAACGCGAAGGTCGGCGAGAAGCGGGGCATGGACGCCGAGATCCAGAAGCTCCAGGCGCAGATCGGCCTCAAGGACCCGGACGATCCCGACCTGCCGGGTCTGGTGGCGAAGCTGGAGCTGCTCCAGGGCCAGGCCGAGACGCTCACGCAGGACCTTGCGAGCACCGACCGCGGCAAGAAGGCGATGCGCAAGGGGGGCGCGCAGGTCGTGGCCGAAGGCGGCGACCTTGTCGACCGGGAGCTGCGGCGCATCCTGCAGATTTTCGAGGCGAACACCTACGCGGTGCCGCGCCGCTTCAAGGAGCGCGTGGCCCACTACCTGGACGACTGGAAGAGCCGCCCCAACGCGCTGCGTCAGACCTGGGAGCGCCGGCGCCAGTACTGGCCCTACGTCCAGCGGGCGTTCATCGAGGAGGGCGTCCCCGAGGAGATGGCCTACGTGGCGTGGGTGGAGAGCTACTTCCAGCCGGAAATCTGTTCGTGGGCGGGCGCCCGCGGCATGTGGCAGTTCATCCCCGGGACCGCGCGCAAGTTCGGGCTGTCCGTGAGCCCCGACTGTGAAGGCGCGCGCCCGGTCTCCAACGCGGGCGGCCTTTGCCCCTGCCGCGGCACGGACGAGCGCGTGGACCCGTACAAGTCGACGCGCGCCGGGGCCGAGTACCTCGGGGCGCTGCTGAGCGAGTTCGGGTCGGAGAGCTTCATGCTCGCCATCGCCAGCTACAACAAGGGCGAGGACGGCATGCGCAGGGTGCTGCGCCAGCACAAGCTGCGCACGCGGATCCAGCGCGATTTCTGGCACATGTACCACATGAAGCTGCTGCCCGAGGAGACGCTGGAGTACGTGCCGCGCATCATCGCCGCGGCGATCATCGGGCACAATCCGCAGGAGTTCGGGCTGGCGCCGTGAAGCGGAGAAGCCGGAGAGGCGGCCTTTGGCCGCACGTCGGATCGTCGGCCTGTGGCCGAACGTGGCGTGCCGGCCTTGGGCCGGTCGGGGCCCGGCCGGCCCGCGGGGTTCGAAGGTTGTGAACCGTCGTTTTCGGTGATTTCGGCGACCGCAACCCGCGGCAGCCATGGTTCGACAGGCTCACCATGAGCGAGCCGCCACCCCGCGTGCGGCCCAAGGCCGCCGATCCGACGTGCGGCCACAGGCCGCCGCTCCGACTTGCCCCGCGCTCAGGGCAGCGAGGCGGTCTTCACCTCGCCGGCGGCGCTCACCTGCATGCCGGCCAGGTTGATGTTGCTGAAACCGGCCTGGTTGCAGGCGAACATGACCTTCTTGACCACCTTGAACTGCACGAGGTGGTCGGCCTGCACGTTGATGATGCCCCGGAACCCCTCGCCGCCGGCGCCGCGCAGCAGCATGTTGCTCTGCTCGATGTTGCGCCGCTTCTCGCGCAGCGCCTCCTCCAGGGCGGGCACGTTCCAGGTGTCGTCGCGGGTGGCGTCGGACACGTCCAGCACCCGGCTGCCGTCCAGCGAGATGGCGTCCGTGCTCACCGCCACCACGGGTGCGCGCTCCAGGCGCATCTTCGCCGTGATGTTCGGGAGCTGGATGTCCTTGCTCATGAACAGGATGTCGCCGTCGGCCGAGAAGTTCTGCAGCAGATAGATCACCAGGATCGTGAACATGTCGATCATGGGCGTGAGCTGCATGTTCGCGTAGACCGACTTCTTGCCGCCCTTGATCTTCTTGCCGAAGACCTTGCTCTTCGAGAGGCGGATGCCGGGCCTCTTGCCGGGTGTGACGATCGGCATCGGCGTGTCTCCCTAGTTCACCGCGGCCGTGACGCTGATGTCCGGCAGGTCGGCGGCGACCACCTGGTCGATGGTGTCGACGAGGTTCTCGTAGACGACCGCGTCCTCGGCGGCCACGGTGACGGCGCGCTGGTCCGGGTACTGGGTCTTCACGAGCTTGAGCTTCTCGACGAGCCCCTTGGTGTCGTAGCCCATGCCCGCGGCCTTGCTCACCTTGGGCAGCTCCACCAGCGCCCCGGCCAGCGACAGCGTGTAGCCGCGGTCGGTGAGCGTCACGCGCACGTCGATGGTGTTGTCCTTGGGGGGCTCGGGCGGGGTCGAGTCCAGGCCGCCCGTCTGCGCCACGCGCAGCGCGGAGATCTGCGTCCAGACGGCGGTGATGAGCAGGAAGGCGATGAGGCAGCTCAGCAGGTCGATGAACGGGACGAGGTTCAGCTCGCTGTCGAGCGACTTCTTGCCCTTTTTTCCGGTTTCTACGGGTGCTGCGCCGCCCATGTCGCCTCCGCCGGCGGACCCCGCGCGCCGCACATGGGCGCGCGAAGGATCCGCGGGGGCCGCCGGACGGACACCCGGCGGCGGCCCGGGGTTCCCTGCCGGCTAGTTGCTCGTGCGGGCCTTCATCTTGTCGCGGTTGGCGACGATGAGGTTCAGCACGCCCACGCTCGTCTCGTTGATGTCGTCGAGCATGTGCTGGGTGCGCCCCTGCAGCACGCTGAAGCACACGAGCGCCAGGATGCCCGTGAACAGGCCGAAGAGCGTGCAGTTCATGGCCTCGGCGATGCCGGCCGAAAGCACGCGGCTCTTCTCCTCGGCGGCGACGTTCGCCACGGCGGCGAAGCAGGTGATGAGGCCCGACACGGTGCCCAGCAGGCCGCAAAGCGTCGCGACGTTGCCGAGCATGGCCAGATAGCCCGTGCGCGTCTCGAGGCGCGGCATCTCGCGCAGGCTGGCCTCGTCCATGGCCGCCTGCACTTCGGCGTCGCCCTTCTCCACCTGCATCAGGCCGCTCTTGACGATGGCGGTGAGCGGGGTGGGCTTGGCGGCCGCGGTGTAGCTGATGGCCTGGTCCAGATCGCCGGAGAAAATGTGCTTCTTCAGCCCGGCCAGGAACTCCTCCTTGTCGATGTCCAGGCGCCGGTAGAGGGCCGCGATGCGGTCCGCCACGATGGCGATGGCGAAGATGAAGCAGGCGAGGATGGGGTACATGCCCCAGCCACCCTCCTGGAATCGAACGGCCAGCGTGTGGAACAGCTCCATGGCAGCCTCAGCCTCCGCGGTGGAATTGCCTTGCGGACGGCCGCTCCCTGCGGCCTTTCCGCTTTGGGCGGTCGCCCCGGCCGGCCCCGGGTCGGGGCGGGCGGGGCAGCCTGGTTCGGACGGCTCCGGCCGTCCATCGGATGTTCGGCGGACCCGGGCTCCGGCACCCTTCGGAACCCTCCCCGCGGGGCCCGCGTCCGGAGGCCCGTCCGCGGAGGATTCCGATCGCTTCGCGGTGCCGGCCGGCTCCGCAAAAGGCGGAAGACCTTAGCAACCGCCCGGGACCGGTGTCAAGGCGGACGATGCAGCGCGTCATCGGGTCTACTCTTCGGCCGGCGGACGGGCGCGCACCGCCGGCGCGGAAAGCAGCCGATCCCACGGGGCTTCCGCCGGCGACACCAGCAGGCGCGTCACCGGATCGGGCGCCCCCGCGTCCACCACGAGGTCGCGCACCAGCCAGCCGCCCTTCTTCGAGGCCGCGCCCATCAGCGAGAAGCGTCCTCGCGCCAGAAACCGCTCCAGCTCCGAGCGCATCAGCCGGCGCGACAGGAAGTCGTTGCGCTTGACGTGTACGACGAGCGGCGGCGGCAAAGGACCCGCGGCGGCGGCTTTCGCGAGCATGCCGGGCATCAGCTCGCGCCACAGCGGCACCATCTGCGGCTCGTCGAAGCGCGGGTCGGTCATGGACGCCATCAGCTCCAGCGTGTGCAGGCACGGCTCCGGGGCGTCGCCGGCGGGCTCGAGGTCGGGTCCCCAGTAGCCGGGCTTCAGCGCCATGAGCTTCAGACGTTCCGTGAAGCCGTGCAGCAAAGGTCCGGGAGTACAGGCCGCCTCCTGCACCTCCATCGCGTCGTCCTTCAGGTAGCCGGCGATGGAAGTACACGGCCCGGTCGCGAGCCCGCGAGCCCTCGCGCTCTGCGGCGTCGCGAGAAGGAGCGCGCCGTCGGCCAGGAACACCCATGTTTCCGGGCGATCCGGCAGCACCAGCACGTGCCCCGCGCCGCCCACGGACGGCCCCCGCTGCTCCATCTGCAGGTACAGCGCGAACACGCCCGCGCACGCGAGCGCGAGCAGCGCCCAGGGCCACAGCGGCCGCTTCGTCGGGCGCCGGGGCGGGTCCTCGTCGTCGGGCATGTCGCCGGTTTCGCCGGAAGTGCGATCGGTCATGGGCATGCGCCCTCGGGGGCGCGCGGGTCCCTTAGCACCGGGCGCGCGGGGCGCACAACCGCCCGTGCCCTTCGGCACATCCGCGACGTGCCCGCCGTGCTTCCGCGCGCGCCCGGCCCGGGGCAGGATGCCGCCGTGATCGCCCGCACCTGTCTCGTCCTCGCGCTCGCCCTGCCCGCCGGCGCCCACGCCGTCGCGCTGGAGGACAGGCTCGTCGAGCGCGCCCTGCTGCGCGCCGCGGCGCAGCTCGAAGCCGCCCCGGAAGGCCTCCGCATCGCCCGCGTCGTCGTCGACGCCGAGGAGATCGTCGGCCCCGACGATCCCTGGCCGTCGATACTGAATATCGTTCACGCCACCACGCGCGGGTCGACGGTACGCCGCGAGCTGCTGCTGTCGGAGGGCGACGCCTGGCGCGACTCGCTCGCCCGCGAGAGCGAACGCAACCTGCGCAGCCTGGGCCTGTTCGCGCTCGTGCGCGTCGTGGCGGTGCGCGGCCCGGAGCCCGGCACGGTCGCGCTGCTGGCGGCCGTGCGCGACCTGTGGAGTCTGCGTCTGAACATGGATCTCACCTCCGTCGGCGCGCAGCTCCAGTACCTGCGCGTGCGGCCCACGGAGCAGAACGTCCTCGGGCTGGGGCGCAGCGCGTCGCTGGACCTCATCCGGCGGCTCGACACCTGGACCCTGGGCGCGGCGTGGCTGGACCCGCGGCTGGCGGGCTCGCGCATGCAGCTTTCGGCCGCGGGCGCGGTCGTGGTGAACCACTCCACGGGCGCGTACGAGGGCTCGAACGGGAGCATCTCGCTGGGCCGCCCGCTCTTCTCGCTCTCGACCGAGTGGGCGGCGGGCGCCTCGGCCGGCTGGAGCGCGCGGCGCGTGCGCGTCTTCCGGGGCACCGACGTGTGGCAGCTTCCGTACCCCTCCGCCGACGCCCCGACGGCGCGGGTGCCGTACGTGTACGACGCCCGATCCTGGTCGGGCGGCGCGTCGCTCACGCGCTCGTTCGGGCGCAGGTTCAAGACGAATGCATCCGCGGGCTGGCTCGTCTACTCGCGCCGCTACCTGCCTCCCGACGACCCGGGCCCGACGGCGGCGCAGCGCGACTGGCTCTCGCGCACGAGGCTGCCCCACAGCGAGGACGCCTCGTGCTTCACCGGCTCGCTGCAGGCCTACGACGCGTCCTGGCGCACGCTGCACGACGTTTCGAGCTTCTCCATCGACGAGGACTGGCAGGTCGGCTACTCCGCGGTGGTCGCGGCGCGCTGGGCCTACCCGTCGCTGTGGACGCCCGAGCCCTTCTTCGAGACGGGCACGGCGGTTCGATACCGCTGGTATTCCGGCGGAAACGTGCTCGGAGCGACCGCCGCCGCGACCGTCCGGCGCACGGTGCCCCGTGCGTCCGCGGGCGCGTGGGTGAACCGGCGCGCCGCGGCGGAGCTGCTGGAAATCACCCCGCCCGCCGGACCCGGGCGCTTCGTCGTCCGCGCTCTCGTCGACGCACGCGCCGACGATCTCGACCACGCCTCGTTCCTGCTGGGCGGCGACGGAGGGCTGCGCGGCCTACCCGCCGGCGCGCTGACGGGCACGAGCATGTTTCTCATGAACGTAGAATATAGAACGCGCGCCTTCGAGTTCCGCACGCTGCACGCGGGGGCGGTGTTGTTCTGGGACGCGGGCTCGGCGTGGGACGCGGCGCCGCAGGTCGTACACACGATCGGGGCGGGTCTGCGCATCCTGCTGCCGCAGTTCGACGTGGAGCCGCTGCGCGTCGACTTCGGCTGGACGCTCAACGGACGCGTGGGCGGTGCGGGCGATCGGTTTTCGACGAGCTACGGGCAGATCGAGGCGTTCCGGCCGTCGTTCCTGTCGAGCCCTCTATAGGGTGCGGCTTCAGCGAAGGGCTCGTCCTTCATCCTTCGTGTTGTCGCTCCCGCACCGCGGCGCTATAAGCCCGCCCGCCCGGCAGCCGGGCGCGGGAGGCTTCGGTGACGGTTCCTGTCGTCCTGATGGGCCTGGGGGAAATCGGCCGGCTGATCGGCCGTTCGGCCCTGAGCGTCCCCGAACTGGAGATCGTCGCCGCCGTCGACAAGACGCCCGACCTCGTGGGCCGCCCCTTGGGCAGCGTCCTCGGGGCCGCCGCCCCGGACGTGCGCGTCACGAACGTGCTCGACGAGGCCCTCTCGGCCGCACCCGACGGCGTCGTGCTCCAGGCCACCGGCTCCCGGCTGGAAAAGGTCGTCGAGGACGTCGAGCGCTGCCTGCGCGCCCACCTCTCGGTCGTCTCCACCTGCGAGGAGCTGGCTTTCCCCTGGGTGCGCCACGAGAAGCTCGCCGAGCGCCTGGACCGCCTCGCCCAGAAGCGCAACGTCTCCGTGCTGGGCACCGGGGTGAACCCCGGCTTCGTGCTCGACCGGCTCGTGGCCACCTGCGCCCAGGTCTGCGGCCGCATCGAGCGCGTCGTCGGCACCCGGGTCGTGGACGCCTCCCGGCGCCGCCAGAGCCTTCAGCGCAAAATCGGCGCCGGCCTGTCGCGCCAGGACTTCGAAAAGGCGGTCGAGGAAGGCATCATCGGGCACGTGGGCCTGATGGAATCGGCCGCGCTGGCCGCCATGGGCGTGGGCTTGGGCTGCGAGGAAGTGGACGAGGACATCGAGCCCGTGTACGCCGAGGTCCCGCAGCAGGCCCCGTGGGGCGCCATCCGACCGGGCGACGTGGCAGGCGTCCGCCAGGTCGCCCGCGCCTTCGTCGAGCATCGGGAGGTGGCACGCCTGGAGCTGACCATCGCGCTGGGGGCGCCCGACCCGCGCGACGAAATCGCCGTCGAGGGCTCCCCGCCGCTGCGGCTGCTCGTGCCGGGAGGGATACCGGGCGACGAGGCCACCGCCTGGGCGGTCGTCCACGCCGCCGCCATGGTGGGCGAGCATGCCGAGCCCGGGCTCATGACGGTGCTGGATCTGCCGGCCGGCCGCTAGCCTCCGCCGGGCGGCGGGCGATCTGCCTTGTGCAACCTGCCGCAATCGCGTAAGAAAACGGGCGCGGCAACCCGCGGTGCCGGGGGTCCCGATGCTCAATTCGTCGCTGGTGGGAAAGGAGTACTGGGGCGCGACGCTGGCTGTCGAGGCCGGTGCGGTGCTGCGCTTCGCCGACGCCGTCGGGGACACGTCCTGCCGCCGCGACGGGGCCGTGCTGGAAGCGCCCTCCACGTTCGTGCTGGCGCTCGTGCCCTGGGACGCCCTGGCCGCGCTGCTGCCGGCCGCGCCTGCGGAAATCCACCAGAGCGAGGTCCAGATCGAGCTGCACCGTCCGGTCTGTGCCGGGGACCGCCTGCGCATCGCCTCGAAGGTGGTCGACGTGGCGCGTCATTCGGGGACGCTGGGCGCCACGGACATCCTGACGCTGGACGACGAAGGCTGGGATCTGGCCACCGGCAAGCCCGTCTTCCGAGCCCGGCGCGTCTACGCCATCCGCAGTCCGAAGGTGAGCGAATGAGCCGCGAGCCCAAGCGCTCCCGCGACCGGAAGGCCGCCGCCGGCGCCCTGCGCAAGGCCGCGTCGCCGGCCCGCAAGCCTTCCCGGCTCGTCTACCCCTCGGAGCCGCCGCCCCGCCCGAAGCCCGCGCCGCCGGCCAGGCCCGCGGCCGCCCCGCGCCCGCCCCCCGCGCCTGCGAAGCCGCAGGCGCCCGCGAAACCGCCCGTGCCGCCCCGCGAGCGCCCGCCGCCCGTCGCCTCGTCGCACCACCGCGGCGTCCCGTCGTCGGGCACCGTCGTGCGCGGGCCCGACGAGCCGGTGCTGCGCGTCGGCGACGACCTGGTCGCGCTCCAGCGCGGGCCGATCACCCGGGTCGACATCGCGCGCTACTGCGGGGCGTCGGGCCAGTTCAACCCGCTGGCGCTGGACGAGCCCCACGCCCGGTCGCTCGGGCTGCCGTCGGTGGTGCTCCCGCCCGCGATGGCCCTGGGGCTGGCGCAGGCCCAGGTGTCGCGATGGCTGGCCGGCCACGGCCACATCGTGCGCCTGGGCGCCCGGTCCGTGAAGATCCTGTGGCCGGGGGACCATCTCATCGCTCGCAGCCGCGTGAGCGAGGTTCGACCCACGGCCGACGGTTTCGACCTGGACCTGGACCTCTGGGTCGAGAACCAGCGCGGGGAACTGGTCCTGCGAGGCCAGGCGACCTGCCGCATCCCCCGGCGCGTTCCGGGCATGCCCGCCGGCGGCCTGCAGCTGCGGCCCGCGTAGGTCCGGCGTCGCCCCCGCCGGATGCCGGGCGGGAAGCCGGCCGGTCTCTGCGTCCCGAAAACCCAGTGATTGCGGTCACTTGCAGATGGCCGGCAGGTGCCTCCCCGCGCCGGCGGGCACAGCAGGACGAGGCGAACGCCGCAGTTGCAACATCGCGAGGTTTGTGCCTTTTATTCGCGCGCCCAATTCGGGGCGCCGCGGTCCGAGGGACCGGGCGACCCGCGCCGGGGCAGGGATCCCGGCGCCCGATCTTGGAAGATGCTTTTCCGACCCCGCCGGCGGAGCGCCACCAAGGGCAGCCCCCCTAGGGGTCCAGCCACGGAGGAACACGTGAAGACCCAGTTGAGCATGGCGATGTTGGCGACGGCTCTCGTCCTGGGCGGCTGCCAGAAGGTGACCAGCCTCGAGGTGACGCCGGCGACGGTATCGCTGACGGCGGCGGGGCAGTCTGCCTCGCTGGCGGTGAAGATCCTGGACCAGAACGGCAAGGTCATGGAGGGCGTGCAGCTCACGTTCACGTCGTCGAGCCCGCAGATCGCCACGGTGGACGCCGCCGGCAAGATCACCGCCGTCAAGAGCGGCGACGCGACCATCAGCGCGGCTGCCGGCGAGGTGACCAAGGGCGCCTCGGTCAGCGTGCGCATTCCCGCCAAGATCACCGTGACGCCCTCTCCGCTGGCGATCACGGGCATCGCCACGAGCGCCGAGCTCAAGGGCGAGGTCGCCGACGACGCCGGCCGGCCCATCCCAGGCGCCACCGTCGCGTTCGCCTCCGCCGACCCGGCCGTCGCGCAGGTGGCCGGCAGCGTGGTCACCTCGGCCGGCGCGGGCGCGACCAAGATCAGCGCGACTTTTGCCGCACTGCGTCAGGATGTGGAAGTGACGGTGGCGCTGCCCGAGTTCGCGACCGTGACGCTGGAGCCCGCGGCCCCGACGGCCAAGGTCGGCGAGGCGGTGCAACTCGCGGCCTCCGCGAAGACCGCCGAAGGCGCGGCGGTCGGCGGCGTGCCCTTCGCCTTTGCCTCGAGCGACGAGAAGATCGCGACCGTGGACGCCGCGGGCAAGGTCACGGCGGTCAAGGACGGCACGGCGACCATCACCGCGAAGGCCGGCGAGAAGACCGCCACCGCGAAGGTGACGATCAAGAAGTAGCCGAATCCGAGGCGATTCGATGTTCCGGAGCCCCCGCGCCCCCACGGCGCCGGGGGCTCCTCGGTATTCGGCTTTCGACTTTCGGCTTCCGGAAGAGCCTTGGTCCGACCCCCGGGTCCGGGGCGGCCTCATGGCTTTCCCGAAAGCCGAACGCCGAAAGCCGGCTATTCGACCTGCACCACGGGCTCGCCCCGGTGCAGCCGCCCCACGACCGCGCCCGTGACGCCGCGGCGCTTCAGCGCCCGCAGCACGGCGGCCGCGTCCCGGCGCGCCACGCACGCCAGCAGCCCGCCGTTCGTCTGGGCGTCCGCCAGAATCCACCGGCGCCACTCCGGCATGTCCGCCGGGAAGCGCACCTGCGCCGAGACGTCCTCCAGGTTGCGCACCGTGCCGCCCGGCACCACGCCCGCGCGGGCCAGATCCTCCACGCCCGGCAGCACCGGCACTTCGGACGCGTACAGCGCCGCGCCCAGCTCCGAGCCGCGCACGAGGTTCAGCAGGTGCCCCAGCAACCCGAAGCCCGTTACGTCCGTGAGTGCGTGGACCGCCAGCCGCGACGCGAAGACCTCCCCCGCCGCGCGGTTGAGCCGGCTCATTGCCTCCACGGCCGCGGCGCACGCGGGCGAGTCGAGGCCGCGCTTGATCGCCGTCGTCGCGATGCCCGAGCCCAGCGGCTTCGTCAGCACCAGCATGTCGCCCGCGCGCGCCTGGTCGTTCGACAGCACGCCGCGCGGGTGCACGATGCCCGTCACCGCAAGGCCGAGCTTGGGCTCAGGGTCGTCGATGCAGTGGCCGCCGACAATCTCGATCCCGGCCTCGGTGCAGGCGTCCGCGAGGCCCTCCAGCATGCGGCCCAGCAGCTCCAGCGGCTGCGAGGCCGGAAACGACACCAGCGAGAGCGCGAAGAGCGGCCGCGCGCCCATCGCGTACACGTCCGAGAGCGCGTTCGCCCCGGCGATGCGCCCGAAGACGAACGGATCGTCCACCACGGGCGTGAAGAAGTCGGTCGTCGCCACGAGCGCCCTGCCGGCGTCCAGGCGGTAGACGGCCGCGTCGTCGCCGGTCGCGGGACCGACGAGCACGCGGCGATCGCGGGGCGGGGGAAGGCGGCGCAGCACCTGCGCCAGATCCGCGGGGCGGATCTTGCAGCCTCACCCCGCGCCGTGGCTGAGCTGCGTCAGCCGGACGATGTCCGAAGGCGTCACCGCTGGACCTCCGAGGCCGGGGCCGTGCGGCCATCCGACCGATGGCCCGGGTGCGACCGGCGCGGCCGGTTTGCTGCTATCCTGCCTCCGGATCGTGCGCCCGTCCAGCCGTCGACGGCCCGTGCGCCACCGGAGGTTCCGCCATGCACCGGGTTCGGCTTTCGGCTTTCGGCTTTCGGCTTTCGGTTCCCGGCTGCGCCCCAAGCGGGCGGCGGTGCCGCGAGTCGAAGGGCCTTTCCTGCCTTGCCGCGCTGCTGGCCGCCGCCGCCTGCAGCGAGTCGGTGAGCACCCTCACCGTCAGCGCGCCCGCGCAGGTGAACCTGCGCAAGGGCGCCTCCGCCACCGTCACGGTCGCCGGGCGCGTCGGCGACATGGCCATCATGACCGGCGAGCAGATCTCGCTGTCCACGGACCTGGGCACGCTGCAGGACGCCAACGCCCCGGGAGGCGCCGAGGTCGAGGCGCAGTCGAGCGTGAACCTCACGGTTTCCGCGGGAAAAGTGGTGGCCACGCTCAAGCCCGACAGCGAGAACCAGCCGGGCGTCTCGCACCTGACCGCGCGCTACATCGACGTGTACCAGCGCGAGGTCATCGCCACTGCGAGCGTGCAGTGGGTCGCGCCCAAGGTGGCGAACCTCGTCTTCACGTGCATCACCTACACCATCGGCGCGTTCGTCCAGAGCGGCGAGGAGATCGCCATCAAGTGCAAGGCCGCCGGCTACGACGACGACAACCACTGGGTCAGCGCGGCGAAAGTCAAATTCCTCACGGAGGCCGGCGGGTTCGCGCTCATCGACGGCCCGGCCAACCCCGAGGAGAAGGGACAGGTCTTCTACTACCTGCCGCGCTTCGGCAACAAGAACCCGAAGGACGTGCCGCCGCTGGGCGACGCGGCCACGGGCGAGCCGCGCTACTCCGATCCGATGACCCACACGACGCGCAATCCCCGCGACGGCCTGGCGTCGCTGGTGGCGTACGTGCCCGGCGACCCCATTCCCGGCTACACGGGCGAGCCGTTCGTGGACGAGAACGACGACAACGTGTGGAACGAGGGCGAGGAGTACGCGGACCTGAACGGCAACCGCCAGTACGACGACGACCAGACCGCGGTGCAGTGGCGCCAGGTGAAGATGCTCTGGACCAGCGAGCTGTGCGCCCCCAACGAGAACCGCGCCTGCGTGGACGGAACGCGCATCGAGCAGTCGTTCACGGATCCGTCGCACCCGGCCGTCACCGAGCTTGCCATCGGCCAGAGCCTGCGCTGGCGCGCCGTGCTGCTCGACTACAACTACAACATCCCGTCCGCGAACATCGTCGACGACTCGATCAGCGTCTCCTCCACCGCCGATGGCGTCGAGTTCACCGAGGGGTCGGTGGATCCGCTCGTACGCGGCGTCGGCATCGACATGGAGGCGAACACCTTCAAGCTGCGCAACCCCACGAAGGCGGCGTCGTACGAGCGCGGCGCGCTGCACTATTTCACGGTGTTCAACGGCAACACGGCGGACCCGGAGGCGGATCCGCCGGCGGTCGGCCTGGGCCTGACGCTCACGGTCAAGCACAACTACGCGCTGGACGAGTCCGGCACGAGCGGCTCGGAGCTCGAGGAGACCGTGGCGTTCTCGACGAGCGTCGCCGTTTCGAGGCGGTGAAGCGGCCCGCGGTGCGCGCTACAATAGCCGCATGAGCGCTCCCGTCCCGTTCCTGCTCGCCCGGCGATCGTGCAACTGCCCGGAATCACTGGCGATTCGCTCCCCGTGGAGCGGCGAAACCGTCTGCGAGGTTTCGCTCGCCTCGCCCTCGCACGCGCAGGAGGCCGCCGATGCGGCGGACCGCGCGGCGGCGCCGCTTGCGCGCGCCTCCACCGACGAGCGGCGCACGCTGCTGGAATCGGTGTCGCGCGCCCTGAAGGAGCGCGAGGACGCGTTCGCGAAGACCATCTGCGACGAGGCGGGCAAGCCCATCACGCAGGCGCGGGCGGAGGTGCGCCGCGCCTCGGAGACCTTCCACCTTTGCGCGGGCGAGGCCGAACGGCTGGGCGGGAGCGTCGTGCCGATCGACCTGTCGCCGGCCACCGCGGGGTACCGCTGCATCGTGCGCCGGGTAGCGCGCGGTCCCGTGCTCGCCATCGGGCCGTTCAACTTCCCGCTCAACCTGCTCGCGCACAAGGTTGCGCCCGCCCTCGCCGCCGGCGCGCCCGTGGTCGTGAAACCGCCTCCGCAGGCACCCGGCGCGGGCCTGATGCTGGGGAAACTGCTGGCGGAACTCGCTCCCGCCGGGTGGCCCGACGGCTTCATCTCGGTGCTCCCGTGCTCGAACGAGACCGCCGAGCGCATGGTGCGCGACCCGCGTTTCCGCGTCCTCTCGTTCACGGGCAGCGCGGCCGTCGGCTGGCACCTGCGCGATCTCGCCGAGCGCAAGCACGTGGTGCTCGAACTGGGGGGCGATGCTGCGGTCGTCGTGTGCGCGGACGCCGACCTCGACGACGCAGCGGTGCGCATCGCACGCGGCGCCATGTCGTTCGCGGGCCAGGTGTGCATCTCGGTGCAGCGCGTGTTCGTCGAGTCGTCGGTGCGGGAGAGTTTCACGCGCGCGCTTGTCGAGGCCGTGCGCGCATTGCCGGTCGGAGATCCTCGCGACCCGGCGGTCGTTTCGGGGCCGGTCGTCGACGACCGGGCGGCGGATCGCATCGCTCGCACGATCGAGGCTTCCGGAGGGCGGATTCTGATCGGCGGGCGGCGGGAAGGACGCCTGCTGGAGCCCGCGCTCGTGGATGACGCGTCGCGTCGAGGCGCTCTGGCGACGGAGGAAGTGTTCGGGCCGGTCGCCGCGCTTTGGGGCTGGGAGAGGTTCGAGGACGCGCTGGCGGCGGTGGAGTCGTCGCGCTACGGGCTGCAGGCGGGGCTTTTCACGAACGACCTGCGGCGCGTGTTCGCGGCGCACGACGCGCTGCACGCGGGTGCGCTCGTCGTCAACGACGTGCCGACGTTGCGCGTCGACAGCTATCCGTACGGCGGGACGAAGGACTCGGGTCTCGGGCGGGAGGGCGGCCGCGCGGGCGTCGAGGAGTACACCGAGCCCCGTGTGCTGATCGTGAACCCGCGCTGAAGATCGCGGGGTCGCGGCCCGCCGCCGCGCTGCCCAGATTGAAGGCGTCCCCCGCGGTCGGGGGCGGGGAGGCCTGCCGTGATTGCGGATCGCATCGTCCGGTATCTGCAGCAGAACGGAGTCGCCTGGGTGCGGCGCGGGCACCCGCGCGCGGTGACGGCGCAGGAGCTGGCCGCGAGCCTGCACCTGACGGGCTTCCGGGTGGCCAAAACGGTGGTCGCCGACGTGGACGGCCAGCCGTGGCTGTGCGTGCTGCCCGCGGCCGAGCAACTGGACGAGCTGCGGCTCGCACAGGTGCTGGACGCCCGGCGCGTCGACCTCGCGGACGAGAGCCTGTTCGAGGACCTGTTTCCCGACTGCGAGCTGGGCGCCGAGCCGCCGTTCGGAGCGCTGTACGGACTGCCCGTGGTGCTGGACGAAAGCCTCGCGTCGGCGCCGACGCTGGTCGTGCGCGCCGGCTCGCACGAGGAGGCGATCGAGCTGGCGACCGCGGATCTCCTCACCCTGGAGCATCCCCGCATCGCGGCGGTCGCGGCGCCGCCGGCCTGGCAGCGCTCCGGAGCCGTGCACGCGACGCAGCCGAGGACGTGAAAGCCAAGATGAAGAGCGACCACCAAGACACCAAGGCACCAAGATTCTTTCGTCTTTGTGTCTTGGTGGTTGCCCTGTTCTAGCGGCGACCGGCTCATGCCTGCGGTACCGGTCCCAGTTCGTCGCGCGTCACGCCCTGCGCCTTGCCCCGCTCCAGCAGCGACTTCAGCCTCAACATGTCGTCGTCGAGCTGGCGCTTCGGATCCGCTCCCAGCACCACCGCCACGACGTGCCCCAGCGCACCCGCCGGCGGGCTGTACGACATGCGCAAATCCACCCGCGTGCCGCCGTCCTCGTCGCGGAAACGCACGTTGCCGATCGAGCGCACGTGCGAGCCTGGCACCGTCCTCCAGGCGAGCAGCTCGTCCTCCGCCAGCGACGAGAGCTCCGCTTCCCACTCGACGGGCGCGCCCGCCGGCCCGTCCACCTTCCATCGCCAGCGGCCGTCGCCCGCAGGACGCACCTGCCGCACGTGCGCCATGAAACGCGGGAAGTTCTCGAAGGCGCGGAAGTAGCGGAAGACCTCCGACCGCGGCGCGCGGATGTGGATGCTCTTGTGCAGCTCCACCGCGCCGCGCTCGGGTCGCAGCCCGAACAGCCGCATCAGGTCCTCGTTCGTGCCCGCACGCACGCACAGCAGCGTCCCCGCGACCCACGCCGCCGTGCCGGAAGCGCCCCTGCGCGCGATGCCCCAGATGCCCAGTCCGCAGCCGAACGCCGCGACCACGAGCCGCGTCGCCGGCGCCCAGGTCGACTGAAGGAAGTCTGCGACCGGCGCCGGTCGCGCCGTGCCGCCCTGCAGGCGCGGCACCGTGCCCTGCTCCGCGTGCTTCTGGAGGCCGTCGACGACCTTGCGCACGCCGTTCACGTGTGAAACCCCGCGCACAAGCCGGCGCGCCTCGGATTCAAGAACGTGCCCTCCCAGCGTGACGACACCCTCCGCCGCATGCACCTCCACCGCGTGGGGGTGCGAGCACAGCCGCCCCAGGCGCGACCGGACGCGCTCCGCCAGCACCAAGTCGGTCGGATGGCCTCCCGCCACCCGGCCGCGCAGCGACGCGAAGAATCCCCGCGAACGCCCGGCCAGATCGCGCCCGGCCTTGGCGCCGAAGGTCTCCAGCGACTTCGCCGCGTGAATCGTCTTCTGCTCCAGCACCGCGCGCCGCCTCGCGCCGGCCCTCGGCGAGAACAGGTACGGAGCGGCCGCCCCCGCGGCCAGCGCGGCTCCGGCCGCCAGGTAGACGCCGTTGCCCCGTCCGCGACGGCCGATCAGTTCCGCAAACGTCATGGTCCTCCTCCTCCGGCCTCCGGCGCGGATCTCCGGGATCCGTGGCTCCGGGCCGCTTCCCAGCTCACGGGAATACTCCTTCGCCTGCGAGGATAAAGCTGCACCCGCCGCGCCGCACCCGCCCGCCGACCCGCGCGGCGACCTGCCCGGCGTTCCTCGACTGCCCCTGCGACGAACGCGTGCGTCTTGCGGCCGGCGCGCACCGTGGCGACGCTTCGCGCATACACGCCGCGAAACGGCAGGAGGGAGCACGCCGATGGCCAGCGAAACCGTGCGCGAAATCATGACCGGCAACCCCGTCGCTCTTCCCATGCAGGCCCCCGTCTCCGAGGCCGCGCGCCTCATGCGCGAGCGCAACATCGGCGACGTGCTCGTCACCGACAACGGCCGCTTCTGCGGCATCGTCACCGACCGCGACATCGTCGTGCGGGCCGTGGCCGAAGGCCGCAACCTCGGCCAGACGGGCGTGGGCGACATCTGCAGCCGCGAGACGACCACCCTGGCGCCGGGCGACAGGGCGGACCGGGCCGTGCAGCTCATGCGCGAGAAGGCCATCCGCCGCATTCCCGTCGTAGACGGCGGGCGGCCGGTAGGCATCGTGTCGATGGGCGATCTCGCCGTGACGCGCGACCCGGAGTCGGCGCTGGGCAAGGTCAGCGCGGCGCAGCCGAACCGCTGAGCGCGCGGCCGAGCAGCGAGCGCACCTCGTCGTCGGTCGTCTGCGAGAAGTCCGCGTACCACTGGCCGACCGCGAAGAAGAACTCGGGCGTGCGCAGGCAGACGACCTCGTCGGTTTCCTCGGCGAGCGCCTCGCACGTGGGGCGCGCGGCGACGGGGACGGCGACCACGACGCGGGCGGGCGCGCGGCAGCGCAGCGCGCGCACCGCCGCGCGCATGGTCGAGCCGGTCGCGAGTCCGTCGTCGACGACGACGGCGGTACAACCCTCGACGGGTATCGGCGCGGCGGGTCCGCGGTAGAGCCGCTCGCGCCGCTCCAGTTCGTGAGCCTCCTGCTGCGCCAGGCGCTCGACAAGCCCGTCGGAGATCCGCTCGGCGGCGACCACTTCCTCGTTGACGACGAGCACGCCGCCGCTCGCGATGGCCCCCAGCGCGAGCTCCGGCTGACCCGGATGGCCGAGCTTGCGCACCACGAGCACGTCCAGCGGCGCGCCCAGTCGCACGGCCACCTCGAAGCCGACGGGCACTCCGCCGCGCGGCAGCGCCTCGACCACGACGTCGCGGCCGGCATGGCCGGCAAGACGCTCGCCCAGCAGACGCCCCGCCTCTCGGCGATCGCGGAAGGTTTTCGTCATCCCGCGGAACGTTGCCGTCGTGCGTGCTCGGATGTCCAGCGCGGTGCCCCCCTCGTCGCGGGGACCCGGAAACGCCCGGGCGACCTCGCCCGGGTTCGCAGAGGGGGCCGCCCGGTGGACGACGGAGGGCCCCGCGCGCACGTGCGCGCGCAAAAAAAGCTGCCTGATTTCGATAGGTTATCCCGGCACGTGACGCATGTTCAGGTATCCGCCAAGCGCGCCGCGAGGGACATCGAGACGCCCCTGCCAAGGTGCGCGAAGCCGATGATGGTCACGCATCCGCACGGGGGCGCGCCCACGAGCCCTTGCCCGTGCAGGCAACTGTCGTCGGGCGACCGACCGGAGCCGGCCTCCGTCAGCCGCCGGCCTGTGCGGCGCCTTTGCGCAGGTGTCGAGGATGCGCCCGAAGCCCGCAAAGGACTCGCATCGCATCGGTCTGCAGCAGCGGGGGCGGGCAACCGCTCTCCGCCATGGCCCTCAGGATGGTCGGAATGCCCTGGCCCTCGGCCTGCGCGAGTTGCAGGCGGCTGAAGAACCAGGCCAGCGCCTGGTTGCGCCACCGCGGGTCGGCCCGCCCCTCGCCGAAGGCGACCGGATCGACTCCGAGAGGCAGGCCGCCGGGCGAATTGAACTCGATCCGGTCCGAGAAGGCGGTCACGCGCGTCGGGTCGGCGAGTTCGTGGTCGCGGTGCGCCAGCGCGTTGCCCGTCGCCTCGTAGAGCGCGCGCTCCGGGTATTTCGCCACGTTCGGGCGTTCGAGGTCGGTCTTGTCGAAGACGACCGGCGCCTGCGCCGCGAGCTGCTCCCGGAGCCGGCGTGCTTGGTCGAGGATGCTCCCTGCCAGCTCGTGGCGCCGCGAGTGCGGATCGGTGCGATCCGTTCCGGGGTACGCGGAGAAAGTCGAGAACGCACCGGGAACGTGCCGCTGCGTCTCCCGCCCGAACAGCAGGACGGCGAAGTTGCGCGGCCGCACGATGCCGGTCAGCGGCTCGCGGATGCACAACGACGGCACGAACGGACTCAACTGCACGTTCTCGGACAGCAGCGCCTCGACCTCGCGTTGTGCGGCATGACACCCATGCGCGCCAGGGCGTCGCGCAGGGCGAGCAGGTCGAGATCCTGCACCGTGGCCGTCGTGCAGGGCCGTCGATCCCACGGTTCCAGCACTCCCTTGCGCACGAGCAGGTCGCGCAGCAGCCCGTTGCGCGCCTCGACCGTCGAGCTGCCGACGCGGACGAAGTACCGCGCGCCCTCGCGGTCGCTCCGGAAAGAGTGCGCCTGGCTCGTTGCAGGCTGGACGAAGACGAGCACCCGGCGGGCGCGGTCGTCGGCCGGCAGCTCGTTCACCAGCGGGGCGATGGGCGGCGACACCCGCTCGCGACACCGGGCCAGCACTCTGCCTTGGACCTC
>Ga0172369_10003973_pt1 | contig 19130 bp, 25 predicted proteins | sample LakKiv25m_FD_114539 | JGI IMG/M metagenome (GOLD analysis project Ga0172369, IMG submission 114539) | Freshwater microbial communities from Kabuno Bay, South-Kivu, Congo - kab_022012_11.25m | ecosystem: Environmental > Aquatic > Freshwater > Lake | place: Democratic Republic of the Congo...
GACCAACCAGTATGTCGTGGGGCAGCTCGGCGCGCTCGAAGCGCGTTTACAGCGCCTGCTGCGCGAGGTGCAAGCCGGTCAACGCGTGCTGGGCCAGGAACACACCGAAAGCGGCAGCCAATCTTGACACAGGCGCGCCTCTGACCTATAATAATCGTCTGGCGTGCGGGCGTCCCCGTTGGCGCGCCCGATGAAACGCTCAGAGACAGCACATGGAACAGAACCTGATCTTTAACGTTGCACAACTCTTGAAGGAACCGGTCGGCGCCGCGCGCACCGCGACCGTGGTCGCGGACATCTATCACCTGACGCCGGAGCTGGCGCAGGAGATGGCCGAGGGCGCGGCCGCGCCCACCCTGGCCGGCCCGGTTCGGCTCATGCGCACGGGCAACGATGTCCTGGTGACAGGCCGCCTGAACGCCGAGTTGACGTTGCTCTGCTCGCGCTGCCTGGAGCCGGTAGAGGTCTCACTCGACATCGAGTTGTCGGAGGTATTCACACCGACGCTCGATATCGTCACCGGCCAGGCGGTGACGCCCGAAGAAGAAGACCCGGCGCTCTGGATTGACGAGCATCACCAGTTGGATCTCACCGAGGTGCTGCGCCAGGGCGTGCTGGTGGGCCTGCCGATGCACCCGCTGTGCCAGGATGACTGTCGCGGCCTGTGCGCAAGCTGCGGGCGAAACTTAAATGAAGGAATCTGCGATTGCAAGCCGGAGCCTGATCCACGCTGGGCAGGGCTGGCCGCGTTGCTGAAAACCGATAATCCATCAAACTGAAATCGGGGTCATGTTGACCCCATCGAAGGAGTTGTACCGTGCCACCTCAGCCAAAGCGTAAACTTTCCAAGGGCCGCCGCGATCGCCGCCGCGCCCATGATGCCTTGCCAGCCGTCCACCTGGTCGCGTGCCCGAAGTGCGGCGCGCTGCGCCAACCGCATCACCTGTGCCCCGAATGCGGCACTTACAAAGGTGAGAGCTTTATCGAGACCCAGGAAGAGAAAAAGTAGCAGCGTGCCAGGCGCCGATGCGGCGTCTGGCGCGCCTCCGGCGATTTCTATGATGAGGGGATTTGGGCTTGTCCCATCTCCCCTCTCTTTCTGTGAGCATGATGACGCAAACAGCCTATCTCTTTCCGGGACAAGGTTCGCAAACCGTCGGCATGGGCCTGGCGCTGGCGCAACGCTACGCCGTCGCGCAGGAAACCTTTGCGGAGGCCGATGCGATCCTGGGCTTCCCCCTCTCACGCCTCTGCTTCGAAGGCCCGGCCGATGCGCTCACCGCGACGCGCAACGCGCAGCCGGCCATCCTGACCGCCAGCATCGCGGCGCTGCGGGCGCTCCAGGCCGAGCGGCCTGACCTGCCGGCTGCGGCCTGCATGGCGGGCCACAGCCTGGGCGAATACAGCGCGCTGGTGGCCGCGGGCAGCCTGGCCTTCGCCGACGCCGTGCGCCTGACGCGCGCCCGCGGCGAGGCGATGGCGCGGGCCGGGGAACAACATCCCGGCAGCATGGCCGCCATCCTCCGGTTGGATGATGCGCAGGCGGCGGCGTTGTGCGCCCAGGCCGCGGCCGAATCCGGCGACGTGGTGCAGGTCGCCAATTACAACTCGCCCGGCCAAGTTGTGATTTCGGGCGGACCGGCCGGCGTGGCCGCCGCGACGGCGTTGGCGAAAGCGGCGGGCGGCCGGGTGATGCCGCTGGCGGTCAGCATCGCGGCCCATTCCGAACTGATGCGGCCGGCCGTCGCGGCGTTCGCGGCGCACGTGGCCGCCACGCCCTTCGCTGCGCCGCAGATCCCGGTCATCGGCAACGTGCAGGCGCAGCCGCTGGCGACGGTCGAGGCGATCCGGGCCGAACTGGTGGCCCAACTGACCGCATCGGTGCGCTGGACGGCTTCCGTGGCGGCCATGATCGAGACGGGCGTCGCCCGCTTCGTGGAGATCGGGCCGGGCGCGGTGTTGACCGGGCTGGTGAAGCGCATCGCACCGAACGCCGAAACCGCGAACGTCGGGACGCCAGAGGACGTGGCGAAGGCGTAATCACCACGCAGACACCCGAGCTGGCTCGGTCTGAGACCGGCCAGAGCGGGAAGCTGACGTGGCAAAGGCGTAATTTAGGAATTCACGCAGCGGAGCACCCTGAGCGAAGTGGCGGCCGTTTCGCCACGTAGTCGAAGGGTCGCAGCGGTCTTTTGGCTCAAGCCGCATCCTTCGACTACGCCCCGCGAACTACTGCGGTGCTCCGCTCAGGATGCTTACAACTGATATTGAGATTCGGTTCCAGGAGAAAACACACGATGCTTCAGGGGAAAATCGCCGTCGTAACCGGCAGCTCGCGGGGGATCGGCGCGGCAATTGCCAGAGAGCTGGCCGCCCAGGGCGCAACCGTTATTATCAATCACCGAGATAGCGCCACGCAAGCCGAGGCCGTCGCCGCCGAGATCATCGCGGCCGGTGGGAGCGCGGTCGTCATCAGCGCCAATGTGAGCGAATTCGCCGAGGCGCAACGCCTGATCAAAGAAACGGTAGATCGTTTCGGCCGGATTGATATCCTGGTGAATAACGCCGGCACTACGCGCGACATGCTCATCATGATGATGCCCGAAGCCGACTGGGATCTGGTGATCCAGACGAACCTGAAGAGCGCGTTCAACTGCTCGAAAGCCGCCGTCCGCCCCATGATGAAGCAGCGAGCAGGCCGCATCATCAACATCACCTCGGTTTCGGGCCTGGCCGGACAAGCCGGGCAGACCAATTACTCGGCGTCCAAGGCCGGCATGATCGGCTTCACAAAGGCGCTGGCGAAAGAGATCGGCCCGCGCGGGATCACGGTGAACGCGATTGCCCCCGGCTTCGTGCCAACCGTCTTGACCGATGTCCTGAACGAAGACCAAAAACGGGCGATCATCAGCATGACCCCGCTTGGCCGCTTCGCCAAGCCCGAAGAGATCGCCTACGCGGTCACGTTTCTGGCAAGCGATCGGGCGGCGTTCATCACCGGGCAGGTGCTCAGCGTGGATGGCGGGCTGGTGATGCAATAGCCTATGCAGTGAAGCATGCTGAGCGGAGTCCGGTGGAGTTTGCCGGACATAGGCGAAGCACGCCAAGACCGCATCCTTCGACTGCGCAGCACAGTCCGCTGCTCCGCTCAGGATGCTATGCAGTTCAAGGAGGACGCATGGACGAACCCTTGGGGAAAGTGACCATTGCGCCGAACGTACTGACCACCATCGTGCATCAAACCACCCTGGAGCAGACCGGCGTCAGCCGGCTGGTGCCGGTCCCGCCCAAAATGCGCGGCTGGCTCGACGCAGCCAGCGCGGCCAATGATGGTATCTCCGTGCAAGTGGTAGAGGGAGGCGTCCGAGTCGCGGTGCATGTTGCGGCCGAAAACGGCCGCAACTTGCTGAAGCTGGGCGAAATGATCCAGGACAGCATCGTTCGGGCGATCGAGGAGATGGTCGGCATGGCCGTGGCCTCGGTGGATGTCTTTATTGACGATGTGGTTCTGCCTTCACTGCCCATCGCAGAGGATAGCTGACGCGTGGCAGAGAAAAGCTCGGTGCAGACGCGCCATCAGGCCCGCATCCTCGCCTTGCAGGCGCTTTACGAATTGGATACCACCAATCACCGGGCGGATCATGCCGTGGCCTATCGGCTGGAAGATCAACCGCTGCCGGCCGACGGTGAGGCGTTCCTCCGTCTGCTCGTCAGCAGCGTGCTCACCCACCGCGAACGCCTTGACGCGTTGATCCAACAATATGCGCCGGCCTGGCCCGTCAACCAGATTGCGGTCGTGGATCGGAATGTCCTGCGCATCGCGCTGTTCGAACTGAGCGGGCAGGCTGGCACCCCACCCAAGGTCGCCATCAACGAAGCAGTGGATCTGGCGAAGCTGTTTGGCAGCGACAACAGTTCGCGTTTCGTCAACGGTGTGTTGGGATCGGCCGTCGCCGATCATGAGCCGATCACCCTGACGCCGGCCCCTGTGGCTTTGCCGCCGTCTGCCGCTGGACATCCAATCGTAACCGCAAAGGACTGAGCGTGGATATCTTTGGCATTGGCCCTCTCGAACTGATCCTGGTGCTCATTCTGGCGCTCCTGATCTTTGGCCCGAACAAGCTGCCTGAAATCGCCGCCAAGCTCGGCGGTTCCCTGCGCGATATGCGTAAAGCGACGCGTGAGTTCTCTAAGGAGCTTGACGAGACCCGCGAGGCGCTCGAAGGCATTACCGAACCGATCAAAGAGATCGCCGCGCCGCTCCAAACCACCAGCGAGGCGCTCAAAGATGCGCGCGAATTCGTGACCAACCCCAGCAAAGCCATCGAAGGCTATGTCATGGGCCAGTATGCGGGAGGCGAGACCAAGAACGACGTAGCGGCCCCGGCCGCTGAGGCTGCTTCCGCCGTCGAAACACCCGCGCCGGGGGCCTCATCCGCGCCGACCACCCTGGAGACCGCCCTTGCGCCGGCCGCCGCCGAGGTATCCACGGCTCCCGAGACGCCGGCCGAACAGGCCGCGGCCGCCGATCAAGCCGCATCCGCGCCGGCCGACGCCGCGCCGATCATCGAAAGCGCGGCGTTCCCGCCTGCGCCCGCCGAGGGCGCCCAAGCAATCGCCGCACCGGTCGAAGCAATCGTTCCGCCTGCCCCCGAAATCATTGGGACAGCCGAAGAAACCGCCGGGACAGTCGAAGAAACCGTCGGGGCAGTCGAAGAAACCACCGGGGCAGTCGAAGAAACCATCGGGACAGTCGAAGAAACCATCGGGACAGTCGAAGAAACCGTCGGGACAGTCAAAGAAACCGTCGGGACAGTCGAAGAAACCATTGGGACAGCCGAAGAAACCGTCGGGACAGTGGAAGAAACCGTTGGGATAGCCGAACAAACCACCGGTATCACCGAAGAAACCGTTAGGATGACCGCAGAAATCGCCGAGACGGTCGAAGAAGCCGTCACGCCGCCCGCCTCTGAAATCGTTGCGCCGGTCGAAGATGCAGACGCGTCGGCGTCCGCATCGGCCCCTGCAGCCCCAGTCAGCGCGGCGCAGCTTCCACCGGCGTCAGCGGAAGTTGATCCCGGACCTGCGACCACCGCGCATAAAGCGTCCCGCACACAACCGGCCGAAGGCGCTCAACGCCGCCGCCATCGCGCCGCGCCGAAGCTCGTCCGCGAGCCAGACAACGCCCACGCCGTAGATGGGCCTGCCCCTCAGGATTGATCCTATGTCTTTCACCGGTATTTTCGGCCTGGTCATACTGCTCATTGCTGCAATCGCTTTGTTGGGGCCATCGAAACTCCCGGCCGGCATCGAACAGCTTTGGCTGTCCATCACCAACTTCCGCCGCCAGCAGAATGAGCTGCCGATCCTGACATTGGAACAGGCGCGCCGCTCATGGGAATTGAGCGAAAACCCGCTTTATGATCTGATCCAGATCCTCTACGGCGCGGTCGAGCACCTGGTGGAGCTGCGGCGCCGCATCTTCATCGTCATCGGCTGGCTGATGGGCGCGGCGGTGCTGGCGTTCCTCTTCGCCAACCAATTGCTGGAGCTGATCGCGCTCCCGAAGGGGGACATCCAGTTGATTGTGTTGGCGCCGATTGATATGCTGTGGGCGACATTTGAGGTAATCTTCGGGGCTGCCGCCGTTCTCACGCTGCCGATTTTGCTCTACCAGATCCTAAGATTTACCGAACCGGCGCTCGAGACGCCAACAGAAAAGGCGACCTACCGCTTCATCGCGTTTCTGGGCATCCCGCTGGTGCTCATCTTCTTCCTCCTCGGCGCGGCCTTCGCCTACTTCATCATGTTGCCGTTCGCCCTGAAATACCTGGCGTCGTTCGGGATTGATATCGCGCGCGCGAGCTGGAATGTGCGCGCCTATTTCAGCTTCACCCTGGGCGTGATCTTGTGGATGGGGGTGGCGTTCCAGACGCCCTTGATCATGGCGATGTTGGCCCGATTGGGAGTCGCATCGCCGCAAGCAATGGCAAAACAATGGCGCTACGCCATCGTCTTGATCGCGGTCATCGCGGCGGTCATCACGCCGACGGTGGATCCACTGAACATGGCGTTGGTGATGGGACCGCTGTTAACGCTCTATTTCCTGGGCGTCGGGTTTGCCCGGATCACCTATCGGCCGCGCCGCGAGCAGTCGTTTGCGAGCGAGCCGGTCGCGGAGGAGCCGAAGCAGTTGGAGGGGTGAGCGCACGCTGATCCCCGGCGTGCAGAATGACCGGAAAAATAAAAGGAGGCTCCCCGTGGGGCCTCCTTTTCAGTTCGCAGTGAGTTCGACAAGGATGCGAATCGCGATTATGACTATTGCGATTTGTAAAGCCTGGGCCGCACCGCGGGCGTGCGCCTTGTGATGCTGGGCGCGCTCGTGGCGGACGACTTCTGAGCTGGTTGTTCCGAGCAGCCCGCATTTTCGGGCCGACGTAGCTCGATCAACTTTTGCTTGACGACGCCCCTTGTTGGCGGTATCATGCGTTTGTACGATCAAGCCAGGTATACAAAAAGGATGCGCTGGCGTTGTAGGCGCGGCAACTTCATCCGCACCGATAGAACCTACTGACTGCGCGAAATCAGCCGTTCAGCTTCGTCAGCGCGATGAACAGATGGGGCGTGCCCATGATGAGTGAATTCTGTTGCCGAGCCTCAGCGCAGGCGCTTTGCACCATCTGCACGACAGGTGCGGAAAGTCGGCCACAGTACAACCTCACGCAACGATCTGGTGCACTCTGCCCGGCGCAAGCGGCCATCTACTCAGCTTGTCTTGGTCGTAGCGTGTATCAGTAAAAGTGTACCTGGATCAAGGCGCCGAGGCTTCCCGTCGCTGCCGCCGGCCAAAGACGCAGAGCAGGCCGTACAGGCTCTCGACGGTGATCCGGTGCTTTTGCCAGAAGGTTTTGGCGGCCGGGGTATGAAACGCCTCGAAGTCGTTGGCCAAGATGATATCTGGCCTGGCAATCACGGCTGAGGCAAAGATGGGCGCATCGGCTGGATCACTGCAAGCAGCGGATACCATCGCGATCTCGGCGGGCGTCGGTCGTCGCGTGAACTGACGGGCGAAAGGCTTCAGGAAGGCCACCATGCTGGCGCGTTGAGCGGCGAAGCGATCGTCTATGACCTCTTCCAGTTCATCCACAATGCTCTGACCAATGACTATCCCAAACACGCCCGTCTGGTAGAGCGCCAGAACTTCGCCGGCCAGAGAGAGCGCCCCATCACGATTGCGCGGGTACACGATCATCGCGATCAGCACGCCAGTGTCGGGAAAAACCCGCAGCTTCCCACTCATGCCAACGCCTGCTGGCCGGCGTGTGCCTGCACGGCTTGCTCGTAGCGTTCCTGCCAGATGCGGCGTCGTACGGCGCGGACGTGTTGCAACAACTCTTCTTCACTCAGATCGGCTGCTTCGGCCGCGGGCGCGAGAAGTGCGCTCAATTCTTGTAACGGCAGGCGCGCTGGTGGTTCAGCCTGAGCCTGGGCATATTTCTCCAACGCTTCGACCGTTAGTGTGTTGAGCGAAATCGAACGCTTGGCCGCTAACGTGTCCAGTTTGCCGTGCAGGTCGGGGGAAACGCGGATCGTGATTCGTCTGACCAACATACGGGCCTCCATTTCGCCGTTCTGGATAGCAGCATAATAGCAGCACGTAAGGGGCCTGTCAAACCACACTTGCCGCGGGCACAGGGAGCTTGCCTTGAAGCGCGGCCGAAGGGATGCAAGAGGTTCGCGTCCAACACCCCCAACTTCAACCCCCAATCCGGCCGCCCGCGAGCGGCGATTTTGGCGACGGTGCGGAAGCGGCGCAGCCAGGCGTCGAGGGCCGCGACCGCTGCGTCGCGCTGGCGGGTGGCCTGGCGAAAGCCGGCCAGGAGCTCGCGTTGCTGTTGGATGAGATCGGGTTCGGGCATGAGGAAGGCCGCCTTTTGGGGCCGGATAAGCGGAATGGATGGACTTTGGTCAGGCCGCGCCTCTATCCAGGTTGGCCTCTAACCAGGTGATAAAATCGGCGCAGCGCACCTCCGCTGTCAATTCCAGAATGGCCTTGTTATTGGAGCAAAATCTCCTGGAGGCGTTGGGTCCAATCTTGCGCTCCTTCGTGGCAGAATTGCCATTCGCCCAGGTCAAGCTCTCACGTCTTGGAAACGCTCTTTTCCACGTTGGCGACAAATAACCCATCGCGCGCGGATCTCTGCTTGAATGTCCCGTAGTCGCAGCCGTATTTATGAACGAACTCTTGATCACGCCGCCGTAGCTCGGTCACCTTACTGGAAATTTGCTCGATCGCATAGCGGCGCAAAGCGGTGTCAACAGCTTGCCGCAAGTCACCCAACGGCGCCAGCGTCTGCGCGAATTTATCCTGAATTGCAACCTGTACAGTCATAGTTTTCTCCCATACGCTTCGTTTGAAGCGTATTTTACCGCAAGCGCGCTACGAGCGCAATACGCCATTCACTTCACGCTCCGCTGCGCCTGGGCGATGACCTGGGCCAGCCGCGCCATCTCTTGTTGCGTCGCCTGCGCCTGACCCTCGAGGGGCGTCCAGTGCTCCTTCTCGAAGCTCCAGCGCACCGGGTCGTTCCAGAGTGCTTTGGCCTCTTCCCAGCGCTGGTTCAGACGTTGCCAGATATCGCGCAGCTCAACTGACGTGTTGTTCAGATTGCTCATCGGGCAAACTTTCCTCGGCGCGGTACTCGGCGGCATCTTCGCGCACCTGCGGGAATGCGGGGACGGCGACCGGGGGACGCAGCGCCGGCCGCACGGTCTCGATCTCGAAGGCGAAGCTTTGCGCCAGGGTGCGGAAAGCCGGCAGCCAGGTCGGATAGTCCTCCGCCGGAGCGGCGTAGTGCAGTTCGTAGAGCTGCCCCCCGCGCCGAAAGAAAACGGTGCGTTGCCGAATTTCAGTCCATTGCGGCCGGATGCTATTCGGCGGCAACGGCATGGCGTAGGCCACCTCCACCTCGACCGCCGGCAGCCCTGCAACCGTCGTCACGGATGGGCCTGTCCCGTGGCTGTTGAAAGCCGCGCGATACCGGGTGAGCAGCTCAGCCGCGGCCTCGGCCGGAGATGCCGCGGTTGAACGCGTCACGACCACAGCCAATGAGGTCGAGTAGGCGACGGCTCGATTGCGCGGGCCGGTGATGAAAACCTCCCTGCGGCCATTCTCCGCGATTGCGCGCGTTTTCCAATCCGCCGGATAAAGAAAGATACAGGATCCATCAGATCCCTCGAGGCGATACGTGACGTAGGATGTCTCGGCCATAGTCCTCACCTCTCCATCAACTTCGCGCGCTCACTCCGGCAACTCCGGATACAGACTTCGGATTAGCCGCTTGGCTTGCGACTCGCCCAAAGTCATCATGCCGCTGACCCAATCACACTGCTCATCGCTCTCGTTCCCGCGCACTTGATTCCAGACGGCCGCCTGGGTGCTGAAGGCGTGATATTCCTGGTCAATCGAGTCCGGTTGATTCCACTGGACGTGCGCGCCTTCGTGAGCCAGGTGGGCGGCCAGAATACCGGTTGAGGCGTGTTGCAACGTCTCGCTGATCACAATCTCGTTGCGGGCGGGGTCGAAATAGGCAATCGCGTCGTCGGTCGGGCCGAAACACACGATCACGCCGCGCCGTCGGATCGCATCCGCGACCGATTGGCCGGCCGTCGTTCCCGCCAATCGACTCAGGGCATCCTGAAGCGGCGCGCTGGCGGGCCGCGGCGCCGCCACAATCGGCGTTGCGTCGCCGGCAACCGCAACGACGCCCACGCCCGCGAGCGCCGCCACCGCCAGATAAGCCTGCAAGTCGGCGATCTTGCGCCCAAGCAGGACGTCGGCTTTGGGAAGGTCGTCCGCCAATTGAGTCGTCAGCCGGCGCGCCTGGAGTTCATAAGCGCCAAACGCTTGTTGCACCTGCGCCAGCCAGCGACGGACCGTTCGCCAACTCAGCCTCGGCTTCTTGCAGGCGCACCTGAGCCTGACGCAACGCGTGCTCGTAAGCCGTACAATCCGGCGCGTGATAACGCCCCTCGCGATCGGTGTAACCGGAGGCCTGACAGCGCGCCAGCGCGGCCGCGGCGCGGCGGACTTCCTCTTGCCGGCGACGCGCCTCGTTCTGCCAGTGGTTCAGGCGCGCCTGCAACCAATCCAGCGTGCGGCGGATCTCCTGTGCGGCGGCCCCCAGCGTCTCTTGCGCCTCCCCGCGGAAGCGGCTCAACGCCCCTTTCAGGTCGTCGAGCGCCTGGATAGATTGCACGTGGACGGACGCGCTCATGATCGGCGCCTACCGCTGCTGCAAATAATCGCGTAGGCGGCTGGCCTTGCGCAGCAGGAACGGGATCTGCGCGTCGGAGGAGCGCATGAACTGACCCAGCACGCGCATGGTCTGCTCGAACTCCTGGCCGTACTTCTGGTGCTCCTGGTCGCGCCAGGTGTCGCCCAGTTGATGGAACTGGGCGCTCAAACGCGTCATGCTGTCCTTCAGTTGGCCGTTGAACTGCTTGAGGTCGCGCGCAAAACGTTCCAGGTCTTCGGGGTTGGCGATGGCTTGCGGCACAGGCGTTAACTCCTTGTGCGAGTAGAGCGAAAGGATCGCTTGGTTGGCGATTATCCTATCACTGATGCCTGCTTACGGCAAGTTAGGTGTCGGCTTGGGGGAGAAAGACGACCTACAACCCCAACTTCAACGCCAAATCCGGCCGGCCGCGGGCGGCGATTTTGGCGATGGCGTGGAAGCGGCGCAGCCAGGCGTCGAGGGCCGCGGCCGCTTCGTCGCGCTGGCGGGTGGCCTGCAGCGCGGCGGCTTTGGCCCCTTCCTGCGCTGCATCGGCCGCGGCCAGGGCATCGAGCAGGCCGCGGGCCGTCTCCAACGCGGCCTGGGCATAACCGAAGCGCGCCAGTTCGGTCAGATAGGCCGCGGTGTTCAGCGCCACGTCATAGCTGGTGCGCGCCGCGGTGAGGAACTTCTGCAGGTCTTCGGACGCCGCGCCGGCCAGCCCGAGCGCCAGGTTGGCGGCCGGCGCTGGGAAGACGGCGCGGGCCGTGATGCGGAAATCGCTGTAGGCGCGACGGGCCGCGACGCCGGCCGCGACCAGGGCCGCGGTGGCCGCGGTTTGCTCAGCGGCGGCGCGCTGCCGGCCGGTGAAGGCGGCCTGGGCCGCGGACTGGAGCGCCTGCCCTTCGGCCAGTCGGGCGGCGTCGTAGCCGCGGCCGGCCAGGAGCGCAGCCAGTTCGCTGTCGCTCTGTGCGAGCAAGAGTGTCTGGCCCGCGCTCGCGATGCGGTCGGCGATCCGTTGATCCTGATTGCTGCGGCCGCGCTTCGGGGCGGCGGGGGTGGGTGTCGGCTCGGACATGTGGCGCTCCTCTTTCGGTGACGGTTGGCGATTTCCGGCTGACCGGTGATGCAATTAAGATGACCGGTAAGCATGCTTCAGTGACGATTGGCGATTTCCTGCTGGCCGGTGATGCAATCCCAATGACCGGTAAGCATGTTTCGGTGACGATTGGCGATTTCCGGCTGACCGGCGATGAAATTCCAGCGACCGGCAGGCTTGTTCGGGCGCCGGTCGGCGATTTCTTGCTGACCGGTGATGCAATCTCGCTGACCGGCAAGCATGTTTCGGTGACGGTTAGCGATTTGCGAATGGCCGGGAATGAAGCTCCGGCGGGCGGGAAGCATATTATGACGACGGCTGGTGAATTATTGGGCGCAGTTTAGCATCGAAGACAGATCAGGTCAAGTCACACATGGAAGGTCGAAGCATGGAAGCCACGGGCGCCGATTTGCCAGGTTTGAAGACTCGGTTATAATGTGTGCATAATGTCCTTATGATCAGGACTTCACGCACATACGATCTATCATGCTATCACTCGAAACACTCGACACACTCTACGAAATCGCTGAGGCTCAGGCCGGCTACTTCACCACGGCGCAGACCGCCGCCGTGGGTGTGGATCGCCGACGGCTGGCGTACGCCGCCGCCACGGGCCGGCTGCAGCGGATTCGCCGCGGCGTCTATCGGCTGACCCATTTCCCGCGCTCCCGTTATGAGGATCTGGTGATCGCATGGCTGGAGACCGGCCCACATTCGGTGATCTCACACGACAGCGCGCTGGCGCTATATGATCTCTCTGATAACCTGCCGGCCCGCATTCATGTCACCGTGCCGCGCACGGCTTCGCGGCGTCGGCATGGCCTCTGCCTACATACCAATCAAATCGGGCCGGCCGACATCACCAATTACGAGGGCATACACATCACGACTGTGCCGCGCACCATCGCCGATGTCGCCCTCGACGGGCTGTCCGATGAGTTCGTGGAACAGGCCGCATGCGAAGCGGTTCGAAAAGGTTTGACTGCGACCGAACGACTGCTGACGGAAGCTGATCGGCGGAGCCAACGCCTGGGACAGGTGCTTCGGCGGGCGCTGGCCAGGGAGGGCCTGCTATGACCTACCAGAGCAGCAACGCATTTCGGCGCGCATTGGAAGATCGCCTGCTGACCCAGAGCACCCGTGGCTCTGTGGCGCTGAATCGGTTGCGCAAGATGGTTGCCTTTGATCGTTTCCTGGCGCGTCTGTTGGCTGCGCAACCGAGCATCTGGATGCTGAAAGGCGGCCTGGCCCTGCAACTGCGGCTGGGTGATAGCGCCCGTACAACGCAAGATATGGATGTCTTGCTCGCCATCTCGCGCATGGAGGTTCACAAAGCTCTGGAGCAAGCTGCCTTACACGATTTGGGCGACTGGTTCACCTTTGCGGTGCGATCGGATACGGGCGCGCTCCCCGGCCCAGACGGAGGCGGGCTGCGCTTTTACGTGACTGCGCGAGTAGACAGTCGGGTATTCGAGAGCTTTCACGTCGATGTCGGCCTCGGCGACCCGGTCATCGAGCCGGCCGAGAGCCTGACCACGCCGCCCTTGCTGGCTTTCGCCGACATCCCACCGGTCACGATCCCCTGCTACCCGATCAGCCAACACCTGGCTGAGAAAATTCACGCCTACGCCAGGCCGCGCGCCAGCGGCGAGAGTACACGCGTCAAGGATCTGGTGGATATGGTATTGATCGCCATGCACGTGCCGGTCAACGCCGTGGCGCTTTCCGCGGCCATCCAGGCGACGTTCGCGGCGCAAAGCGCCGGCGCGTCGCCGCTCAGTCTACCCGCGCCGCCGGCAGCCTGGGCGCCAAAGTATCATCGCCTGGCCCAAGAGGTCGGGCTGGGTGACGTCACCTTGCCGGCCGCCTTCGAGCAAGCACGCCGGTTCCTGGATCCCGCCTTGAGTGGGCAGACGCGCGGGGTCTGGTCCCCTTCGGCCCAGGCTTGGCTGTGAGTCCTGGCAGCAGCGATCCCGTAGTAGCCATCACCCGATGATCCGCAACACCTCATCGAACGTCTCGACGTAAAAATCGCACACCCCCCGCGTCCCGCTGGCGATGATATTCCCGCCGGCTATGCCAACCGTCGGGAAGCCGGCGAGGCGGATGGCGCAGACCCCCGCGCCGCTGTCCTCGATGCCGAGCACCGCGTTGCGCGCGGCGAACGGGATGCCCAGCCCCACGCGGGCGGTCTCCGCGTAGAGCCACGGGTGCGGCTTGGGCGACAGCTCACCGAGCGTGCCCACCTCGCCGGGGCGCAGCGGGAAGCCCGCGGTGATAATCGCATCGTAGAACGCGGTCGGCTCGCCCAGGTTCAGCGCGCGGAACGCCGCGACGATCTCCGGATACGCCTTCTCGTACAAGCCGGATGTCACCAGCCCGATCTTGATCCCCCGCGTTTTGAGCGCCAGCAGGAACGCCTTCAACCCCGGCGCGGGCGTGAACGCGTCGGCCCGGCCGCGGCCCTCCAGGATCGCCCGCATCTCGCGCCGCGTGTGCGCGAAGTAGAAGGCCCGCGCCGCCTCGACCGTCTGGCCGGGGCAGTATTTGCGGATGCAGTACGCCAGGTGCTCGGAGACGCTGTGGCCGGAGACGAAGGGGAGGTCGGCTTCTTCCAGGGTGAAGTGGGGATTTCCCAGCAGGCTGGCGGTGGTCTGCTCGATGACCCAGATCCAAAAGTGCTCGCTGCGGACGCTCGTGCCGTCGAGATCCATGAGCACGGCCTGCACCGGCCGCTCCAGCGCGACGGGATGCACGGGGTAGTACGCCCCATAGCCGAGCGCGGAATGGACATAGGCCACCGTGTGGTCGCGGAACGCGATGAACTCGACCTTCCCGTCGCCGGTAGCCGTGACCGCTTCCACCCCGTCACGGCCGGGGCGGAAGCGGCCATCGCTGCACGCGACCAGCGGCCGCAGCCCGCTCTGGGAGCCGAAGACGCCGAGGTCAGGGATTTCAATATCCATTCAGCGCTTACAAACGTACTTCAAGGCGTTTCGCCGACCATCTCCAAGATGTCTCGGATGAGTTTGGGATGCAACCATGTCCCTTGTCGCTGGAGTTGAATAAGGTCTTCACGGAGATTCGAGATCAAACCTTCACGCCTGGCATACACCAGAATCCCCAATGTACCCTTAATCTTGAGGCCGAGTTTTTCAGCGACCCGGCGACCGCGAATCTCATCAATCAGCAAGAGATCGGCATCCACCTCGCGCGCCAAGATGATTGCGGATGCTTCGCCTCGGTCAAGTTGGGATGTCAAGGCCGTAACCGCAAGCTGATCTTTGGGAGGCATCCGCGAAATCCAGGCAGCCGTTCGCACATCACGGCTGCCATCACGATCCTGACCACTGATGACAACTTCATCATAGACAGCTGGGGGAATGATGACGTGCTCATACAGGTGTCTGAGCAGCTCAAAGCGCTGAATGCGCGCCAGGTTGATCAGCGGCGTTGCGTTGGAGACAACCGGGTTCACCCAAGCACCTCTTGTCGCAACTCGTCGGGGGAGAACTGAAAGATCGAGACCTGGCGCTCGGCCAGATATGTGATGAACTCCGCCTGCCCAATGCCCAGCATCTCGGCTGCTTTGCCGTAGCTAACTGCGCCCTGGCGCACAAGTTCTACTGCAAGTAGCTTCTTGAGCGTTTGCGGCAAGTCTCGTTCGCGGCCGCCGGTGAGCGGCACAACTTCCTTTGGGATATCGAGCACCAAGGTCACTGTATCGGCCATAGTTCCCCCCTGTCACTGTGTTCATTCTACCTGCAAGACCCTTGAAAGTCAACACGATTGTTTTCTGGCTTTTGGGCTTTTTGGATGGGGGGCACGCTCGAACAAGGCGGCCCTTCGACTGCGCAGCAAACGACGCTGCTCCGCTCAGGGTGCGCAACCTAACCCACTTCCCCCGCGCCGGGCGCGGAGGCGCAGACGAAGCCTTCCCCCGGCAGCCCGGTCGCGGCGCGATAGCGTTCCGTGACCTGCGCCAGCACATCCGCTTCGTAGCCATCGGCCACAAGCGCGACGACGCAGCCGCCCCACCCCGCGCCAGTGACGCGCGCACCGAGCACGCCCTCGCACGCCCGGCACAAGCCGGCCAGGGCGTCTACTTCGGGGCAACTGGCCGCGTAGTCGCGGCTCATACTCTCGTGCGCGACGTTCATCAGGCCGCCGAAGCGGCGCACATCGCCCGTAGCCAGCGCAGCCTCGCTCGCCAACACGCGCGCGTTCTCGGTGATGACGTGCCGGCAGCGCGGCTGCACCCGATAAACCTGATCATCGGCCAGCCGATAGTCGGCGAACATCGCGGCCAGCGGTTCATCCAGGAAGCCAGCCTGGCGCAAGGCGTCCTGGGTCGTCTCGTCCGGGAGCAGCGCATCGAGCAGCGCCAGGATTTCCGCCTGCGAAAGACCGAGCGTTTCGGTCGAGATATCGCGCAGATGGGTGATGCCGGGATAGCGCCGCCGCAGCAAGGCCACCCCGATCCGTCCCTCGGCCACGCGGACGTTGAAGAGCGATTTCGTCTTCTCTCGCGGCACCGCGCTGTTGAAAATCAACACCTTATGTCCAGTCGGGATCGGGACCTGGCGCATGACATAGACCGGCTCGCCGACGCCGCCCCCCTGCGGCCGGCAGTCGAGCAGCAGCGCCCGGTCGCGTTCGGCCAGGATCGAGATGAACTGATCCATGATGCCCCCGCGCGTGCCGACGTACCACTCGGCCTCGCTGCACAGGGGGGCCAGCGCCAGCTTCGGCAGATCGAGACCGTTCAGCGTGGCGATGGTGAGCGCAGCGACGACCGTCAGCGCGGAGGAGGAGCTGAGGCCGGCGGCCGGCGGCACGCCCCACGGCGCGGGGCCTGACGCCAGGATGTCCGCGCCGCGCAGTTCCCGGCCGGCCGCCTGGCAGAGCGCCTGGGCCGCGCCTTTGATGTAGTTCGCCCAGTCGCCGAGCGGGCTGCGCGGGATGTCGGCGCTGATGGTGAACGTGCGCGGGGGGAAGCGCGCCGGCTCGACGTTCCACAGGTTGACGATGGCGTCTCCCCGCGGCCGTGCCACGAAGAGGATATCCTTATCGAGCGCCATCGGCATCACGAAGCCGTGGTTGTAGTCGGTGTGCTCGCCGATCAGGTTGACGCGGCCCGGCGCACGGAAGAAGCGCGCTGGGCCGGGGCCAGCCTGCGCGATAAGCGCGGCCAACGCGTCGGTGTAACGCGCTAACTGCCCGGCGGCCACGCTCGCCTCGCCGTAGACCGGCGCCAGGGCACGCGCCAGCTCAGCCTCGGTCATGCGTACACTCCCTCGCGGCGCCACACATCGAGCATCAGCTCGTAGCGCGCCAGCCGCATCCCGGTGTAGATGCAGTTGCTCGTGGAGAAGACGTAGCCGCCGCCGGGCATGGCATGGGACAGCGCATAACGCGCCGACTCGACCACCTCGGCGTCAGTCCCGGTGTCCAGCTTGCCGCAGTTGACGTTGCCGATGATGCAAAGCTGGTCGCCGTAGCGTCGCTTGATCTCCGCAATATCCACGCCGGCCTGCGGGTCAATCGAGTGGAGCGCATGCGGGTGGGTCTGGACAAGCTGATCCACGATCGGCATGATGTTGCCGTCGGTGTGCTTGATGACATAGAAGCCCAGGTCACGGTAGCCCTGGGTCAACTTCGCCAGGTAGGGGGTGATGAATTCGGCGAAGCGCCGCGGGCTGAGGAAGGGGCCGGTGTTGAGGCAGTAATCCGCGCACAGGGCGAAGCCGTCCAGCCCCAGGCCGTGCCGGTCGGCGTGCTTGCGATAACGTTCGGCGTTCTCCAGCGCCCGATCCACCATCTGCTGCGCCTCAGCCTTGACCTTCTCCGGCTCGTCCACCAGGCGATAGGAGAAGCCGGCCATCCGGTCGCCGTCCGGGATGCTGAAGGTGGCGTCGCCGTGGCGCATGATGAAATAGCGGTCGCCGCTCTGTTCCCGGATCTTCTCGATCAGGAGCATCGTCTCCTCGACGCTGCCGGGGTTGGGGTGGATGAAGATCGCGTCGTGCTCGTAGCGTTCGGCGGTCGCGACGAAGATCTCCGCCATGTCGCGGCGGTGCAGCTCGCGCTCCTTCTCCTCCATCTGATCCCACTGCCGGTAGCTGCGGTGCGACGGGTGCACCCGGCCGAAGGCTTCCATCGTCAGGTAGAAGACCAGCTCGAAGTGCGGCACGCGCTGGCCGGGGATCGGCGGCCGGCGCTCCAGGGCATGGATGAATCGTTCTCTCGGTTGCATGGGGGTCTCCGTAAGGATTTTTGCCATGAATTACACGAATTTCACGAAAAGCGAAGAGAAATTCGTATAATTCGTGAAATTCGTGGCAGAGATTATCAGCCAGCTTCATTGTTGTTCCGCTGCCGGAACTGGGTTTCGTAGAGGGTCGCGTACAGGCCGCCTTGGGCCAGCAATTCGGCATGGGTCCCCTGCTCGACCACCCGGCCGCCATCCATCACCAGGATCACATCGGCCGCGAGGATCGTGCTGAGCCGGTGGGCGATGACGATGCTCGTCCGGCCCCGCATGATGCGTTGCAACGCCTCCTGGATCAAGGCCTCAGAGCGGCTGTCGAGCGACGAGGTGGCCTCGTCCAGGACAAGGATGCGCGGGTCTTTCAGGATCACACGGGCGATGGCGATGCGCTGCTTCTCGCCGCCCGACAGGCGGTAGCCGCGGTTGCCGACGATCGTGTCGTAGCCGTCCGGCAGATCGGCGATGAAGTCGTGGATGTTGGCCGCCCGACAGGCCGCTTCGATCTCGGCGTCGGTCGCATCCGTTTTGGCGTAGAGCAGGTTGGCGCGGATCGTGTCGTTGAACAGGTAGGTCTCCTGCGTCACCATGCCGATCTGTTGCGCGAGGGTGTCCAGGGTCAGGTCGCGCAGATCGTGGCCGTCCAGGGTGATGCGGCCGCTGGTCGGATCGTAGAGCCGCGGCAGCAGATAGGTGATGGTGGTCTTGCCCGCGCCGCTCGGCCCGACGAGCGCGGCCAATTGGCCCGGTTGCACATCGAACGACACATCGCGCAGCGCCCAACGCACCTCTCCGCGTTCCGCAGACGCACGCTCGTCGGCCAGTGGGCGTGCGCCGCCTCGCGCCGACGAGACGCTGAGCTTGCCCTCCTCCTGCGACAGCGGCGGCGGGTTGCTGCCCCCGCGCCATCCGAAGCGCGCCACCTCGGCCAGGCCGACCGCCACGGCGCCGGGCGCGTCTTCGCCGGGCTGATAGCTGAACGAGACCCCCGCGAAGCGCACGTGGCCCCAGGCGCCATCCAGGCGCGTCGCCTCCGGCCGCTCCGCGATCTCGACCGGCAGGTCGAGCACCTCGAACACCCGCTCGAAGCTGACCATCGAGGTGGCGAAGTCCATGCGAGCGTTGCTGAGGGCTGAGAGCGGGCCATAGAGCATCCCCAAATAGGCGGTGAACGCAACGATCGTGCCGACCGTGAAGCCGGCCTCATTCATCACCAGCAGGCCGCCGACGAAGAAGACCAGCGCCGCGCCCACCGCGCTGACCATGCTGACCAACAGGAAGAACCAGCGCATCAGGAACGCCTGTTTGACGCCGGCCCGGCGCACCCGCCACGCCCGCTGGCTGAAGCGGCCAACCTCGTCGCGGCCGCGGCCAAACAGTTTCACCAGCAGCGCGCCGCTGACGTTCAGCGTCTCGTTCATCATCGCGTTCATCTCGCTGTTGAGCGTCATCTGTTCGCGCACGACCGCGCGCACGCGGCGGCCCA
>Ga0172369_10003978_pt1 | contig 19124 bp, 15 predicted proteins | sample LakKiv25m_FD_114539 | JGI IMG/M metagenome (GOLD analysis project Ga0172369, IMG submission 114539) | Freshwater microbial communities from Kabuno Bay, South-Kivu, Congo - kab_022012_11.25m | ecosystem: Environmental > Aquatic > Freshwater > Lake | place: Democratic Republic of the Congo...
CCACGCGCCGCTTCTCGGTGCGCGAGGCCGAGCGCCTGATCCGCGAGGGCCACGTGACGGTCGACGGCGGGGTGGTCGACCGCCCCGAGGTGCGCGTCGAGGGCTCGCGGGCGGTGGTGACGGTCGACGGGCAGATTGTCGCGCCCGCCGTCCAGGCCGACGAGGCGCCCGCCGTCTGGCTGTACCACAAGCCCGCCGGGCTGGTGTGTACCCGCAGCGACGAGCACGGGCGCCGCACCATCTACGACGCGCTGCCGGCGGAGCTCGGCTACGTGTTCTCGGTGGGGCGGCTCGACCTCATGAGCGAGGGGGCGCTCCTGCTCACCAGCGACGGCGATCTGTCGCGCCGGCTGGCCGATCCGCGCTTCCACGTGGCCAAGGTCTACCGGGTCAAGCTGCGCGGCAACGTGACGCACGTGGTGCTCGAGAAGCTGGCGGCCGGCGTGGCGCTCGACGGCGTGCGCACGCGGCCGTGCCGCATCGAGATCGACCAGCGCGTCGAGGGCAGCACCTGGACGCGCTGGACCCTGACCGAGGGCAAGAACCGCCAGATCCGACGCATGGCCGAGACCGCGGGGCTGGCCGTGCAGCGCCTGTTGCGCGTCGAGCTCGCCGGGCTCGCGCTCGGCAGGCTGGCGCCCGGCGAGCTGCGCCGGCTGGACCCGGCCGAGGTGCGATCGTTGTTGGCTTCGTCGGAAGGAGGAGCGGATGGACCCCGTTGAACGCTACTCGCGCCACACGCTGCTGTCCGAGATCGGCCGCGAGGGCCAGGCGCGCATCGGCCGGTCGTCGGTGCTGATCGTGGGCTGCGGCGCGCTCGGCACGGCCCAGAGCGAGCGCCTGGTGCGCGCCGGCGTGGGGCGTGTGCGCGTGGTCGACCGCGACTTCGTCACCGAGTCGAACCTGCAGCGCCAGACGCTGTTCGTCGACGCCGACGTGGCGGCGCGCCTGCCCAAGGCGGCCGTGCTGGCGGAGCGCCTGCGCACGCTGAACCCCGGCGTGACCGTCGAGGGCGTGGTCGACGACGTGAACCCCGACACCATCCGCGGGCTGCTCGCGGGCATGGACCTGGTGCTCGACGCCACCGACAACTTCGAGACGCGCTTCCTGGTGAATGACGCCTGCCTCGACGCGGGCACCCCGTGGGTCTACGGCGGCGTGGTGGGCACGGCGGGCATGACCTTGAACGTCCGCCCCGGGCGCGGCCCGTGCCTGCGCTGCCTGGTGCGCGACCTGCCCCCGGCCGGTGCGCTGCCCACCTGTGACACCGCGGGCATCCTCAACACGCTGCCCTGGACCATCGCCGCCATCCAGGTGACCGAGGGGCTGAAGATCCTGCTGGACGACCCCGCGGCGCGCGACGACCTGCTGTTCGTCGACCTGTGGTCCAACAGCTTCCAGCGCATCGCCCTGAAGCCCGACCCCACCTGCCCGGCCTGCGCGCTCGGCGAGCGGCCCTACCTGGCGGGCGCAGGGCACCTGGCGCCGGTCAAGCTGTGCGGTCGCGACACCGTGCAGATCCGCCCGTCGCAGCCGGCGGCGCTCGACCTCAAGGCGCTTGCGGCCGCCCTCGAGGGGCGCGCGGCCGACGTGGTCTGCAACGGCTTCCTGCTGGCCTTCCACGCCGAGCGCTACGACGTCACGCTCTTCCCCGACGGCCGCGCGCTGGTGCGCGGCACCACCGACCCCGGCGAGGCGCGCGCCGTCTACGCAAGATACGTAGGGAATTGAGCTCCCGCTACCGTACGACCTCGGAGGCCTGGCGCGAGCGCTTCGGCGGGCGCGTGCAGCGCATCCCCGTCGCTGTCGACGCGGGCTGCCCCGTGCGCGACGGCACGCTCGGTCGCTCAGGCTGCGCCTTCTGCGCCGCGTCGGCGCTGGCGATGCGCTGGCTCGACCAGCGCGGATCCGTGCGCGAGCAGGTGGAGCGCGGGCTCCAGGCCGTGCGGCGCCGTTTCGGGGCGGCCTTCGGCCTGGCCTACTTCCAGAACCACACGGCCACGTGGCGCCCCGCCGCCGAGTTGGCGCGGGACCTGGACGACGCGCTCGGCGTGCCCGGCATCGTGGGCGTGGCCGTGGGGGCGCGGCCCGACGCGCTGGCCGACGACGTGGTGGCCGTGCTGGCCGCCGCCGGACGACGCGCGCACGTCGAGGTCGAACTGGGCGTGCAGAGCGCCTCGGAGCGCGTCCTGGCCGAGATGGGGCGCGGCCACGGCGTGGCGGCCTCGCGCGACGCCGCGGCGCGGGTGAAGGCGGCCGGGCTCTCGCTCACCGCCCACGTGATCGTGGGGTGGCCGGGCGAGGGCCCCGACGACCGGGCGCGGACGATCGAGCTCGTGAACGAGCTGGGCGCGGACGGGGTGAAGCTGCACAACCTGCACGTGCTGCGGGGCACGCCCCTGGCCGAGCGGTACGAGGCCGCGCCGTTCCCGCTGCTCTCCAGGGACGCCTACCTCGACGCGCTCTGCGAGCTGCTCCCCCTGCTCGATCCGCAGGTCGTCGTGCACCGCGTGGTGGCCCAGGCGCTGCCCGACCTGCTGCTGGCTCCCGAGTGGATGCGCGCGCCCGCCGGTTTTCGAGAAGCCCTTGACTCCCGGCTCGCGGCGCGCGACATCTGGCAGGGACGGAGGTGTCCATGAAGACCGCCCTGTTGCTGACCGCCCACGCCGACGACGCCGAGTTCTTTGCCGGGGGCACCGTGTTGAAGCTGATCGACGAGGGCTGGATCGTGCGCGAGGTCATCGCCACCGACAACAGCAAGGGCAGCTACGAGCTCGACGCTGCCACGCTGCTCGCCCAGAGTCGCGACCGCGAGGCGCGCGCCGTGGCGCTCGCCATGGGCAAGGCCTCGGTCGAGTTCCTGGGCTACCCCGACGGCGACCTGGGCGCGGTACCGCCCCTCGAGCTGCGGGGGCGCCTCATGGGCGCGATACGCCGCTATCGCCCGTGCCTGGTGCTGACCTTCGACCCCTTCGCGAACTTCGAGAGCCACCCCGACCACCGCGCGGTGGCCTGGGCCGCGCTCGAGGCCACCGTCTTCGCGGGGCTGCCGCTCTACCACCCCGAGCACCGCGCCCAGGGGCTGACCGCGCACACCGTGGCCGAGCGGTTGTACTTCGCCAAGAACCCGTCGAACTTCAATTACTTCGTCGATATCGGGCCGGTGCTGCAGCGCAAGATCGACGCGCTCCTGCTGCACGATTCGCAGATGAAGCTGACGGTCGACGACATGCGCGCCGGCGTCGACGCCACCGGCGAAGCCTCCGAGCTGATCCCGCTGCTCGACCGCGAGAACCCGCGACCCGCCCTCGAGTTCTTCCTGCGGGCCTGGGCCCAGCGCCTGGCCGGCCTCTCCAACCTGCCGGGCGTCGAGCTGGCCGAGGGCTTCCGCCGCGAGACGGCCGCCGATATTTTTTCGTAAATACCTGAAAACAGCCGTTGGTATGCGGCTAGGGCGACGCCGGGAAGTAGAGCTCGACGGTCACGCCCTCGCCCGCCCGGCTGCAGATGCGTGTGCCCCCGCCGCAGGCCTTCAGGGCGTTCTCGACCACGTTGAGGCCGAGGCCCAGCCGCTGCCGCCCCTTGGTCGTGAAGAAAGGCTTGCGGACGCTCTCCTGGATCTCGTCGGGGATGCCCGGCCCGTTGTCGGCGAACGAAACTCGCACGTAGCGACCCGGGGCCAGCGCCAGCGCGCCCTGCTCCAGCCGCTCGGCCAGCACCAGGCCCTCGACCCGCACCGAGATGCGCGCGCCGGAGCGCCCCTCGACCGCTTCGCGGGCGTTCGTCAGGAGGTGCAGCAGCGCTTCGCGGATCTGGGCCTCGTTGCCCGTGACCACGGGCAGGTCATCGGCCGAGGACAGCTCGAGCGCCACGCTGCTGCCCGAGACGTGCAGGCGGAAGGTGTCGACGGTGTAGGCCACCACGTCCTCGAGGCGCAGGTGCTCCTGGCTGCCGTCCTCGAAGCGCGCGAACGAGAACAGCGTCTTGGTGATGTCGAAGGCCTTGCGCGTGGAGTCTTCGATGACCCCGAGCGCGCGGGCGATGGCGGGCTCTTCGCGCAGCTCGCCGGCCAGCACCTGGGCGTAGCCGAGCACCACGCCCAACTGGTTCGACAGGCGGGACGCCAGCCCGTTGGCCAGCATGGCCAGGGCCTGCACGCTGCTCTCGCCGCCGCCCTCGCCCCCCGGGAACGGGTCGCCCTCGGACACGAAGGTCACCACCTCGGCCACCAGGCGGGTCACGCCGTCGGGCCCCGGCAGGGGGACCAGGTGGCTGCGTCGGAAGCCGCTGCGACCCGTCCGCGGCACGAAGTAGCGCACGGTGCCCGACTCGACGGTCTGGCCGGCGAGGGCCAGCTCGAGCAGCGCGTCGACCCCCTTCTCGGCCAGGAAGGGGAACTCCGCGAGGGCGTTCTTCCCGATCACGGCGTTGCGGGGCACGCCGGTCGCGACCTCCATGCGGCGGTTCCAGAAGCGGATCGTGCGATCGGCGTCGAAGACGACCACGCCCTGGTCGACGGCGTCGAGCAAGCGGACCTCGAGGGGAAGCACGGACGCGGGAGAGGGGGACGCTTGCAGGCTCATGGCCCTCGTGGAGACGCTCGAACCGTGAAGAGTGTAGGGACGGTACCCGGCGAACGCAATCGTCCGATCGCCGCCGATTTGACCTGCCGGCGCCGGTTCGGTATTTTCCTCAGCCGGAGACTGTGAACGGCGGAGGCCTCCCCCATGCGACGTCCCGCGCTGCTGCTCGCGGCGCTGCTCCTGCTCGTTTGTCGCCCCGGCGCCGCCCAGCAGCTGGGCAGCTCCACGCGCAAGGTGGCGCTGTCGGGCGCCAACCACGCCTTCTCGAACGGCACCAGCGCGGTGCACGCGAACCCGGCCGGCATGTCCCTCGTGTACCAGTACATGATCGAGGCCAACTACCAGTATTGGCGGGGCCCCAACGACCACCAGACCACCCTCACGCTGGTCGACAGCGCCACCAACCAGGCCTTCGCGCTGGGCGGCGCCTACACCTACCACCACGGGCTGTTTGCCAGCGCCGGCGGAAAGCCCACGAGCGTCCACGGCGTGCAGGTCGGGGCGTCGACCGGGTTCCAGACCGGCGGCCTGGGCGTGTACCTGGGGGGCGAGTACAAGTACCTGGGCGCCTCGTCCGAGTCGGTCAGCGACGCCACCTTCGGCGGCATCCTCACCATCGCGCAGATGGTCAACGTGGGCGTGGTCGGGCACAACCTGTTCGACCCGCACCCCGGCCTGAACCCGCGCGCCCTCACCACCGGCCTCTCGGTGGGCCAGGAGTCCTTCCTGGTGGGCTTCGACGCCACCTTCGACTTCGACACGCGCCCCAACGGCCTGGCCATGATCTACGCCGTGGGCGCCGAGTACTTCATCGCGGGAGCGGCGGGCATCCGCGCCGGGTACAAGCTCGATCGCGCCGCGGGCGACCGGCACAGCGTGTCGGCCGGCGTGGGGTACATCTACAAGGTGTTCGGGGTCGAGATCGCGTTCGAGCAGAACCCCGGGGACGGCAAGGACAACAAGTTCGTCGGGTCGTTCGTGTTCTTCATCCCCTAGGGCCGACCCGAGACGATTCGCCGTCACGAGGCGCCGTCCCATGGCTTCGCCCTGCGCTTGACTTGCATCAGTGACTGCACAAAATAGACACAGTGACTGCGCAAAAGGTCGAGGCATGGTCTCCGCGTACGAGCGTCCGCTGGTGGCAGCGTTGCTGCAGGCCATCGAGCACGTCCCCGCGCTGCTGCACCTGGTGACGGGACCGCGCCAGGTCGGCAAGACCACCGCGGTTCAGACGGTGATGGCGCGTTGGCCGGGAAGGTCGCGCTACGCAGCGGCCGATCGCTTCGTGGCCCCCGCCCCCGAATGGATCGTCACCCAATGGGAAGCCGCTCGTCTCGACGCGCGCGGGGGGCCGGCGCTGCTCGTGCTCGACGAGGTGCACAAGGTGCCGCGCTGGAGCGAGGTGGTCAAGGGCGAGTGGGACGCCGATCGCATCGCGGGGCTCGATCTTCGCGTGGTGCTGCTCGGCTCGTCGGCCATGTTGCTCGCGAAGGGGACGTCCGAGAGCTTGGCCGGTCGCTTCCTGCTGCACCGCTGTCCGCACTGGCGCTTCGGCGAGGTGCGCACCGCGTTCGGATGGGACGTGGACCGCTTCGTGTATTTCGGCGGTTATCCCGGCGCAGCGCCGCTCGCCGACGACGAGGCGCTGTGGCGTACCTACGTCGTGGACTCGCTCATCGAGACGACCCTCGGACGCGACGTGCTCGCGCTCGAGACGGTCAACAAGCCGGCCCTCCTCCGGCAGGTGTTCTCGCTGGCCTGTTCGAGCCCGGCGCAGATCGTGTCGTACACCAAGATGCTCGGCCAACTCCAGGATGCCGGGAACGCGGCGACCGTGGCGCATTACGTCGACCTGCTCGGCCGCGCCTTCCTGGTCAACGGGCTCGGTGCCTTCTCCGAGCGGCCCGTGCGGATGCGTGCTTCCAGCCCCAAGCTGGTTCCCCTGTCGAACGCGTTGGTCTCGGCGCTCGGGCACCGATCGTTCGCCGAATCCCGGGCCGACGCGGCCTGGTGGGGTCGCCTGGTCGAGAACGCCGTGCTGGCACACCTGGTGAACGGCTTGGCTGGAACACCGGCTCAGGTGAGTTGGTGGCGAGAAGGTGACGCAGAGGTCGACGCGGTCGTTCGCAAGGGCTCCAAGCTCTGGGCCGTCGAGGTCAAGACCGGCCGCGTACGGGCACCCCGCGGCCTCGAAGCGTTCCTGAAGGCCCATCGTGGCGCGCGGCCCCTGCTCGTAGGGCGAGGCGGGATAGGGTTCGAGGAGTTCCTCGGGCGTGACCCGGTGGGATGGTTCCTCGAATAGCCGGCCCCCGCCTGCGTCGAATTCCGGTAAGATGCGCGTGCCTCGGAGGGATCCATGAGCTCGCTGCTGCTCTTCCTCGCGTTCTTCCAGCCTGCCCCGAGCCCTGTCGAGGGGCCGGTCGAGACCTGGACGGTCGATACGGCGCTCGCGAAGCTGCAGGCGCGCGTCGACACCATCACCGACCTCACCGCCGACTTCCGCCAGGAGGCCGTGAAGACCGACTCGGGCCTCACCATCGAGCGGCGCGGCAAGCTGTACCTGAAGAAGCCGGGGCTCATGCGCTTCGATTACGCCGAGCCCGATCCCATGTTCTACGTGAGCGACGGTCGCGTGCTGGTGCAATACCTGCCGGCCGACCGCCTGGCCTACAAGCTGGCGGTGCAGGGCTCGTCGCTGGCCGGGCCCTTCCGCTTCCTGGTGGGCGCGGGCCGCGTGACCGACGAGTTCGAGGTCAAGGAGTTCAAGGACCAGGGCGAGCGCGCCGAGTTGACCGTGGTCCCGAAGGAGAAGGGCGCGGCCTACACGAAGCTGACGCTCGGCCTGCACAAGGTGCCCTTCGCGATCGATCGCCTGGCCATCGTCGAGAGCACGGGCAACGTGAACCGCCTCGAGCTCACGAACCAAGCCACCGCCCCCGTCCCGCGCGAGGCCTTCGACGTGACGATCCCGGCCGACGTGCGCGTGCACGACCTGTCGAATCCGGCGGCACGGTAGACGGATCCCGAAAGTCGACACGGGCGCGCGTCGAGCGTATCCTCCAGCCATTCCTCCACGGTGTACGAGGTGACCCATGCTGGCTCGACGAACCCTCTGCCTGCTCGCCGCGTGCCTGGTCCTCGCGCTCTCAGCCGGGTGCGAGAACGACAGCGGCAGCGACGACGGCGGACCGCAGGACGACGTCGCCACGACCGACCCCGGTGGCGGCGGCGGGACCGACTGCGAGACCTTCTGCGCGGACCAGGTGGCCGCGTGCCCCGAGGACGACACGATGGAGAGCTGCGAGAAGAGCTGCGACGAGGCCGACAAGGCGCCCGATCAGGCCGCGCTCGAGTGCGCCGCCGCGGCCATGGACTGCACCGCCACCCGTGCCTGCTGGCCGATGCTCTACAACCCCGTCCCCTGACGCTCCCCGGTCCCCGCCCGCCCCCGGGTCCTTCGGGAGACGATCGGACTCCCCCGGCCGGCCGTTTTCGATAGAATGCGCCGGTTGTCGGACGACAGGACCCGCATGACCCGACCCCGCCGCTTCTTCCTGCACCGCCTGGGCTGCCCCAAGAACGACGTCGACGCCGAGAACATGGCCGGGTTGCTGGTGCAGGAGGGCTTCGAAGCCTGCGACGACCCGACAAGGGCCGACGTGCTGCTGGTCAATACCTGCGGGTTCATCGGCGACGCCAAGACCGAGTCCATCGACGCGGTGCTCGACCTGGCGCGCATCCGGCGGAAGCGCCAGAAGCTGATCGTGACCGGCTGTCTGACCCAGCGCTACGGCGACCAGTTGGCGGTCGAACTGCCCGAGGTCGACGTGTTCGTGGGCACCGGCTCGGTCGATCGCATCCTCGACGCCGTGCGGGGCGCCCCTCGACTCGGCCCTGGGCCTCGCTCGGGGCAGGTGGCGCGCCTTCTACGCGACGGCGACGTGTTCCTGGCCCGCCGCGACACGCCGCGCGTGCGCCTCGACGTGCGGCACACCGCGTACCTGAAGATCGGCGACGGCTGCAACCGGCGTTGCGCCTTCTGCGCCATCCCGCTGTTCAAGGGCCGCCAGCAGAGCCGGCCGTTGCCCGACATCGTGGCCGAGGCGGCCGACCTGGGGCAGGGCGGTGCGAAGGAGCTCGTGCTGGTCGCCCAGGACACCAGCGCCTGGGGCTCGGACCTCACGCCCCCGGCGCGGCTGCCCGAGCTGCTCCAGGCGCTGGCCGGCGTGCCCGGGTACGCCTGGCTGCGCCTGTTGTACCTGTACCCCGATCGCGTCGACGACGCGCTGCTCGATTGCCTGCGCGCGCAGCCGCGGCTGGTGCCCTACCTCGACCTGCCTATGCAGCACGCCAGCGACCGCGTGCTGAAGCGCATGGCGCGCGGCACGACGCGCGGGCAGCTCGAGGCCCTGCTCGACCGGGTGCGGGCGGCGCTGCCCGATGCGGTGTTGCGCACGGCGCTGATCGTGGGCTTCCCCGGCGAGACCGAGGCCGACTTCCTCGAGCTGGTCGACTTCGTCCGCGAGCAGCGCCTGGACCACGTGGGCGTGTTCGCCTACTCCGACGAGGATGGCACGGCCGCCGCCCTGATGGACGGCCAGGTGCCCGAGGACGAGAGCGCGCGCCGCCGCGACGAGCTGATGGCCGTGCAGCAGGGGGTGAGCGCCGAGCGCCTGGCCGCCTGGGTGGGGCGCGACGTCGAGGTGCTGGTCGACGAGATCGAGGAGGACGGCACGCGCGTGGGCCGCACGCGGGGCCAGGCCCCCGAGATCGACGGCGTCACGTACCTGTCGGTGCCGCCCGGCCAGATGCCCCCCGCGGTGGGCGACCTGGTGACGGCGACCATCGTCGACTCGGCCGAGTACGACCTGTTCGCGACGGTGCGATCATGACGCGAGCGACGGCGTTCCTGATCGCGATCCTGGCGTTGCAGGCGGGCGCGAGGGCCCTCGAGCGTGACGCGTTCCACGAGCTGATCCGCTTCGGCGTGCTCCCGCACGGCACGCGCGTGACGCGCGACGTGGTCGCGGACGACGCGCGCGCCGTGACGCTGGCGTGGCCGGTCTCGGGGCGACCCTCGCTCGACGAGGCCACCCTCGACGCGCTGCTCGAGGCGTTTCCGCCGCCCGCCGAGGTGCGGGGGCTGGCGTTGTACCTGGACGATCCCGCGGCCCCCGGCGGCCGCGTGGCGCTCCGCGAGCTGCTGCCGCCCGTACGCCCCGTAGCGCCGAAGCCGGGCGAGGGCGTGGCGGCCTTGGGCGCCGTAGCCGTGGCGGAGGCGGCCCCGATCCCGGTGGTCGTGCCCGTGGATGCCCCGGGCCAGCAGGCGGGCGCCTTGAGCGGCAAGCACGTCTATGTCAGCCAGGGCCACGGCTGGACGTGGACCAGCTACGGCTGGCGCACCCAGCGCGGCAACACCTGGGGCGCGGTCGAGGACTTCCTGAACGCCGAGGCCGTCGACCAGTACCTCTTGCGGTACCTGCAGAACGCCGGAGCCACCACCTGGCCGCTGCGCGAGCCCGACCTGAACCCCTCGATGGTCCTCGTCGACGACGGCGACGGCACGAATCACCCCGAGAACGGCACCTACGAAGAAGTGGGCGACGGCTTCGCCACGTCGACCGCGCCGGGCTTCGCGAACACCGCCCCGCCCTGGGACAGCGGCGACGACGTCATGACAGCGGGCGCCAGCCGCTACCACTACACGTCCGTCGCGGGCGGCCCCCTGGCGCGCTTCACGCCCACCCTGCCCGCCGCGGGCCGCTACCATGTCACCGCCTCGTGGTCGGCCTCGCCGAACCGCGCCTCCGACGCGCACTTCCGGGTACGCCACGCCGGCGGCGCCACTGACCTGCGCGTCGACCAGAAGCGCCACGGCGCCACCTGGGTCGATCTCGGCGAGTTCTGGTTCGCGGCCGGTCACGATCCCGAGCACGGCGCGGTCGAGATCCTGACCGACTCGGCCGACAAGCCCGGGCAGACCGTGGTCGTGCTCGACGCCGTGCGCTTCGGCGGCGGGCTGGGGCTCCTGCGGCGCGGCAGCGGTACCGGTACGCTGTCGCCGACCTCGGAGCGCCCGCGCTGGCAGGAGAACTGCCGCTACAGTGCGCAGTTCAACGGCGCGCCCGCCGACGTGTACGACTACCGCGATGAGGACGGCGCCGACGACGTGGTGGCCCGCTCGCGCTACGCCGCCTGGCAGCACGAGCAGGGCGAGGACGCCGTGTACGTGTCGTGGCACACCAACGCGCCCGCGCCCGCGCAGGGCACATCCACCTACGTCTACGGCCCCAACGGGCCGCCCTCGCCCTTCTCGGAGTTCTCGGGGGCGGCGGGCTCCGACCGCCTGGCCGAGCTGCTGCACGCCGAGCTCTTGAACGACATCCGCCAGGGCTACGACCCCACGTGGCAGGACCGGGGCCTGCACACGGCCTGGTTCGGCGAGGTGAACCCCGACCACAACAACGAGATGCCCTCGGTGCTGGTCGAGGTGGGCTTTCACGACACCGAGGCCGAGTGCCTGAAGATGCAGGATCCGAAGTTCCGGAACCTGGCCGCGCGCGCGTTCTACCAGGGCGTCGTGCGCTACTTCGCCGAAAAGGACGGTACGGAGCCCGTGTTCCTGCCCGAGCCGCCCACCGCCTTCCGCGTGGCCAGCGCCGGCCCCGATCGCGCGCGCCTCTCGTGGGCGGCCCCTCCAACCGACGCCCCCTCGACGGAGCTCGGGGCGGGTGAGGGCGTGCTCGGCGACGCCCCCACCGGCTACGTGCTCTATCACAGCACCGACGGCCGGGCCTTCGACAACGGCGCCGCGCTTGGCCCCGAGCTCACGGCCGAGATCGACGCGGCGCCGGGCGTCGTGCACTTCTACCGCCTGACGGCCGTGAACGCGGGCGGGCAGTCGTTCGCGACGCCGGTGCTCGCGCTCTCGCAGCCGGCCCCCGGCCAGCGTCCGGCGCTGATCGTGGGCGGCTTCGATCGCCTCGACCGCTTCTCGCAGGTGAGCGAGGACCTGTCGGCGTACGATCTCGGGATCGTCCAGCACATGCTGCTGGACCGCATGAACGCCTACGACTACGTGGTGCCCCACGCCCTGGCCCTGGCCGCGCTCGGCCTGCCCTTCGTGTCGGCGTGGCACGACGCTCCGCTCACCGGCGGCGACCTGCTGGCACACGCGTTCGTGCTGTGGCAGGCGGGAGAGGAGTCCACGGCCGACGAGACCTTCTCGGAGGACGAGCTCGCGCACGTCGAGGCCTACGCGTCTGGCGGCGGCACGCTGCTCGTCACGGGCGCCGAGGTGGGCTGGGACCTGGTCGAGCTGGGCCAGGGCGACGAGCCCGCGCGCTTCCGGGCGCTGTTCTCGGCCGACTACGTGAGCGACGACGCGGGCACCACCACCCTCAGCCTGGCCGACGGCACCGAGGCCACGATCGACGACGGCACCGGCGGCGCGTACGACGTCGACTACCCGGATGTGCTGGCGCCCCTGGGGGAGGCCGCCGCCTTCGCCTTCTACGGCGCCGACCAGGCGCAGGTGGCGGGCGTGTGGGCGAAGACCCCCGCCGGCGGCGGTGTGGCGCTCCTGGGCGTGCCGCTCGAGGCCGTGGAGCCCGCGTCGGCGCGCGTGGCGCTCCTGGCCCTGCTCTCCGACGTGCTGGAGCTCGACGCGGCCGTGGGGCAGCCCATCGAGACGCCGCCCGAGCTCCCGGTCGAGCCGACCCCCGAGGCCCCCGCCGAGGTGCAGGACGAGCCGGGCCCCGCGGATCCCGGCGCGCCCGATCCGGGCCTCGACCCCGGTCCCGACCCACGGCCCGACCTGGTGACCGACGACGCGGTCGCGGACGTCACGCCCGACGGCGACGGCGGCGGTGACGGGAGCGGCGGCTCGTGCGCGATCGGGGGCATCCCGTCGGCCGCAACGGGGTTCTTGAGCTTCCTGGCGCTCGCGATTATAGTCGCGCGCCCATTCGGTTTCCCACGAAGGGAGGAGCGTTCATGAGCCCGAAGTCCCGCCTGCCCGCGCTGGCCCTGGTGGTGCTCGGCCTGGCCGCGATCCTGGCGCCCGCGGTGCTGCAAGGCGCCACGCCCGACCCGACCGAGATCCTGAAGAAGATGGACGAGGTCACGTCGGGCTACGCCGACCAGGAGATGGACGTCGACCTGGTCATCGGCGACGTCGACGGCACGAAGAAGACCTACGGCATGATGGTCTGGCAGCAGGGCGAGAAGCGCCTGGTGCGCTTCACCTCCGGCGAGATCAAGGGCATGGCCACCCTCATCGACGGCGACCGCATGTACGTGTTCATGCCGGGCTTCAAGAAGATCCGGCGCATCGCGGCGCACAACATGCAGCAGTCGTTCGCGGGGTCCGACTTCTCGAACGCCGACATGGCGACCATCGCCTGGGCCGACGACTACGACGTGACGCTCGAGCAGGAGACCGCCACCGAGTGGCTGCTGCGCGGCAAGCCCAAGCCCGGCAAGAACATCGAGTACGCCAGCGTGGTGCTGCACGTGGCCAAGGACGGCTATTTCCAGAACTCCGTCGACTACTTCAACGACAAGGGCGAGAAGGTGAAGGAGTTCGAGGGCCGCAACATGCAGGCCTGGGGGTCCGTGAAGCGCTTCCAGCTGCTCATCACGCGCGACCCGCGCACCGGCCACAACACCGAGATGCGCCTGAAGACCTTCAAGGTGAACCAGGGCCTCACCGACGACCACTTCACGAAGCGACAGCTCCAGTGGGGAGGCAAGTAGAAACCGCGGGGTGGCTGGGGGGGGCTCCGATTCGCCAGCGGGGGATCACATGAATCGCATCGGCATCGGGCTCTTTCTGCTCGCGCTCGTCCCGGCGGGGTCCGCCCGGGCGGGCCTCGACGACTGGCTGCGCTTCTCGGGCTACGTGCAGAGCGACGTGCGCTACATCCTCGAGGACACGCGCGGCGCCGAGGCCGGCGACGGCTTCCGCTTCGACATGAACCGCAACGACCTCGACCTGCGCCTCGAGCTCTTGCCCACCGAGCGCGTGCAGGCGGTGCTCGACACGCGCTTCCGCTTCTACGGCTTCAACGAGGCCGGGAAGCTGACCGACCTGTTCCGGCGTGACAAGGTCGATCCGTACGACCTGTACCTCGACGAGGCCTACGTCACGGTGCGCGGCGCGCTGTGGAAGAAGCTCGACCTGTCGGTGGGCCGCATGGTCAAGACCTGGGGCACCGCCGACCAGTTCAACCCCACCGACAACCTGAGCGCGCGCGACTTCTCGGACCCGCTCGACTACACGGCCAAGGTGCCGAACCAGATGGTCGAGCTGGTGGCCTACCCGGCGACGTGGCTGACGCTGTCGGCCACCTGGGTGCCGGTGTTCAAGCCCTCGATGTTGCCCCCCTCGGCGGCCATGGGCTTCGCCGTCGAGCGCGACGCGGCCGGCTGCTTCAAGTCGGCGCCCATCCCGCCCCTGGCGGTGTCCGACGTGAAGGAGCTCGGCGAGCTGTTCACGGCCATCCCCGCGTGCGACCTGAACTTCCTGGACCCGACCGTGCGCACCGTCCTGCCCGAGGCGAACTTCACGAACTCGCAGGTGGGCGTGAAGGCCGCGCTGCAGGCCTGGGAGATTGACTTCTCGCTCAGCTACTACTACGGGCGCTTCTCGTTCCCCGTGGCCTACACGGCGGTGGCCGACGTGGCCTCGACGCCCTCGGGCGTCTTCGACGTGGCCTACACGGCCGAGGTGCTGTACCCGCGCATGCAGGTGCTGGGCGCCGACTTCACCTGGCCCCTCGACTTCACCGAGTGGTTCGACCTGGACGACGACGTCAGCTTCGGCTTCTTCGGCGAGGCCGCGCTCATCTTCCCCGAGAAGGTGGTCTTCGGCCTGCGCGCCCTCCAGGACGGCAACCTGGTGGTCGACAAGAGCCACGTGAACGTGCAGCCCGACCCCTTCGTCAAGGCCACCGTGGGCCTGGACACCACGCTGCCCTGGGGCACGTACATCAACGCGCAGTACGTGCGCGGCTTCTTCGACGAGTTCGCCGACACGTACGGCCTGCACAACTACGCCGTGGTGGCCCTCGAGCAGAAGTGGTTCGACGACGAGCTGCAGATCCGTGTGGCCACCGCCGCCGACCTGACCGACCGGTCGCTGAACATCTACCCGCAGCTCACCTGGGTGCTCACGCCCGGCGTCGAGGTCGCGGGCGGCACCTTCCTCTTCGTGGGCGACACCACGCCCGCCGACCCCTACGACTACGCCTCCAAGTCCCGCTTCGGGCAGAAGGCGGCGGGGCGCAGCGTGGCGTTCGTCAAGGTGAAGGGGAGCTGGTGACATCATGAGGAACGCGAGCCTTCTCCTGGCCCTGGGGCTCTGCCTGGCGGCGTGCGATTGGGAGTCCGACGGCGCGGCGCGCCTGGCCGCGCGCTACACCGACACGAGCGGCCCTGCCGACGTGGGCACCGACGAGGTGGCGCCCCCCGACGTGGACCTGGGTGACGTGGGCGGCACGGGCCTCACGGGGCGGTGGGCGGTGCAGGTGGTCGTGAAGGGCACCATGCAGCCCCTGTCCGCGCCATGGCCCTACGTCGAGACCACGCTTTTCCTGACCGATCTCGAGGATGGCGCCGCCTCGGCGTCGTGGCGTTTCTGTGACCAGCAGACGGCCGTCGAGGCCACCCCCGCCTCGCTGGCCAGCAAGACGCAGTTCCCCGAGGCGACGCAGGCAGCCCTCGAGGCCGCGCCGCTCCCCGTGAGCTTGTCCGCCGACGGCTTGGCCGCGTCCACGCTGGTGTGGCTGTGGGGGCTCGACGGCGAGGCGCTCGGCGACGCCACCGTGAAGCCGAGCGGCATCGACGCCACGTCGCCGGCGGTCGTCGACCAGGACGATGACGGCCACCCCGGCGTGACCGTCGAGGTGGTGAAGCCGGCGGCCGGCATGCGCTACCAGGCGCGCTGGGAGCGCTTCGACCTGGCCGCGGGCTCGCTCTCGGAGGACGGGCAGCGCATCGAGGGCAACCTGGCCGCGGACGCCGTCGAGTTCGTGCTCGATGCCTCGATCTCCGCGTTGAAGTCTCCGTCGAAGCTGAAGGTCGACGAAGGCAACGGCCATACCTGGCGCCTGCGCCGCGTGCCGGCCGATTACACGTGCGACGACCTCCGCCAGGACGCCGCGGGGCTCTTCCCCGCGCCCTGACCTCATCCTGGAGCCGACCATGACCGAGCCGACGACCGATCGTCCCTGCCCCTGGACCCGCCTGATCCGGACGCTGACGCGATTCCGCTGGCTCGTGCTGGCGTTTGGCGCCGCGCTACTGGCCGGGGCCGTGCTGCTGGCGCCGCGCCTGCCCTTCGACAACGACGCGACCGAGGTGTTCCCGAGCGATCAGCCCGAGGTGCGCTTCTGGCTCGACCTGACGCGTCGCTTCGGCGGCCTCGACATGCTCATGGTGGGGCTCGAGGAGCCCTCGGGCGCCATGACCGTCGACGGACTGGCGGCGGTGGCCCGCGTGACCGAGGCCCTCGCCGAGCGCAAGGCCGACGGCGTGCTCCTGGCGCGCAGCGTGGTCAACGTGGAGTCGATCCGCGAGGACGAGGAGGGCCAGCTCGACACCGACGTCCTGATCCCCGAGCTGCCGACGACGCCGGCCGAGGTCGCCGCGGTCGTCGCGCGTGTGCGCAACGAAGCGCAGGTGGTGGGCTCGCTGATCGGCCGCGACCTGGCCAGCTACCTGGTGCTGGTGCGCGCCGACATGCGAAAGGACGCCGGCGCCGTGGCCGCGCTCGTACGCCAGGTGGTCGAGGAGGGCAAGGGGCCGCTGGATGCGGTCTACTACGGCGCGCCCTTCGTGGGCAACTTCGTGTCGCGCGCGGTCTACGCCCAACTCCCATGGCTGGGGCCGCTGTTCGCGCTCCTGCTGCTCGGGCTCGGGCTCGGCGTGTCGCGCCGGCCGCTGGTGCTGGCCGTGGCGCTCGGCTCGGCCGGGCTGTCGCTGGTGGCCTGGCTCGGCCTGCTGGTGCTCACGGGCCAGACGCTCACGACCACTTCGGCGGGGGCGGCCCTGCCCGTGCTGGCCATCGCGGCCGTGGTGTTCGCGCGGGGGGCCGAGGCGCGCGCGGCCGGGTTGGCCCCGGCGGCGGTGTTCCCGCTGTCGTCGGCGCTGATGCTGCTCGGCGGTGCGCTGGCGTTCGGCGTACTGGGCTTCGTGCCCGTGCCCTACCTGGCGCACTTCGGGCGCGCCGCCGGCCTGGGCCTCGTGGCCGTCGCGCTCACGGGCCTGGTGGTCTTCGTGCCGCTCGCGGCCGGCCTGCGCGTCCGGGGGCCCGCTCCCGTGGCCCCGCCCCGGCGGCTCGCGCCCCGCGTGGCCGTGGCGTTGGCGCTGGTCGTGGTGGCCTTCGGCCTGTGGGGCGGCTCGGGCCTGCGCTTCTGGACCAACCCGCGCGACCTGTTCCGCCCCGGCGACGAGGTGGGCCGCGCGCTCACGTTCTTCGATCGGCACTTCGGCGGCGCCGATCTGTTGCAGGTGAGCCTGAAGGGCGACCTGCGCGATCCGGCCGTCACCGCCCGCCTGCTGCGCCTCTCCGACCTGCTCGAGGGCGACGGCGCCTTCACCGACGTGCGCTCGGTGGCGCAGGTGGTGGCCTTCCTCGGCAAGTCCTTCAACGGCCTGTCGCGCATCCCGCCGAGCCGCGAGGCGCTCGGCAACCTGTGGTTCCTGCTCGAGGGCAACGAGGACGTGCGACCGCTGGTGGCCTCCGAGCGCGACGAGGCCATGATCGCCGCGCGCATCCCGTACCCGCCGCTGCCCGGCAGCGACTGGGTCGCCGCCGCCACGCTCGCCGCCGAGCGCTCGGCCGAGGCCGGCCCGGTCGGCACGCGCTACCGCCTGCAGGCGCTGCGCCACCGCTACAACGTGACCTTCGACGACGCGCGCCTCGAGGCCCTGCTGGCCGCGGCCGCGACCCCCGAGCAGGCGGCCGTCGCGGCGCGGCGCCTGGGCGTCGCCGGGACGCGCGTGCGGGCCTTCCTCGACTCCGAGGAGTCGCCGGTGGTGCCCGACGACGCCGAGTGGGACGCCCTGGCGCCCGTGCTGGCCGACCGCTCGCAGGCCCGCGTGCGCGTGGCCGCCGAGCGCATCGCGGGCTGGAAGGGCGTGGCCGAGAGCGGCATCCCGCGCGCCGTGGTCGACCAGCTGGCGGCCACCCTGGTGGCGCGCTTCGACGGGCGGCTGATCGAGGACCGCGCGGCGGCCCTGCTGGCCGACCTGGTGGCGCCCGCCCGCCCCGACACGCTGCCCCTGGCCTTCACCGAGCGCGCCCGCGGCGCCCTGGCCGACCTGCTCGATCCGCCCCCCGCCGCGCCCGACGCCCCCATCACCGTGTCGGGCTTCCCGGCGCTGGCGCCGCGCATCGAGTCCGAGCTGCTCGAGGGCACCTGGCTGGCGCTGCAGCTCCTGTGGTGGGCCCTGGGCGCTGTCACCTGGGCCATCACCCGGCGCTCGGCGGTGGCCGTGCGTGCCATGGCCGAATCGGCGGTGGCCACGCTGGCCACCATCGGCCTCGCGCGCCTGACGGGCCTCCACGCCGACTCGGCCTCGGCCACGCTCTACCTGCTGGCGCCCGTGCTGCCCTTCTTCCTGTCGCGCGCCGTGGCGACAGCCGGCGACCTGGCCGCCCCGCTGGCCGAGTTGGCGCCCATCGGCATGGCGCTGGGCCTGGCCGCGGCCGGCGCAGCGCTGCTCTTCACCGGCGTGCCCCCCGTGATGCACCTGGGCGCGGTGATGGCGTTGTCGGTGATGAACGCGGTGGTGGTCACGCGCCTGTCGGCGCGGGTGGTCGGGTAGCGTCGTCCGCTTGCCGTCTTCACGAGAGAAGCGTCCGCGGGCGCACGCGACGCGACACCAGCTGTCGTACAGTTCCAGTATCCTGTCGGTGAACGCAAACCGAGGGTACTCCATGGCCCAACAACTGGTCTTCGCGTGTACGAACTGCGGCTACTCGGTAGAAGCCTGGGACGAGGGTCACCCGTACATCGAGGGCCCGGATGGCCGACGCCACCACTTCTACCATCCGGGGGAGCATCGGCAGCTCATCGCCATCGCGAGGGAGTTGCTCGGTCGGGAGCCGTCGCGTGACGACGTCGACCAGATGCTGCGAGATCACGGTGGGAACGAGGGAGACTTCCTCTGCCTGGAGTGCCGGACTTTCAGCAAGAGGAACGAGCGCGAAGCCACGGAGCCGTGCGCGAAGTGCGGTTCCACGAACGTGGTGGACATCTGGCGCCTGCCGGGATGCACCTGCCCGAAGTGTAAAAAAGGCACATTCAACAAGGGACGCATGGGCGCTATCTCGTAGGCTCGTCGGCGTCGTTGCTGATCTCCGCGTCGCCGCGATAAGGCGACAGTCGGCAGCAGGGCAGTGGTCGCAATTAGCCCGAAAATCTCACAGTAAAGGTCGCATCGGACGCCCGGATCTGGTAAAAGCTGAGTTACCACACACAGTTAAACCAGACCCAGGGGCGTCGCGATGCACACAGACTGTACCGCAAGACA
>Ga0172369_10003979_pt1 | contig 19124 bp, 14 predicted proteins | sample LakKiv25m_FD_114539 | JGI IMG/M metagenome (GOLD analysis project Ga0172369, IMG submission 114539) | Freshwater microbial communities from Kabuno Bay, South-Kivu, Congo - kab_022012_11.25m | ecosystem: Environmental > Aquatic > Freshwater > Lake | place: Democratic Republic of the Congo...
GCCACGGTTGTTCTTGCCGGGGAGATGGCTAAGACCCTTAAAGAGGAACTGAAGGAGCAGGCAGAGCAGGCGAATACTGCGGACCTTATTCAACAGGAGCTCCAGAGAGCCATTGAAGCCGCCAGGACATATCAGGAGATCGCAGATAAGTCTGGTAACCAGGATTTCCAGAAAAAGGCTGATGAGTCTGTGAAAAGTGCACAGCTATACATGACGCAGCTTCAGCAGGCAGAAACAAGGCTTGAAAAATCCTGCGAAGCTGGTGCCAACAAGATAAGGGGAAGCGTCAGGGCAGCGACCGAATCAGCGTTAAAGGATGCAAAGGATATATCGGAAGCAATGGATGGCTGGGGTTTAGGATCTGGTGAGCTTCAGAAGATGCCGATTGAACAGAAACTTGAGCTTGCAAAAAGGTTACAAACAAAGAAGTTCAAGCTCATGGCACAGGTCATTGGAAGGATGCGGCGGTTGGCTGTTCATAAGCAAAAAACAAAACTAAATCAATCAAGGGATGAGATTCACAATGTAGGCATCGGGAACGATCTCTCACGAGTGCTGCCGATCGAGTTAGTCCAGCTTCGCCACCCGATCTTGAAAGTAGAGTTTAAACGCAAGTTCGTAGAAGGCAAATTGATGCAGTATGAACTGAAGGGCACTGAAAAGCAGGGCAAAGGCCCAATAGTGGTCTGCGTTGATAATAGTGGCTCTATGTCAGGTGACCGTGAGACCTGGAGTAAAGCTGTTGCTCTTGCTCTCCTGGAGATCGCGACTATGCAGAAGAGGGGATTTGCCTGTATTCATTTCGGTGGTCAGTCGGATGCACTGGAGATCATAGAAATAGAGCCAGGTGAAAAGAACATACTTAGCAAGGCAATCAAAGTAGCAGAGTTTTTCCTGAATGCAGGTGGAACGGCGTTTGAACCTGCGCTGAGTCAGGCTCTGGAACTCATCTCAAAGCAGAGTTTCAAGAAGGCCGATGTGGTATTCATAACTGATGGGAACGCACCCATTGGTCCAAAGTTCCTTTCTGGTTTCCTTGACTCAAAGAAGAGTAAAGAGTTTAGAGTATTTGGAGTTCTAATCCAATCTCATAACACAGAAACACTGAAGAAGTTCAGCGATGAGATTATTCATGTGAATGAATTACTGGATGCTGAGGCGGAGGGGCTGATGGGGATATAATTTTATTTATGCTCATTATCTTAAACCATCACACTTTGCTAATATTATTAACTTAATTAATATTTCTCAGCCAGAAATTCGTCTTTTGAGGGGATGCTACCATACAGGGACAATGATCCTATCATATACCTGCCTATTAGTGGACGAGAAGGTCACCTCTGTAAGTTTATTTTATGAACTTTGATAGATTTTATTATTAAGATAACACAAATTTTGACACAAATTTTATCCTCCCATAAAGAGAATAATTTATATAGGTGAAAAAATATTGATAGTATTGGTGATACTTTGTACCTGATCCTTGCAAAATACTCAGATGAAGCTGAAAGAAAGAGGATAGAGTACGCAATGGAACGCTGGGGTAAAGAAATGAAACTGGGGAGACCAGATGGCATTTCAATAATTGTGGATGAAGAGAATGAAAATGTGATGGAATTTGTTGATGATCTATATTCCAGGACATCAAAGGAAAAAGTCAAAATATACAAATTGAGTGATTCATCTTTTGAACTCAAGGAGAAAGAAGAGCATCTCAAAACGGAACTTGAAGGGAGTCTTGAAACTGTTGAGAAGTTCATCGGATTCATTCTAGCCAAGCAGAATGCTTTAATCCAATCCTCAACATCCTCCGGGAAATTATATCAGGTGTCAACAAAAAAAGGAAATGCTGAGATTTCAACAAGCTTTAGAGCAGAGAATAATAAAGTGATCGTGAATATACGGGTACGCGGGTATGGTAACGCCCCCGAACTAATTTTTAATAAAATTAATAATGAAATAAAATTTTTCAAAGAGGTGTAAAATGGGTAATTTTCCGAACACAGACTGGGAATGTGTAAAAAAATGTCTAAAGCCAGTGGAACTTGTGCTTGACGATGATCTTGAAACACACAAAAGGACTGACAGGACAAGACGTACAGAACTGTGGAACAACATTGTCGCCAATAGCCAGAAACTTAAGGACGGAGCTTGTGGTGACTTGGAAAAAGATATTTCCCAAGAAATTTCCGGGAAGATCAGGCTGGCAAAATTATTGCTTGCCACAGCCGCTTTTGAAATCAAAGAAGATAACCCTATAATAGGCGAATTTAATGAGACAGAATTAAACCTTATAAAAGAATTGGAGAGATTTGCTCTGTTCGAGCATCGCTCAATAGAAGAAAATGTTGGCAGCATATATAGACACCAGGAAGGATTCTATGAGTTGATCACAGACTATTATGAAAAGGGCTATTCCAATCTTGATAGTATATGGAAAAACCAGTCCATTTTGATGGATCTAAAACGTGCGATCAATAACAGGTATGGCAAGATACAAAAAAGGATAAAAGAAATAACTATCGCCTGTATTGACCAGTATGGTCTTTCATGGGTAAAATTGAGTATTCTTATAAAAGTAAAAGATTCGGAACAAAAAAGAGGGGAGATCTTCAGGGACGCTGAGGCGAAGATCGAGAAACTTGAAGCAGAACTGAAAAAATATGAATTTATAGAAACTGAAAACCAGTCGCTCAAAGACAAACTTTCTCAGATTGATTCAAAGCTTTTCAGGAAGGAAATTGAGAACGACGCTGCTCAAAAAATCCTGGATTCTTTGAAAGAAGAAAAAAGCCGTCTGGAACAGAGATATTCAGAGATGGGAGTTCTTCTTGACAGTCAGATGAGAGGCATCGATGATAAGCGACGCGAGCTTGATAAAAAAATAACTGAGCTTGAGACAGAACGGCTGCAATATAAAGAAAAGATGCAGGAAGAGAATCAGAAGATAGTGGAAAATGAACTTTCTAAGATCGCACAATTAAAGGATGATCTCCAGAATAAAGAGAATGCTCTGCTTGCTGAAAAATATCAGGTCGATATTAAGAAGAACGAAGTATCTGAGAAGCTGAACCAGATAACTGATGTGATGAAAGGAAAAACAGTGCGATTCGTTACTCAGGAAGATGCAAAAATGTATGAGCTCAACTTATTAGCCAGAGTTGAAACAAAGCTGCATAACTTCCCCGTTAAGATCTTCAATCCTCTTGAGAGAAAGAAATATACCATCAATTCCTGGGAAGATCATTATCGATTTGACCAGAAAGAGGAGATATATCAGGGAGACAATACGAATTATGCTGAAGCTGAAGCAAAGAATCCTCTGAATGTAAGGTTAGTGTATCTTGTTGAGGAGAAACGATTCAAGCTCTTCGGGGAAAAGCAAAAGAAGATGGCAGTGGAAGCAATATCATTAAACCATCTTAAAGATTATGCGAACTTCGGTTTTGACACAAACCGTGCTACATTGTCTGAATTCCTTATGGCGCTTTCAACTTCGATTAAGAGCGCGGAGATCGGGAAGTATTATCATGTTGTGGGAATCGCATCACCCACAGGATGGGATGAGAGGGTAATAGAACATATCAGATCAAACGATTTCGTATCGCGGTATTTGAGCAGGAATGTGTCTGTATGCATAATTGATTCAGTCACAGGAGATGTGTTCTATAATCCAACTGATAACGGGATGGTGGATTTGATTGACATATTCAAACCGGAATTCAATAGAGAGAAGGTGGAACGTATAAAGAAATATGTGCTGGAGAAATTCAAGTTAAAGGATTATATTGTTTTCAATGATGTTTTCGAGGAGACAAAAGAGATGCGAGAGATCGTAAATAAGGCTTTCTATGATATAGAAAAGGAAGGAAAGGGAAAGACGAGGTATATTAAGGATATGGGATTAATACTGGAGATAAGGATATGAAAAGAAATATACGAAGATAGAGAACTGGATGAAGATGGAATGATGTTCACAGATGTAGAAGCTGGAGCAGCAAAAAATGAAGGGATTTGAATGATTGCAGAAGGTGATGGTTTGATAAAGAAAAAATTATTGGAAAAAATCGTCAAAGTTGTAGCTGAAAAATATCAACCACAAGAAATTATTCTATTTGGCTCCTATGCTTATGGTGTGCCTACCAAGGAAAGCGACATTGATTTGCTCATAATCAAAGATACAGATAAACCATTCCATAAAAGATGGTCTGAAGTTTGTTCTCTGGTTTCGGATATGGTAAAAACAATCCCTTTTTCACCATTTGTAGTAACACCTGCTGAACTTAAGGATAGATTAGAAAAGGGTGATGAATTCTTTGATGAAATCATGAAAAAAGGTAAGGTATTGTATGGATAGAGAATCTCTGTATCCTGGGGACTGGCTCAAAAAAGCTGAAAAAGACTTCAAAAGGGTAGAGAAAAGGATAGAAGAAGGAGATCTTTCTGACGGTGCATTTCATCTACAGCAAGCTCTGGAGAAATATCTGAAAGCATATCTTCTATCAAAAGGCTGGAAATTAAAGAAGATCCATGACCTGCGTGTGCTTCTTGAAGAGGCAGCAATATTCACATCTGAACTTTCAGAATTCAATTCACTGTGCTCGGAAGTAACTGCCTATTATATGCTCGATAGGTATCCATTTTTTCAAGAAACAATAGATAAGGAAGATTTAGAGATAGCTGTAGATAAGGCTAATAAATTGATTACTATTATAGTGGAGATGATGGAGAAATGATCAGCAGGAACATGAAGGAGTATCCATGAAGAAACATGCGCTTTCCCATGCTTTTGGCTCATTTTTCAGCTTGATCGCGGCAGTAGGGCTCTCTGCGCTTGTGAGAGATTTTTTACCATCATTTTATAGCAGCTTCATAAGCTTAGCAGGACAGATCGCAGAAAAGCTGCCTGTTGACATCTCAGATAAGGTGCTTGGATATGCAATTCTGAGTTCTCTGATAATGCTTGTCTGGGGTGCGGGATTCTATCTATTGAATGATGATGAATCAGATGATGAGTATTTTCGATTCAGATAGAGTTGATCAAAACGATTGTGATCAAATCTTTCTATGATCGTGAAAGAGAGTGCAGAGGAATGACAAGGGATAGCAGAGATTGGATCAGGTGACAGAAACATTCTTAGCAGAAGTGGTTGAGAAATGAAAATCTTAAAATATGTATTTGATCTTTTAAAAAAATGGTCTAATGATCTAAGGGAGAAAATAAATATATATAAAGCTGAAAAATTGATTGATAAATTGATTTATAATGACAATCAACTAACAAGTGAAGCTAATTACGAAAAAAAAAGAGAAGCACTAAGATCACTTGTATCTATGGGTGAATGTGCAGTTGAACCTTTAATTAGATCTTTGAATAGACATTTTCCTGATATAATACGTAATGAAATCGAAGAAGCTCTTGGTAAGATGAAAACTGGAGAAAATATAACTGAAATTGCCACTCTACTCTGGAAAACGAAAGTAAATTGTGCCATTCTTGGTTTTTCTCCTGATGGTTCATACATTTCAGCAGGCGATCATTTCTTCAATAAAGATGGAGAACATCTACCAAAATCCACAAAAAAAATAATTGAATTTTCTCAAAAAAATGTTTTTCAAGATGGTATAAAAATAAGTAGTAATAGTAATGATATTCTATTTTTCAATGAGAAAAATAAACTTATTTGGCGTTTTACCCCTTCCAGTTTTGATGATGCTTTCAAATATCATAGGATAGCAAACGTTGCTGTTTCTCCTAATCTGCCATATATTGGATTAATAACATCAACAAAAAAATTTATTATGTGGAAAGAGGGTGATGATTATTTTGATTATTTTTATCATTTTTACCTTTTCAAATTTGATATAGCACGAATAATATCAGAATACAAATCATTTCAAAATGCGACTAAAAAATATATTCATTTATATATACCAAAAATATCAACTTATGGTAATAGAATAAAAGTGGACATAATTATCGATAATCCTATAGATAGTCCATTGAGTGTAGTTAAAATAGATTTTGTAGGAGCTTCAAATTATTTTAAGAATTTTGAGCCAGGATCCCTACAGCGGAAGTTGCCAGAAGAAAAAGGAATTATAGACAGATATATTTACGGATTAAGACCTAATACGGTTTTCAAGAAGTCAATCAGCTTTGAACCAATCTACTTTGAAGGAGAATTTGACTTTTCCATTCATATAAAATCAGGGTACGTTCTTATTGAAAGGAATGTTACAATCAAAGTAATAAGAAAAGATGATGTAGATCCACCCCAAATCCTATTCGACACTGCCAAATCTCTCTCCTCCCAGGCAGCCCAGCTCTTCAACCAAAAAAACTCCGCTGCTGCCCTCCAAACCTACGAAAACGCCCTTAACCACTTCACCCGCGCCCACGAAGGCGCAAAAGCTCTCAACGACACCGCCCTCGCAAACTCCATCTCAAACAACATCTCCTCCACCAAGACAAATATCACTGCATGCAAGAATGCCATCGGCGCAGAAATAGCAGCAAAAGCGAGAAGCCAGTTCGAGAAAGGTGATTTCGCAGGTGCGATACATACATATGCAGAATCACTAAAATCTTTCGAAGATACTGATCTTATCTCCAAAACAAAAGCTAACATTGAGAACTGCTACATAGAGATCGATACCAGAAAAATAGAAGAGCTTTCAGCAAAGGCTGAATCATTATTAAAAGAAGCCTCATCCCTCACTGAACCCTTCAAGGCAATAGATACATTAAACCTTGCAGATTCTAAAATAAAAGAAGCTGAATCAATCGCCAACAAACGCAGACTTACACAAACACTTTCACAATTAAATGCGCTGTCAAAAAAAATCCTGGATCAAAAGGACATTGTGCATAAAAGGCTCTCAAGTGAACCTGTCATTTCTGAAAAATATCATATTAACCCCATCAAAGCCAGACCCCTTCCCTCCATTCCAGAAACAAAATCCGACAAAGCACAACTCATTCTCGAACTCACCCGAACAGTGTACGACCCTGTAGATGGCAACTTAATCTCAGAAAAGAAATTGCACTATCCTGAAGTATCAAAATGGCTCAATGCACATCCCCCACCGGATTACTGGTATATTCTCAGAATTGATAACCACGGAAATACTTTAGAGCAATGGGCTGTGGAGCTTGAGACCGACATTGCGCTCTCAGTAAAAGAGGCATACATAGATGGTTTTGAGCGCAGTCTTCCTTTGAATTGCGAACATATGCAGTGGAAAGATAAATACGTGCTCAGAGTGCCCGCTCAATTGGGAATTCCATTGCCTTCCAATGGCACAAAGCGCGTTTATTTCAGGTTAAACATCGATTGCAATATTTCTCTCCAGGCAAGATATACCATTTCAGGGAACGTGAAAGCTAAAGATGCTGCTGCGCCGATCGAAGAGAAGATCTTTTCCTTCTCATGCAGAATTCGAGAACTAAAGGCGATGTACGCCAAGAAACCAGAAAAAGTTGAAAATTATGTGAAAGAAAAAACCTCAGAGCTTTACACTCAGGATGCTGCAAAAGCCATCACATTCTCTTTCAAACTATATGATGAGATAAATAAAATGGTTGAAAAAGGGAGATATGTGGAAGAAAGCGCGCTGATTGCTAAACTTGAGAACCTGCGCGCAAGTCTCGTAAACGTAAGGAAATTTACCGGAGTTGAGAATCCGCTGAAACTGGTGGAAGAGTCGGTTACGATTATGCATAGCCGGTTCAGTACAGAACTTATTTTGAAACGCTGGAAAGATATGAACTTATTTGATGTTATGATGACTGAACTGCTGAAGGGGAGGAAATAACATGACAATCCTGATCAAGGGCAGCCAGGATGAAATGAAATTACTGGAGAAACCTCAATCCGCGAAAAATATAACCTAAAAATTCGACGTATCATTCTTCCTCCTAAAAGGAGAAATATTTATATATCAATAAAACCATTAATAAAGTATGATCTTATTATGTAGGATCATTATCACCAGAACCAGTGATACAGAATAAAATGGAGGATATAAATATGGGAATCTTAGACAGGATAAGGGGAAATCCCTTTGAACCGCTGAAGAAAGATCAACTTACTGATGAGAGAATTCGACAAGAAAGAGAAGAAAGGTTAAGAATAGCAGAAGTAGAGAGGCTAAGCCAGCAAAAGAAGGAACTTTTTGATAAAGGTTTCAATGCCAGCGAGGGTGAAAGAAGGGCAATAGCAAGGCAGGTTTTGCAGCTCGATCAGAAGATAAAGCTGGATAATATACACCTTAAGAAAATAAGCGACAATATTCGTGTGGTGGATAACCTGATCTTTATCCATGATAACAAAAAGATGCTGGAAAGCCATGGGCTGATCTCAAAAATTGCCAAGATGCCAAAAAGCAAACTGGATGAGTTCCTGGCAAAGATCGATTTGAAAGATCAGATCATGACTGGTAACCTTCAGGATATTCTCAACACCATGGGAATTGAACATGGTTTAATTGGAGATATTAAAGATGATAAAGAGACAAAAGAACTCATGGACATCTGGTCAAAATCCGATGTGACAGACGCTGATGAGGTCTTCAAGAATTGGGATAAAGAAAAAGCTGCAAAGGGGATGACTGAAGAACTGAAGGTTTAGTCAGCATGGACCTGAGAGATGAGGTCAAAAGCTCATTTGCAAGAGCACATAAATTTGCTAAAAAGTATTACAATGAAGGCGACATTGCAAAAGCCAGAGTAGAATATTTGAAATGCGTTCAGTTTGCAGAGCAGCTTGCTGAACTCAAACCTGAAAGAAAGAAAGAATTTGGCGAAAAAGCTGCAAAATATAAGGAAATTGCTGAGGGGTTAAAGGAAGGAAGTATAAAAATCTATACAGGAGGCGTAATTCCACGAGAAGAAAATAATAGCCACATACCAGGAGAAAAGGAACAGGAAAATAATTCTGATCGAGCAAAAAATCTTGTAATGGTGGAAAAACCTAATATTAGTTTCGATGACATTGCTGGTCTGGAACAGGTTAAAGAAAATATAAAAGAGGCTATTGTATATCCATTCAAACACGCTGATGATTATGAGTGGTATAAAGTAAAACCTGGAGGCGGCATCCTTTTATATGGGCCTCCGGGATGCGGCAAAACCATGCTTGCAGCCGCTGCTGCCGCCGAATGTGATGCCATCTTTATCAACCTGAAGATCAGCGATATCAAGGATAAATTCGTTGGGGAAAGTGAAAAAAAAATAAAGGAGATTTTTAATCTCGCCAGGAGCTATGAAAAAGCCATCCTTTTCTTCGATGAAATAGATGCTCTGGCAGGTGAGCGCTCAGGTTCCATGGAAGGACATGAGCGCAGTCTTGTGAATGAGCTTCTTTCCCAGATGGATGGGATAGAGGCAAAAGGCAGTGAGAAGCGATTCCTGGTGCTGGGAGCTACAAATAGACCATGGGATGTTGATATTGCATTGAGAAGGCCGGGGAGATTTGATACTACGGTCTTCATCCCGCATCCTGATCTTGAAGCTCGAAAGAAGATTTTCGAGTTAAACCTGAAGGATAGACCCTGCAAAGTAGATATATCAAGAGTTGCTGGAATGACAGAAGGATATGCAAGTGCAGAGATCGTAGATATTTGTGAAAAAGCCGCAATGATTCCATTGCGGGAAAAGATAAAAGGCAAGGTTCGTCGGGAGATATCAATTAGCGATTTTGAGAGTGTTATTAATGAAAAAAAGTCTGTACTTTGTTCATGGTATCCAAAGGCAATAAAGGAACTTGGAAAATCCGAAGATAAAGAAATGTTTAATGACATGTTTGATGCAGGAAAAGCATTCATCATTAAGTCCCCAGGCACAGAAAAAACGGGACCAGAGAAAGTAGATGTCAACCTATCAGCAAAGATCGATGAAATAATTTCCGGAACAGATATTAAGCCAGAAGTACTGGAATCCATATTCATGATCGCATATGAGATATCAAGAGAAGGAAGGGAAGGAAAACAAATAGGTACAGCTTTTGTGATTGGCGATGCAAAGACCGTTCTGGCGCAGTCACGCCAGCTTGCCCCGAATCCGATGACAGGACTCAAACCTGAAGAGCGGATGATAACAAATCCAGAATTTAGCAGTACGATCAAGGAATTTGCTCAAAATGATGGTGTTTATGTGGTAAGCGGTGAAGGTGTGGTTGAGGCTGCATTCAGGTTCCTCATGGCGGATGCAAGCAGTGTGAACATACCTGATGGATATGGGACAAAGCATAATTCTGTGGCTGCAATGACGATGGCGGCAAAGGCTGTGGGGATCGTGGTATCGCAGAGCGGAGGGAGGATTACGATTATTAAGGATGGGGGGTTTGTGAAATCGTTCAGTCCATGAAAAAAGAAATGCGAAATGTAGGTTTTTTTGTTGGCATAATAATTTTACTGCTTGTGCAGGCAGCGCAGGCCGGTGACTGGCCCATGTTCGGGCACGATACGACACACAGTGGTGCTGCAGATGAAGTGGTGGAGCCGCCGCTGGGGGTGTTGTGGAAATACAATACGGGAGATTCTGGCAATTCTTGCGATGTTTCTTCACCAGCTGTCTCAGGAGGTGTCGTTTATGTGGGGTCATGTGATAAATTCGTGTATGCATTGGATGCAGACACAGGAAATCTGAAATGGAAATACGAGACTGGCGGTGGCGTCTCTTCTTCACCTGCGGTCTTAGGCGGTGTCGTTTATGTGGGGTCATGTGATAAATTCGTGTATGCATTGGATGCAGACACAGGAAATCTGAAATGGAAATACAAGACTCGTGATGGTGTACTTTCTTCACCAGCGGTCTCGGGCGGTGTCGTTTATGTGGGATCAACGGATAAATTCGTGTATGCACTGGATGCAGACACGGGAAATCTGAAATGGAAATACGGACCTCGCTCTATTTCTGACTATCCTGTCTATTCTTCACCTGCGGTCTTAGGCGGTGTCGTTTATGTGGGGTCATGGGATAATTTCGTGTATGCATTGGATGCAGACACAGGAAATCTGAAATGGAAATACGAGACTGGCGGTGGCGTTCATTCTTCACCTGCGGTCTCAGGCGGTGTCGTTTATGTGGGATCATCGGATGATTTTGTGTATGCACTGGATGCAGACACGGGAAATCTGAAATGGGAATACAAGACTCGTGATGGTGTACATTCTTCACCAGCGGTCTCGGGGGGTATCGTGTATGTGGGATCAGATGATAAAATCGTGTATGCACTGGATGCAGACACAGGAAATCTGAAATGGAAATACGGGACTGGCGGTGGCGTCTCTTCTTCACCAGCGGTCTCAGGGGGTATCGTGTATGTGGGATCAGATGATAAAATCGTGTATGCTTTCGCACCACAGTCTTATATTTATGAGCCTGCCAAAAATATATTAGATGAATCTAAATTCATAATATCAAAAGAAAAATCAACTTTTAATATGATCGAACCAGAAAGTTCTCTGAACGATGCCGAGCAAGCTTTTAGTTCAGGAGAATATTCAAAAGCAAAACAACTTGCGTTAGACGCAAAAACAATGGCTCTTAAAATCATAAATGAGAGTCTGCCTTCAAGCTCTGCTATTTCAGATGCAAACAACATGACCATACTCGAGAGAGCAAAAGGTTTTGATGTCAGCGGTGCAGAAAAAATCTTAATCCAGGCAAAAAGGGCAATGTATAATGCAAACTATACGAGCGCATTGCAACTTGCTGCTCACGCGAAAAATCTCTCCATTGATATAGACAACGATGGCGCACCCAACAACGATGACTTTGCTCCAACTATTAATAATTACTATATTTATTCGTTCTCAGTTATTTTTTTAATATGCTCTTTAGTAACTCTCAGATATAGAATAAAGAGAAATGAACGTCTCAGACATGAGGAACTGCTCCTTGCCGAGGAACGGCGCTGGAAAGAGGAAGAAGAAAAGAAAAGGCTGGATGTAATTAAAAAGGATATACTTAGGAAGATAGAAGAGGCAACCAAGAAATGATCAAGGCATATAATTGGATTGTTACTTTGATTGGCTGTGTAATCGGTCTTATAGTAGCGATGGTGTTGGATGTCAAAGAAATGTTATATGTTACATATGAACTAAATTTTTTAATAATCAGTGGAACCATAGGGGGTATAATTGGGGCTTTACTGAGTAATCGTTTTGTATATAATCGATCTAATTCTATAGGTCATATTGGCAAATATTGTACAGCAATTCTTTGCACAATTACCTGGTCATTTATTGTCATTGGAAAATCTTCAAGAAGTTCTTTTGACTTGTTTCAGGTGATTTTTGGGGGGATTTTGGGGGCAATTTCTTGTGCTATCATCATTGCGGGCATTTTTGAAATTTCCAAGAAGGAGAATGATGGTGAATTAATACTTTGGCCTGGGATAATTATCGGAGCATATGGGGGAATTACTCATTCTTCATGGATTCGCTTCGGGAGTCTTGGAGTGATTATTGGAACAATTAGTGGGATTTTTATCGAGATTATCATTCTAATGATTTTTAAACCTATTTTTCATCGAATTGGTATTTCGATAGATAATGACTTTTATATTAATGCCATACATAATAAGCAAGCTGGAGCAATTATTGGAACGATTTATGGTGTAATTGTTGGAGTCATTGTCGGCATATTTAATTTTATCTTGATCATTGGGGATGGAGATGATTTTTTTCATATTTATTCTGAATGGTTTCACCATATTATTGAAATTCCCCTGTTCAATATACCATTATTTGGAATCTTTGGCTACATAATTAGCAGATCGATAGACAATTACCTTTCAAACAAAAAGTTTGAGCAGCAGCACCTCGTTGAGGAACAAAGCAGGAAAGAAGAAGAATGGAGGATGCTACCGAAAAAGAAACTTATAGCATATCCCTTGATAGGTGCCATTTTTGGTGGTATAATCGGAATAATTGTAATTTCAATCTTATCGAGTGATTTAAGTTACTTCCCATATTCAACTAATTATGATGGTGCGATTATTATTGCAATTGTTTTAGAATTAGCTCCACTACTAATTGGTATATTAATTGGATTATTACTTGGAGGAGTAATGCACATTATTTTTTCCAAGGAGAATCCTTTCAAAATGCTTGGAATTATTACACCTCCATTTTTTACTTTATTAGGCTGGTATTTTGAAAATGAATTCATTGCTAACATAAGTTTTATTCCTTTTTTCTTAATTATTGGTTTTGTGATATGGAAAAAAATTGGAGAATTTGAGGCGGAGAAAATGGAACGCATAGAAAAGGAGAGATTTCAGAGGGAAGAAGAAGAAAGAAAAAAGGAAGGTGAGAAGCGCAAAAGGGAGGAAGAAGAAAAAAGGAGAATGAAGTTGATGATGCAGGAGATTCTTGATAAGATTGATGAGGAGACCAAGAGATAACAAAAATTAAACTGAAGTTCCAGATAACATTTTTGGACGAAAAATGAGGATTGAAAATGAATACTGAAGATAAAATCAGAAAAGTAAAACAAGCCGTTGAAGAAGCCATCCATCTCATCCATGAAAAACATTCCGGTGCTAACCTGGATGAAGCGCGCAAATATCTATCCCAGGCGGGCGTGGCTTTGAAAGAAGATGATTTTGAGGAAGCAATTGAGCTCGCCACAAAGGCGCAGCTAACAGCCAGACCAACCACAGACTATTTATTATCAAAAGCCAGGGAACTTGCAGTCAATGCAGAGAAAAATTTCGATTCAAAGAATTATGAAGAAGCAATAATGTTCTGGAACAGATGCAAAGAGGAGTATGTAAGAGCAGGAGACCTTGCAAGAGAGAGAAAAGAGCAGGAAATCGTGGATAGGTTAACGCAAATCCAGGGTACGATAAAAGATAACATTTTAAACTCTGAGATTTCAATTGAAAACCGTGAAATGCACAGATCGATATATAATGGGAACTCCAAAATTGTGGACGGGAACAGGCTTTTTGAAAATGCAAAATTCGAAGAGTCTAGAAAAGTCTATCAAGAAGCACTGGAAGCTTTCAACAAAGCGAAAAGTTTTGCAGCAAAACGGAACTTCGCAGAAGAAAAGATAAAGATCGAAGGATCGCTAAAATCAGTAGAATCAAGTATAGAGGCATGTCTTTTGAGTAAAGGTAATGAAATTCTTCAGAATGCGCATAAGTGTTTTGAAAAAAAGGATTTTTCAGATGCAGAAGAAGCTTTTTCATCAGCACTTGAATATCTAAAAAAACTCAATGTCCAAAGGAAAAAAGAACTTGAAGAGATGATTTCAACCGGAGAGGAGGGGTCGATCAAAGCAAAACTGGAACAGGGAAAAGGAAAAATGCGAACTGCTGATGGTCTGTTTAAGTCAAATCAATACTATGAAGCTAAAAATGCTTACAAATCAGCCAGGGATTATCTTGAGCCTGTATCAGAAATGGCTATCAAATACAAATTTTCAGCGCTTATTCATGAGCTTGGCGGTCTTGTACATGCGTGCAGTCAGAATATACACTCAGCCGCAATAGCATCCACTGATGTGGGAACAGTGAAACCTATAATAATACCTGTAGAGGAAGTGAAAACTGGAATTGGATCATTCATAAAAGATAGAAAAAAAGGTCCAACGACGTCTCCACCGGTAACCCCAGGTGCTAAACAAATCAGTTCAAAGTATGCATCCCTTGATTATCTAGGCGGAGGCGGATTTGCCGATGTCTATAAAGCAACAAAGAAGGATGGTACCATTGTTGCAGTCAAGGTGCTGAGAAATCTTGATGAAAAAACAGAAAAGATTTTTTTCAGAGAGATACAAACATGGGAAAAAATGAACCATCGTAATATAGCAAGGCTGATTGCTCCATATCTGCATCCTTTACCGCATATCGAAATAGAGTATGTTGAAAATGGAAGTCTTTATGAAGCCTTGCAATCCGGTGTTTTCAATGTAAATAAGGCTAGCAGGATTGCCTACGATATTGCATACGGGCTTAAGTATTCACACAGCAAACATGTGATTCATGGCGACGTTAATCCCAAGAATGTCCTCTTGAACAGAATAGGTGAAGCAAAGCTCATAGATTTTGGTCTCTCAAAGATAACATCTTCTTCAACTGAAGTGCAAGGATATACTCTGGCTTATGCTTCAAAAGAGACGCTTGAGAAGAAAAAAGTGGATGAAAAAACAGATGCTTATCAGCTTGGACTGACGTTTTATTTCATGCTTACCGGTATTAATCCTTTTAATGCAGGCTCTCGATATGAGACAGAAGAGCGTATTAAGAATTTTACGCCAGATGCGCCAAGTAAATATAATCGAGAATGCTGCGTCCTTGATACTATCATAATGCGAAGCCTTTCCAAGAATCCAGACATTAGACCTTCGCCAGGAGAATTCAAAGAATTCATTTATAATTTCATGAAAAAGAATTATGGAGAAAGTCTGCATTTTACCGAGGACATACATAAAATATTAACAATATCATGCAGCCATGCGATGATGGCAGCAAAAAATGAAAATATTGCTGAGTGCCTGAGCGCTCTGAATTATGCAAAAGGTAAGGTGACAGATCCGCAGATAAGAGAGGACATGAAGAAGCTCATTGAACAGGTAGAATTCAGAGCTAATAATAAGATTTCACTTGAGAAACTTCTTGATAATATGGAGATATTCCTTAAAAAGGTTGAGTGGGAGGGATGACATGCTGACCTACTATGACGAGACAGATAAAGGAGGGAGAGACATCAATGAGGATTCCTTGGAAAAAGATTTGATATTAGAATGCCCTTCTGGTAAAATTCATCTTTTTGCTGTTGCGGATGGATTAGGAGGGCAAAATGCAGGGGAATTTGCAGGCAAACTTGCGATCCTTGAGTTGAGGGAAACGATCAAAAGAAACATCAGCGGATATGAGGCGATAACTCTGGAGGTAATGCGGGAACTTCTTGCTAAAGCTTTCAGGAAAGCCAATGAAGAGATATGTTATCATGCCAAAATATTTCCGGAAAAGCGTGGCATGGGCACAACGCTGGTGGCAGCGCTGCTAGATGATGAGGGAAGGGGCTGGGTGGCCAATGTGGGTGATAGCAGAGCGTATTTGATCGGAGATTGCATTCGAAGAGTTACAAAAGATCATTCCTATGTGCAGGAGCTTGTCGATAGAGGATTGATATCGCATGATGAAGCGCAAGTGCATCCTGAAAAGAATATTGTGACAAAAATAATAGGGATGGAAGGTGCAGAGCCTGATTTTTATAGTGTGGAGATTGGAAAAAATACTCTGCTTTTGTGTTCCGATGGATTGACAGATGGATTGGGAGAGAATGTAATAATGCAGATTGTATTATTTACTGAAACAGAAGACATTTGTAGAAATCTTGTATTGGCAGCGAAATCCAAGAGTCGTGATAATATCACCGTTGTATTGGTAAGAGTGGGGGATAACCTTCGAAAGTATGGGGATATAATCAATTTTTTTGACACTTCTATAAACTAAAACAAATATTATAGGAGTTAAGTGACATGGCAGAATTATTTACAGGAGAACGAGTAAAGGTATAGCTAGGGACAAACAATGCAAAAATAATATAAGACAAGACACATTGTTATCTTACATTATCTTTCCAACCGTGATCATTCCCACAAGACACATGCGCAGATTTTCCTTGTGATTTGTAATACATAACATTCCTATCACTTTTATTACACCAGAAACACGTTTGGTTTTCCGCCGGTTTACTCATAAGTACACACCTCTTAAGAAGTCAATTTGGTTGAAATTATGCTTAAAGCTTCCGAAATAATGCACACGATTTGATTAATTCCTTAAATTCTCTATTTTATAATTGTCTGTATTTTATTATATTCTTTATCATTAATTTTTCCTGATTTAAATGCATTTTGAAGACCAGATTTTGCTTTTGAAAAACCTTGAGACGCTGGATTGAGTATAGAATTACTCGATACGTGCTGCAGACATATTTTTTGAAATTCTGTTTCGCTTTCTAATTTTTTTTCAATGTTATCCTTCAATAAACCGGAAAAAGATTCGGAGCCTACCGTTTGCATAATTTTACCCATTATTTTTGCTCCAAAACCATCCTTCTCTACTTTCAACTTCCCCTTATCATTTATAATTGGAGGGATAACAACAAACCTGTATTTTCCATCCTTATTATCCCTATATACACCAATATAAACTGGTATGAGAATCTGCGTTAATTGTGATGGATCAATACCATTCTTGAATCTTCCCAAAGGAACATATAGTTCACCAAGAGTATTCTCTAATTTAGCATCCGCATCAGCTGAATATTTATCCCCTTCTGTATCGAACTTATTAATAAGTTCTTTCATTTTCTGGATTTTGTTTTTATATGATTTGTCCATTTTATTATGTTCGTATTTTTTTTCGTCTATCTTCTCCTTTTCAGTTTTTATCTCTTTTTCGTAGTTTGATATCACTGCTCTCATATCTGAATCTATTTGTTCTACGCTCCTTTTTAGTTGTAATGCAGTTTGTTCTGCTTGTCTAAGTGCCCCTTCATTTCCTGAATTTGCATAAATATGTGCTCTTTCATATGCTAAATCATAACGATGAACAGCATCATCTCGGCGTTCACTTAAGATTGCGATTTTTCTATCCTTATCAGCTTCCACCTGTGGCAAAAAAATATGATTATATCTATCAACCATTTTGTTGATGATATCAACATATTGTTGATCCTGATAGATACGTTCGTTTTCAAGAATGTTCTCCCATTTATTTGAAATTTCCATCATTCTACTTTGAATAATACTAAGTTTTCGCAATATATTCTCAGATTCTGAATGAGTTTTTCGAATATAATCTATAATAGAATATATTTCTGAATTTGAAGTGGGCGTTTGTGAAACAATATAGTTTGCATTATCAGTAGTCTGAGAGCCAACTAAAAAATCATCAAAATCTTTAATTATTTTGTTAGTAAGAATGACTTTTGAATCTAATTTTTGAACTTCCAATTTTTTGACAATATCTACAGTGGATTCCAATCTTGAAATATAATCCTGGTGTGTTGATGCGGATTCAAAACCATTGCAGATTGTATCTGCGTTTTGGGTAAAAATATTTGGCAAAGATAATTGTCTACTTTTCTGCAATATATCATCAGAAAAAAGTAAACCAATATCCCTATTTTGGTAATTTTTATATAAATAAGCATAAACAGATACATATATCGTTCCAATTGATTCCACTTTTTCCTTTTCTTTTTTCCCTATTCCAAGAAAACCTCCTGTTTTTATAGAGGATGAGACAACCTTTAAAACCTCTACTAAATGATCCTCTTCTTCCATTTTATTGACTATTGTCTTGGTTGCCTCATCATGATTGGCTATATTTATACCAAACGGGACTAAATATTTCATTTATTAAACTCCTCCTTAAATTTCTAATATAATATTATTTAATTATTATCTATATACACATTATACTATTATTATAATAGTATCAATTTCCATTAATTCTAACTAATTAAATTTCAGTTTTCCAAATTTCTTAAGTTTCCATTCAATTGGAAGTATAAGAATTTTTTGTTTTATTTTGACTATTCCTTTCCTGAAATAATTTCATAAATATTTGGCTAAACACCTTGATATCATATTGATATTAAATGTGCCTCTTCTCAGGAAATCATATTTCATTGCGTGCTCACAGCAATCTATTTTCGAGTAAACCTCTTCCTTCAATCCGTGGATCACTCATCTTTCCGGCAGTGCACCACGATTATTACCCAAAAAGAGGACTCAGGCCAGGGTAAACATAAGCGATACTTTGAGCAGTGAGCAATGCTGCGAGAAGTATCGCAATCCAGGTCGGATTGATTACCCGACAGGCAGGGTTGCGATATTTTTACTCCTGCCCTTTGCCCCTGTTTTGGTCTGTGTCAAGTGTAGTTGTATTGGTTCTAAGGTTCAGGATAATGACCATAAGATTAGCCTCTTGTTCAGAACCGATCCAACTGCATCTGGCAACTACATAGACAGGAGAAAACATATATGAGCAACGATGTGGCCGATATTCAAGCCACTTTAAAGAATATTGGTGTTACTGCAACACCGGAACAGATTCAGAACAAACTCAATGCCCTTGTCAAGTTCA
>Ga0172369_10003993_pt1 | contig 19091 bp, 8 predicted proteins | sample LakKiv25m_FD_114539 | JGI IMG/M metagenome (GOLD analysis project Ga0172369, IMG submission 114539) | Freshwater microbial communities from Kabuno Bay, South-Kivu, Congo - kab_022012_11.25m | ecosystem: Environmental > Aquatic > Freshwater > Lake | place: Democratic Republic of the Congo...
CTTGGACGAGGAGATCCAAATTCAGGCGGGTAATTGTCAATATAAATTGTATCTTCCTGTGTAAAGACAGCATTCTGAGCATTGCCTATATTTTTCCAGTATATAATATAACTTCCAATGAACTCAGGGTAATTATTAATATCTCCTCCGATTATCAAATCGGGGTCTTCATCATGATCCATATCTGCAAATCTGGGATAAAGAAAACCGGTGACATAAGTAGGTTGATTTACATAATTACCAGTAATAAATTGAAATCTTGGTGAAGACGGATTTCCAATATTTTCATAATAATAAATGTGATTGATATCATCCCCGAAGAATAAATCATAATCTCCATCATTGTCTATATCGCATAAATCGACACCGCATAGCATATTATCATTACTGGAATATATTGTTTGCCAAGAAATGAACTGAGGCTGTGATATAGTACCAATATTATTATATATTCTAATATACCTAGTCCATGAACCCATACTTACAGCTAAATCCAAATCACCATCATTATCCAAATCACCAAAACTTAAATTAGGTTGATAAGGAAATAATAAATTTAGGAATACAGAATCTGCATAATAGAATGAAGGTTCGCTTAAAGTTCCGTCATTTTCAAGCATAATAGTATTACCGGCAGAGGTTGCGACTAAAATTTCAATTAAGCCATCATTGTCAACATCTAATACATTAGGACTGGAACAAGATGACATATCCATAAAAAGATATTGACGTGTCCTAAACTGATAATTAGGATTTGTTGGCGTGCCAACATTCTCATAAAAAACAATATCCCCCTCTGGCATAATAACATCTCCAGAGTTTCCATTTCCAACAAATAGATCATAATCCCCATCAGAATCAATATCCACAAATCTTGGGACGGATAAATAAAAAACATCAATATTAAAATAGTAATTTGTTCTATATTCAAAAATATAATTGATGCTGTCTCCAACATTTTCATAGTACCAGACAGTTCCGCTATCATTACCGACAAATAAATCATAATCTCTGTCTCCATCAATATCGCAAAATTCAGGTACAGCATACAAACCAACATCGATGTTTTCAAAATAGTCAGTTACAAACACCATATTAGGTGCTTCAGGGGTGCCATTGTTGCGATAAAAATAAATCCTTCCGCCTTGATTATTGGGGCCATATCCGCAGCCGATGAATAAATCATAATCTCCATCTCCATTGATGTCGCAGAAAGTCTGAACCGGAGCTTCCGGGATATCAATGTTTGCAAAAGTCGAATCTTCCAATATAAAATTAAAAATTTCAGGAGTGCCAATATTCCTGAAAAAGACAATAGGGCCGGAATAATCAGCCAAAAACAAATCTAAGTCGTCGTCATTATCAATATCGCAAAAAGACGGGCTTTGATGAAGTCCCTCTGAAGTAGGCATTACAAAGTTGGATGTAATAAAAGTGTAAGAAGAGACATTGGGGGTACCATTGTTTTTAATATAATACTCTCTATTAAAATCTGCGCCGATAAAAAGATCAAAATCGCCGTCTGCGTCGATATCGCAGAAGGCAGGATGATAATATTCCGATGCACCCATGAAGCCTAGCTGAGGTTCAATTCCATAGAAAGTAACCGGAAAAGGATATTGTTCCTGTTGAAAGTACAATTCTTGCGTGAAAGCCGATTTTATTAAAAGTAAGGCTATAATAATTGATGTTCTTATTGACATAAAATTATAGGGTTTAGTAAGTTTTAAACGCAAAAAGGGAACGGATGGAATAATCCGTTCCCTTTTATATTTTGATAGTAAAACTATTTCAACATGATCATTTTATTAAATTTGTTAAATTCCTTTCCGCTTGTCAATCCTTTAGCTTTGATGCAATAGAAGTATACCCCGCTAGATATAGGCGTTCCTCTTGAAGTTCCTTCCCAGCGGACAGTTTTGTACCCCGCGCTGCATATTTGATCCATTAAGACATCGACTCTTTGACCTAACACATTATAAACCTCCAGTTTTATTATTGAAGCTTCCGGCAGGTCAAATTTAATGGTCGTAGTGGGGTTAAAAGGATTAGGATAGTTTTGATGTAAAGCGAAGGAAATAGGAATCGCAATATCCGGGGTTGCGTGAAAAGCTATTCGAGCGTAGCTTCCCAGCCCAAAGATAGGTTGTGATGTGTAAACTGTATTTTTAAGTTGCAAAGCATTAATAGTAGTAAAGTTGACATTTAGACTAAATTCTTCACAATCGGAAGCGTCCCAGTATTTAAAGGACATGATTTCGTCTTCCATATACCCATCAACAATATTCGGGGTGCATATTTCATCTTCCCAGACCGTAATGACAGTTTTACCGCCGCCCTGATAGCCGACCGCCCCTACGCATAAAGTATCCCACATAAAGACACCGATTTCATCACCCGGTTCCGGGATTGTTCCTTCAATACTAATGTCGACAAGAACTATCGCATATGCATCCTGTGTTTTCTTACGAAAATTGAAGTGAGAAGTGCATAATGATTCAATTTGGGAATTTTCTCCGCCGGGTTTGGCGTGCATGCTTTCCAGTGATTGAGTGGTGCTGTCATAGGTAAACTTAAATCCTGAATAGGTATTAGCGGTTGTCATTTTTAACCTATAGCCTTCGCCTTGACGCATGCTGAAATGTTTAACGGTATCCGCCCCGGGGATATAGAATAAACCGTCAGAATTGCGCGCCCAGATCATTACTTCATTATTAGGCGTTCCCCAGTTTAATAAGGTGTCGAAAGCGGTGGAACAGGGCATATCCCAGCAAGGTGTGTAGGCGATAGTGAAGGTGCTATCATCGCTAAAAGGGGTAATATTTATTGACATATCAAGGTCGTTCCACCAAGTGTTAGAAACGGTAAAAATAGATGGGGTCGTAATAGTGTTGTCTTCGACTCTAATACTGAATCCTTGTGACATATCCCAATCGTATCTTTGAGGCGACCATGTCCATGTTCCATTGTTACGAGTACCTTGCCAATATTTATAATTCCGTATTTTTAAAATATCAGAAGGAACATTTGCAACTGAAAACAAAGTTTGAATTTGCATAGTTCCAGGGTTAAGATTCAAAGAAATAGTCGTCCATTCATTTTTTGGTAAAGGGATCGTTATATCGTAATTATTTCCATCTACGATTTCGGTCATATAGGTTGGTTCGTAACTAAGTTCATATGGCGTGAAGGTTACCCATGCGCTGTCATTGTTTTCATTGATTTGGCGTTCGAATTGGTTGAAGTCAAGGTATTTGATGGCTACATTTTCGTTATCGATGTTTGCAGGATCGGTGGCCAAAGAAATTTTGGTGAACGTAGTATTGTATCCAAAAACAGTCGAATCCGGGGTGTATCCGGTTTGAACGGATATGATATGTTTAAAAGTATCACTGTCAGCATTGGTGAAGGCGAAATCCCAAATTACGCTGTCGGCTAAAAGCGAATCCGGCCAAATCCTAATATCTAAACTATCTATCGCATAATGGTGATATCCATGCAGTATTTTTGCCTGTTGGTTAAGAGTACTGAGCAATTCAATCCATTCACCGGGCATCGGACTCCAAATTTGCGGAGTGTAAACCACGCTCATCGCGCTCCATACCATCCGGGGAAATGAAAACAACATTCCGTTATGTGTTACAGTCCATTCTTTTTGGTTACCGGAATCATATGCATAAAGCCATTCCAGACCGCACATTGGTTTTAATGAATCGCCCCAGGTATTTAGCATCTCGTTTACCCAAGCGCAGTCATTATAAGCCATCATTGAATCAGTGTAGCTAACAATAGGATCCCAACTCTCAAAATAACCGTTCATCAGGTCCATAGCGGCATTATATGGTTGGAAATCAAAAACATCGCAATAGTAATGTAATGCACTGTCTCTTGCACCACCTGTGCCTACATATAATTCTTCGTAATAAGAGTTATGTTGCAAGTTGAAGTCCTCAAGACAAGTGCTGAAATTCGGTCCAACAACCGTAAAATCAGTAGATTGCGATTTAACGCATTGATATGCCCAAAACATTTTATCTTTAATCGCATATACAGCTGTAGAATTAGGCCCATATGTTTCTTCCAAATTGGGTTCGTTTTCGAATTGAAATAAAGTCACACCATCAGAACCTGAAATACCTTGAAATTTTCCTGAAGGTCTATATCTATCTACTAATGCTCGTATAGGCATATAAGTCCAATATTCATTTGATATCCTTTTTGTAAAGTCATTTGTAGTATCGGCTATATCGCCCATATTTCCCATAAACCAAGGATTACAATGAGTCCTAAAAGAAAGCATTACATTAATGTTATTATCACCTTCATAAGCCGTTCTCACCCAACGATCGATTCCATCCCAAAGATACTCTTTGAAGAAAGGCTGCTGGCAATCCATATTATAATCGACGCGCCAGAAATCGATATCCGGCGCAACTTGTTTAATTTCTTCCGGTTCTCCGTTGACTATCCACAAACCAATAGCCCCACTGGTATCCATACCCCAATAATCACTGCTTTCATAGGTATACTTGTAATCTGTGTCCAAATTATTAATATCAATGATATCGTCTATATTGACTGTTCCAATCTCTGCTTCATTTCCACGCGAATCATATTCCCGTAGAAGACATCCAAACCATTCATTACTGGTAATTAAATCTGGCTCATCGCTATATTGATAAACCACAATAAAAGTATCAATTAAACCGGAGCCTCCTAGTGCAGCAATGACTTCATTAGAATCTAAAGATACCCAGCCTCTCATTAAATCATAACAGTAATCATCTCGATCCAATGATACTATTGAACTTAAAGTATCGACGGCATAAATCGAATTAATCCTTATAGCCGGGAAATGGGGTAAGTAAAAGAAATAAGGATTTACTGTGCCCATCAATATGCAATAAGCAGAGTCAGACACTAATCCGAAATTATCTATATCCCCGACTGCCATGCTAGTCGACCAATTGCATTGTTGTGAACTCCACCAACCTGGAACATCAGATAATTCCGCAGTTGAATCAGTAAAATATAACCTATCCTTACCATTGATTTCCCGCCATTGGTACGAACCGCTTGAGTCTAAAGCCACATGAGCTACGGTACACAGGTCTTGATACCCGTCTTCATTTGCATCATACCACATCATATCGACAACGCATTGACCAGTATCATCTGCAGATGAATTCCAGACTAATTCCAGCTCATCTCCTATTGTTTTATCATACCTAAATGCTTTTAATAAATCATACCTTGTAGAACAGTCTGGTTGACCTGCAGAATCAGTACGCTCACAATATTCAAACCATTGAGACCCAGTCGCAAGAGCTAATTGGACTGAGTCATCAAGAGGATTCCCCCAAAGACCAAACGCGCCACAATAGATTCGATCATCACCATCAGACTCCCATCCTTTGGTTCGATAGGCATTTATTGCAGTTATATAATCAGAATTCCCATAATCATAAGGTTTGCTGCCTGGTAATTGGTTAATGAATATCTTTGGATTACGAAAATTAATAAACATGTCTAATTTTCCATCTTGATCGATATCCCCAAATTCTAATTCGCAATTTGGTACATTAAAAATGTAGTCGTCCGCCTCTGTAAAATTATCTGTTGATCCAGATGAAGTTTTTCCTGGATTACCTTTATCGATAATAGGGAAAGAAAAAGATGGAGTTGAAGAAATTGAATAGGAGTCTGATATACCTGAATTTAAGTAAAAACGAACATATCCTCTTGAATAATCAAGAGACGCGATATCCAAATCCCCGTCAAAATCGATATCCACCCATTGAATGGCATGGGTGTCATAAGCCTCCGAAGCGGACCAATCGTTATCGAACAATTGTGTACTATCATTATAGCTCCAGAGTTGATCAGCGCCATCCAAATTATCTGAACCGTCAAAGATTACTACTCGTCCAAGCAATATATCTCCGTATCCGTCACAATTATAGTCACTTATTGCCATACAATCAACATTGATGTAGTTTGCTCCATTGACATTGACTGCGGAGGAACTCAATGAACCATTATCATTCCAATAAATAAGTGTCGGATACCCATGCGCATAGTCTCCAAACCAAGGATAATTATAGCCACCCTGAATAAAATCAACCAAACTATCTCCATTGACATCATAAAGCATACAAGTTGTTGACAGAAAAGTAATCAAACATTCTCCTAAAGGATAATCAATTATCTCATCGATATACGAATGATACTGACAGACAGCTGGTAATGCGAGGACCGCGATTAAATATAAAACAATGCTGATTAAAATTATAGTTTTCATTTCTTCCTCGAATAAATATTTATAAAAGAAATTTTTATCTTTGATTTTCCGACTGGTGATAGGTAACACTTTGAGTCTTAACTTTGGTACCAAATTATAATCAATAAAAAGCTTTGTATGACAAATTTAAATATATTATCGAGTTTGAAATCTGGAATATCTCATGTTTTTAAAATTCAATCGATTATTTTTGGAGAGAAATGAGGTAAATTAGTGTAGGTCGGATACCTCCACTATCCCACTCCAGGATAAGGTGATCGTCGTTATGAGGAAAGATAGGACAAAAATATTTTATTGTCAAGAAAAATCACAGAAATTTTTTTATTTTTCCATTAGCAAATTCTGCCCTCCTCCCTACTCCCAATCTTCATCTACCCTTCTCCAACTCCAATCACTCTCATCGTTGATAAACAAAATAATCTCTTCCCCCACATATTCCTCCAATATCGAGGTCATCCTCCTATCGCCATACAACACGAACTTCTCCTCCCCGCTTTCGAAGCTGGCGATGGTTATCGAGCTGTGGTATTTTATTGAAAGAAGCTTTGCGCAGATTTCTGTCATTTTATTCTCCGGATTTTAAATGGAGTCATAACCTAAGGTTTGTTTGGGAGAATGTCAAGGGGGGGCGGGGGGAAAAGTTGACAAATTGGAGAGGATTTCGTATAATCTGCTATGTTCTGTGGGAAGGTGGTATATTCCGATTTTCACTCCAATATGAAACCTTCCCCAAGACCATTAAATTGCATTTTTCCACAAGATTTCGTATTATTGAATGTCTCCAATTTTTCGATTAAATGCATTCAAGAATAATAGGTGTTCTATCTTCCATGAAGGATAAGATTTATAACATCAGAGAAGGGCAATTACTGAAAAGCCCTCTTTTTAATGGAACTGTCAGGCTTGTAAAAATTATTTCAGAGTCTTCTCAGACCATTGAAATTGGAGTCTTCGAAATAGATACTCATTTTTACAGTCAAATTACGCTAAGGCAAGAGGAATTATCCTTCATCGAAGTAATTACTCCCTTAGAAGGTTTTTGCGGAAATGCAGAATTAATTCGGTTGGGTATCCAATCATTGATTTTGGGAATTGCTTATGAGTATGATCCATATTTTGGCTTGTCTATTTCCCGGGTAGATCCGCTGCCACACCAATTAGAAGCGGTATATGACTATTTATTAAAACTGGCAAGAGTGCGATTCTTACTTGCGGATGATGCTGGTGCAGGAAAAACCATCATGGCTGGATTACTTATTAGGGAATTAAAATTGAGAAAGATGGCGGATAGAATTTTAATTGTATGTCCTGCAAATTTGACTTTTCAATGGCAAAGAGAACTTAAAGAAAAGTTTGAAGAGAAATTTTTAATACTTAAAGGACAAGACATTCGTGAACAGTTCGGAATTAATCAATGGTTAGACAATAATCAAATACTCACATCTTTAGATTTGGCTAAAAGGTTTGAAATTCTCCCCGGATTAAAACAAGTCCACTGGGATTTAGTAATTGTTGACGAAGCCCATAGGATGTCTTGGTCTCCACCAAGTGGCAAAACGGCGAGGTACGCATTGGGGGAATTATTACGGGATTCCTCAGATCATTTACTATTACTAACTGCCACACCGCATAAAGGCGATCCAGCCAATTTTGCTTTATTCCTCCAGTTATTAGATAACGATGCTTTTGCCGATGTAAAGTCAATTCGCGAAGCAATGGGAAGACAGCGCGCACCCTTCTATTTACGCAGAACAAAGGAAGCGATGGTCTTCTTTCCTGAAAAAACACAAGAAGGAACTTGGACTGCAAAGAAAATCTTTACAAAGCGAATAACCAATACAGTAGATTTCAAGATTGATGGATCGGAATTTGAATTATATCGTGATGTTACAAATTATGTTAAAAAGCAGAGCGCTAAAGCCGCCGCCAGAGGAGACGATCCCCGCGCAAGAGCAGTAGGTTTTTTAATGGCGCTTTATCAACGACGGTTAGCTTCGAGCGCCTATGCTCTTCAACATTCTTTGGAGAATCGCGCAAGAAGATTGGATGAAGCGTTAAAGCAAGCGAAAGAGTTACTACACACAACAACAATCGACATTCCCAGTCCTGAAGAAATTGAAGAGATGGATGATAATGAAAGAGATAGATTTGAGAGACTGATAGAAGCGCAGACTATTGCGGAAAATGCTCAAGAAGTCCAAACAGAAATCCGGGATTTAAGACAATTCGCAGAGCAGGCAAGAATTGTTGAAGAGACGGTTGCGGAAGCTAAATTATCCCGATTAAAAGCGCTTTTAGAAGAAGAAGGATTTTTTAGTGATAGACAGCAGCGATTATTGATTTTTACCGAATTTAAAGATACTTTAGATTATTTAGTCGATAAATTGCAGTCATGGGGATTTCTTGTGGGATTCATTCACGGAGGAATGAAATCGGGGTCAAGAAATGATCCGAATACCAGATTATATACTGAACAGCAATTTAAGGAAGGGGCAATTCAAATTTTGGTAGCGACCGAAGCGGCGGGAGAAGGAATTAACCTGCAATGCTGTAATATTTTATTCAATTACGACATTCCTTGGAACCCCAATCGGTTAGAGCAGCGGATGGGGAGAATTCATCGTTATGGTCAGATAAAAGACTGCTTGATATTCAATTTTGTAGCAACGAACACAATTGAAGGACAAGTATTACAGCGCTTATTGGAAAAGCTTCAGGAGATAAGAAACGCTTTGGATAATGATGCTGTATTCAATGTGGTTGGTGAATTGTTGCCGACGAATCATCTCGAAAAAATCTTAAGAGACTACTATTCTGGCAAGTTGGGTGATAATGATTTGGAAGAGAGATTCCTGCATAATATTGATGAACAACATTTTCGTGATATTTGTCAAAGCGCGCTGGAAGGATTAGCCACAAAAAAATTGAATTTGGAGATGTTGGTTGAGCGCCGCGCTTTAGCGAAAGAACATAGGGTAGTCCCGGAAACCATTGCCCGTTTTATGCGTGAAGCTGCCTCTTATGCTAATCTGGAGTTCAAAATAGTCGCCCAGTATCCGCATACTTTCGATGTCGGAAAAACGCCATTAACTTTAAAAAGATATGAATCAGAGCCCGATTGGAAACTCCCGGAATTAGCCTATAAATATCCTCGTTGTTCCACAGACCGCGACATTGCGGAAATGCAAAAGTATGAATGGGTCACACCCGGACATCCGCTTTTTGAAGCTATAAGAAAACATACTTCCAACATATCACAAAAAGAGTTTGCCGATGGCGCTTGTTTCTATTCCGTTCAGCAAGAGGTTCCTTCAAGACTTGACCTCTATCGTGCAAAAATTGTAGATGGAACCGGGCAGATTATTCATGAACGGCTATTTATCGTGGAAGTCTCAGAGAACGCTGAACCTCACTTTTGGGAGCCCAATGCCATCAATGACCTTCTACCAGCGGAAACTCCAAAGACTCTTCCCGATGTAATATATTTACCGGAAGCTAAGGAATTTCTGCAGAACCGCGCTTTATTCCCTTTCTTAGAGGAAATCCGCGCCGAACGCATCACTGAAATCAAACGCATCGAAGAACATATCGGATGGTCATTAACGGAACTTCTTCAGAAAGCAGATGAGGAGATTGGTAAAGCCTCCATCGCCATCACCCAGAAGCAACAGGGCGCTGAAGGCCGTTTAGCGCAGGCGGAAACTCGTCATTCTGAATTAATGGCGCGCCGGGAAAATCGCCGAAAAGAATTGGAAAAGCAAAGGTCTTTGACTTTGCAAGAAGTGGAAAAAATTACAAGTCTATTAATTTTACCACATCCCGACCGCAACACCGCGGAAGTGCAGAATCTGAAATGTAATAAGGAAACAGAGGCTGTTGCAATGAAAGCAGTAATCGACTATGAAAAAGCTCAAGAACGGCAGGTTTATGATGTGCATGAAAAGAATTTAGGATATGACATTACCAGCCTCGATTTGAATTCCGGCGATTTGCGCTTAATTGAAGTTAAGGGATTGGGCGCGGAAACCGGAACTATCTTCTTGACGCCCAACGAGCGCCGGGTAGCGGAAGATAGAAGAGACTGCTATTGGCTTTATGTGGTAACTAATTGCGCTGCTAAACCGACTCTGCAAGAACCAATTAAAGACCCCGTGCGCTTCCCATGGAATGAAGTCAGTAAAATTCAGCATTATTATTTATCAACGGAGAATGTTTTTACCAATAAATAATTAAATTAAGAAAGGAATGACTATGATACCTTTAACTAAAGAATCCAAGCAATTGCTAGACCATATATTTGGTATCAATGAATTGCCCTTGAAAAAAGGGAAAAAAATGCTTACAGAAGCAGTTAATTTAGATAACGAGAGTACTACAATTATTTCGACTTTCGGGAAAAAAGAGTTTTCTGCTATTACAGGTTTTATAGATATGCGAGGATTTAGCACTAAAGCAAAAGGGAAACCGCCAATCGAGGTCCTAGAAATTGCAAAACCTTTTGTAGATGTTATTATTGAAGTTGCTAAAAATAGGCATTGGATTATTGACAAAACAATTGGTGATGAAGTTATGGTAATTTGTCCTTTTTCTAATTATGATGATATATCAAATTTACATGTTAATTTACCGAGAGTTCAAAATTATATTGAGGAAACATTTTACTTCGTGTCAGAACTAATTAAAGCTATTAATAATAGAAATTATGACTATGCATTCTCTTGTGGTTTTGCCACTGGAAAAATAATCCTTGATCAAGTCGGAGCAACAGGATTCTGTGAATGGACTTGCTATGGTAATTCTATCAACACAGCTAAGCGATTAGCATGTATTGATACACCGCCTGAAATAAAAAATAATCATTGGTTTGTAATGGGTTCGAGTGAATATGATAATCCATATTTTAGCGAAGAAATTAATGTTGCAGTAAATTGTTTGAATAATGGTTTAGGCAAATTAGAGCTTTTATCGCCAATAATAGAATTCGAAGAACTTAAAGGAGTTGGAAAAGTAAGTTATGTAAAAAGTTGTGTCAACTTGAGTAAAGGAATTTGATGATCCCCTCTGCTTGCAAACGTTTAGCCGAAGTCGATTTTCCCATTAAGGAAGTGTCCAAACATTCGGCGCGGGAAAAATCCATCAGACACGGACACCCTTCAACCCTGCATCTTTGGTGGGCAAGACGCCCTTTAGCGGCCTGCCGGTCTATTCTTTTAGGGTTGCTGTTACCCGACCCCGCTGATCCGCTCTGTCCCGGAGATTTCAAAGCCAAGGCGCGGGAGTTATTGCCCAGATTGACCGGTCCCATTGGAGCTGACGAACTGGACTTACGGAAAGCTTTGCTTAAATTCATCGCCGACTTTGCTAATTGGGATAATTCCGCTAATCCGCTTTTTTTAGAGGTAGGACGAGGATTAGTCAAAGCCGCCCATTCTGAAGAGACCCCATTAGTAGTCGACCCCTTCGCCGGAGGTGGTTCCATTCCTTTGGAAGCGCTGAGACTGGGCTGTGACGCTTTCGCCAGCGATTTGAATCCGGTCGCTTGCCTTATCTTAAAGGTGATGTTGGAAGACATCCCCCGCCATGGGCCTGAATTAGCAGAAGAATTGCGAAAAGTCGGAGCGGAAATCAAGGAGGAAGCTGAAAAAGAGTTAAGGGAGTTTTATCCTATCGACCCGGATGGCGCTAAACCCATAGCTTATCTATGGGCGCGCACCGTCCGTTGTGAATCCCCCAATTGCGGCGCTGAAATCCCCCTAATGAGAAGTTTCTGGTTATGTAAAAAGCCCAAACGCCGGAAGGCTCTGTGTCCTTATATTCAGCAAAATGAAGGGAAAACTCCCCAAGTTGAATTTGAAATCTTTGAACCCAAAGCCGAAAGTGAAGTTCATAATGGCACGGTCGCCCGCGCAAAAGCTACTTGCCTATACTGTGGAACCGTCCTGGCCCCGGAAAGAGTCCGGGCGCAGCTCGCTATGCAGAAAGGCGGCGCTGATGTAATTTTCAATGAAAAAGGAGAAAGGATCGGCGGCGCCAGGATGACCGCAGTAGTGACCATCAAGGACGACGCCCCCGGCCGCTTCTACCGCCTCCCCAATTCCGATGATTATCAAGCGGTCTTCAAAGCGCATCAACGATTGGAATTGATAAAAGAGGAAAAACTACCTAATGGCTTGAGTCCGGTTCCGGATGAAACAATACCTTTTAGTGAAATACGAAGAATATCAGTCCCGCTTTACGGTTTAAAAACATGGGGGGATATTTTTACACAAAGGCAAAAATTATCATTATTATATCACTCAAAATTCATAAAAACATTTAAAAGTACAAATATATTAAATGTTCTGTCTTTATCATTCGATAGATACTTAATGCTCTCGAGTGCACATTGTAGATGGAAACCAACTGGTGAATCATTAATAGATATCTTTGGTAGACATGCTATAGGTATGGTATGGGATTTTACTGAATCATCGCCTTTTATTGACAATGATACTATTCAAAATAGTTGGATTAGTAAGCACATTGAATATATTAAATATTACACTGACCTTATAAAAATAGGAATTACTTCTCAAAATAGTGCACATAAGATAAATTTGCCTACGAATTCAGCACATATATGGTTTACGGACCCTCCATATTATGATTCTGTTCCTTATTCACATTTGTCTGATTTTTTTTATGTCTGGCTAAAGAGAATTTTATCGGATTCTGACTATAAACATCTTTTTGAGAGTTTTTTAACACCAAAAGATTATGAATGCGTTGTTGACCGTCCCCATACTTTAAGTAAATCAAATAAAGATTTCAACCATTATTTAACTTTGTTTAAAGAGACATCATTAGAAGGAAGAAGGATTGTCTCAAAGACCGGACTTGCTTCAATAGTTTTTGCTCATAAAACAACAGAGGGATGGGAAGCACTTATTGAAGGTATTATTTCATCAGATTGGTGCATTGTTGCATCTTGGCCGATATCAACTGAACTTAGTAGTAGACTCAATGCACGAGACAATGCTTCCTTAGAATCAAGCATCCATCTTATCCTTCGTCCCCGCCCGGCGGATGCTCCTTCCGGGGATTGGTCGGGAGTTCTGCGCGAATTACCGGGGCGAGTGAGTGAATGGATGTTTCGTTTGCAGTCGGAAGGGATTAGAGGGGCGGATTTGGTCTTCGCCTGTATTGGGCCGGCTTTAGAGATATTCAGCCGATATTCTAAAGTGGAAACTCCGGAAGGGCGGGAGATTAAATTAGCGGAATATTTAGAGAAAGTATGGGAGGTGGTAGGGCGGTCGGCGTTGGAACAGGTTTTAGGTTCATCCGAAGCGGCGGCGCGCAACGGGATGGCGGGGGCTTTGGAAGAGGATGCACGTTTGACAGCGCTGTTTCTTTGGACAATGCAATCTTCCAACGAAAATGGCAATGGAAAAACGGAAAAGGAGGCAGAAACGGAAGATGACGATGAAATTGAGGATGAAGAAGAAAAGCCCGTAAAAAAGAAAGGCGGATACAGTTTAATCTTCGATGTGGTGCGAAGGTTCGCTCAACCGTTGGGGATTTCTTTACCGGTTTGGGAAGGGCGAGTCATTGAAACGGAGAAGGGAGTGGTGAGGCTGTTATCGGTTTCAGAGAGAGCGAAACAGCTATTCGGGGAAGAAGATGCGCGGGCGATAGCTTCGCATTTTGAACTGGGCGCTAAAGACTCTCAAGAATTGAACCTTTTCCCCAATGGAGAAACTAATACCGTTCCAAAGATTAAGACCCTTCGAGCGATCAAGTCAGGTCACTCCAGTCATTTGGATGCAGATTCCGTAAGGAAAAAAGAAGCAACCACGCTTGATAAGGTGCATGCGGCGATGCTTCTGCAGAAGGGCGGTCAGACCAATGCTTTACGCGCTTTGTTGAAGACGGAAGTCAGCAGAAGTTCGGACTTTTTAAGATTAGCCAACGCTTTATCGGCTCTATATCCCAAAAACAGCGAGGAGAAGCGGCTGCTGGATGGGATGCTCTTAGCGGTGCCAAAATAAAAACAGGAGAAAGAATTATGCACATGATGTTTGTAGATGAATCCGGGGATAAAGGCTATCCCGCTAACGGGAATTGGGAAACATTTGGAGGTACCAAAATTTACGCAAGAGTCGGAGCGATTATTCATGGGTGGAAGTGGAAGTCTTGGAATGATCGTTTGGTTATATTTAAGAAAAATCGTGGACTTTCTTGGGATGCTGAAATTAGGGCCTCAAATATTCGACAAGGTAAGACTACTTTCGCTGGAAGAGATAAACATTGGCGTAATTCGTTTTTATTGGATTTGTTGGATATAATTGGTGGTGACCCTGATATTACTCTTATCGGAGTAAAAATTGATAAAACCAGCGTAGATATGACCAGAGGGGATCGGTTAATAAAGCCTGATATCCGGTCAATGGAATTACTCTTAGAAAGGTATAATAGTTTTCTAAGTTCACAGGATGATAAAAAAGGGATTGTAGTGCTTGACCCTACACAGGAAAAAAATGATGATAATATCCGCTATTTTCAATCTTATTTGCAATCACATTCTCCCAATCTCAGACCGCTTAATATAGTTGAAGGAACATTCTTTGCAAAATCACATACTTCAAATATGATACAAATTGCTGATATTTGCACAAATGTTTTCTTTAGAAATGAGACTGGAGTTAAGGGGGCCTCTACGGAATTTAATAAAATATATCCGCGATTTTGGCGTTATGGGAATAGGATTAGCGGGTATGGCATAAAGAAGTGGCCATAAAAAAAGCGGCCAAGGAGGTTTTTGCCTCCGCCAGTCGCACACTTGCGGCTGTCTTGGTCGCAATAATAATATAATACACAATTTGTTAAAAAGCAAGTAAAAACGATTTTTATTTGAGAGTAATTATGGAACCTTGGTATAGAATAGTACAGCCTCGTAAGGAAGTGCGCGAAGGGCGTTCCTTCGATCCCTCGGAATTCGCAATAAGATTGGAACAAGTGGTAGCCGGGAACGCGCCGGAGGATTATCAAAATCCGGAGCAGTTTTTCGCCCGGACTTGTTTTACCAAAGCCTTGAAAGAATATTCGGGAATGGTGCTCAAGCGTTTATCCGGCAGGACGGAAAACACCGCTCCGGTCTTATCAATGATTACGCAATTCGGCGGCGGGAAAACCCATACTTTAACCACGCTTTATCATTTGATTAATCACCCTGATAAAGTCATGCAGAATGCGGGTGTGGCGGAAATCCTCCGCGAGGCGGGATTAACAGCTATTCCCCAAGCGAAGGTGGCGGTATTTGTAGGGAGCGCTTGGGACCCGCAAACGGGAAAAGAAACGCCATGGATTGACATTGCCCGGCAATTGGCGGGAGATGCTGGAGTTGCGGTTTTAGGAACCGCATCCGTTACGACTCCCCCCGGAACCGAAACACTTGAAAAAATATACCGGTTGGCAAATGCTCCCGTGTTATTACTTTTTGATGAAGTCTTGAACTTCACCAATCGTCATCGCGGGATGGCGGATGCTTTTTATTCGTTCATTGATAATCTTTCCCGCTCGATGACTGGAATATCTCATAGCGCGGCGGTTATTAGTCTACCCCGAAGCCAAGTTGAAATGACAGATTGGGATTATCAGTGGCAGGAAAAAGTCAAGAAAGTGGTTGGTCGTGTTGCTAAAGATTTAATAGCTAACGATGAAGCGGAAATTAGTGAAGTAGTTCGTAAGAGATTATTTGAAGATTTAGGTAGAGAAAGCGATAGAAAAAAGGTGGCGAAATCTTATGCCCAATGGTGCTTCGAGCGGCGTGCTCAGCTTCCACCGGAATGGACAGCTGTCGATGCTTATACTTCGGATACCAAGGCAAAGGAATTCCTGCAGAAACGTTTCGAAGCCTGCTATCCTTTCCATCCGGCAACATTGTCGGTTTTCCAAAGGAAATGGCAGGCTTTGCCTCAGTATCAACAGACTCGCGGAACTATAGCAATGTTAGCTCAATGGATTTCAATCGCTTATCACAGTGGATTTGAGAAAGCAAGGAATGAACCGCTTATAACCTTGGGATCTGCTCCTTTGGAAGAGATAGGCTTTAGAAGCGCGGTTTTAGGAGAATTAAATGAAGACCGCTTAATTTCAGCAATTGAATCAGATATTACTGGTGAGATTTCTCATGCAAACGCTTTAGACTCTGATTCCAGCGGGCAATTAAAGCATATACATAAAAGAGTTGGGGCTACTATCCTGTTTGAGTCTTCCGGTGGTCAAAAGAATAATGTTGCACATCTGCCTGAAATAAGATTCGCATTGGGAGAACCGGGAGGTGATACTACCAGTATTGATAGTGTAGCGATGGCATTAGAAAACCGCGCGTACTTTATTCGTAAAGTCGGGACTGATGGTTATCAGATACACTATAAACCGACATTGAAGAAAGTGGTTAATGACCGCTTAGCCTCCCTTGATTATGAAACAGAGATACAACCTGCGGTGTTGAATCTGGTTAAGAATCAGTTCAATCAAGGCTCGCGGCTGCCAATAATCTATTTTCCTGAAGATGGGACTGAAGTGTCGGACACTGCTAAACTGACATTAGCAATAATAAACCCGGAGTTGGAATGGGAAGGAAATGGATATCTTAGAAAACAACTTGCGGAATGGACTCTGAATCGTGGGAGTTCACCAAGGTTATACCCAGGAGCTATTATTTGGTGTATAAAAAAGGTCGGAAAGGAATTGAAAAACAAGGTCGAATTGTGGTTAGCTTGGAGAAGAGTTGAGAAAGAACTTAATGAAGGAACTTTAGGGAGCGATTTTGAGCGGTCTGAAAGAACTGAAGTCATTGCGAAAACGAAAGAAGCTGAAGAAGCGGCAAAGGATGAAGTTTGGGGCGGATACCGGTATATAGCGCTTCTTGATAGTTATGAATTAGATAAACTGAAAGTTATCGATTTAGGCGCCGGTCATTCTAGCAGCGGTGAAAGTTTAAGTGGAAGAGTTATTTCTGCTTTGAAGTCGAATGGTCTTTTAAATGAATCGATAGGTGCTTCTTACCTTGAGCGCAATTGGCCGCCAGCACTTGTTGAAAGCGGTGCTTGGTCGTTGAAAAGCTTAAGACAGAGTTTTCTGAATGGGTCGCTTACCAGATTGGTTGACCCTGAAGTCATCTTGAGAATAAAATTGATTGAATTTGTCAGTAAAGGTGAATTCGGAATCGCAAGTGGATTGGCAAATGACGGTGTTTATGAACGAATCTGGTTCAATGAGCAGATTCCTCAAGAGGAAATTAGCTTTGATGCTGATATCTACCTTGTCAGAAAAAATAAAGCAGTGCTGCTAAAAGGACCAACATCACCGGAAAAAGTTGGAGAGACATTTTTTACTCCTCCAAGAGAAATTCCTCCATTACGAACAGTAGTACCGGCTCAGACAGAACTTGAGAAAATTTCAGAAGTAAAAACTTTGTATATCTCTGGAATAATACCTCCTGAAATATGGAATCTATTAGGAACGAAGTTTTTGCCGAGGCTTCATCAAGGGAAAGATATGTCAATTGAAGTAAATTTTAGGATAAATATTGATGGTCAGTATGCTTTGAATTTTGAAAGAGAATTGAGACAGGTATTAGCGGATTTGGGATTAGAGGGAAAAATGGATATAAAGTAATGAAGGATTTACAGTTTACCAAAGTAAAGAGATCAGACGCATTAAAAACTGCTTGGCAGTTCAATACTATGTCTGAAATGACCATTTAGGCTTGCTTATTCCGTATGAGTATCAACGAATAGAGCATTTCTACGAACCTGATTTCATCGTAAAATTAAAAAACGGAATTACTTTACTGCTGAAGATAAAAGGCTATGAAGACGACCAGGATAAAGCTAAGCATAATACTGCCAAATGCTGGATTTCCGCCGTCAATAACTGGGGAAGATTGGGAAGGTGGGATTTATTGGTTTGCAAGAATCCGAATGAATTAAGATTTAATTCAAGGGTTTAGAGAGCATTTTTTGTATCTATCAATTAATATAATCTGGTCTTGAAAAATGGATAAACCGCTGACACTATCTAATCCGAAATTACAGGCTGGTTCGGATACTCAGGATAAATATGCTTTCCAGCTGCATTATTTATTATCGTTAATCCCTGATTTATTCGATGATAAAAACTTTAACTGTTTGTGCTATGATAACTATGATGATATCACTTTGATTTGGAAATCTGATGGGCATTTAAAAAGGCAGTATATTCAGGTAAAAGACCTATCTTCCGATTTATCAAATTCAGAGTTCATTAAAATATTCGAACACTGGAAAAATCTGGATTCAGGAGACGATTCAGCTGAGAACTCTTTTAAATTAATATGTCGTCAGCTTTCGCAAGACTTGAGACCCTTGAGAACTTGTATCGAAAGTTTACGCGATTATGACTCGCGGGCGGCAAAGCAAGAATTATATGACAATACTGTAAAGGAGCTTAAAGAAAGATGCGTGAAAATCGGTTTGGAAGCAAACGACTCAAATATTAGCATTTTGAAGAGAACATATTTCGACACCGATGTTCAAGGCATTGAAAAAAAAGAAAGTTTCCTTCCTTTGTTTGTTGGTAAAATGCAGATGAAACCTTCCAGCGCTCTTCTCTGGGGACAGAATATTGAACCCGGTTTTAATAAATTGTAACATTATAGTTCTTTTCCAGATTCCTTTTTTTCGGGAACTTTTTTCAATTTGCCCGGGTATATCAAAAGAACCTATTTTGAAAAGAGTCAGCCTTGATAACTTGGGAAAAAGCGGAA
>Ga0172369_10003997_pt1 | contig 19076 bp, 21 predicted proteins | sample LakKiv25m_FD_114539 | JGI IMG/M metagenome (GOLD analysis project Ga0172369, IMG submission 114539) | Freshwater microbial communities from Kabuno Bay, South-Kivu, Congo - kab_022012_11.25m | ecosystem: Environmental > Aquatic > Freshwater > Lake | place: Democratic Republic of the Congo...
GACGCTGGCGCTGATCCCACCGGTTTCGGGAGGCTAGCCGTGCTCATCCGAGTGACCGGAGAAGCGCTCAAACTGCAGGAGGCCGTGGGGCATGTCGCATCGCCGGAGGCGGGGGCGATCAACGTGTTCCTGGGCGTGGTTCGCGACAACAGCCGCGACCGGACCGTCGACCACCTCGTGTACGACGCCTACCCGGGCATGGCGGAAAAAGTCATGCGAGAGATCGCGGACGAGGCCAGGGAGCGGTTCGGCCTGATCGATTGTGCCGTGTTGCATCGCACCGGACGGCTGGAGATCGGCGAAACGAGCCTGCTGATCGCCGTGAGCAGCGGTCACCGGGCGGAGTCGTTCGAGGGCTGCCACTGGCTGGTGAACGAGATCAAGAAGCGCGTACCGGTCTGGAAGAAGGAGGTCTGGGCAGACGGCGAGGAGTGGATCGAGGGGCCCGAATCGCTCGGGCTGACGGACAATCCCCAGACGACAGGCAGCTCTCCCCGTTGAGCAGCCACCCACATTCATTCAGCCGCTACTGCATGCGATGCGGTCAGCGATTGACGACGGTCGTCCCCGAAGGAGACACGAAGCGGAGGCTGGTATGCCTCGACTGCGGGTTCGTGCACTACATCAATCCGCGGCCCGTGGCGGGCATCATCCCGGTCAGACCGGACGGTTCGATCTTGCTGACGAAACGGGCAATCGGGCCGCGGCTGGGGACCTGGGTGTTCCCGGGCGGCTACATGGACGTCGGGGAGACAGTCGAAGAGGCGGCGATGCGAGAGACCCTCGAAGAGGCGCACCTCGAGGTGAACAACCTGGAGCTTGTCGGCGTTTACACGCGCTCAGGTCCCGGGGTCGTAGTGATCGTCTACCGCGCGGAGGCGTTGGGAGATGGCGAAGCAGGACACGAAACATCGGAAATCCGTTGGTTCCCCCCCGCGGAGATCCCGTGGCGGGAGCTGGCGTTCGACTCGACCGAGTGTGCCCTGCGTGACTTCCTGCGGCGGCAGGAACCACGGTAGAGGTGCGAACCGTCTACTGCCGACGCCGTGCTGGACCAGGCAACTTCGCTTCGACCGCGCGGCCCAGACGATAGTGGGGAGCGCCAATGAACACGATCGCTCCGCCGTGCGGGTCGGCAATGCGGGCGACAACGCGCGGGTGGGCAGCCTGCAACTCGGGGAGAGTGCGGTCGGTCGTGACGACCGAGGGCAAGCCCGCGACGGTGCGGTAGTTCACTATCTGGTAGAGCTTTTCCTGGGCCCAGGGTGACGTAGCCTGCGCACCGAGGTCGTCGAGCACGAGCAGATCGGCGTTGCGAACCTGGTCAAAAAGTTCGTCATAGCCGACTTCTTTGCCGGGCGCGAACGACGCACGCAGGTGGTCGAGGAGATCGGGAACAACGGCAAAGAAGACGCTCTTTCCGCGGCCGAGTGTGCGATTGGCGATCGCGGCGGCGAGGTGCGTCTTCCCGCAGCCATTGGCGCCCTGGAGCACCAGCCAGCCTTCCGGTTGGTCGGCGAAGGCCATGGCAGATCGAAAGGCAGCGTCGAGGGAGTCGCGTTCTTCGGGATGTAGTCCTGCGCCACGCAGGTCGAAGTTGCGGAATTCCATTGCGGCAAGCCGTTCGCGTGTCATGCCACCGACCTGGACATACGACGGCCGGGCGGCGCCTTCGATCACGAATACGCTGGCAAGGCGCTCATCGCAAAGGCGGGTGGCAAGGCGTTCATCGAGCTGTTGGGGACGCGCCGTGCAGGTGAAGACGGTCGGAAGCTCGGCGTTGTAGCGATGGTTCACAACCTGGAAGAGCTTTTCGCGCGCCCACGCGGTGCCGGCGGCCGCGTCGATGTCGTCGAGCAGCAACAGAGGGGCATTGCGGACCTGCTCGAACAGTTCCTCAAAACCCATCCCTTCGTCGGTTGTGTCGTAGCTGGCGCGAAGGTGGTCAAGCAGGTCGGGCACGACCATGAAGAGCGCCGGTTCGCCGCGGTCGATGCGGGCATTCGCCACGGCGGCGGCGAGGTGGGTCTTGCCGCAGCCGCTTGGACCGCTGAACACGAGCCAGCCGGAAGGCGCCTCGGCGAACGCGCGGGCACCGCTGGATGCTGCACGGAACCAGTCGCTTTCCCCGTCGCGACCCCCCGCCACAAGGTTGGCGAAGGTGAAGCGGGACAGAGACCCCAGGTTGCTCAGGCGCTCAAGGCGAGAGCGGCGCACGTCCTCGGCTTCGTCGAGCACGCACTCGCATGGTTCCGCTCGGCCGAAGCGAGGATGATCGACTGGACGCTCTCGGCGGACAAACCCGGCGCCCTGGCAAAGCGGGCAGACCGAGTTTTCGCGCGGATCAGGGGCGGTGGGAAAGGGAGCTGATGGTTCCGCCGAGATAGCGTCTCTTGCGGTCCTCGAAAGAATCTCCTTCAGTTCCTTCATGTCCGCGGCCCTCCTCGGCCCAGCGTATCAGGATGCGTTCGACGTAGCGCCAGTTGCGTGCGTTGAGTTCGGCCGCGTGGCGGAATGCTTCTTCGATCCATTCAGCGGGGTACCGTTCGGCCGCCTCGAGAAGCCGTTCTCCGACGAGGGGCGTGATGGTGCCGATGTTCTCCTCGTAGAGCCGGAAGATGCCCGGGCGGCTTCGTGGCACGACCAACTGCACGGCGGTTTCGGCTCGAAGCTGGAGGTCGCCTGCACGAGCGCGAGCGACGGCCCGGCGGGAACCGGGGTTGTTGACGAAGTAGACGGTTTCGTCACCCCCCGGACCGGTCAGGCGGAGACCGAGAAGGACACCGAGTTCGAGACAGCCCGCGAGGCCAGCATCGAGACCCGCGCGGCCCCCCGCGAGGCGAGCGAACGAATCCGCGGCGCCATCTTCGGCCCAGACCTGATCGGCGGAGGCGAAGCGCACGGCACCGCGTTGGTCCTGCACAAGCCGTGTTACCCAGAGAAACGCGAGAAGCTCACCCGGAGCGGCCATTTGGGGCAGCACGGTGGCGAAGAAGAGGTTGGGAATGGCGGTGGCGCGGGCGACGCCGGGAAACCCTCGGAAGGGACTAGCGCGGTTCATCGCTCTCGTCCGTACGAAGCACCCAATCCTCGAACTTGGCGAGCCTTTCGCGGAAGCGGAGCTCGACGGAACCAGTGGGGCCGTTGCGATGCTTCGCGACGATGACCTGCGCCACGCCCTTGGGGTAAGCGCTCTGGGGAAGGTCCGGGTGCTGTTGTGCCCACTGTTCCGGGGTCGTGTACATCTCTTCGCGGCTCAGGAACATGACCACGTCGGCATCCTGCTCGATGGAGCCCGAGTCGCGAAGGTCGGAAAGCATCGGTGTGCGCGGATGGCGGCTTTCGATCGCGCGCGACAGCTGGGCGAGGGCGACGATGGGCACATCCAGTTCGCGGGCAAGGCCCTTCAGCGTGCGGGAAATGTAGCTGATCTCCTGGACGCGGTTTTCGGTGCGACCATACGTTTCGCCCTGCATCAGTTGGAGGTAGTCCACCACGACGAGGTCGAGGCCCCGCTCGCCGGCGAGGCGGCGGGCGCGCGCGCGGAGCTCAGCGACGGTCAGGATGGGCGAATCATCGAACCAGATATTGGCTTCCGAAAGTTCGCCGGTGGAGCGGATGATCCGACGCTCCTCGAGTTCGCTGTGCTGGCCCAGGCGAAGACGGTTCTGGTCGACGCCGGATTCGGCGGACAGGAGGCGGATGGCGAGCTGTTCGCCCGACATCTCCAGCGAGAAGAAGGCGACGTTCGCCTGCTGGACGATGGCGGCGTTGCGGGCGATGCCCAGGGCAAAGGCCGACTTTCCGACGCTCGGACGGGCGCCGACGATGACGAGATCGGAGCGCTTGAGGCCGCCGAGAAGGACATCGAGGTCGCTGTAGCCGGTGCGGATTGCAGCGAGATCGCGGCGTTCGATCGCCTCGACGTCTTCTTCCAGGTAGGCCTGGAGGAGCTGGCGGATATGGACGAAGTCGCGGAAGTTTTCGCCACCGCGAAGCCGAGCGATGAGGTCCTCGGAGCGGCTGAAGACCGTCTCGATCTCGGCGGGCGCCTCGTAGGCCAACTGAAGGATGCCAGTAGCCGCATGAATCAGGCCGCGATACGTGCTGTCGCGCTTGACAATCTGTGCGTAGAACTCGACCCCCACGCTGGTGGGCAAGCGGCGGATGGTTTCAGCGAGATACGTCTGGCCGCCAGTCTCTTCAAGCCGGTCCTTCCGCGCGAGCTCGTGGGCAACGGTGATCTGGTTGATCGCCTCGTCACGATTCCAGAGGTCGACGCAGGCTTCGTAGACCCAGCCGTTTTTCTCGCGGAAGAAATCCTCGGGTTTGAGGATAGGCGAAACGTGGTAGATGGCCTCGCTGTCTACCAGCAGGGCAGCCACAACGGCCTCTTCGGCCTCAATATCATGCGGGGGGAGCCGTTCGAGAACGGGATAGGTCATACCTGAAGGAGGGCCCCGGGCGGCGAGACGTGACCAATAGAGACCTGTGCCCGGTTACCTGTCCTCCTTCCGGCGCTATTCGCTGACTTCTTGTGTGGTCTCCGCTTCGACCTTTGCTGCGCGAGCCTTTTCAGCCTGGTGCTCGGCGGCATAGGCAGCTTCGGCAGCGCGCTTCGCTTCGGCGGTCTCCGCCGCCTCGCGCTCGGCCCGAAGCCTCGCAACGATCGGCTTCGACTCCTCGTCGGGCTGGACATCGACATTGATCTCGACGGAAACGTTCCGGGTGAACTTGATCGTGACACGCCGGCTGCCGAGTTCGCGAACGGGTTCGGGCAGGAGGATGAGGTGCGGATCGACTTCGAGACCGCTGGCGGCATTGAGCTTTTCGGCAATGTCACGGTTCGTGATGGAACCGAACAGGCGGCCGTTCTCGCCCACACGTGCTTCCAGAGTCACCGTGTAGCCGGCGAGGCGGTCCGTATGCTTGCGGGCATCGGTGTCGAGCCGGTCCTGGCGGCGCGCTTCCTTCTGTGCGAGAGCCTGTGCATGCTGGAGATTGTCCTTGGTCGTTGGGCCGGCAAGACCACGCGGAAGGAGGAAATTGCGGGCGAATCCGTTCTTTACGTCCTTCACGTCGCCGACCTGGGCAGTACCTTCAACGTCATCGAAAAAGACGACTTTCATCGTAGAGACCTCAAGAGATGGGGTTGCCGGTCCAACCGCTCCGGCTGGCCGGACCCACGCCGCTTCCCGGTTCGAGACGCTGAGCAACCGGACGCAACGTAGAGCACTCATGGTAGCGGCTCAACGCGTTATCGTCGCGTGAGCGGACTCTTGGCGCATTCTTCACTCCGTCCACAGGTTATGACATGATAGAACATTTGTGCTTTTCGCGTCAATGAGGCTGCCGGAAACGTCGTTGCGCGACTGTTGCGGGCGAACCGCCCCCTGTACGCTCACAGCATGGCCTTTGAGCGTCCGGTACTGGTGATCTTCCACGGAGGAACCGGCAAGGGCGAGGCCGAACTCATGATGGCGCGGGCGCGGGTTGCGTGCGCCCGCGCGACAGCCGCGCTCGCGATCGAGGCGGGTTTCGAAGCCGTCATCGTGGCAACCGACCAGCCAGCAGCGTTCGAGCCGCTGGTGCCGGGCATGATCGTTGACCCGGACGCCCCGGGAGAAGCCTTCGCATACGACAGACGACTGCGGGGCATCGTGGCGCACTACGGCCTGGGGAAGCCAGCGGTGATGGGATCAGGAGCCGCGCCGTTGCTGGGCATCGACGAGTTTGCCCACGTTGCCGAGCAACTCGCATCAGGGGACGCACGGTTCGTGACGAACAACTTCTTCTCCGCCGACCTCACGGCGTGGACGCCAGGCGACGCGGTCGAGCGAATTGGCGCGTTTGGACGGGACAACCTGCTGCCGCGCCGGCTGCGCGATGACGCGGGATTGGCGGCAGTCACGCTGCCACGAACGACCGCCACGCAGTTCGACCTCGATACCCCTTCGGACCTGGCGGTGCTTGCGCTGACGGACGGGCTTCCCGACACACTGGACAGGGCGGCAAGGCTGCCCGAACTCGACACCAGCCGCTACCGGCTGCTGATGCCGCTGTTCTGCGATCCGGCGGCACAGGTCGTGGTGGCGGGGCGGGTCGGCAGCCAGGCGTGGCAGTACCTGGAGCGGGAGACAGCCTGCCGGGTTCGCATGCTGAGCGAAGAACGCGGTCTGGCCACGGCGCCCGCAGACCATCAGCCGCGGTCCGCCCTGGGCTTCTTGCTGGAGGCTGTCGGTGTCGAACGATTCTTCGAGCGCATGGCAGAACTGGGCGACGCTCTCGTGCTCGACACACGCGTAATCGAGGCGCACATGGGCGTGTCGCCTTCGCGCGAGGATCGCTTTCAGAGCGACATGTTCCGGTACGACCGGATAGCCGACCCGTTCCTGCGGCAGCTTACCGAGGGTGCGGCGAAGGCGCCGAAACCAGTACTGCTTGGGGGGCATTCGCTCGTCGCCGGCGGCCTTATGGCGATCAACGACCAGGCCTGGCGCGAGAACGATCGGCGGCTGGGTATCGGCTAAGGCGACGCGCCGCTGACCACCGGCCCCGACGGGCGACGCATGAGGTAGGTGCGCACCTCCCAGCGGCCGTGCTGGAACCGCACGTGACCGGAGACCGGGCCGCGCTGGCCTGGAGGAAGCTCCGAGAGCGCCTCGGCAAGGGCGCTGTCGAAGAGCCAGCGGGTTTCCGCCGTCGCGAATCCCAGCGCCAAATACGCACGGAGCGCGCGTTCAGCGAACGTGTTGGCAGAAAGAACCAGGCCCTGGTTCGGATGCTCGATGGCGAGCCATCCGATGAGTGCGGCGAGCATGCGGCGGCAAACACCCCGTCCTTCGTGTTCGGGGGGAACATGAACGCCCCAGAGGTAGAGCCCGGCCGGATCCTCGAGATTGATGGATACGCGTCCGATGGGCTCGCCGGCTTCGATGGCGGCAAAGTGGAGGTGGCGGGTATCGTTGCTGGCCCGCAACGTGAACTCGGCGAAGCGGGCCGGGTCACGCAGGAAGCCCAGGTCGAAGGCGTGGTAGGGGAAACCGCGTTCGCTCCAGTTGGCCATGACGCGGAGCAGTTCGTCGTTCCAGCGAACCAGAGTGAGCCCCTCTCCTGGAATGCAGCCCGATCCGTCCGGGGATTCGCGGATGGTCACGCGTGGGCTCCGAGAACGCGGCCCCCGTCGAGGACCGCTTCGAGGAGGTCCTGCGGGAGGACAAATCCGTGGCGAGCGTAGAGGGGGCGGCTGCGGGCGGTGGGCCAGAGAATGACCGAGTCGACCCCGTTACCGCGGCACCAGTCGAGGGCGGTCGCCACAAGCTGTTCGCCAGCTCCGGCGCCACGAGCCCCGGGCCGCACGTAGACGTTCGTGATGTAGGCATGCGCTTCGAGTTCCGCGACGGGGTTGGGAATCTTCTCGATGAGCTGGAGCCAGAGGTGCCCGGCGATTTCCCCCCGTTGCTCGGCCACCCAGCAGCGCCAGGGCGACTCCAAGTGCAGCCGCGCTTCCATCCATACGGCGCAGCGCGCGAGGAAAGCGTCGATCGGTTCATCAGGCGCGCCGATGGCGGCACGGAACTCGTAGCGTAGCCGGGCGAGGGCCGGGGCATCGACAATAGCGGCGGGCCGGATGGCGAACTGCATGACGAGAGTATGCCTCTTCGCAGCGAGCAGTAGCTCCACGTCCGCCCCTTGCCGATCGTCGCGGAGAACAGTACGCGCGACCGGAAGACGGACAACGTCCCACGGACCGCGTTCGGTGTTCAGAAGAGGTGGAGGCTGCAAGCGGCGCGAGGTCGAGAACTGCAGTGAGCCGATCAGAGTTGCGCCAGCCTGGTCCAACTTGCCTCTCGAGAACGACTCAAGCGACAGCATCGCGCCCTCATCCCCCGCCCCTTCTCCCGATCTTCGGGGAGAAGGGGCGTTGTCGAGGACGCCCCTCCGCGCGTCTTCCCCTCAGCTAACGCGGGGCGGCACCAGCCCGGTCCGGGCACCCGACGTTGACCCCGGACCAAGACCATCGCTGGCGCCGGGCGGGTCAGCTATGCAAGGCGCTGGCAACATCCTTGAGCCCGAGCGATTCCAGCTTCGCCCGCGACGGCTTGCAGGATTCAACGTCCCAGTCGCAGGCCTTGAGGAAGTCGGTCTCGAGGAGCTCGGTATCGAGCCTGACACCCTCGAGCGGTCCGGCACGCGTACCCTCGTTGCTCTGGCCGGTGATGCGCGGAGGAACGGCGCGCTTCCGCGGATTGCCGCCTTCGCGGACCTCGTAGGCCATGCGGAGGTTGCCGATACGCTCGCCAATGACCATCGCTTCATCGACGGTCATATCCCAGCCGGTGACAGCATTGATCCACGAAGGGATGTTGGCGGTGTTGGCCGCCATCATGACGAATTGGCACATGCCGCCGGCGTTGATGAAGTGCTTGTACTCGCCGGCAGCCTTGTGGTGCGCCCCTCGCCCGGTGTAGTCGCGATTGTTCGCGGGCGGGCGCGGGATCATACCGAAGCGCCCGCTATCTTCGTACTGCGTGTGGCGAGCCGGAGTCGGATCGAGTTTGTAGGTGTTGTGGTACTCCGGCTGGAGCTTGGGGTCGTGCATCGGGAGTTCCTGCCCGCCGATGTGCATCGCGAACTTCTCGGAACCGCGGCCGATCTTCTCGGCGGCGACCTTGACGCCGTCTGCAAGCACGTCGCCGATGCCGCGGCGTTGGCCGATCATCTGCAACAGGGCGATCATGGCATCCGCCCCACCCCAGCTTAGCTGGAGACCGTCGGTGTCCTCCTTCGTGAGGATGCCAGCCTCGAAGCACTCAATGGCGAAGGAAATCGTCACGCCGGCGCCAATTACGTCCAGACCGTACTCGTTGCAGAGATGGTTCGCGTGAATGAGCGCGTCCGGCTCATTGACGAGGTTCATGGTGCCAAATGAAGCCATGGCTTCATATTCGGGCCGGTGGGTGTGGTGGGGGTAGGGGTACTTCGGGTTGGTCGATTCGACCGATTCGGCGCCGCATGCCATGGGGCAGTGCCAGCAACCGTAGCTCTTCTCCATCTTCGTGTTGATGACCGCGCCGGCGATCTTGCCGCTGGTCTCGGCAGGGAAGTCGAGAACTCCGACACCGCCCCAGTTCTTGACGGGGGAGTCGCCGTTCAGGGCACTCCCGGAGGTAATGCCGGTGGTCCCGAACGTGTGGAAAAAGTCGCGCAACGGCTTGACGAACTGGTCAAGATTCGAGCGAAGCATCTTATTGATCTCGGAAGTCTGAGAAATGATGCGGCGGTCGGTGAGGGCAACGACGGCCTTGAGGTTCTTCGACCCCATGACTGCGCCCACGCCGGAACGGGCAGCAAGGCGACCGTGATCGTTGCAGACGCCGCTGAGGTAGGAAAGCATTTCGCCGGACTGGCCAATGTTGGCGACGCTGGCGCGCTTGCCGTGGCGCTTCTTCAGTTCGGCCTCGCTGGTGATCGCGCCCTGGCCCCAGAGATCTGAAGCATCCTTGAGCTCGACCTTGTCGTCGTCGATCAGCAGGTAGACCGGCTTTGCGGCCTTGCCGAAAAACATGATGCCGTCCCAGCCCGCGAGCTTGAGCTGGCCGCCGAAGTCGCCGCCGCAGTTCGCATCGCCCCATCCGCCGGTGGACGGGCTCTTGCAGACGACCTGCCAGCGCTGCCCGAAAAGGGGCGTGCCGGTGAGGAGACCAGCGAACAGGCCGAGCATGTTGTCGGGGCCGAGGGGGTCGGCGCCCTTGGGAACGCGGTCCCAGAGCATGCGCGCACCGATGCCGTAGCCGCCGAGGTACTCGCGGTAGAGAGACTCCGGGGGACGTTCGACCGTGATCTCGCCGGTCGTGAGGTTCACGTTGAGCATCTTGCCGTTGAACGCCTTCTCAACGGCGGCGTTGCCGTCAGCCACTAGACACACTCCTGTGGGGAGCCCAGAGGGCCCCAATTCGCACAGTGGATGGTACGCGATGAGCGGGAGCTAGCAATATGCTGGCGAAGACATAGCGCCGGCTGAGGTGTTCCCTAGGTGGCATCCGGACGGCCGTGCAGGCTCAGCAGCGGTACGCGCGCGTAGGATTCGAAGCCGGCGTCGGTGGCTCGACTACCCAAGGAACGGGAACCCGCAGGGGGTCCCCGTTCCCAGCTGAAGCTGAAGACAGATCGCGGACGGCTACCGCTTCGTGAACTGCGGCGCCTTGCGGGCGCGCTTGAGGCCGGCCTTCTTGCGTTCCTTCACACGCGGGTCGCGGGTGAGGAGGCTTTCGCCACGCTTAAGGAGCGGCTTCACCGTTGGTTCCGAGGCAACAAGTGCGCGGGCAATGCCCATTTGAATCGCGCCTGCCCAACCACTGATGCCGCCACCGTCGCACTTGATCTGGGCGCTGAACTTGCCTTCGCGTCCCAACCGGGTGAGAGGAGAGAGGACCTCTGCGCGGTGCGTGTCGCGCGAGAAGACCTCCTCGAACGGCTTACCGTTGATGACGATGGCGCCATTGCCCTGATAGAGGCGAACCCGGGCGACCGCTGTCTTGCGGCGGCCGGTTCCGTAGTAGTACTGCTGGTCTGCCATGGCCTACTCCTCCTGCTTGGGCGCCGCGCGGCGGCGTGCAGGCTTCTTCGGTGCTTCATCGGTGGGGGAGGCCGCCGAGATTTCGACGACGGCACTCTCCGGCTCGGTCCGTTTGCGGGGAGCGCGTTTCTTCGGCGCTTCTGCGGCCGCCTTCTCAACGACCGGTTCCGCCACCTTCGTGGCCTCGGCAGCCTTCCGGGCGCGCCGCGCCGGAGCCGCAGCAGCGGCCGCTTCTGCCGGGGGAGCCGCGACCGCTTCCGCGACTTTGCGGGCACGCCGGGCTGGAGCGGGAGCAGCACCGGACTCATCCGGGACAGAGGCGGCAACGGGCGCCGGCGCGACCTTTTCTGCCAGCTTTGGGGCGCGCCTGGGAGGTGCGGCGGGTTTGGCCCGGGCGACAGGCTCCGCGACCACCACGGGAGCAGCATCGGGAACGCTCAGGGGGCGCAGGCGGGCGGGCTTCTTCGTCGCCAGCAGCTGTTCGGCGGCGAGGGCCTCGCGAACCGCCCGGGCACGCTCCGTGCCGGTGACCTGCGATTGGTGCGGATGGGTGGGCCCGGCATAGACCTTCAGGTGCCTGGAGATCGCTTCGCCAAGCGGGCCACCGGGCAGCATGCCCTTGACGGCCGCCTCAATCACGCGGGCCGGGAAACGTTCCATGGTATCGGCCATCGAACGCTTGCGAAGCCCACCGGGGAACCCCGAGTGCGTGTAGTAGGCGTTCTGCTGCGTCTTGCGGCCCGTGACCTTCACCTTCGACGCGTTGACGATGATGACGAAGTCACCGGCGTCGAGATGGGGTTCGAAGGCGGGCTTGTGCTTCCCACGCAGGAGAGTGGCAGCCTCAGACGCAACGCGCCCCAGGGGGCGGTCGGCAGCATCGATGACGTGCCAATCCTTGTAGATCTCGGACGCCTTGAGGCGCACGGTGGTGTTCATATCACGTATCCCTCGTCGTACCACACGCGCTGCAGGCAGAGACCGGTCGGCGGGGCCGTGGGGCCGATCGAGCCGGGACCTGCCTGCCGGAGCAGGTGGACGAATTCCTCCACTTCCAGCGAACCTCGTCCCACCCGGACGATGGCGCCGGTTAGCCGGCGCACCATCTGCGGAAGGAACGCATCCGCTTCGATGTCGAACAGGAGCGCGCCGCTTTCGCAACGCCAGCCTGCAGTGAAGATGGTCCGCACCGAAGTGCGGCCCGCTTGGAGCCGTCCCGAGCAGGCTGCGAAGTCCTGCCGGCCGGCGAGGGCGTTCGTCGCCTGCTGCATCGCCTGGAGGTCGAGCGAACCTCGAACGTGCCAGGCGGTGCGCCGCAGGAGGGGCGACCGCACCTCATGATTCCAGATGCTGTAGCGATACCAGCGGCGGCGCGCCCATCGCCGGGGATCAAACCCGGCCACGACTTCGCGCACGTCGCGGACCGCGACATCGTCGGGCAGGTGGGCGTTGAGCGCCCGTCCTACCGTTGCCGCATCGAGCCCTGAATCGGCGCCAAAGGCGGCAACCTGGCCCATGGCATGGACGCCGGAATCGGTGCGCCCCGCCATGTCCACGCGGACTGGCACTCCGAAGAGCGACAGGGCCGCGATTTCCAGCTCCTCCTGAACGGTCCGGTCATTCGCCTGGCGCTGGGAGCCGGCAAAGTCCGTCCCGTCATAACTCACGGTGGCCGCGAACCGTTTCGCGGTCACCGTCTCAGGCCTGTTCCGTTTCGCCACCCTCCGCTTCGCTGATGGCTTCAGCCTCCGGCGCATCTGCTGCTGTTCCGGGCTCGGACCGCTTCTCGGCCGCCGCCTTCACGACAGGCGCGGTTGCGGCGGCCGACGGGGCGGCGGTGACGCGGTGAGGGCGCGGCGTCGGCGGTGCGTCGACAAAGTCGACAAGTTCGATCGAGGCCATGTGGGCGCCGTCGCCCTTGCGCGGCTCAAGCCCGGTGATGCGGAGGTACCCGCCCGGGCGCTCCTTCATCCGTGGCCCCAGATCATCAAACACCTTCTTGACGACCTTTGGGTCGAAGAGGAAGCGCCCCGCCTGGCGACGAGCATGCAGGTCGCCGCGACGGCCGAGGGTGATGATCTTCTCGGCCATGGGCCGGATTTCCTTGGCCTTGGCTTCGGTGGTGGTAATGCGCTCATGGCGGAGAAGGTCGGTGACCAGGTTCCGATAGAGCGCGGTTCGGTGGGCGGTGTCACGGCCGAGATGCCGGCCAGCCAGGCGATGTCGCATGTCTAATCCTCGTCGTCGGCGCCGATGAGGTCTTCGACGCCTTGTTCTCTGAGTGCTTCCTTGAGGGCCTTGCCAAGCGCACCCAGGCTCTGTTCCTCGTCTTCTTCGTCGAGAATGACCTGGCTTGTTCGAATGGTCTGCGGCCGGCGAGCCTGTGGGCGGGCCACCGCCGCACCCGCCGGGTGCGCACCTTCGATCACAGGTTGGAGCCCTTCCGCGGAGCCGTCGATATAGCCGAGCTCGGCGAGGCGATCCCGAAGTTCGTCGTACGACTTGCGGCCGAAGTTACGCAGGGCGAGGAGCTCGTCTTCGCTCTTCTCGAGCACCTGTCCAACGGTCATCAGCCCGCTGCGCTTGAGGCAATTGTAGGCACGGACAGACAGCGACAGGTCTTCGATCGGAGTGTTGTACTTGTCGGGCGCCAGCGCGAGCCCGGTGCCCAGGCCGCGCTCGACGACGGGCAACTCCGGCCGGCCCATGGCGCTGAAGAGGGCGAACTGGTCCATGAGGATGTCTGCGCTCTGGATGACCGCGTCCACAGGGCCAATCGTGCCATCAGTCCATACGTCGAGGACCAGCCGATCATAGTCCGTGGACTGCCCAACGCGCGTCTTCTCCACGCGATAGTTGACCTTGCGCACAGGAGTGAAGATGGCGTCGACCGGGATCAACCCGATCGGCAGACCCTCGACCGATCCGGCGGGCTGATAGCCTTTGCCCATCTCGGCATGCATCTCGGCGACGAGGTGGGCTTTCTTGCTGTCGAGCGTCGCAAGGTGCAAATCGAGGTTGACGATTTCGAAATCCGCGGGAACCTGGATGTCCCGAGCCGAGATTTCCCCGGGCCCCTCCACGTCGAGCGTGAGCGTGCCGCCGCGGTTGCTAAGGGGGCGGAGCCGGACTTCCTTCAGGTTGAGGAGGAACTCGGTGACATCCTCCTGCATCCCCTCGATGGTGGAGAATTCGTGATGCACGTTGTCGATCCGCACGCGTGAAATAGCCGCTCCTTCGAGCGAGCTCAGCAGGACGCGGCGAAGGGCGTTGCCCAGCGTGATGCCGTAGCCGGGCTCAAGCGGTTCCGCGACGAGCCGGGCATGGGATTCGTTTTCTTCCTCGACCGTGAGCTGAGCGTCGACCTCATCCGAGGCGTAGCCGATCAACTCCATGGATTCCATCATTGTGGTAAGAGCCTCAATCCCGGGTTTGAACCCTGCTTAGCGCGAGTAGTACTCGATGATGACGTTTTCGTTGAACAGGTGCGTTTCGCCCTGCGCCACGGTGGGCATGCCGCTGACGCGGCCGGTCAGACCGGCCTGGTCGAGCGCAAGCCAGGAAGGCGGGTTCTTGGCTTTTATGTTCAGCTGTACCATCTTCGCATACTCGCTCCGAAGGCCGCGGGGGGTAAAGCCGATGGTGTCGCCCTCCTTGAGGTGCGACGAAGGGATGTCGAGCTTCCGGCCGTTCACCGAAATGATGCCGTGGCGAACGATCTGGCGGGCCTGGCTCCGGGAATCGGCGAGCCCGAGCCGGTAGACGACGTTGTCGAGCCTGGTCTCGAGCAGGCGAACGAGATTCTCTCCAGACACGCCCGGCCGGCTGATCGCTTCCTTGTAGTAGCGAACGAACTGCTTCTCTAGCACGCCGTAGGTGACGCGAGCCCGCTGCTTTTCGCGCAGCTGGAGCCCGCGATCGCTGACTTTGCGGCGGCGCGCAGGGCGGGGCCCGGGCGGGTTCGGGCGGCGGTCAAAGCTGCAGCGAGGTGTGAAGCAGCGATCGCCCTTCAGGAAGAGCTTTTCGCCGTGCCGGCGGCAGAGTCGGCAAACAGGGCCGGTGTAACGTGCCATAGGTGAGCCTCCGCTCCTAGACCCGGCGCCGCTTGGGAGCGCGGCAGCCGTTGTGGGGGATGGGGGTAACATCGCGAATGGCGGTTACGGTGAGCCCGGCCGCCTGGAGAGATCGGATCGCCGCCTCGCGACCGGCGCCCGCGCCCCGCACGTAGACTTCGACCATCTGCATTCCATGGTCCATCGCAGACCGCGCCGCCTTTTCGCCGGCCATCTGGGCGGCAAACGGGGTGCTCTTTCGGGAGCCCTTGAAGCCGGAGCCGCCCGCGCTGGCGAACGAGACCACGTTGCCATTGGGATCGGTGAGTGTAACGAGCGTGTTGTTGAACGTGCTCTTGATGTAAGCCTTCCCGCGCGGAATCGACTTGCGCTCGCGCCGCCTGGTCCGCCGCTTTGCTTCGGCTGCTTTCTTCGTATCGGCCATTATTCGTGTGTCCTCTACTTCTTGCCGGCGCGGCGCTTGCCGGCCACGGTCTTACGCGCGCCGCGCTTCTGGCGCGCGTTGGTGCGGGTACGCTGTCCGCGAACCGGAAGGTTCCGCCGATGGCGCTGGCCGCGGTAGCAGTTGATCTCAATCAGCCGGGCAATGTTCTGGCGAACTTCGCGGCGCAGATCACCTTCAACCGTGAAGTGCTTGTCGATGTGGTCACGGATCTTGATCACTTCGTCGTCGGTCAGGTCGCGAGCCCGAGTGTCGGGACTGACGCCCGTGGAAGTCAGAATCTCCTCGGCACGGGCGGGGCCGATGCCAAAGATGTAGGTGAGCGCGACCGCGATGCGCTTGTCGTTGGGAATGTCGACGCCGGAAATACGTGCCATTGCTTATCCCTGCCGCTGCTTATGCTTTGGATTTTCGCAGATGACCATCACGCGACCGTGCCGACGGACGATCTTGCACTTGTCGCAACGTGGTTTGACCGATGCTCGAACCTTCATGACTCTCCTGAGACGGATAGGGCCACCCGCCGATGGTTGAAACGATGGGTGATGCGACCACGGGTACGGTCGTAGGGCGAGAGCTCTACGAGAACGCGATCTCCGGGAAGAATCTTGATGAGGTGCAGACGAAGCTTTCCGCTCACGTGGGCGAGCACGCCCTGGCCGTCTGCGAGCTCGACCTTGAACATCACGTTCGGAAGAGGCTCGGTCACCACACCTTCAACCTCGATCGCGTCTTGTTTTTCCATACAACCCCTGTCGCGCGGATGGTCACGGGAGCGTAAGCACCTCAGGCTCACACCCTTCGCGAAGAGCTACCGTATGCTCGAAATGACAGCATAAGCTACCGTCTTTCGATTTTACGGTCCAGCCATCGGCCGCCTCAAACGTCTCGGGGCCACCGACGATCACCATGGGCTCAAGCGCCAGCACCAGCCCCGTCCGCAAGGGCACGCCCTTGAACCGCATGCGATAGTTGGGCACCTGGGGCTCTTCGTGCATGTCGCGGCCGACGCCATGCCCGACGTACTGGCGAACAACGGAGAATCCGCTGGGCTTGATGGCGTCCTCGATCGCCCCGCAGATATCGTTGAGATGTTTGCCGGAAGCAGCGGCGCGAATGCCGGCGCTGAGCGAATTTTCGGTAACTTCAATGAGCTTTCTGGCCGTCTCGCTCACCTGGCCGACGCCGACGGTGATAGCCGCGTCGCCGACGTACCCCCTGTAGGTAGCGCCCAGGTCGAGACTGACGATGTCGCCTTCTTCGAGTGTACGGTCGCGGGGAATGCCGTGGACCAGTTCATCATTGATGCTGACGCAAATGTTCGACGGATAGGGCGGGTATTTCGGCGACGGCTGGTAGTTCAGGAAGGTTTCCTTCGCTCCCCGACGCCGGAACTCATCGCGAACGCAGCGTTCGATCTCAAGGAGACTAAGGCCGGGGCGCACCATGGCGCGCAGCTTCTCGAGGGTCTGGCCGACGATCTGCCCCGCCTCGCGCATCACGCGTAGTTCATCTTCGGACTTCAGTTTGACCGCCATCTACTTCAGCGCCTCCAGGAGGGCCGAAGTGACTTCGTCGAGTGAGCGCTGGCCATCGACTTCGCGGAGAACTCCGCGCGCGCGATAGTGGCCAATGAGGTCGGGTGGCGGCTTCTGTTTTTCCAGACGGGTGCGGACCACCTCAGGACGGTCGTCGTCGCGCTGATAGAGCTCGCCGCTGCAGGCGTCGCAGACGCCCGCAGCCTTCGGCGGATCGTTCCGTTCGTGGTAGAGGTGGCCGCAGCCACGGCAGATCCAGCGGCCACCCAGCCGGGCAATGAGCTCATCATCGGCAACGGAGATGAGCAGAGCGCGATCGATCTTCGCGCCCCGGGAAGCGAGCGCATCGTCGAGCGCCCGGGCCTGAACGACGTTCCTGGGGAAACCATCGAACATGGCGCCGCCCGCCGCGTCCGGGCGATTGATCCGTTCGAGCAGCATCTTGATCGTGACCTCGTCGGGGACGAGGTCGCCTTTGTCCATGTACGTGGCGGCGAGCCGGCCGAGGTCGGTCTGGTTCTTCACGTTTTCGCGGAACATGTCGCCAGTGGACAGGTGCAGGAGCCGCGTCGCCACGGCGATGCGCTGTGCCTGCGTGCCTTTGCCGGCGCCCGGTGGACCAAGGAGTACGACAAACACGGTTAGCGAATGAATCCTTCGTAGTTGCGCATCAGCAGCTGTGCCTCGAGTTGCTTCATCGTGTCGAGGACGACGGCGACGACGATGAGGAAGCCGGTACTGGAGATGGTCAACGTCTTGACGTCGCTCACAAGCCCGACGAAGAACGGCATGATGGCGACGAACCCGAGAAAGAAGGCCCCGGCCCCGGTAATGCGCGTGACCACGCGCATCAAGTAGGCCTCGGTCGGCGGACCGGGCCGGATGCCGGGGATGAATGCGCCCTGGCGCTGGAGGGTTTTGGCCATCTGCTGCTGCTGGTACTGCACCATGGTGTAGAAGAATGTGAAGACTATCACGAGCAGGAACAGGATGAGCCAGTAAAAGCCCGTGCCGCTGCCGCCACGTCCTCCCTGAAATTGGCTCACAAAGAAGTTGGCAATCGACGATACCCAGCCTCCCGTGCTGATGAAATAGGAGGCGATGGTGGCGGGAAGAATCATGATCGAATAGGCGAAGATGAGCGGAATCATGCCCGCCATGTTCACTCGCAAGGGGATGTGGCTCTGTCCCTGCTGGCGGTACATCCTCCCGCCTCTATAGGCGGACCGGGCGTACTGGACCGGTACCCGGCGGGTCGCTTCCTGAAAGAAGACCACCAGGAAGGTGAGCGCGATCGCGAACGTGGTCATCGAAATGATGCCGATGATTGAGGCGGTCGAGAGGTTCGGGATGAGACTGGGGATCCGGGCCACGATGCCGCCGAAAATGATGAGCGAGACGCCATTGCCGATCCCATGTTCGGTGATGAGCTCGCCAATCCAGACGAGGAACATGGTGCCCGCAGTGAGCGTGGCAAGCGTAGATATCGTGGAGAGAGGGTGCTCGGGGAACCCGAAGTCGCGGACGACGGAACCGCCGCGGCTGTTGATGAACAGAATCTGGCCGTAACCCTGGATGAGACACGTCGGCACCGAAAGCCAGTGCGTATATTGCTGGAGACGGCGGCGGCCTCCTTCCCCTTCCTCTTGCAGGGCGCGAAACGAGGGGACGAGCGGCGTCAGGATCTGCATGATGATCGACGCGGTGATGTAGGGGTACACGCCCAGGGCGGCAACGCTCAGGTTCTGCAGCGCGCCACCGGAAAAGATGCTGAGGAAGTCGAGGATCGCGTTGCCCTTGAACGCGTTCGCGAGCGCATCGCGATCGACGTTGGGAACCGGCACGTGAGCGACAAAGCGGAACACGACGAGCATGGCCAGTGTGAACAGCAGCTTCTGGCGGACGTCTTCCTGACGGAAGGCGTCGACCATCGCCTGCAACAGCCGGGGTCGGGTGCCCGCCTGGGTCGTCATCCGCTAGCCTTCCTTCTCGGCATCGTCGGGTCCGATCACTGTGGCGGTGCCGCCGGCCTGCTCGATCTTGGCCCGCGCCGACGCCGAGAAGGCATGCGCCGAGATGGTGAGGGCTCTGGTGAGATCGCCGTTGCCCAGCACCTTCACGGGTTCGTTGAGGTGCTTCAGCACGCCTGCCCGGCGGAGTGTCTCGGGTGTGACGGTGCCACCCGCTTCGAACCGCTCGAAAGCGGACACGTTCACTGGCTGGTAGCCAACCCGCCACTTGTTGTTGAACCCACGCAGCGTGTGCATGCGGCGGACAATTGGCATCTGCCCGCCCTCGAAACCGATGCGGACGTTCTTCCCGCTGCGAGACTTCTGGCCCTTGAGGCCGCGGCCAGAGTACGTGCCATGGCCGCTGCCATTACCCCGGCCAACGCGTTTCCTGGAATGGGTTGCGCCGCGGTCGGGCCGCAGTTCCGATGCGCC